>Ga0213922_1000707_pt1 | contig 14440 bp, 33 predicted proteins | sample McNCre2917MG_FD_165060 | JGI IMG/M metagenome (GOLD analysis project Ga0213922, IMG submission 165060) | Freshwater microbial communities from McNutts Creek, Athens, Georgia, United States - 29-17 MG | ecosystem: Environmental > Aquatic > Freshwater > Creek | place: USA: Georgia | collected... | reverse complement strand
GAGTTCGTCAAGCGTGTACTCGGTGTGCTTGACCCCTTCTGGCGTGATGCGAACGATGGCAATAGTCACCTCGGAAACGGCATGGCAGCGCGAGACGCAGAGCGCGTACAAGCGCAACTGCCAGTTGTCGGCGGCGTCAGCGGTCAGGCCGGCGAAGTCCATGCCGGTCTTCCAATCGACCACGGTGGCCTTCTTGCCGATGATGCGAACCGCATCGACCGTACCGGCAATCTCTCCGACCTCGGTCAGGTAGCGCCGGTCGGTCGTGTCGAGTTGACGCGCGCGGTCGGTTCGCGGGTCGTATGCATACGCCGCCTCAGACTTCCAGCCGTCGCCGTAGCCGAGCGGCGCCTTGCTCCACCATGTACCCCAGGCGTCGAGATAGTCGGCGGCTTCTGGCACGACCTCGTTGAGCAGTTCGGCTGTGAACGTACCGGACAGGATGGCGTCGATGCAGCGATGAACATCGGTGCCGAGTTGCATGGCCTCAGTCGGCTGGAACGCAGGAGCCTCAACTTCAGGGCGCGCCCACCACTGGCACTTGCGAAGCAGCGGGAGGGATGAGCCGGTGACGCGCATCAGACGCCCCCTTCGAGCGCGACCTTGCGCGCGACGTAGGCGGCGCGAAGTTCGCTGCGCTCGTCCTCGGTCAGCGAACCCTTGGCCTCGGTGATGCCCTTCGCGAGCTGCTTAAGGGTGTCGAGCGAGTCGGCGTTCTCAATGGCCGACAGCGCGGCGGCGATGCTGCCAGACGGGCGCTGCACGGGAACGGCATCAATGGTGATGGGGCGGTTGACGGTCACAGGTTCATGCGACTGGTCTAGCTCGCTACTTTCATACAAACCAGAAAGTTCACTAGACCACCCACGCCTAAGCGCGCGGCTCTCAGCACACTTACTGAGCATTACCCGTGGTTTGGCCTTCCAGATGGGCGAGGAGCCAATGTACTCCTCAAGGTATGCCGACTCCTCAAGGTCGAACCACGTCCCGGCGACCAGCTTTCGGACCGTGACGTGGGCGGCAACCAAGTTGCCCTTGTCGTCGTATTCAAAGCGCGTCGGACCAGGGGCGTAGGCGCCCGTGCGCTCCGCGATGCTACGCAGCCCGTCGATGCTGACGATGATGCCCTGCGGAGTGAAATAAACCTGTTTGGTAAACGGGTCCAGCCCCCGCGACCTGCACGTCTGGAGGAACAGCGCGAGCTGCGCGTCCGACGCGCCGCGCGCGACCGTCTGCTTGATGGTCTCGACCTGTTCCCGAGTGTAGTCCGCTGACCGAATCATGCTTGACATCACTTGCCTCCGTTGTTGATGTGGTTGTCCCGCTCCGCCCGAGCCGCCTTGACCCGCTTGCACTGCTCCCTCAAGCCATCCGTTATTGTGTTGAGCGCGACGGCGACCTGCGCCTCGACAAGCAGCATCGCCTCCTCGGTTGACAGGTTCAGCTTGAGTTCATCTAGCTTTGTCATCTGCGTTCTCCTTGTCGCTCGCTGCGACGTTGAGGGTTCTACGGGAGTTCTCTTGTCGCGTCAACAAAAAAGTGAACACGGGCGCTTACGCCTTGTTTCCTGTGGTTTTTGAAACGACCAACGCTTGACGCGAAGGTTTTCCTTGACGCCACTTGGGCGTGACAGTAGGTGCCGCAGTCGGAGGTTGCATGACACTAGAGGAGTGGCTCAAGGAAGGCGAGGTCTCGCTGTCGGACGTGGCGCGCGCTATCGGCACGTCGCGCCAGGCCGTTCACGGCTGGGTCATCGGGCGCGTGAAGCCGCGCATCTACTACATCCTCGCGCTTGAGGTGCTGAGTGGCGGGAAGGTCACGCCTCAGTCTTGGCTCTCGCCGGTTCAGGCGCTCGCGCTGAAGGGTCTCAAGGTTGCCTCGGATGGTCCGGGGCGGGAGTAGCGGGTAGGCTGGGACATGGTCCGAAACGGGCCTCTTGGCGGAGGCTGTCCCAGATGCAGCGCACTCTTTGTTTTGTCGGCAGGGTTGTCCTGTCGATGGCCGGCGTCAGGGGCGAGGTGGTGCTTGACCCTTGGCGCCGGTTTGTTTTTCCGAGGTACGCATGGCCTTTGCGCTGCTCGACTTCGACCGGGGAACGTCGCTGCGCGTTACGCTTGAGGACGGCATACTGACCTTTGCCTGCGGACGCACCCATGCCGACGTGAGCGAGCCGCCTGTGCTGGTCAGCATGGAGGCCGACGGCATCCGCGACCTGGTGCTGGCTCTGCAAGCGATGGAACGAGCCGCGAACGAAAATAGTTGACGGGCGTTTGCTGCCATGCCTAAGCTGTCGTCGTTGGGCGAAGCTGTGACGGCGGCGGCGTCCGAGAGTTAGTAGGTTAGGGCATCATTCCCCTATGCCCCGAGGGGCGTACTTAGCAGCCGTCACTGCTAGGTGCGCCCCTTGTCTTTGGTGCCACATGCCTGTTTTTGAAGAGCGAACGATTCAAGTGATTGCAGAAGGCGATGGAGAGGTCATTGTTTCTGCTGCGTCTGCTGAGTCAATTTTTCTTTCTGCCATGTCCCCGAGTGGAAGGTGTGTTCGGGTCAATCTGACAATAGGTGAGGCAGAACAACTTGCTGAACTTCTCTCGGTAATGTGTCAGCAGTTTCGCGCACGGTGCAAGTGATGGGTGCCGCCGATTATTGGCAACCCGTACCGCTTGGTTGGCGTGACGCACCGGCTGTGTCGGCTCTTGCGGTTCGGGTCAAGAAGCGCGACCCGCGCCTGCTGCTACTCGACCTGTGGGATTGGGCGCACTGCTTTGGCTGGACGCATCCGGTCGCGTTCGCCCCTGAGGCCATTGAGAAGGGCGCGGGTTGGCACGGGCGGCGCGGCGTGTTGTATGCAGCCTTGGTGGAGACGGGCTGGGTACGAGAGGCTGACGGCACGGCGACCATCTGCCGCTGGAAGGATGACGCCATCGTCGTTGGACGCCCGACGACTCGCAAGGTCGCTGCCAAGAAGGCCGAAGAGCGTACCGACGAGCAGCGCGAGAACGACCGTGTCCGCAAAAAGAAGTCACGCGCCAAGAAGCGTGACAACGACACGTCACAACCCGTGACAGAGCGTGACAGCCGTGACGGTCACGATGTCACACCCGTGACCGCTGTGACATCGGTTCAGAAACCCCTTGTTTTGAAGATGTCGGTCACAACACAAGAACAAGAACAAGAACAAGAACAAGAGAATTACCAATCCAAAAGCCTTGCGCTTTTCGCTGACGCGAAAGCCGCGACCGAGGACTCGGTTATCGCTCCCCCTCGTCGGGGGCGTCCGCCGAAGGGCAGGTCACCGGAGGCCGAGGCCGAGCGGCTGGCCGAGAAGGCCGATGGCGACCGATGGATGGACGCCGTTCGGAAACTGATGGGCATGAGGCCCGACGAGCTTCGTTGGTCGCAAGCCTCGTTCATGGCATTCCGCAAGCAGCGCAAGGCGCGAGGCATGGAACAGCTCATGCGAGCCGTAGAGGGGCTTCAAAACGACGCCTTCGCCAAGACCAGATTCAGCTACATCATCAGCGACAATGGCATCACGACGGGTCTAGCGAAGTGGAAGAAGGAAGCCGGCACAACCCACGTTAGCCGCCAGTACGGCGAGATTGACCCCGAGTTGGGGTTCTAGGGAGAGCAAGCGATGCGACTGCGACAGGTAGACCAAGAGACGGTGGAGTACTTCAGGCGCAAGGCGGTCGAGGCCCAAGGCCGAATGGCGTCGATACGGCGCGACGACTGTCCTCGTTGCGACGGCGTAGCCAGCGAGGTCGGCAGCAAATGCACCTCGCGCGGCGACCCGGACACCGAGGAGCATGGCTTCAACGATGGGCCGATGTGCCGCTGGGCGTTGTCCGAGAAGACCAAGGAGGCTGAGGCCGACCTGACGAAGGCTAGGGCTGAGCGGATGCGACGGGCGGGAATCGAGGACAAGGCGCTTGTCGCGTGGATGGCGCCCCTTCGTTCGCCTCCGTTCCCGCAGCCGGTGTGGTTCGGCCTCGACGGGCAGGAGCTTCGACAGGCCGCGAGCGAGGCGATGGCCGGCTCGCAGGCGTGGCTTGACTATCCTGACTGTAAGGTGCTGCTGATGATTGGCGGCATCGGTGCCGGCAAGACGACGGCAGCGGCGTGGATTGTGGCAGGCGAGAAGGCGAACGCGGTGTGGTTGCCGGCGCGTACTGTCGACGACCTTGACGCATGGAAGCAGGTCGGCCACCTAGCGAAGACCGCGCAACTCCTCGTCATCGATGACCTTGGCACCGAGCGCGACACCGAGAGCGGCTTCGGGCGTGACACGCTGGGGAGCCTACTCACCGACCGCATCGACCGCGCACAGCGGACTGTGGTGACGACGAACCTTTCCGGCTTTGAACTGGTGAAGCGTTACGGGGAGCGGCTCCGCTCGCGGCTCCAGCTCCGACCGCTCGTTGGCGTCATCGACGCTGGCAAGACCGACCTCCGCAAGGTAAAGCGGGAACACGAGCAGCGCATGGGTCAGGCGCGGGACTTTCGAGGTGGACGATGACGCAAGAGCAGTTGGAAGCAATTGAAGCGCGGGTTGGTGCGGCAGTTCCTGGGCCGTGGTTCCTTGTTGGCGATTCGTCTGGTGCGGCAATGGAACTTCAAACCGCCGAGAAATGGTGGGAAGGTAAAGTTATTTGGTCAAGTGGTCATGGCGAGTACGCTTTCCCTGACGATGCGACCGGTGAGTTTATCCGAGCGTCGAGGGAGGATGTCCCCGCGCTTTTGGGTTACATCAAAGAGATTGAGGCAGAACTTCGTTTGCACAAGGAAGATCGCGTGCGGTTGCGGTCGGAGAATCTGCGCTTGTTTTCGGAGAATCAGCGGTTCCGTCGCCAGATAGAAGAGGCGACAATGAAGGGCTTGGTATTCTTTTGTGAGGAGAAGCGATGAGCGAAGAGCAGAAGCGACGGGCGGTGTGGGAACTGGAGTGGCGGCTTGCTCGCGGAGAGGGAACGACCGACGAGCAGCGCGAGTGGGCGCGACGACTGATCGAACTGCGAGGCGTGCGATGACGATTGCTGACGAGCTGAAGGCAAGGCTCAAGGGGAGGCGTGTGGTCGCCAGCGTAAGCGGCGGCAAAGACTCTGCGGCCATGAGTCTCTATCTCACCGAGCTAGGCATAGAACACGACCGCGTGTTCATGGATACCGGGTGGGAGCATCCAGCCACCTACGAGTACCTTCGTGGGCCTTTGGCCGAGAAGTTGGGTCCCATCACCGAAATCGTAAACAAGAAGTACCCGAATGGCATGGTTCAGTTGGTGACCAAGAAAGGGATGTTTGCCAGTCGGATGCAACGGTTTTGTACACAGGAACTCAAGGTGTTCCCCATGCGCGACCACGTTCGCGCCATTCAAGACGCTGGCGATGACGTTCTAAACGCGGTCGGCATTCGTGCCGGCGAGTCTGAGGCGCGGTCCAAGATGCCTGCGTGGGAGTGGCAGGACGGTTTTGACTGCGAGGTCTGGCGTCCCTTGTTGACGTGGTCCGAGCAGGATGTCATCGACATTCATCACCGACACGGTTTGCGTCCCAACCCGCTTTACCTGCAAGGCGCATCTCGCGTTGGATGCTGGCCCTGCGTGTTTGCACGCAAGGATGAAATCCGGCAGATGGCAGACAGCAACCCGGAGCGCATCGACTTCATTCGAAGCCTAGAGCAACAACTGTATGACTCCGCAGCCAAGCGATACGCGGAAAAGGGCGAAAGCTTTGAGACCTTGGGCTATGCAAAACCCGCCTTCTTTACAGACAAGACCGGCGGTGGTGCGCCTTGGCCTATCGATGAGGCCGTGAAGTGGTCGCGCACTTCCTACGGCGGCAAGCAGTTTGAGATGTTCGCCGCTGGCGAGCGTGACGCTGGGTGCATGCGCTGGGGTCTCTGTGAGACCAACCCCGACAAGGAGAGCAAATGAGCGAAGAGCAGAAGCGACGGGCGGTGTGGGAACTGGAGTGGCGGCTTGCCCGAGGCGAGGGAACCTCCGAGCAGCAGCGCGAATGGGCGCAACGGCTGATTGAACTGCGGGGCGTGCGATGAAGATGGTCATTCTCATCACGACGAAGACGACGAACCCGCTGAACGGGTCGCACCAGCACTGGCGAGTGAAGGCCGCGCAGCGCAAGAAGCAGCGGGCGGCGGTGATTGAAGCCGTCGCCGGCATTGAACCGTGGACCGGCGGATTCCCGGTCAGCATCCACCTGGTGCGCGTCGCCCCGTCGAACGGGCTGGACGACGACTCGCTGCCGGCGAGCATGAAGGCCATTCGCGACCAACTCACCGAGTGGCTCGGGTTGGACGACGACCGGACGCCGATGCTCCGGTGGAGCTACGACCAGAGGCGCGGACCGCGCGGGGCGTATGCCGTCGAGGTGACCATTGCCCGGTTGCCTTGAGTGTTCAGCCGCACTGGGCGAGGCGAACGTGACGGGGTACTGCGCCAGACACGCAGGAGCGGCCCGTCCTTGCGTTATGAGCGTCGATGGCTGCACGGGCAGGGTGTCTGCATGGTCAAGGTCGGGAGTCTGCTCCCAGCACCCTTCGTTTGTGAAATTCAAGTGGCTGCGCGAGGTGAACCGTGACGTGGTGGTCCGACGACGACAGAGACGCTGGCGTGACGGTGACCTCGACCAGGGCGAGGCAGCGGATCAAGGAGCTGCACCGGACGGTCTATGAGGTGCGGCCTTGTGAGGACGGCTGGTTCGTCCTCCAACCAATGAGCGGCTGGCAGCGTTGGCGCAAGGTTGATGCCGAGTGGGCCGAACTGATGGAGGACGGCGTCGCAGAGCCTCCTAAAAAAGTTGTTTGACAAGATGTTCGGACGGGTCTAGTGTGCCTCTCACCCGCCAGCGAGGCGGGATGGAGGTTCGCAATGAGGGTGCAATGCGAGATGCCGAGGTGCAAGAAGAGTACAACCCTGTCTTACAAGTACGATGCTGATGGTCACTTCTGCCGCGCGTGCGTGTCTTGCTCGGTCGCGTATGAGCTGACCCGCGAGCCGCCCGAGGGAAAGCCGACCGCGCAAGAGGTGCTTGAGCAGGAGGCCGACGACCGTCGCTTCTGCCGGTACTGCGACGACGGCGGACGCTGCAAGCACGGCGGAGGTGTCCAATGAGCGCCGAGTATGTGTACAGCGACGTGGTTGAGGTGATGGTCTTCCCGGGTACCGAGCGCGAGTACTGCTACGAGGCGGTTGCCACGATGGAGGTCTACAACGAGGATGACATTTATGTCGTCCGCGACTCCATCGTTATCTCGGAGATTGGCGGCGACGTGGTCGAGAACCCGCCGCAGGAAGCGGTGGACGCCGCGTTTGCAAAGCTTGACTCGCGCGAACACTGCATGGCGACGTGGCACAAGGTTATTCGCGCCGCCGAAGACCGTCGTGCCGAGGACTACTGGGACGACCGTGGGAATGAGGAGTGATGATGACCAACGAAGAGAAGCTGCGGACGCTGCTCGCAGAGGCACGGGTGATGATGTTCGCGGACGCCAAATCGAACCGTGGCTTCGTAGACCGGCTGTTCGCCTTGAACGAGAAGATCCTCGCCGTGTTGAATGAGCCAGATGAAGAGACTGACGGAAGCGCGTGTCCACAATGTAGCTGCGACAACTGCGAGGCGGGACGCGCCGAGTATGCGAAGGAGCATCCAGATGAGTGAGGTGGAAAAGCTGCGGTCGCTGCTCGCGAGGGCGCGTGGCGTGATTAGCGAGGAATACGACCGTGAGATTCCGTCGGTCGCCGACTGCATCGACGCCGCGCTTCTCGAAAAGCGTGGCGAGCGGCTGAAATGGGTCGATCATCCGGGGGGCGTGGACGCAACGGCGGTCGATGAAAAGACCGACAGCAGCGTCACGATTGCGCCGGAAATACAGGGGTTCCGCTGGTACATCAAATCGCCGGGTATCCCTGTGATCAGCAGCGCGTGGTTCGACACGATGGAGGAAGCGAAAAAGTCGGCAGAAAAGATGATCGAGGCGTTTCGGAAGGGGAACATCGATGCAGAGTGAAAACGAAAAGCTACGGACGCTGCTCGCGGAGGCGCGGGAGTGGGCTGACGCCATAGGAGTCAACATCGACGCCGCGCTCGCGGAGCCGGTGGCTGAGTGCGCTGACTGTGCGAACTCGTTTCGACTCGCGGGTACGAGAGAGCGCGAGCGTGACGAAGCGCGAGCAGAGGTCAATATGCTTCGCATTTTACTGAACCAATCTGCCAGAAATGAGCGCCTGTGGAGGCAGCGCGAACAGAAGTGGTTGCCGACGCTAAACGCGGCACGGACTCATGCTGAAGAAGCATTTAGGCGCGGCGCAGAAGCGATGCGCGAGGCGGCGGCGGGAAAGGCGTACACGACGCTCAGCCTTTATGACGAGCCGTGCCGACGTAGCGAGCTACGGCAAGCCGTTGTGAATGCCATCGAAGCCCTGCCGCTGCCCGAGGGGAAGCCGTGAGAAACATCGTCTGCCCGTGTTGCGGCGTGCATCGGCTTACGCCGAAGATGCCGAGCATCCATGAGGTGCCGTGGGGCGATTGTGCGTGCCGCGACGAACGGCCCTGCGTGGCGCACAAGGTTAATCCCTACGCCGATGATGTGCCGCCGAGGCCCACCGATGCCGCTTTGGCCGAGAAGGCCGAACGCATCTACACGCAGCGACTGAAGGAGCACATGGAGTTGATGTCGCGGTTCAACTGGGTCGAGAAGAAACTGAGGGAGGTTCAATGAGTACCTATGTTGAGGATGCCTTGGTGATTGTTGACAATGAGTACGATTGTCGCATCACTGTTGAGCCGGGCTACAACGACGACCGGGACCGGGAGTGTCTGCGCCTTGTGTTGACGGTCAAGGATGAAACCTCCGAGATGCGCGTGCCGTACTCGGAGGTTCGCAGCCTTGCCAAGCGGCTGTTGGAACTGAGCATGGGGCGGCGTATCAGGCTGACGACCAAAAAGGCGCGGCAATGACCGACTTTATCGGTTGCACTGACGGTGGGTGTGTTTTCGCTGTGCTGCGCGCCCCCGGCGGTATGGGAACAAATGGTGGATGCAAGTGCTTCTCAGAGTTGGAGTCTTGGAACGAGGCGGCAGGATGCTGGAACCGCGATGAGGTCCGACAAGTACGCCGCTGGACGCAGGCGCTTGTCATGCAACTGAGAGAGCATAAGGCCAAGCGTGAAGAGTTTGCGTCAGAGCTTAGGTCCGCTAGGCTTAAGGTTAGCGAACTTATGCAGCGAGAAAACAGGTTACGCCACCGAATTGCTGTTGGTCCGGGAGCGTGCCTTTACTGCGAGTTGCCTGCTGACAAAATGTTCGGGTGTGCATCCGGCTTTCCTGGATGCGGAAGGGCTGACGACATGGTTGCTTTGCCCGAGGACAAGCTATGAAAACTTGGGCCGAGATACGCAAGGAGCAGCCCGCGCCGGTCGCCAACGACAAGCCGGCGGTTTGGCCGCTGGTCGTCGCTGACATGCAGGCGCGGGACCAGTTGGGACGCGAGCGGTACGGGGTTCCGCTACAGCCGCACAACGGGCGGGATGCGTTGAGGGATGCGTACGAAGAGGCTCTGGACCTTTGCGCGTACCTGAAGCAGGCGCTGCTTGAAAGGGACGGGAAATGACCAGCATTCGGTGGGCAATGGATGACAAAAAGGCAAGGCGTGAGCGCATTGCGACGCAGATTCTTGCGGGGTTTGCGTCAAACTTTACACCTTTCATGGACGGGCATGGGCCTGGCGAGTGGGGGCGCGCACGTCGCGCTGCCGTTGAACACGCCGTCGTTTGGGCCGACGAACTGATTCTTGAACTGGATGCGCAGGATGACGATGAGTGACGCCGTCGACCCGTCGAAACTGTGCGTGGAGCCTCTGGAGCAGACCGAGGTCTCCAAGGAGTTGACCGACAAAATCCACCGGCTGGTGCGCCGCTGGTCAAAGGAACTTGTCGAGTTGGTCAGTCTTGAAATCGGCGCGCGAGCTATCAAGGTCAAAGGCAAGCCCGGGCCGAAGCCAGGGGCGAAGTACCCCAAGAAGCCCTGCCCGTTGTGCAACAAAAACCCTAACGCTTTCAGGCGTTTCGGATACATCTGTCGCGTCTGCCGAGGCGGCAAGGCTATCAAGGTGCCGAACAAAAAGCATACGAAGGGCAAGTACAGCGGAGGTTATCGCGTCGTCGCGAAAGCCCCGGCGCACTTCCCGTTGACGCCCAAGAGTGTCGAGGTTCCCGACGTGGAGCCAGATTTCCTTGACAGGTTGGTTACTGTCGTGGAATTACCACAGGTTGAAGCGAAACCGGTCAGGCCGGTCGAGAGTGACGAGGACTTTTTCGCATGAGCGACTACATCATCATCGAAGGTCGCGACTCCGCGAGAAGCCTCGTTTATGCTACCTGGTTGCGCTCCTATGAGGCATCCAGCCTCGCGGCAAAGAATATCCCGCGCGACGTGTTTTTTGCCGAGCATCACAAGGTCATCGACCGCATCCTCGCGCGCGGCGCGAGCGTGCGTCTCGCGGTGCTTCCCGACGAACCGGACGTGGTGCTGGGATGGGCCGTGGTCGAGTGGCCGATAGTACACTACGTCTACGTCAAGCCCCCGTTTCGCAAGCACGGCATGGCGACTGCGCTGCTCAAAGACGTGCCGAAGCCGTTCACGTTCAGCCATTGGACGCACGTTCTCCGCGACCTGTACCCGAAGATGACAGACTGTGTTTACAACCCGTATCTGGCGGCGACCTCGGAGGCGGCATGACCGGGATGCAGTGGCAGGCGAGCGAGATTGACGGGCGAAACAAGTCGTCTTGCGAGATGAAGATTCGCGATGACCTACCCGCTTCCCGGCTCGTTGTGTGGGAGGCAGACATAGGCTGGTCGTGGCAAGTGACCCTGTGCGCCTCGCAGTACGAGCATTTCGTTACGGGCTACGGCTGCGCTACTGAGGGCAAGGCCCGTTACATGGCTATGAGTCTGGTGTCCGCGCTGCTGCAAATCATCGATGGAGTGAAACCGCATGAGGTCGATTGACGAAATCAACGCCGAGTTCGGTCGGCTCTGCGCCGCTATCGGTGAGCAGACGTACCGCATTCGGCAGCTCGAAGAAGCGCGCAGCAACAACCTGCGGCGCATTGAAGTCTTGGAAGACGAAGCGAGGGCTGCAAAGGCCCGAGAGGAAACCACACATGGCGAATGAAACGAAGGTTAGCGGAAGCAACCGCGAGCAGCTCAAGCAGGTGCGCGTCCGTACCGGCGGAGTGCACTTCAACGGGGCAAGAATCATCACGACGCTCACCACCGACCAGGGCGCGGTGAACATCGCGAGTCAGAACATCCTGATTTGCGAGAGCATCACGACGCACCCTGCCGGCGTGATGTTCGATGCTCCCAAGGAAGGTGGACGCTTCCTCATTCCGTACGCGAACGTCGAAGTTATGACGCTGGCGGACTAACCGTGGACGAAGAACAGGCCCGGCAGATACAGGCGTCGCTCTACCTGATGACCGGCGAACTGGTGCGCGTCGAGGACATCATCGCGGCGCACACCGCGATGTCGCGCCGTCGGACCCGTTGCGAACCATCGGCAGCGATGAATAGCGCACCTGAAAAAGTGCTCCGCGCACCGTCGCGTTCCGCAGTGCTCCCGAAAGGAAGCGTTGCGCGGCGCGTCGGCGCGTTCGGCGGCGGACGAAAAAAGTGCTCCGCTCGTCTTCACATGACGCATCGCGTCACAAGCGGCACGGCGCGCTTAACCCGGCAGAAAGTGCTCGCGCGCTCTGCCAATTTGGCACGTCGTTTCATGGAGTGACAAAATGGCACGCGAACCCAAGAAGGTGTTGTCACCGAGGCATCATCTTTTCGTTGACGAATATCTTGTCTCCCGCAACGCGACGAAAGCGGCTATCGCGGCCGGCTGTACTCCGGAAACCGCGAAAGCTCGCGGCCCTCGTATGCTCGCGCATCCTGCCGTCAAGGAAAAGATCGAGCGCGAAACCAAGGCTGCGTCGAGGCGCGCTGCGGTCGATGCGCAGTGGGTTATTGAGCAGCTCATGGCCGTTGCAGGGCAGGAAGATGTCGCGCAATCGACGAAAGTTCGCGCTCTCGAGCTGCTTGCGAAGCACCTCGGGATGTTGGAGGAGCGCGTGACGGTGAAGACCGACGGTCTTACACCGGAGCAGCGCACTGAGCGGGTAGTTATGCTGCTGGAGCGCGCTCGTTCGCGTGTCGGAGGCGACTGACGCTGGCACCGCGTCGGCTTCACCGCCGCTCTGCCGCCATCGCATACACTTAGTAGGTACCTGTATGACGCGCACGCGCGTAGGCAAGTACTGGCACGCCGTGTCGCAATGCGTCAAGCGGAAAAATGCGCGCGTGATTTGCCTTGTTTTGTAGGCTTTCGTCGTCGTTATTCCATGAATAGAGTTCTATTTATGTAGTTAACCGACAAAAAAAGCGCGCATGGTGCGGTGAAACTACACTCGCAGTGCGTGTGTTTGTCTGTTGGATACTGAAACTACACGCACAGTGCGTAAAAGTGTGTTTTGCCGCGTCAGATGGGCCTGAGCGCAAACGCAAAAGCGCCCCGGCCGCGTGACCGGAGCGCCTGGTGCGCCTAGTTTTCCGTTCGTCTGTCTTGCGTTAGCGCGCCGACGATGCGCGCCCACGTCTCGTAGGCTAGCTGCGCCTCGGGTGAATGCGCTCCGCAATCGCGGACAACGGGCGCAACCAGGTACTGGTAGAACGTCTGTTCGATGGGCGTCATGCCTTCCCCTTCGCGGCTTCGGCCGCTTGACGGTAGAGCCATGCGAGCTTGACGAGGGTGGCGGGGGTCATTCGTTGTTCACGACCGGCGAGATGCTTCGCGCAAGCGAGAACAGTTCGCGGACACTCTGAGGCGCTTCAGAATGAACGCAATAACGGTAATCAGACAGATTGGGGACGTTCCAGTGGAACTCTGTTGGTGTTTCGCTGGATGCGTTTTCGCCTGAGATGTGCCAGCGATAGTAGTTACCGGCACCCTTGTCGGTTATGTTTTTAATTATCCACATGGCAGTTCTCCGCGCCTCGCTGGCGCACTACGGGCAAAAGCGCCCACTAGAACGGCGGACGCGCCGCCGTTCCGGTGGATGCTCTAGGCCGATTCCGGTGAAACAAACACATAGCCGCTCTTGGTTGCGCCGCCGAACCACTGGCGGTCGTTCCACGCAAGATGGATGGTCAACAGGCGGCACGCTTCGGTGTGGTTGTCTTCGGCGTTCAGCTCATGCCGGTACGGAAAGGTTTTGTGGACGCCACTCGCCGTCGTCGCGCTAATGCGCGCTCCGCGCGTGTTCGTCGGTCCGTGGTATTTGGTTTCGATGGCTTGCAGCATGGTCGCTTCCTTTTTCGTTGGGCCGCGTCACTGCGGCGGATGTTGTTCTAGCCTAGCTCGTTTCGCGTGTCAACAAAAACTGTCAGGTGATGATGGCAAGGCCAATCAGCGCGCCGAGCAGCGCGCAAAAGATGATGCCGACAGCGTGGTCGTGCCGGTCAGGGATGCGAGCGCAGAGTCGCTCGATGGGATTCAGGTCGCGCATTAGCGACCCGCCCGGAGGTCGACGATACGCGCGGCGGCGTGTCCGAGCGAGATGGCGGTGATGCAGAGGGCGAACAGGTCAAGAGCCAGGGTCAGGTTCATGGCGGTCACTCCGTAGTGCGTAGGCGAACTGGCCTCATCAGTAGCCGCGAGACGGCTAGACGCCCCGAGGGCGTTTCGGCCTGTCAGTGGTTGCTGAACTCGTAGCGCAGCGCGACGAAAGCGGCGTAGGTCGTCGCGGCGATTGCAACGAGGCCGAACGCGACCTGATTCTCGACGCTGCGGCTCGCCATTAGGCCGATGAAGCCGACAGGCATTGCGAGGATAGCTGCGAAGAAGGGGGCGAAGGAAGGTTCGATGGGCTGGTTCTTCATGGGTCGGTCTCCGGTGCGCCTCGCTGGCGCCGTCGTGCGGTGTGTCTCGCCGTATCTGCTAGTCCCGTGCCAGCCGTTTCGGCGCGATATCAGCCCTATGTGCAGCCGTCGTGCCAAGGCGTGCTGGAGGGCGAAATGCTGAAATATCAAGGGATTGCGTGACGCGACGCCCCTGGTGCGGCGTGACGGGAATCTGACGCGAGCGTCAAAGTTATGACGATGCGTCAAGATGTTGGCGCATGCGACAGGAAACTGACGCGCGCCCGTCGCGGCTCGCCGTCGCGTTGCGTCGCGTCCCCGTCGCGTCGCGTCGCGTGTCGGGTATCGCAGCGCGCGCTATGCGCTCGCGCTCGCGGAGAACGCAGCGCGCGTCACCCGCGCCCACGCGCGGGAATGGATCGCGTGTGTGTACGCGCGCGCGACCCCCCCACCATCGTTCTGAGGCTTTAGGTAATATATATATACCCCCCCCCACACATAGGTACCATGTTGCCG
>Ga0213922_1000706_pt1 | contig 14449 bp, 28 predicted proteins | sample McNCre2917MG_FD_165060 | JGI IMG/M metagenome (GOLD analysis project Ga0213922, IMG submission 165060) | Freshwater microbial communities from McNutts Creek, Athens, Georgia, United States - 29-17 MG | ecosystem: Environmental > Aquatic > Freshwater > Creek | place: USA: Georgia | collected... | reverse complement strand
CACAGTTTTACAAACTACAACCACGCTTGCGACAGCGGTCGCCGCCGGTAATTATCCGCTGGCCACTTACCAAGGCGGCACAAATTTAAAGGGCGGGGACGGGTCGGCGTTTATAAGTGGTAGCCAACTTATTGCAGGTTCAGTCGGGGCAAGCCAGTTAGTAACTGGATCAGCGATCATTACCGGATCAGCGCAAATAGCTGGTGCTATCATCAACACAGCACATATTATTGATGCAAACATCACAAACGCTAAAATAGCCGATGCAAGCATTACAGTCGGTAAAATAGTCGATGCGAATATAACGACAGCTAAGATAGTTGATGCGAATATTACCACGGCTAAAATTGCAGACGCGAGCATAACCACAGCTAAAATCAATGACTTAGCAGTTGATACTTTAAAGCTTGCTGGCAATGCCGTTATTATCCCTGTATTTTCTTTAGCATCTGCCGTTAACTTGTCTGGATCGGTCGCTGCCGGGTCTAGCTCACCATGGCGAACTGTTAATTCATTGTCTATTAACATGAACGGCGGTACAGCGAATAGTAGTGTTTCGTTGCAAGTTTTTACAGAATTAACGACTCGATCGCACTCGGGCGGCGGTTTGTGGGTTTCTGATATAAAAATAATTGATGAGCTGTCAAATATTGTTTATTCTCAAAATGTCACAACATTGACAGATACTATTAGTTTTAATTTTGCAACATCTGCATTATCTACAATTAATAAAACATTTACGATGCAATTAAAATATAGCGCTGTTGGCTCAACTGGGAATTATAACGACGTTTGGAGAAATACGATGTTAGCAATAGGAGTTAAAGCAAGTGTCTAATGTAATTATATACGATTCGACAGGTAGAATATTAAGAACCATTGTCTGCCCGCCTGATATGAATGCATTACAAGTCGGCACTGGGGAATCTTTTATAGTAGGTGTCTGCGACCAGATAACGCAATATGTTTTGAACGGCGTAGTTACAAACAGGCCGACACAATCCACTACAATTGATAAGACGGCGATTAATGCAAACGGTAATGATGTGGTGACTATCAGTAATGCCCCGATTGGTGCAACATGCACTATATCAAATTCTGAAACAGTAACCGGCATCATCGATGGTACAGACACGTTTGTTACAACCATTCCAGGGACTTACTTTATGACAATAACGCAGTTTCCATTTCTTGATTTTACGGCGGTGATTAATGCAACTTAAAATTGATCGTGCAAGTCTAGCTGAGCATAAGCAAGATTTTAGACAGCGGATCAGAGAAAAAGGTAATAATAAGTTTGATAATCTGTATCCAGAGCGGACTCGTGAAGAATCGACGATACAAGTTTTTCAAGCTTTCTCATTGTCTCAGCCTGTCCCGCCTGCTGTTACCGCTTTGTGGACTAAAGTACAGACATTACGCACCGCTGAAGATACCGCTATTTCTTCGGTTAACGCTTCAACAACGGTTCAGCAAATGCGTAATGCTTGGCAAACATTTTTAACGACAATACAAGCTATTTAATTCGTATAACCCTTTGATTGCATACATGAATCGTAAGACCTGCCATAGGCTTGTTGATTAAGGAAAGGATTATCAGGGAAGTACGGGTTTCTTGCATTCGATGCTAATACATCACATGCAGCTTTGTCTTTGTCGAGCTGTGACAGATTCTCATTTTTAACATATTCAGCCGGTGGCATGCAGCCAAACAGCGCGATTGTAAATAAAATTATGATTGTTTTCATTGGTTATAACCCCCACTGTTAAAAGTATCGATGCAGAATTGATCATCGGAAGTGCATTGATTCCAGAAATTCCAGTTGTCGTTACTACCGTCTGTTAATGCTATAAATAAATGCTCTGCACCGTCTGGCGAAAATTCAGATCGTAGCGTTGATGGTACGACGTCCGGTGATTTTAAAACGACTAGAGAATAACTCCGAGTTGTTATATAGTTTCCTGAGCTTCCAAAGTATCCAATTGGCAATAATTTTGCCTTAGTTGAGCACTCAGGCCGTGCCATCAAATCATCAATTGCTTTCATTGGCTCAACGATTCCGCACTTCACGAAACTGTTTTTATAGTTGTACTGACGACTGATCAGATCGTTTACACTGTTTGTTTTGCCGTCTGGAAAGACAGTCATCTTGGTAGCCGTCGTACATAGGCTTTGCTTAATGACTTTCGGTGACGCTTCGGGGCATGAGTTTTTCATACGTGAAACGATACCGGATACGATTGCAGCAGCCCCGGAGGAATACATCTTTACAAACGGTTTCTTGCCCAGATTGACGGCATCGAGAACATAAGGCGTATAGCCGTCTTCATTGACAACCAGATCAGGGCCATCATTGCCAAAGTCTGAGCCGACCACTTTACCATCTGTACCACTGGCGCCATTCGATAATGCAAAACCGACTGTTATGATATTGTCGTCGTAAACAATACCAGACCAGGTATGCTCGTTTTTATTGCCGATGGCTTGAACTACACTGATGTTATTTTTTACCGCGTCGGCAAATGCCAGACGGACATCACCAGGATTTCCGTGTCTGCTTCCCCAGCTTGCGTTGATAACGTTTTGCTTCACAGGAATTGAATCTTCAATGGCATGTTCAATACCCGGGGCAAGCTTATCTTGCAATAATCCGGTTTTCTTAGAATCATTAATGCCAATTGCTACAGGGTAAATCTGTGCGTCACTGGTCGCTAGAGACAGAAAAGACATGTCATCCGCGTGCTGCTCAAAGCCGGTATCACGGTCAACGGGCTGCGGATAGCCAGGTACGAAGCTGTACCCCGGCAATACGCGGTTACGCCAGTCTCTAAGAATTTTGTTATTGTTGATCACAGTGTCAACCAGGTAGATAATAGGCGGCGAGTTTTTGAGCGGGTACTTCTGTGCAAAGTCTGGGTATCCAATGTTAGAGTACATGTTAAGCCCTTCAAGGCCGTTAAATTCACTGTAAAACTGGACTTTGATATCAGGACCATTCATAGTCAGACAGCTATACTTGCCGTCTATCGACTTCTTCAACAGTGTCAGATAACTGTCAAGCTGGGCAGTTGACGCTTTTCTGATTTTTGCGTTTGTCGATACTGACAGTATCTTGTATTTCGTTAAGTTTGCATTGATCAGGCCGTTCGTGATCAGTGCGGCCGGGTAAATATCGGTACTGAATTTTGAATAGTAAGTTCTATCCTGGATGACCTTGAACAATCTTGCCTGCTTCCAGAACGCGATATGTGAACAAGTTGGCGCCGGTTTCATTGATACAACCACGCCATTAGGAATTGATAGCGCGAGGTTGGCGTATAGCATAAATGCTATGAATAGTAATTTTTTCATTGATTTTTACCTCAGAAATGAACGTCCCTGTTCTATGGATTAATTAATGTTGTAACAAACTCATCTTCGCCCGTGCATTCGCGTCGGCCTGACGCTTAATAAAGGCTTCTTTGCATGAATAACCGGATTCTTCAAATGCGTCGGCCAGGTCGCTGTCTTTCTCGATCATCAGATTGCATTGAACCAACCATAACTTAGCGTCCCCCGATTCTCTTTCCCACTCTGCGATTTTGTCCGATTCATTCAAGCCGTTACAGACATCACCGCCCATCGGAAATGCAACCCCTAAACCGCCAAACGGGCCGGATGCATTGACGGAGCCGACGGGCGTACAGTTTCGTTGGCTGTAGGACGGTGCGCTGGTACTGAAAATTGTCGGCGCTTGGTTTGGGTACTTTGTGCCAGACTGGTTGAACGACACTGCCCCACCAGAAGACCTGTTATTTATCTCTCCAGTTGAAGCGCCGCTTGAAGTATATTGAGGCCCGCTAATCGCAGTAGACTGAGAGCCGCCAACACTAACGCCAATGGCAGAATGCAGAGAAGCGCTACCACCAGAAGCGAGAGCCGCACTTTGTGCGGAAGTGTTAGAAATCGTTGACGCATTATTATTTCCCCTTTCGTGCTCCCGCTCGGAAGCTTGCGCTATGTGGTTAGTAATTAGTAGCAAAAATACTACACTCCAAAATATACAGAATACGATTAAGTTATTTGATTGTCTTTTCATTTTGTTTCCTCAGTTATTTAAAATTAGCCAAATCTAGCGCAAAAAAAGCGTTATAGCCGTCTTTGTAGCCCTTGCCGTATCCAAAGCCCAAAGCTGCTACTATCAATAGAAACACTACTACTAAATATATTGCAGTTAGAAGCGAATCGTTTGATTGTTTTATCATTTATTTATCACCGCTGTTTATTTTGTGAATGGCTCTATTGCCTAGCTGCCAAGCAATCGTCTATCGACAAGGTAAGTTGCTCTGATTAACTTAATAATCCATAATTGCCAACTCATATCTTCAATAAAGCCATTCAAAAAATGCCCTAGTAATATCCTAGGGCTAGGAGGGAGGTACTACATGGAACTTTCTACAGCAAGTCGGCATTCCCTGCGTTCTAGTATGACGCTTTTCAAAGCATCTTCAATAATTCGGTTTCTTTCTTTCTTTTTAAGTCCCTGTGCTTTGAGCAGTTTATCCATCTCGTGTCGGAACACGTCGTCACTTATAATTTTTGACATAAACAACCCCTGCTGTCATAAACGCCAAAACTGGGTAGGCATGCTCAGGATATTTAAAGACCAGATCAAACAGTATCATTATCTGTTGACCCACTTGTTGCTATATCTATTTCAGTTAAAATACATCCTTTTTGGGTATTTAGATATTCATCAATGTCTAAATACAGTGACACTCTTTCGTTCTGATTACTCTCTAATAAGACGCTTCTTGATCTTTCAAGTAATTCTCTATAATCATTCATCTGAACATCTCCTCATAAGCCTGGAATCTAGCTTCTGACTCCGGTATGTTCGAGTCCTGCTTTATACCAACCCGCTCAACGAACCGGTCAATCTGTGAACAGGTGAAATGTCTATTGCTATGTTCAAGTAACCATTCAATATCAAAATCTTTCTTTTCAAAATGTGTTTTCATTGAGTTGTCTCGCGATCAATTTGTCTATGTATTCGTGCATCGTGCATTGTTGCTCAGCGGCAAGAAGCTTAATTGCGGCTCGCGTTTCTTTCGAAACGTTAATCTGGACATACTGTTTTTTATTTGTCATTTTCATCATCTTCATAATTAGTTCTACTTATGATTACCATTTTTGAATCAAAAACTGCGGACCGAATCCAGTATAATCTGTCATCCACAACTATCGCGTTTTGCGGTAGTGCATTTAATTTTTCGATCAGTTCTTTAACTGTCATTATTTTGTCCAGTATTTTTAGTGCCTATCATGACATGTTGATTAAAATTAAATAATGACTGGATAGGGTACATGTCCTCGTCTATCACTATTGCATCCGGTGATAGTTCACTTAATTTTTCAATCAGTTCTTTAACTGTCATCTTTATGCCTTTTCTAAAGTGTGAATAAATTAAATCACATAAATTTAATAAATGCAATATTTATTTAAAATAATTTATGAAATTTTCCCAAGATTCTGGCGGCTCTTCCAGACATTCTAAAATAGTTTCTTTATCCACTTTCAGTTCTTCAAGTGTTCTGATAAAAACAACCGTGTCGATAGGGCCTCGTCTGGCAATGCTTTCGAGTAACTTTGCTTTTTCTAAGTCGTTGATTATAGACATTATAAGTCATTGTTCAGTTAATGTTTTGTCGATGTTCATTTTAATATACCAAGTATTGATGTAGTTTGCCTCTAAAAATAACTAACATAGAATCATGTTTAACTTTTTTTTTATTGCTTAGCTGTCCTTTTGTATTAATCCCTTCAAATGCAATTCTTCCTCGTAAAAATCTAATTTCTGCGTAGGGCAATATTAATTCGTGAAAATGCTTTGTGCTTACACTAGCAGGAATAAGCATTACAACTGTTTTCCCTTTTCTCCATTCTCTATATGCTTTTTCAATAAATTTAGGCTTATCTATACGATTATAGGGCGGGTTTACAAAATTGCTTTTCCCCCATGATATGGACAATCCATCGAAATTCGCATTTAGTGGACATGGGTCAAAATCAAAATTAAACTCTTTATTTAATTCATCATATAAATATTGAGGCGTTTTCCAATGATCGCTTGCAATTAATCCGTCTCTTCCTTTCGCTAATTTGTTCATTTTTTAAACTCCAAATTGATTAAATTTTTAAATTTTGTTTCGGTGTCTCTTTTTAGATAGATAGTTTTAACTTCTTTAAAATAAGAAGGGAAGTATTTGAAAAGCAGTTGAAAACAAGCTGAATCAATTTTAGCTTTTCGGCATTCTTTGAAATATTCATCATGATTAAAAAATGGTCGTATTTTGTCGAAAGCCATGTCTAATGTTTTCTTGTCGTGATCGAAACAGAAATATTCTTTATGTCGGAGCAAATGATCTTGGTAAAATTTCATGACGAACATGGGCTTTTCATTAGTCATGCTGGTTTCAATGCAATAATGAGTTTGCGTTATACTATATTTTTCAATCTTACTGTCATCATTCATGAGAACTCCACGTAAAACTATTCGCCAAACTGTTGAAGAAAATCAGCAATACTTAACCGGCATGTGTCGGCTGATGGGCAAGCCCGCGTACAGGCCCGCCATTGATTTAAAGCCCGTTAAAGCCCGTAGCGCGACGAAACCGACTGAACCCAAGGTTAGCGAAGCGGCTATACAAAAATCGATATTGCAGTTCTTGAGACTGTCACCTGGCGTGGCTTGGGTATGTAGACAAAATAGCGGAACATTCGTAGACGGTGATCGATACATCACAGCGAACTCGCAGCGCGGTATGAGCGACATCATCGGCATGTTAAAAGGCGGTCGGTTGTTTGCCATCGAAGTCAAGTCTAAGTCCGGTAAGATTATGCCCCACCAACAGGATTTTTTAGATTTAATCGCTGCTGGCGGGGGATTGGCTGGTGTCGCTAGATCAATTGATGATGCTAGGGCTATTATTTCAGATCAAAAAGGAATTGAATCATTAAAATCATCGTAAACATCAGATGCTTCTTTCGCGTTATTTCTTCGTGTTGGTTGTGGCCTTGCCTGCGCGGTCTGTTCTGGCTTGGGTGAGCCGACCAGGTCAATACTATTGACTCGGACATTTAAGAACTGGTTCTTATCGCCGCCTTGGGAAAGCTCGCCGGTGACGAAAACAGCCTGGCCTTTTTTTAGGTAGTCTACCAGGGTGGATTCAGCTTGTTTTCCGTAAACGGAACAGCCGAACCATAGGGTTTGCTTTTTGTCGCCAAAACCAACGTTATTTGCGACGTTAAAGACCAGCATGGCACCGCCGCTGGGTAGAAATTTCTGTTCTGCGTCTTTTCCTAGCATGCCCGTAAAACTGATTGAGTTACTCATTGCTGTCCCCTTTGTTGGCGTTATAGATGATTGTTTTTGAAGCTTGTTTTTGCTTGGAGTTGAGATAAGGCCAGACTGCTTCTTTTTGCAAAGGCGTCATGTCAGCCCATTCAGCGGCGAAGGCCGGATCATTAGCATCCAACAGCTCTTTGCAGTAGTTTACGATCTGTTCCATTTTTGGCGTCAGGTCGGGCTTGTTGGACTTTTTTTGTTCTGGCTGGCTGGCATCGATTATATCGATTACATCATGTTCAACCAGTTCCAAGCAACTAGTCCAAAGGTAGCGGCGCTGGTAGGTTTGGATAGCGCCTTCATTTTGGATCGGATGGCAGCCTTTCAGGGCTACTTCAGCTCTTGGTGAACTAAATACAATGGTGCCGTTTCCGTCATGTTCGTAAATGGTAAGTGTTGCTTCCATTGAGTAATACCGGACAATGCCAGTTAGCCCAATATCGTTGAAGATAGTTTGAACGATTGGCAGGAAGTCGCCCAACTCGAAGTATTTATATCCTGCAAACTTGTTGTGACCGCTTTTTTCAAGCTTAGTGCTGTGGAACTTCACACGCGCCGCTTGAAGCTTTGCATAAATATTCATGACTGTTTATCCTTTTCGTTTATTGAATCTAGTTGTATTCCGCCTTCAATCTTGCCTGTATTTGAGTGCTTTAAAATAACAACACTCGAAGAAGCTTTAATTTTTAAACATGAAAAAAGTCGAATAAATACGCTATCGCAAGCTTTTACTGAACTGTTATTCATAGCTATTACTGAACTGTTACCCCTAGCTATTACTGAACTGTTACCCCTAGCTATTACTGAACTGTTATCCCTAGCTATTACTGAACTGTTATCAAAGGCTTCTATCGAACTGTTATCAAAGGCTTTTACTGAACTGTTATCCCATGCTTCTACTGAACTGTTACCCCATGCTTCTATCGAACTGTTATCAAAGGCTATTACTGAACTGTTATTCATAGCTATTACTGAATTGTTACCATAAGTTTTTACTGAACAATTCATAACAACTGCAATATTCCCATCTTTAACGCAGGCGTCAAACTCATCTTGATTATGCACTTCTATTCTTTCTTTCATATTACTGTTTATCCTTATTTTGGTTTTCCACCAAATCTTTGATGTATTTTTGCATCGTTATTCCTTCCCGTGCTGCATACTCTTTAATTAGTTTTCTTATTGATTTGGGTACGGTAATCGGTACGTTTATATCAACGTCCAGGTAGGTTTTTTTATCTTCAGGCATTTTGCCTCCTCTTGTTTATGAATTACTACGATTCTATTAAATCATAGTTTTTATGTTTTACAAGGTTTATTTTTTATGGGAGGATGTTGACATGTTTAATTTATTATTTTATACACAACATCAACTTCATTAGGATAAAACAAAATGAAACCACCAAAAGTATCATCAACAAGAATCAATATGCAAATCCCAAGGCAGCTTAAAGACTTGATCTGCGAGCAGGCCTGGAAGCAAGGTATTGGCATGTCAGAGTTTATAAAAGACGCTGTCAAGAAAGAATTAACCAGATTGGAGAAAATCTAATGTTAGCTAAATCGGAAAACGTAAAAAATGAAAAATCAAGAATATAACCTAGGAAATAGTATGATTGATCATAAAATAACGTATTTAGATAAGGTTCATAATCCAAAAAAATGCCAACCTATGAATCTGAAATTAGTTTTAGATCATATAAAAAATGGTTTATATAAAACTTCAATTGAAGAAATTAGAAAGTTAGATAAGAAAAGTAAAGAAAGTAAAAATAGAAAACAAGCCCTTCCAGCCATTTGCCTTCATGGTGTATTTAAAGAAGCAGATACTAAAGGTTTTGTTGAAGGATCGGGGATTTTAGGAATAGATATCGATAATCTGTCCGAGTTAGAACTGGCCAGAGTAAAAAAAACTCTTGAAAATTTGCCGTATGTTTTATTCTTTTTTGAATCGCCGAATAGGGGGATAAAAGGCGGTATCAGAATAAAAAAAGTGGCTAATGATCAAGAGCTTAAATCACATTTCAATTATGCAATAAAAGAGCTTAAAAGTCAAAATATTAAGCCCGATGAATCCTGTAGTGACTTAGCTAGAAAATGCTTCGTTAGCTATGATCCTAATCTGTATTATAACCAAAATGCTTCATTACTTGAATTACCCAATTTAGAGAAAGAGTGCATCAATCGGGTTATATCTGTCCTTGACAGATGGCATTCAACAAACCGGCATACAGCCAGGCTAAAGGCCGGTAGACTGGCCGGTGGATATATTGCCGGATCATTGGTTAGTGAGTCTGCTATTTTTTCAGCCATTAAAGCTAAATCTGATTCTATTTCTGAAACAGGGGAAACAGCAGCTAGCGAGTTAAAAACAATCACGGACGGCATTAAAGACGGAAAATCAAGGCCCATCACAGATATATCGAAGTCTGATCAGCATTTATCTGTCTTTTTAGATTGTCATGATGATTATGAAGAAACAGATATATACGTTGATTTGTTAAGTCATATCGATTATGAAAGTCTTCCTTATCGGCTATCTATTCATCTTTCTGAGCTTACCAATATTCCGGTTAATAGTTGTTTTTTGATGACACTGGGCGTTTTCAGCTCGATGGCCAGTCGTAGATATTGTACAAGTTATGAATCTAAACATAGGCTTCCTATAGGGCTATATGTCGCCGCTGAACAACCCCCTGGCGCCGCAAAGTCAAGATGTATTAGTGAATTGCAAAGACCTTTTATTAAACACACAGAAGGAATTATAAATAAAGATAGTCCGGTTCTTTTTATTAGTAATGCGACACCAGAAGGTGTTGAAAAAAGCCTTTTAAATAGCCGAGGGCTTTTCAGTTCTGTTTCCAGTGAACGCGGGCTTTTAGATTCATTCCTAGGTTCTCTCTATTCTAGCGAAAAAGCTAAAAACAATGATGTTTTATTAAATGGCTTCGATGGCGGTAACATCTGTGTTTTGCGCGTTACCCGTATCGGATATTCAGGGCCCGTTTGTGGTTCTATTGTCTGTTTTGCTCAACCTGGAACCGTTGAACAAATCTTAGAATCCAGTAACGGAACAGGAGTTAGTGAAAGGTTTTTATTTATCAGTGAAGATCACTTACTTGGCAAGCGAGATCATGTTAATAAAGTTTCTTATAATCATTCGCTTATGGATGAATATAAGGCTAAATGTGAATTTATAACAGAAGCTTTTTTTGATTCTGTGGATTTATATGGATTAAAAAATTTAGAGATCACTAGAAACGGTTTTAGGTTAATTAATGAATATAGAAACTCAATTGAACCTTTGCTTGCTGATGGGAATAAATTATCAACTTCTAATTTAAGGGGAGCAGCCGGTAAGGTTGATATGCAAATCATGAAAATAGCCGCTACCTTGCAGTGTTTTGATGATACCCGCCACAATACCATTGATGATAAGTATATCGTGTCAGCAATAGGCATTGCTGGTGATTTATTAGAGTTAAATTATCATCTCAATAAGAAAAAAGGCGTTATAGGTGAAAAATCCGAGTCGGACGCAATATTTAATTATTTAAATTCCAAGGGAGGTTTTTCACTGGGTAGAGCACTGGTCAATTCAATGCGGACAACAAAGCCTTTTAAAGAAATGTCGGGGTCAAAAACTGATGCAATTAAGCAATGCATTGATTTAATGAGGAAAAAAGATGAAATATTTATTGACGGCAAGATGATTCATTTAAGAAAATGACTACACATACTACACACTACTACACACCTTACTACACACCCCCAGCCCGCGTGGGAGTAGGGCTAGAAGTATATTGTGTAGTAAGTGTAGTATGTATATATATATATTTTTTTATTTTATATATAAGGGGGTTTGGATACCCCTATTTATGTACTACACACTACACACTACACAAAAACGACTCAAAGCCACGCGGGAGTAAGGCTGGAGGCACTACACACCTCACTACACAGTTAATACACACTACACATTTTTTATGATCTTCTGCCCACTCTGCCAAAAATCCATGTTAATTTTTTATTCGATCAAGAAGTGCATCTGTACTGACTGCGAAAAAGAGTTTGTTCTGGATAAAGATTTACAGATCGTTCACCAGCGGTAATAAAAAAGCCCCTTTCGGGGCTTTGGTATTTGTTACAGAAACATCTGGTAATTGGTATCGAATTGCTTAACCCGTGGCCCGTCATGCCACGATAATATTTTTTTAGATGGGATGTTGCGGTAAGAATAAAAAAGCGCGTCATCGTCAATTTTGGGCCTTGTACGATCAACCAAGGTGGACAGCCATTTGAAATACTGCATGACTTTGGTTTCTGGCGGCTGGTCAGGTTTTGGTATTCTGAAATCGTTTTTATCAATCCATTTGTTGATGTCGGACTTTTTCCAGTACCGGTACAGTAAGCCGTCTTCGCGGTAGTAGCTGAAAACGGGTTTTGGTATGTCGTATTGGTTGGTGCGGATGATGTTTAGTAAGCGGCCTCTTGACATGTTAGTTAGTTTGGCAATGTCGCTTATCGTGACTTCGCCGGGACGGTTGATTATTTTTGCCATGATTATATGCCTCCCCATTGTTCTGCCATTGCATCGGCTATCCCTTGAAAGGTCTTGCTTCTTTCTTTTTGATTAGCTTTTGCGTACCATTTTGAATTGGACGTGGTACCATCTTTTCTAATATATCTATCTCCCTTATTCTCCATAACTTTTGTATATTTTAATGGCGATAGATTTTTTAACCATAAACATGTCCTTTTTGAAAATTCTTCGCCAAATTGCCAAGGCTGGATGATTTGATCATATTTAGGTAACATTGCTTTTTTGTTCGGCAAAGGGTTTTCTATGCAAATTTTTGCTATATTTGAATTTTTAAGTATCATAAAAAATTCACGAGCAGCTATCATTTTTTCATATCTTCCAGGTTGTTTATTTAGATAATGTGCTCCTGGCACGCATAAAAATGTACAAGGTGGATGTGCAATCATTAAATCCCAACCTTGGTCTAAAATATCCAATACATCGCCTTGGTAATGATTGCCTTTAGATTCCGTCGGCAATAAATCACAACTCCATGCATCGTGCCCTATTTTTGTAAAAGCATCCCTAACTGTTCCGCTAAATTCACAGGCTACTAAAACTCTCATTTGTGCCATGACTTCCCCCTTAGCTGCATTTTACGGCTGCACTCTTCTCGGGTGCGTTTATGTTCGTTGCTCATTCTGTTGAAGCCACAGATAGGGCATTTCATAGCGACTTGAAAGCCTCGGCTTGCCCATGAGTTATGCCAATTATCCATAAATCCACCCTATCAATACGATTGCTATTGTTAATGCGCAGAAGATGTTGCAAAACAGCGATCTAGCGGACTGTCTGTTCGATTCTTCGATAAGCTCTTTTAAGAGCCGGTTCTGTTCGTTTCTTACACGCTCCATGGCGCGTAGGGATTGTTCTATTGGATTCATTTTATGTGCTCCACTAAAAATACATAGTTGTCTAGTTGTGTTATTATTTTGCTCATATGGTGCTCGTCCACGTTGTAGATTGTAAAAACTTTTCTACCGTTGTGATACGCTGTAATTCTAAATTTCATTGAGTGGCTCCTCTGTTTCGGTTATTGATTCTAAAATCCAGTTGTATTTGTTGTCGTAGTTGTCTGTTTCCCCTTGGTTGAGTGAGTAACGGGCATTGTCCTCGTTATCTGACTCGGCCATGGCTATCATGTGGAAATGGTAGCGGTTTCTAAAGACAAAGGTTTTCATTAGTTTGTACTCCTGAAAAGAGGTTATAAAGATATTCAGCTTGTTTGGCGCGTGCGGCTGCATAGGCGTCTGCATAGGCGGTATTGGAGGCATAAGCGGCGGCATTGGCGGCAAAAGCTGCGGAAAAAGTGGAGGCATAAGCGGCGGCATTGGCAGCGGTATAGGCGGCGGCATAGGTGGCATTGATGGCGGCGGCATTGGCGTCGGCATTGGCGTCGGCATAGGCGCGAGCATGCGCATCATAGGCGGCCTTTAACTCAACATCACTCGCCAAACCATTCGCAAATCTTTCCGAAACTTCTAATGTTTTTAAAGAAGTTTCTGTTTGTTTAACTTCTCTAGCACACCATACCGAAAACAATCGCCATTCTCTATCATACTCAGGTGCGGTTTTCATGCACCAAATAGCATCCTCAAGACCATTCGATTGTAATATTGTCAGAAAAGGCAACGGTTCATCATCTGGTTTTGTTTTACCTAAATTAGACAGTAACTTCTCCCAACCCTGCTGACAGGGGGAATGTGAACGTATTTTGTTAAAGGTTGTTTTCATGTTGGTAGCTCTTTGTTATATTGTGAAGATGACATTTATTTTTTCATCACTGTTAACACGATTTGCAATGTATGCTGCTAGACTGGTTGGCGATACGATGTCTTCTGAGTGATATTTATTTAAGAAGATAAAGACTTTTGTCGCGTGTCTTACATTCGTGAAATAGCATACGTACGTACGCGGGTCATCAATTGTTCCGTTTCCTTTCCAGAAAAAATAGTATCTTTTGTTTTCTGATTTTATTGTGAATTTGTTCATGTTAGTTACTCCGGTTGGTTGTTTATTTAGCTTGACTATAGAATACTATAATTTATGTAAAAGCAAATAAATATAGTATTTATGTAATTGCTAGAAATGTAAGTGATTGATAGTGAATGATAAATAATTTTATTGCGTCGGCAGTTATTGCGGTTATAATTTTGTATGGCTAGTTTATATACATACAAGTGGCAGAAGGCGAGAGATCATTACAAGCGATTGAATCCTTTTTGCGTGCGATGTGGTAAGCCTGTTTTTGTTGTTGATCACATCATCCCACATCGTGGCGACGCGCAATTGTTTTGGGACATGGACAACTGGCAATCATTGTGCGAGACTTGTCACAATAGTTTTAAGCAACGGTTCGAGAAGACAGGCAAGCAGGCTGGCTGTAATAACGCGGGCATCCCTGTGGATCCGAATCATCATTGGAATAGATAGACAGGTACGGTGACTATCTAAGTCAAATGAAAATGATTTCGATTG
>Ga0213922_1000704_pt1 | contig 14484 bp, 16 predicted proteins | sample McNCre2917MG_FD_165060 | JGI IMG/M metagenome (GOLD analysis project Ga0213922, IMG submission 165060) | Freshwater microbial communities from McNutts Creek, Athens, Georgia, United States - 29-17 MG | ecosystem: Environmental > Aquatic > Freshwater > Creek | place: USA: Georgia | collected... | reverse complement strand
TTGACCGAAGTCGCTGACGTAAATGTCGGCCGCGCCAATGATGGTTGCAGGACGATCACCACCGTTCAGGTTGTAACGTGCAGAAGCGATACCAGAGAAGCCAGATACGCGCTGCTTGTTAACGGGACCAGTCATCAAGATTTTTGGAGTGCCGCCAGCAGTCCAGACTTGCTGGATGACGTTCTTCAAAATGGTCTCAGTGAAGGTACGCACGTTACCGTCAGTACGGGCGCTGTTAGGCAGAGTCGTGTACGAAGGATTCGCACCGTTAGTCTGCATATCAACGTTCGTCTTGATAAACGCACCAAGAGAAGCCGTACCGCGTGCAGTGGTAGTGTTACCAGCAGCAGCAACTGCACCATTGAGCATGGTGAATTCTTGGTCACGCTTCAACTCAGAGCCGCGCTTGGCGATCTGATAAGCCAATTCAGAACGGCGACCGGCCTTGTTAACCACTTCCTCAGTTGCCGACAAGACGATAGTCTTGCGGGAAATCTGAGCGTAGTTTTGCAGACGCACGGTTGCAGTAACAGCGTCAAAGGATGCAACATCGTCACCCTCCAACTGCTTGTTGGCTGCTGCGGCTGCCAAAGTATCGGTTTGCCACTCGAACAGAGAGTTACTGACCGACTCGCGGCCAATGTTGCTCATGTAAGGCGTTTCTTCAGGTGCAATGTTGGTGATTACATTGCTCAAATCTTCACGGATACCCTTGGCATCAAAGGTGGTGAAGGTGTTAGTTACGATTGCCATAATTTACTCACTTCAGTAAAAGTTCAATTGCGGAAGCCGCATCGTTGATGCGACCAGTTTTTGCAAGACGCTGTTTTGCGCGAGTAGCTTCACTTGTTTGGGAGACACGGCCTGCTGCACCTGGCTTGGCAGGACGTGGACCATTGTTAACCACCGGCTTGATGTTGGTCCTCTTGGACATCATCTGCTCGTACAGTGCAGCTTTACGCAGCACGTTAACGACTCGGTGGTCGAATATGTTCTTCAGTTCATCGGTGCTAAACCCAGCCTTTTGGCCAAAGTCAATGAGCAATTCCTTCTCTTTTTTCGCCTTATTTGGGTCTTTCCAATCAGGCAAAACCTTCAGCAGTTCCTCTTGCTGTTGTGCAAGAAAAGCCTGCATCTGTTGAGCTTGCTCCTGCTGTGAAATTTCCGCTAGACGCTGCTTTTCAAACTGAATAGCCTGCGCCTTGGCTTGGTTTTCACGCATCACCTCTTTCTGCCGCACCCACTCGATGGGGTCCTCTTGGTAGAGACGGTCCCAATCGATATTAGGTTGCGCGGCTTGCTGAACCTGCGACTCCAATGCCCCTAACAACTGAGCGTACTGACTACGCTCGGCGCGAATGGCCTCTGCTTCCGACTCGACTTGGCGTCGAATTTCGGCAATTTGCTGAGTCTTTCGCGTGTAGTCCTGAGTACGTGAATATCCCTTTTGGAGTTCTTCCAGGGTTACAGTAACCTCTGTCCCGTCAACCTTGACGGTAAAGGTCTGATCCTGCTTTTCCTCCTCAGAATCGTCACTTTCCTCTGACTGTTCGCTATCCGTTTCATCAGGGGCTGCGTCTGCATCTTCCTCTGATATTTCTTCTAGCGCCGCCGACTCGCCTTGCAGCGAATCGTCCAACGTCTCCTCAATTGACTGTTCTCCCTCATCGGGCAGCATTGCTGAGAGTGCCTGGGCCGCTTGGTCCAGATTCATAGGTCCCGCAGAACCTGTTTGTACTTCTGGCATAAATGTCCTTTACTTATTCGCACGCTCAATGGCACGCTGTGCCACTTTCGCGTTGTCAACAATCTTTTGCAATTCGATCTTTAGGTTATCGATTGCCTTTAGCATGGCCCATGCGACTTCTCGCTTGGCAGACTCCTCTGGTTTCGTAGACCGAAAGTACCAGAGCTGGTCGTTTTCCATCTTGTTGATTGCCATGTTGAAGGTTTCATCCTCCAGCAATTGGCTTGCCTTTCGGCCCTTGCGTACAAGTTCTTCATTTTCCATTTATGCCATTCCATATTGGTTGATGGGCGCAGCCGCTGACATCTGGCTTTGTGCTAGGGTGGTCTGCTGCTGCATTGCTTCTCGGTTTAGATTTTGCTGCGCTTCAATCTCAGCCGTAGAAATCTGTGCGTTGTACTTTAACTCAAGTTCGTATTTTTTCAGATACAAATCTTGTGCCAATACATCACGCCGGTAATCGTCGTCACGAATCATCTGTTGACGTTTAAGCTCCAACTCGGCAGCTTTCTTCTGGATATCTGCCTCGATAGACTTTGCCTGCACCTGCGCCAAGACCTCCTCTGGGGTGGGTTTTGGCTCCGCTGGGGCTGGCGGCTGGTAATCGGCAGGCACGTCATTGAAATACTGTGATGCGTCCTTAAACCCAGACAATTGCACAATCTGGCGCAGAGTATGCGAATACTGCGAAGGTGTAACCAGCGGATTTTGTGGACCCAACTGAGTCAAAGCCTCCTGCTGCTTGGACAAAATCATCATCAGAGCCTGGATACGCTCATTGGTATCGCCATTACCAAGGCCGATATTGATATGGACATCCATCGCTGAATTCCACGCACGCGGGTCCATCTGCACAAACTCATTACGCAGTCGAATCATCCGCGGCTTGTCCTGGTGCGTCACCAGCAGGAAAAGGATTCCCTTAAACAGCTTTTTCATGCCCTCGGCCATCAGGCGCGCAGTCAGTTCAATGCGACCTTGGCTTGCACTGATAGTGGCGGCCACCGCAGCCTTGGTACTTGACTGCAAAGCGTCAGCATTCAAACCCATAGCGGCCTTGCTCATGCCGGTACGGTCCTCTTTGATCTGGTCAATGTAATCCAGCATCGGGAATGCGGCCTGCCCAACAAACGGATTGCTAAATGGTTGCACCATTCCAGGCTGACGCATACGAATCACAGCACCCGTCTCGTTATTGAGCACGTCATCCATGTTGACCATGCCCTCGACCACGGCGGTACGCGGGTGGATCGACTGCGCCAGAGAGTCCAGCGTGTTGCGCAGAATCTCGGACTTGATCTCCTGAATGTCGTGCGTGATGTCGAATATGGACATCGCCTCAAGTGGGCTGGTGTGCGGCTCTGGGTCGCAGGGGAAGTCCACGAATGGAATATAGGATGCTGGCAGGTTACGCACAACCTTGTACCCAGAGCCAATACAGCAAATCTTGCGCAACTCTGCAATTCCATCACCGTCATAATCAATGCGCGAGTACGCCTCAACGTACAGCACGCGCTGCTGCATAGGGTTTGCGCTGTCGTTCATACCAAACGTAGTAGACAGTGGCTGGCGTGCCAAATATTCCTCATTGCTATCCAAATCGGTTGACGTGATGTTGTCGCGCACCTCGTCCTCATCGTAGCCCATCGCAACCAGCTCCTCTATGGTGGCCATCTTGCGGTGGGCAATGATTCCAGCGTCATCAAAAGAACGTGCGCGCCGATCAAGCAGCAACTCCTCTGGAGGCACTGCCATGATGTTGATGCGGCCATCCTTTAATACGCGCTTGATCTGCACATCGTGCAGCATTGGCGCAGGCGGCACAGGCATCTGCTGGCCGGTAACTGGATCAATTTGCGGGGCCATTGACTGCATCGCCTGCACTGCGGCAGGGTCAGGGTAAGAGACAACAATCTTCACCTCTGCCTGCTCCTGAGACAGTATTTGCAGGGTCTCATCGTCCAGACCAGAATACTCCTCAATGCGTACAGTCTCTTTTTCTTCCCACCAGTATTTAGCAATACCGCACTTACGCACCAGCGAATCCTTAAAGATCGCATAGGTGGTCATAAACCCATTGTTATCGGCATTAAATACAAAGTTGGCGTAGTCGGTAGCCTGCTTTGCAGCAGCAACATCTTCTGGGCCCTCTGGCACAAACTCAACAACATTCTCGCTTGAGAAGAAAATGCGCATTAGGCTTGGCATCATGGCAGATACGGTATCTCGCACCTCCATCGCCACCACCTGAGACCGGCCATCTTCTTCATTTCCAAACGGGTCACCACGGTAATACTCAGTACCCTTGGCGCGAATAGGCGACAAGTCAGAGTCCACATAACTCACGGCGTCAGTTAAATCCTGACCAATGATTGCCTCTAACTCGGAATCATCCATCGGCTGCATAGCCGATACATCGGTGGTTATCTCTAGGTCTTTCATACGGGTATCTTTCGTAAAACGACGTACATGGAGTCAACTGCACGCGGTGTGCGCAATAACTCATCTTGCTCTAATTCTAGGCTTTCGCCATACTTTGACAGCCTAAATTCCAAATGCTTCATCTCGAATCGGTAATCTTTCCAGTCCAAATACCAGTGCCAGGCGCAGTAATAAACCCATGAGTTTTCATTAAACGCGCGCACATGGGTCGGGTCCTGCCACGCGCCAAGGCTCAACTCATAAGGCACATGGATATGCATCTCGCCGCCAACATCTAGCAAATCTAAGCAGTTCCTCATGCACTTAACTAAATCAGGAACGTGCTCGAGCACATCTTGCGCGAGTATTTTTGTAAATACACCAGGCTCGACTGTTAACTCACCAGCGTGCGTCTGTATCTTCTGGCCCCATTCAATAGTGCATATATCGCCATGCCAATCGGGGTTCTTATTCTCATTAATGTCCATATTGACACAATCGTCGCGCCAATCACGACCCGATCCAAGGTTAAGAGTTAAACCACTGCGCCGCATACTCTGGTCTGTTCTTCATTAACCAAGGCAATGCCTGGTGTGTTAAATGCTCTGCATTTGTGCCAATTGTCTGGCTGCCAACGTGGTGGACGTAAGACGTAGAAACATAATGCTCAAACCCCTTGGCATTTAGGTCCTCACAGTTAACGTCATCAGAGTACCAGTTAAGCGGTGGAAAATTAGCCTGCTTGAATGTGTCTCCATGTATCCAAGCAAATATCGGGCTAATAACTCCCGCTGGAATAATCCTTGACTCATACTTAAACCGGCACATATCAATGGTCTCGCCATCAGGATTAAACCTAATGTTTTGTACCTGACGCGCAGAATCAGTCCGAGAAGCCACCCATCCAACAGGCAGCTCCATGTCCAGCAATATGTCCACGTCCTCCATCAGTAGCCGGTAACTTGATGGAGTTATAACAATGTCATCATTGGCCACGACAACAGAATCAAACTCCTTAAGCGCAAGGTTGATGATGGCGTTGTAATCATCACCAAAATTCGTGGGCAGACCAAACAACTTAACGTCAACATTGAAGTGTTCAATCACGGACTGAGGCCCGCGCAAATAAACAGGGACCTCTGGGCAGTATTGCTTAATCGATTCAAGCAAAACACCTAGCCCCTTGCCGTGAACGGTGGAGATAACAATGGGGCAGATCACTTGGACTTATTCCTTGCGGATATGGCCTTTGCCTTTGCCCTTGCATCTGCCTTGGAGCTTGCGCCCCACGCATTAAGACTGAGCAGCAACCTAGTAGGCTTTCCGTCCTTCATCTCAGGGCCAGGCATATTGCCCATGCGCGCCAAGAAACTAGCCCGCCGCGGGTTGTCCCCTGACTTGACGGGGGGCTTTAGGTTCATACCCTCTGCCTTGGCGCTGGCTCTGCCCTTGGCGTTCAAGCCGCCAGCAGGGTTCTTACCCTCCTTGCGCTGCCAGGCCGCAGTCATTTCTTCTTCACCGGCTTTGCAGTCTTAGCCGCCTGACGAAAATCAGCCGCGCTTGGCGCTGCCTTTGAACCAGGCTTATTCATCTTCTCGCCAGAGCCAGCCTTAATACGCGCTTGCTTGGCGTGGATATTTGCATAAAGTCCAGGCTTTTTCATTCCTCTGTCCCGCCTTCCATTTCCGTATCCATAGGTTCCTCTGAATCCTTGCTGCCATCATTAGGACCACCAACAACCCACGCATCGCACGTTCTGCTGGCCGCGCACTTGAAATCAAATATCTCGCAATAACCCAACTCAGCCAAGTCAATCGTCCCCCACGGGTCTGCCTCGTTACCAATTCCCTTGGCAATGCACTCCTTGATAGAGTCCTGCACATTAAAAGCCGCGCAGTTACCGCAACGACTCTTTTTCGCGTCCTCTACGCTAACGTCCCACGTATCAGCCTTCTTCTTCCAATACGCCGTATTTGGCAACTCTGGATTCTCAGGACCATACGCCGCAGTAGTAATCGCCTTGGCTCGGTTCTTTAAATTAAGCGTGATGTCCTGCGTGGGCAATGGGCACTTAGTGCTTGTCTTTGACATCATCTGATTCATCGCGCCCTGATAACGCGCAGGCACGTCGCGCATACTTGTGGCCATTACTTCATCGCCTTCTTGGGTTTAATCTTGGCCTCTGACAAAGCGATCGCAATGGCCTGCTTGGGATTCTTAACGACTTTTCCACCCTTGCCCGAGTGCAAGCCGCCAGTCTTAAATTCGTGCATCACCTTGCCAACTTTCTTCTGCGCCTTGGTCATCTTCATAGCTCACTCCTTAAAAATAAGTACGCCAATTATGCTACGCGGGGTATGTTCCTGCGTAGTGTCTGCCCCCACTTGTTACTAGAGGCAGACCCAAATGCACCCGTTATCGCGTCAGAGGCAAACGTCAAGCAAAACGCATCAGCCCTGTCTGGACTTGCCAGCCCGCGCTTTCTAATCTCATCCTTACCCTCAATCTGAATCTTGCCGTTACTCGTAAACGAATACCGCACGGTGGCCAACTCAGATATCAGCAAATCATCCTTGGGCATCGTGCAGTCACGCTGCTCCAACCATGCCTTGGCCTTGTGCCACAACTCAGCCTTCAGGTTCCTGTACGTCCCGCCCATCGCAGGGCTTTCCGATACATTAATCCCGCGCGCAGGCAGATTGAGCTCGCGCAGCCGGTCAACCACACCAGCTCCCAAACCAATCGAGTCCACCAATATCTCATGCGGCCGCTGGCTCGGCATCAAGACCTCATACTCAGACACAATCGCACCCGTCAACTGCATCAAATCCAAATTCTTCCACGTCTTAATCGGCTCAAGGACCGCATTGCCCTGCCTCTTGCACAAAGCAGACCTGTCCGATCCAAACCGCGCAACGTCCAGCCCCCACACCAACCTGGCGCTAACGCTTGGCGTCACATCCCTTTGCGTGGCCATCTCCAACAACTCCATCGGAATCACCGTGTCGTCATCAGACCTGGGAAACTCACCCAGCACGCGAATCCTGTACGCATTGCTTTCCTCGCCATAGCGCGACTTCATCTCCTCAATGTAAGCCTCTGAGACGCGCGGCGAGTCCTCGCACGACACCCGCATCGTCACCCAGTCACCCGCCAAACGATTGTGCGTGTCATAGAAAAACCCGCTGGAGCGCACAGGGTTGCCAAGTAACAAAGTTACTGCGCTGTGGCCAGACATACTTCCCGCTGCGGCCTCAAACACCTGCTCCGGTATACCCGAGGCCTCATCAGCCACCAGCATCACGTTATCTGAGTGAACCCCCTGCAACGCCTCGGGCTGCTCGGCCCTTGATGTCCTAGCCGAAATAAACGCCTCGTTCGGGTACTCTTTGAACTCAATCCTGTCTTGCTTGACCTCCAACTGGTCCTGCAACGCATCAGGCAACTGCTTAACCCAACGCTTCAATTCCGCAAATAAGGCGTCATACAACTGGCTGCTCGTTGGCGCAGTCAGCACCACCTTCACAGGAAAACGCAAAAACGCATACCAAAGAATCGCCCACGCCGCGCCCGTTGACTTGCCAACACCATGCCCAGACCTCACGCTAATCCTGCGCTCACCCTTGGCAATGTGCATCAGAAACTCCCTCTGCCACGGGTCAGGCTGCGTGTTAAGCACCTCCTGCACAAACAGCACAGGGTTGCGGTAATACTTTTTCGCCCACTCAATAAACGGGTTCTTTGCTTGTGCGGTGTCGGGTTGTGTCACGTTGGAGACATTTACCTTTTCAGTTGGCACAGTTTTTATTTTTTTCAGGGCGGTGGGCGGTGTCGGGGTAGGGGATAGGGGGGTAGGGTTAAGGGTCATGGCGGTAAGTGTTTAGGTGCAGCAGTTGCCGCCCCTGCCGCTGAAGCGAAGGGGGGGTAAGATGCCACGGGGCCAGCGGGACTAGGCAGGCGAAGTTATCCACAGGCTTCTGTGGACAGTGTGGATAACGTTTGTAAGTCATTGATTTGATTGACTTTCTGCGAATGCGTCTGATTAAATCAATCAAATGTACTTAATACAATAGCCATTATGTTAAGTTACATCCTGCTTATGCACAGGATATCCACAGGCATTACGCCATGATTTGCGGTTATCCACAGGATTGTGTGCATAAGTCGCATCAGTTGGTGATTTGCGGCGTGGATAACTCGTCCTGCAACACCTCGACGTGCCGCAGCGCGTCAAGGCGCAGGCCGCCAATGCTGATGTTTACCGCAGGACCACGCTGCTGCGCGTATACGCTCGGTTTCCAGCGTTCCGCGATCCATTGCCGCGTCTGGATGCGCACGCGAGCCAGGTTACTTTCCTCTGGCGCAGCGCCATCGGCGATCTCCAGCGTCTGACAGGCGAGAGAATCTGCTGCTCGCGCACGCGCACGAGCAATTTTATGCTCGTTTTCGGGCATTTCGCACCAGATTTCTAGCGCACGCCGCCCAATTCCAAGTGCCTCGCATATCCTTGCCGTTGACTTACCCGCTTCGAACATGGCCACGATCTGCTCCACAGGTATCGAGTCCAGCACCGCCAAGTCCTCACGCTTTTTCTTTTGCCCAGCCATTAAAACGCCCTCCAACGCAATTTATCGCCCTCAAGCACCATACCCATACAAATCCCCACAAAATCGCTTCTACGCATCATTTAGCCCCTCTGAAAGCCTTTGTATCGAACAACTTAGGCTGCTTACTCGGTGTAGTCATATCCAAGTCGTTGACCATATCATCAAAACCGCTTGGACCTCCAACCGATACCAGCTTGCTATCTGGCCACAGTTGCTTGATCTCACCTAGTTTCCCGCCTGCCTGCTTGCTGACAATTATCGCCAGCTCACTCGCTGTCCAAACCTGTCTATCCGTCATCCCCGTCCACTGCTGGCAGTAAAGCGCCTTGGCGCGTTCATTTGGCACGACGACAAACACCGAGCCATCCTCTAGCTGGTGCTCGATCTGCCCCACGTCCGGCAGTTCGCTCACCCCGTTAGCCGCAGCCCAATCCTCCATCGCCTGGTACGCCTTACACATACCCTTGACCGCCCTGTCCAGTTTCTGGTCATCCCGTGATTCCTGTGCCTGCCAAACGCGCTCCAGTTGCAGCCACACCTTTTCCCGCAACTCGCTGTCCACCAACCAGACCAGCCTATCAATACCCCACTTAGCTTCATGGGTATTCTTGCGACTATCCAGCTCCACCATGACAGCGTTCTTAAACACATCAAATCTGTCTGCTGGAAAGCTCGGCATCGCTGGCTGCTTAATCGCCAATGTTTTAAGTTTATTTGTCGCCATTTCCCACTCCGTCAAAATTGTCTAAAACCAAACGCTTTGGACCAAGATTCGGGCATTGGCTGAAACGACGGAATGGGACGCGTATTAAGACTTACGCGTCCATTCCGTCGTTTTTCCAGCCAATTTATGCCATACGAAATGGTAAATTGATGACCTACCATTTCGTCGTCCATTTCGTCCATTTCGTCCATTTCGTTAAACACCACAAAACACCCTAAAAGTCGCTACCATTTTGATCATCATCATCCCAAATCACCCACACCCAAGGCTCATAAATCTCAATCTTTTTGATCTCTTGCAGTGACAATTTGCTATCCTTAAACTGCCTAGGAGTCATAGATTTAGCGGTACAGGCTTCCTCCCACCGCACCAAATTGATGCACTTATTGCGCTTCCCATCCACCACTTGCATCTCCCCAAACTCCTTAATTGCCTTGTGCAGCGCGTCCATGGCCACCGTCTGGTTACGCCCAGCACCCCTTCTTGATGGTGGTTTCTTGGTCGGCTTGTGCTGCTCGTCGATGTTTTCCTGGTTCTCTTTTACCGCCAGCGACAGGTTTTCGTCCAGCCCCAAGCTGCTTTTTGCGCCCTCATTGATGTTGATTTGGACCATCTCAAAACCGAATTTCAGGTTGTCCTGGCCATCCTTTTGCTTGCTTATGGTGATGATTCCTTGGCCCGCCACGCCATCCTTTTTGACTACTTGTTCAAGTTTTAGCAGCTCCAACTGCGTGTCCACCGCGCCCAGCAGCGAGCTGTGACCTCGCAATCCTTTGGTCTGATCCTTGCCTGAGTGGTGCAAAACCATGAGCGCGCAGTCCAATTTGCGTTGCAATTTACCCGCGTTATGGATAAATGCGCCCATGTCCTGGCTGTCGTTCTCGTTGCCACCGCCAAATGCTCTGGCCAGCGTGTCTATCTGCACCAACCGCAGCTCTATGCCTGTGCGCTCAATCAGGGCGTAGATCGACTCCATGAGCAGGTTGAAGTCATCGGCACTACTGCGAAGGTTTAATTGGTATCGGATGACGTAGATTTGCGCCCCGTCCTTTGTCTGGTGGTTGATCTTGCACGCCTTAATCCGCGCCCCGATACCTCCATGACCCTCACCGGCTATATATAAAACCGCGCCAGGCTTGCTCACCTCATTACCCATCCACGGGCGTCCAGTGGCCACCGCCTCGGCTATGTCCAGCGCAATGAATGACTTGTATGAGCCTGGTGGACCATATAGTGCAGCAAAACCCTTATCGGGTAATACGTTATCTATTATCCAATTGACCGGCTCGTCTTTGATCGTGTCCCACGCCTCGATGTTGAGTAGCTGCGGCGTCGGGTTGTAGGCTTGATCTTGCTCTACTTCGTTTGATTGTTCGCTGTCCGTTACATCTAGCTCTTTCGTAATGACTGGAGCCTGCTTTGCCATCTCCGCGAGTTCTTTTCTCGTCCCGTTCATGTGATGGACCCACTCGTAGGCGTCATCGCCCTCCATCATCAGCTCAAGGTCCAAGTACCTGATTGACTTGGCCACTGGGAGCAGGTTCTGTATTGCGCGCCTTGCGTACTGCCTGCCTGGTTCATCGTTGTCCGGTATGACGACAACGTTCGAGCCTGCAAAGTATTGCGTGATCTCTTGCGGCCAACTGCCAGCACCCGTGTGACTGGTGGTAGCGATCGCTCCAATGCTCACCAGCGCGTCCGCTGCCTTCTCGCCCTCCACCAGATAGATCGCCCTACCCGCTGACTTGGCGTCCAGCAACTCCGGCAAGTTGTACGGGACGATGCGCGTGTCCTTGAGCCCTGATGCCCTCTTTCCGCTGGCGTCCACGCGGTGGATTGAGTACGTCTTTCCCTTGGCGTCTGATGTCTTGTACCTGCGCTTGGTAAATAGAACATCCCCGTCCTCATTGCGGTAAAGCCATTCCTTTTCCAGCACTGGTGCATGGTGCTGGGTAAAGCTAATCTCCTCACGCTTATGGGTTGTCGGCAGCAGATTGCGCGACCTGACAGCATCAAATACGTCCCTCTGGTCGCACCCACCGTGGCAGTGAAACAGCACCCTGCCCTCCGACTCGGTGATTGATAGGGACGGGTTCTTGTCTCCGTTGCCTCTGCCGTGGCCAGGTACAGGGCAAGAGGCAACCCACTGCCCGTTGACCTTCTTGGCGTTGCCTAGCGCCTTGGCTATTGTTTCTGTGTCTGACATATCGCGTCAACCTCTTGAATTCTTTTACCTATCCACGCCATCACAGGCACAGCCATAGAGTTCCCCAAAGCCTTATAACGCGGTCCATCTGGGGTTGCCTTGCCCTTGGGCTTGATGTCAGTGTAGTTATCGGGAAAGCCTTGCAAGCGCTCGCACTCCACTGGCGTTAGGCGGCGTACTGCCATTGCTTGCACCATTACGTTTTCACCACCATTATTTCTGCCTTGTGCAAATGCAATGTCGGATGTGCATGGGTCTTGCGTACCATGAACAATAGTTGGTTGCATAACGGTTGGGCCAGTGCCTGTGCCATCCGACCTATTTGTCAATGGCACTGCAATATCTCCAGTAATCGCTCCGTTATAGATGTCAGTTCCTATTGGCTGCGCCACGCCATGCACACCAGTGGCATTTAATGTGTACATTGGACCATCCTCAGTAAACCCATCGCCGTTGCCGCCGTTCTCAGGTTTGCGTCCTATGGTGTTTTCGGCTATGGCAATGGGTTGCAATGCCATGTATCCAGCCGCAGCATGGTCAATGCTGTTGCTAAACCCGCCAGACGTATTGCGTGAAAGCATTGTTCCTGCTACGTCGTGCGTTGCAATGGGTTGCGCTGGTACAAACATCGGGCAACCAGCATTAACGTGCTGATTTTCTAAACCCATCTTTGTTCCAAAGGTTGTGTCCAAGGTGCTACTTATATCTGCTGGCCATACAGGCATCAAATGACCTTGTTCTCCATCTTGAACACTATTACTTAATCCTGTTCTCGCGCATAAACTTCCCACAGAATTTAATGGTGTTTCTACATACCATCCATCTTCATTGTGTCCTGTGCGACTGACTCCAGTGCCTTCTTTAGTGAGGGTGGGAGTGACTTGCCGCGCTTTTCGGCTCGGCGCAATATGCCCTGACAAGCTGTGGCGCTCAAAAAGTACCGCTGCGGCAGGTCGCCAGTTTCCAAGGTATCCGACAACGAACACACGGCGGCGTCGCTGGGCCACTCCGAAGTATTGAGCGTCAAGAATTCGGTACGCGAACCCATACCCGAGTTCGCCCATCCCGCGAAGGAGGCTGGCAAAGTCGAGTCCTTCGTTAGAGGATAGGACGCCGGGGACGTTCTCCCAAACCATCCACTGGGGCCGATACCTTGCAGCAATGGCAAGGTATGTAAGCATGAGGTTGCCACGTGGGTCATCCAGTCCTTTTCTAAGTCCTGCGACACTGAAGGACTGGCAGGGAGTTCCTCCAACGAAAACATTGACATCTGCATCTGGCCACTCCTTAAATTTAGTCATATCGCCCCAATTGGGCGTCTCAGGGTAATGGTGCTCAAGCACCTGACATGGGAACCTCTCTATCTCACCAAAAGCAACCGCCTTCCACCCTAATGGATGCCAGGCAACTGTGGCGGCTTCAATTCCGCTGCATACTGATAGGTAATTCATGGTTGTATTTATTCAGAGGAAAAAAAAGCCGGTGGAGATCAACCCACCGGCGCGCCAGTCTAACGCTTAAAAAATCTCGTCATCCTCAACCATGGCTGCCTTAACTGGAGCCTTGCGCACTGGTTGCGGCTCTGGCTCGTACTCAGGCTCCTCTGCCACAGCATCCAGACCTGCAGGACGGGCAACCCAACCAGTTAGCACGAATTGCGGAATGCGTGTTGTGCCTTTGCCGATCTTCTCTGCCTTTGAGCCTTTGTACTCAAGCACAGGTAACTTGTCGGGGTTTGCTGCACGCTCTGCTGCGCAAGCCTTGTACATAAGCTCCAGCCCCATGTTCGGACCCACGCCATTGCTGGACCACTCGGCGGCTCCAATCTCTTTGTTGTACAAGACAACTTGAAAACCGCGTTTATGTTCTGGCGAAGGCTGCGGGCCTTTCTTTCCTACCGCATCATCCTGCACCCAATCGCGTACACCGACACCGAGCAAAAGCCAACCGGTGCGAATGTTGTCGATGTCAAAGACCACTTTTTTTAACGTGATCTCTTCGTTGTTGTTGTTGGTCCAAGCGTTAGCTTGGGGAGAAAAGCGGATGTAGTTACCAGAGCCGCTAGATGAAGATAAATTTAGCATTTGCGTTTAGCTTTCAGCGTTGATATGTGACATACGTCACGGTTAAAGGACTGTGCTTTCGCCCAGCCCACGGGATTTAGATAACGTAAGTCCAGAAGAAACTTTTGTTGTCACGCTATCCAAAACTTGTTTTTTGTCCTTGCCCAGAATCTTCTCTGCTGCGGAAGGGGATATGAGTAATGTTTCATACAGTTGCGTCTCAGGCACACCGGCCTCAATCAGAGCCTTAACTGCATCTTCCTCCTTAGTCCACTGCCTGGTCGCGCGCTTGGGAGCCATCTGCCAACCACGCAGCACGCCACCCTCTGTCAGCGTCTTTGTGGCCTGCTTACGCAGCGCTGTAATGAAGTCCTCCACCATCTCAGCCTTGTCCAATAGTTCAGACATCTGATCTGGTGTTAGTTTGGCCACGTCGGTGGATACAGGGACCTCGGCCAGCGCCTTAGTCTGCGCTGGGCAGATCATCTTGGCGGGACAGTATTGGCAGGCTGCTTTGTCTGGTGTGGGCTCGCTGCGTGCGTCTGCCGCTGATACCACGGCAGGAATTAGCACCTCCCTATCCCACTTGAGCAAATCATCTCCACTCATAACGTGAGTGCGGTTCTCGCCCGTCTGAGGCTGCACAATTGTCAGTCGAATAGTGTCAAAGTGCTTGACTAATTTCTTCATCACGCCAAGCGCATAAATTTTCATCT
>Ga0213922_1000703_pt1 | contig 14493 bp, 20 predicted proteins | sample McNCre2917MG_FD_165060 | JGI IMG/M metagenome (GOLD analysis project Ga0213922, IMG submission 165060) | Freshwater microbial communities from McNutts Creek, Athens, Georgia, United States - 29-17 MG | ecosystem: Environmental > Aquatic > Freshwater > Creek | place: USA: Georgia | collected... | reverse complement strand
TTAGGCTCTGTATCCCCGAAGGCAGAACTGGCGGTAACTGGTCAGGATCAGTCGGATTATTCCAGGATTGGTAGGACACAGCCCCGATTGGAAACGATGCGTAAAGGGGATTCTGTCTACGCAGGTTTGGTTGCTGAGTTTGCTTCTAAATACATGAAGGTTGAGCTGATGGATTGGCAGCTCTACGCGCTTGATGGTTTGTTTGAGGCTGACCCGGACACTGGTGATTTGGTGAATCGTGCCGGGCTGATTTCGGTGGCGCGCCAGTGTGGAAAAACCGTGTTGGGTCAGGCCGTTTTGGGGGCTTGGCTGACCAGCATTGCGAAGCTTCGAGGAAAGCCACAGACCGTTGTTAATTCGGCGCATGAATTGACACTTGCGGTTCGACAGTTTGAGATTGTGGCCCCAATTCTTCAAGAGTATTTTGGGGCTACTTTAAAGCGGGCCTATGGGCGTAACACTTGTGAAATGCCTGATGGCTCGAGGTGGCTGGTTAAGGCTGCGACACCTTCGGCGGGTATGGGTTTATCGGCTGACTTGATTTGGGTTGATGAAATCTACGCAGTCGATGACCAGGTATTGGCCCATTCTCTGCGCCCCACCATGAAGGCCCGCAATGTTCGTACCGCTGGCGGTTCACCAATCATGATGATGACGAGTACCGCAGGCACCGAAGCTTCGATAGCCATGTTGCGTTATCGCGAACAAGGTTTGCAGCTTATTGACGAAAAACGCCAGGGTAGTTTCTACTTCGCGGAATGGTCACCACCACCCGGTGTTGATGTGATGGACACACGCTGGTGGGGATGGGCCAACCCCGCTTTGGGGCACACTCTCGATCTGGAATCTTTGTTGCTTGATGCGGAACACCCGGACAGATCCAGTTTCTTGCGTGGCTCGCTGAATCAGTTTGTGAACGCTGATGCATGCTGGCTTCAACCGGGCCAATGGGATGCGTGTCTATCTGACATTCCAGGGCCCGAAGGCGGTTGGGTTGCGGTTGATTCAAGCCTTGATGGGTCGCGTTATGTGGCAGTTCGAGCCGCTACCGATGATGTAGGTAACGCCCATGTAAATGTTGAATTCGTGGTGCAATCACTGGCTGAAATGCAGGAAGCATTAATGACTGCGTGCGCCAATCCGCAAGTGATGTTGGCAGTAACGCCAACCCTTGAACATCATGTCCCGCTGGCCCTTAAACGCAGGGTCAAAGTGGTGGGCTATGGCGAGCTATTGAAATACACCAGCTTGATTAAGGGCATGATCAACGACGGCCGAATCCTGCATCAGGGCCAATCAAACCTGGCTGAACACATGAACCGCGCGGTAGCAATTTCCCAGCAAAACGCCCTGGCGCTTAGCTCAAAGCGCAGTCCAGGCCCCATCGAATTGGCCCGCTGTACGATTTGGGCAGCTGCGCTTGCGTCACGCCCGAAGCAGTCCGGAAAGCCAATGCTGGTTATTGCGGGTAGGTAAGATAACGGCGGTAGTGCCCTGGCGTTTCTGTCGGGATTCGGCGGGGCATTGCCACATGCAATTTTTAAAAGTGGGATAATTGGAATATGCCTTTATTCAATCGAGTGACAAAAGCGGCGATTAGCCCCACGCCTGCAACGGCTAAAGCGGCAGCGGCTGGCGGGTATGTAGCCAACCAGGCCGGCGTGAACTTGATTGGCCAGTATTACACCTACATCGAAGGCCCTGCCCGCAACCGCGCAATGAGCGTTGCGACTATTTCCCGCGCTCGAGATTTGATGGCTTCGGTCATTGGCTCGATGCCGTTGCAAATGTATAACGAACGCTGGAACGAAACCACTGGTGAAATGGAAGAGGTTTACATAGCGCCGCGTTCATGGTTGCGCCAGCCCGACCCAACTGTCACCTACAACTTTTTGATGGCCTGGACATTTGATGACCTGTTTTTCTATGGCCGCGCATTTTGGTATATCACCAGCAGAACACAAGACGGTTTTCCCGCTTCATTTACACGCTTACCAGCTGGATCAGTAACCACCACTGACCAGGCTGGCCCGGTGTGGTTTGCCCCATCAAATGAAGTGTATTTCCAGGGCAATATGATGGATCCAAAAGACCTTGTGCAATTCCTCAGCCCTATTCAAGGCATTGTCTACATGTCCGAACAAACGGTTGCCACAGCAATCAAACTTGAAGCAGCGCGATACCGCAATGCAGAATCATCAATACCTGCGGGCGTTTTAAAGCAAACTGGTGGTGAGCCATTGAGCGCATCAGAGCTTGCGGATTTGGCTAGCGCGTTTAATTCTGCTCGAGCAACAAATCAGACAGCTGCACTTAACGAATTTTTGAGCTACACGGAAACAACAGCGACACCGGACAAAATGTTATTAATTGATGCGGCTAACTATCAGGCCCTTGAATGTGCACGCCTCACCAATGTGCCCCCGTATTTGGTGGGCGTTTCAACTGGTGCTTATTCGTATCAATCTTCAGAACAAGCCCGTGCTGATTTGTATATCTTTGGCGTAAAGGCTTACGCAGAATGCATTGCGGCCACGCTTTCACAAAACAATGTTCTGCCGCGCGGAACATTTGTTGAATTCGACACCAGCGATTTTCTTTATGAAAATCAAGTAGCAGACCAAATGGATTCGGGCAATATGCCCGCTGAAAACACACAAGAGGAAATGGCATGATCCGTTTTACAGCAACCAATGTGACCGTAGACGCGGCAGCGCCTGACGGAACCCCACGCCGCACCATCAGCGGTATCGCAGCGCCATACGGCGTTGTTGCAACAGTTTCTGATGGCACACAGATTTTGCTATCGCCGGGCGCACTGCCCGAAGATGGTCCCAACCCAAAACTGTTCGTAGGCCACTCACCTGACAAGGCAATCGGCACAGTCATCGCCCGCCAAGACACCCCCGAAGGCATGCTGTTCCAAGCCAAAATCGCCAACACCGATTTAGGCAACGAAAGCCTGCAACTGGCTCTCGAGAATGTCTATGACCAGGTAAGCGTTGGAATTGCGCCCCTGGAATTCAGCTACAACGAAGCAGGCGTGATGTTGATCGACAAAGCATCCTGGACAGAATTATCACTAGTTCCACACGGGGCCTTTGGCGCTGGTGCTACCATCACTCAGGTGGCGGCAAGTATCCAACACGAACCCGACAAAACAAGCGATAATCCAGATACCCAAGAAGTCGAGGAGACGGAAGAAATGGAATCAACACCAGCCCCTGAAGTAGTGGAAGCAGCAGCTATCCCTACACAGCCAATCTTTGCAGCCGCTAAGCGCGAATTTGTCATGCCTTCAGCTGGTGAATTCATGGCTGCATACCACATCGGCGGAGACACCTTCGCAAACATGAACAAGGCCGTAGCTGAATACACAGCGTCAAAGCGCACAGCATTGCAAGCAGCAGCTGGTGATGTTCTTACTACTGACACCCCGGGCCTTTTGCCTGTTCCCGTTCTCGGCCCATTGGTGCAGGATCTGAACTTCTTGCGCCCTGTAGCCGATGTCGTGGGCATGCGCGCATATCCCGATGGTGGACAATCAAAAACTTTCATTCGCCCAACCATCACCACACACACCAGCGTGGCAACGCAATCCAGCGAATTGAGCGCAGCATCAGCCACCACAATGGTTATTGCAGCAAACACAATCAGCAAGACAACTTTGGCTGGTCAAGTGACCTTGTCCGTTCAGGACATTGACTTCACCAACCCAGCAGCGATGCAGCTCATCTTGAACGACCTTATGGGCGAATACATGATCGCATCTGACAACCTTGTCGCTGACAACCTTCTCGCAGCTGCAACCTCATCAGGTGTTTGGGATGGCACAGTCACTGACCTTCTCAAGAGCATTTACGATGCCGCATCGGACATTTCAAGCAACCGCAACTGGTTGCCAACCCATGTTTTCGTGTCAGTTGATGTGTGGGCGCAACTTGGACAGCTCATCGGCTCAGACGGTCGACCTGTATTCCCACTCATTGCAAACGGCCTTTCGGGCTACAACGCATTGGGCGGACAAAACGCAGCATCATGGAACGGCAACCCACTCGGTTTGCAACTTGTCGTAGACAGCAACTTCGCTGCAAAGACAATGATTGTCACCCGCGTAGGTCAGGGCCAGGGCGATGCGTACGAAGCGTACGAATCGATTCGCGGTCTCATGTCCGTTGAAGTGCCAGCAACTCTGGGTCGCACAATGTCATTTCACGGCTATGTGTCAACCTTCGCTGCAATCCCCGGCATGATTCGCAAGATCACACAGGCCTAGTCGAAAGGCAGGTTGCCGTTATGGCTACCTACAGTGTGATTTTTAATCAGCGCCTTGACAACTACGCAGTAGTTCAGACGCTCGAAAACACCGATATTGCAATCGGGGAATCAATCACCCTTTCCGGTATGGGGGGCGGGCTAAACGGTACTTATACCGTTTACGCTTTGCCCCAATACCTGTATATCGGCGTTGACGGGCAGGGTGATTTGCAACTTGACGCAAACTTGCCGATACCTAACCAGGTGATGTTTTACCTGTCGGGCAGCAATTTTGAACGCGCTGCAGTGACACCACCGGGCATGCTGACCTACACCCAAACTTGCACATGGGTGACTAGCGCGCAGGTTCAGCTGTACCTGGCTTTAACAAGCCCTACAGCCGATGAAACTACCTTCCTGGCACAATGTGTCAGCGGGGCAAATCAAGTGGCTTACAGGCGCAGACAAGAGGCGGGGTATTTTGATTCCCTCAGCACAAGCCCTTCGGGCGATGTCACGCTAGGCACCATCATGCTGGCTTCGGCCTACTACCGCCAGCGCGGTTCCATTGACCAATTCGCAAGCTTCGACTCAATGGGCCAGGCAATCACCACTAACGCTTTCAGCCCAATGGTAAAGCAGCTGCTAGGCGTTGACAGACCAGCGGTTGCCTAATGGCCTACACAGACCTTTTTAACGAAGCCATTGATGACCTGGCTACAACGCTGGCCACAATTTCGGGCCTTCGAGTAGTGACAGATCCGCGCAACCTAAACAGCAACTGCGTGTTCATTGATGCCCCAAGTTTTCAGGCTTTCAATAACCACATCGTGACAATGACTTTTCCCGTGCGCGTCATCGGCATTGGCCCAGGCAACCTTGACGCGCTGCGCCCGTTGCTTTCCATTTCGGCCAGCCTTCTCGAAAAGAATGTTGCCGTTATCAGTGGAAACCCTGCACTGGCCGCTATTGGCGGGCAGGAATTTCCCGCTTACGATTTGACAATTCGCCTGCAATCACAATCAATCTGACATAATCTAAATAAGCGGTGGCCCGACAACACCAAACAAACTAGGAGTAAAAATGGCCACCAGCAGCACCACCTACCTCACAAACCCAACCGTAAACATCACGCCAGCCACATCAGGCACTGTTTTTGACGCCACATCAGTGACTGCTTCGGCAGCAATCACAGTGGGCTACGACCCTCTCGAATCGACAGCCTTTGGCGATAACGGCCATCAGTTCGTAAAGGGCCTTCAAAATGTGGAAGTTACCTTGACCTGCTACGCCTACTACGGCGCAACATCTATCGAGCAGACAATGAACGCAGCTCTGGGAACTGGCACAACCACAATTGTGATCAGCCCTGCGGGCACCACCGAATCAGCATCAAACCCTGAATACACAATTTCAAATTGTTTTCTTGCGTCATACCAGCCCATCAACGGCAACTACGGCGAATTGAGCATGTTTGAATTGACCTTCCAGGGTGGCACTTTCGCCCGAGATATCACCTTCCCATAACACAGAAAGCAGCCGACAATGCAACTAACACTGCAAATTGATACCGGGCACGGCCCCGTTCAAGTCAAAACCAATTTGATGGTTATCGTCAATTGGGAACGCAAATTTAAACGCAAAGCCAGCCAACTAACAGACGGCGGTGTCGGCATGGAAGATTTAGCGTTCATGGCGTACGAATCAGCGAAAATTGCTGGCATCACAGTGCCCATCGTGTTTGACCAATTCATCGAATCATTGGTATCGCTCGAGGTCGTAAATGAGGAAGAAACAAACCCTACCGAGGCGGCACCTTCCGACATTCACTAGCTTCACTGCTAGTGGAAACAGGATTTTGGCCGCCTGATATACCGTTTGATATTCCCGACTTGAACACTTGCATTAGCATTATCAATGAATCAAGGAAGAAGGCCAAATGAGCGTTACAGCTACAACCGAAATTTACGGGCTGAAGCAAGCGCTGGCTGAACTTCAGAAGATTGACAGCAAGACAAAGTTTCAAGCTGTCAACAAAATCAAAGCTGGTGGCGCTGCGATGGTGCAGGAAGTGGCAGGGCGTTACCCGGACATGCCACCTATTAGCGGTATGGCCCCGACCCGTAAGGGTGGGGCGCGTTTGGCGTATGACCCTAAAAAGGTTCGTAAAGGCGTAACTATCCAGGTGGGCGGCCGTGCTCGAAATGGATCTAGTCCGCTGGTGACTTTGATTCAAAAAGACGCGGGCGGTGCTTTGTATGACATTGCAGGCCTTCGCGATTCCAGCTCGCAGTTTGTCCGAGTATTAAACGCTGGCTACGGCAACGCACAGCGCGGCATGTGGCGTGCCCGTGCCTACATTTACGGCCAAGCCACCAAAGACATTCTTGATGCCATTGAGCAAGTGCTGGCACAAGTCAATAGAAACTTGGTGCAGTAATGGCTGTTTATATCCCAATCATTTCGGAGTTCAATTCGAAGGGCATTGACAAAGCCATCAAGGAATTTCAAAGCCTTGAGACAACTTCAGAGAAGGCACAATTCGCAATTAAAAAGGCAGCGCTACCTGCGGCAGCTGCACTTGCTGGTGTGGGTGCTGCATTGTTTGATGCCACCAAAGCGGCAATGGAAGATGAAGCCGCGCAACGCCAACTTTATGTAGCACTGAAAAACAATGTGGGCGCTACCGATGCTGAAATTAAAGCAACCGAAGATTGGATTTCTCGACAAGGAAAACTGTTCGGCATCACCGATGATGAGCTTCGACCCGCCCTTCAAAAACTGACGCAGCAAACACACAGCGTTGCCAAAGCGCAGGAACTGGCGCAACTGGCAATGGATATCAGTGCCAGCACAGGAAAAGACCTTTCAAGTGTCACCACCATTTTGGCTAAGGCTCAAGGTGGGCAGGTTTCGGCGCTTGCCAAACTAGATCCACAAATGAAGCAGGCCATCAAAGACGGTATGAGCCTCGATGATGCCATGTCAGCGCTTTCAATGACCTTTGAAGGTTCGGCCGCTACCGCTGCAGGTTCGGCACAGGGTCAAATGAAGAAACTGTCCACTTCATTGAACGAAGCCAAAGAATCAATTGGTGCTGCACTGTTGCCAGCCATCAACAAATTGTTGCCAATCCTTCAGAGCTTCGGCCAGTGGGCCCAAGAGAACACAGGCTTGTTCTTGGGTATCGCTGGGGCCATTACAGGCATCGCTGTGGCCGTTACAGCGGCCAATGCGGCCATGACAGCCTGGAAGGCAATTACGGTCATTACAACGGCTCTCAATAGCGCTCTGGCAACTTCATTCACAGCTATCCAAGTGGCTTCGGGCCTGATCGTGTTCACGGCCATCATCGCTGGACTAGTCATCGCATATAACAAATTTGCATGGTTCCGTGACGGAGTAAAAAGCGTCTTTGGATTCATTCAAGATGCGATTGGCGTTTCAATTGATGTCATCAAAGGCTATTTCAATTTGGTGCTGCTTCCATACAAAATCATGTTTAATGGCATTGCAAAACTATGGAATAGCACTATAGGAAAACTGCATTTCAACATTCCATCATGGGTTCCCGGTATTGGTGGAAAGGGCTTTGATGTTCCCAACATTCCAGAGCTGGCTAACGGTGGCATTGTCTCGAAGCCCACATTGGCGCTCATTGGTGAAGCAGGGCCCGAAGCAGTCATTCCATTAAATCGTGCTGGCGCGATGGGCACCAATGTGACCATTCATGTGAACGGCGGTGACCCCAACGCAGTGGTATCAGCCCTACGCACATACATGCGTCAAAACGGATCAATACCCATTCGAGTGAGCAACATTTACTAATGGCAACCGTTGAATACAAAGTTGAATATGGGGCAACTTACGCAACCCTGACAAATGTTGCCGCCAATGTTCAATCGGTGAATCTGACCGTTGGCCGCCAGCGCCAACTTGACCAATACAACGCAAACACAGCAACGGTTGTGATGCGTTACCCCACCGGATATGCAAGCCCCAACGCATTGTTCATTACGGGCACCTGGGTACGCATATCTGTGCGCCTTGTTGAAGCTGGTTCCGCATGGGGACAATTGTTTGTCGGCAAGATTGCCGATGTAAATACTGAGTACGGGATTCCATATGTGGGCGGTGTGGGCAATGCCGACTATGTAACACTGAACTGCGAAGGCAATTTTGCAGCTTTTGGGCGCGCGCAAGGCGGCGGGTATTCAATGGCTGCAGACATTCTCGGCGTGCAATGCAGCAACGCCTACATTCAATCCGGCTTGCCAGTCCAAGCTTTAAGCCTTTACGGGTACTCACAGCCGTTTCCAGCAACCACAATCAACAGCACCTGGGGCGATTGGGTCAACCGTTGCGTACTCACCATGAACGGGCGTTTGATTGATTCAGGTGACAGCGTTGTCATTTCAAACGCGTATTACAAAACAGCGGGCACTTTTGGCGGATTTTCTGACATTACAAATAACGCTTCAAACCACAGTTACAACCAAATCGCTTTTACCAGCTATGCAGACAACTGGTACACCCAAGTCACAGTCACGCCCGAATCATACGGGCCCGCAACCGTTCAAACTGGATCAGTGCCATACCGCACTTACCAAGTCAACACGCTAAACAACTCAACTAGCCAGGCAACTGACTACGCAAATTATTTACTTTCAAACTATGGAACCCGCACCACTCGAATCTTGTCGGTCAGTTGTCTGCTAAATGATCAGAGCGGTGATATTCCCCGATATGGCGCCGACTACATCGGGGCGCAAGTTTCAGTGCTTTTTCGCGGTACTACTTACCAATGCGTCATTGAGGGTGCTACCTGGTCGGGAACACCTGGCCAGGCCAGCGCCACTTTTTATCTTTCGGCGCAGGATTTGAACAATTATTTGACTTTGAACGATGCCATTTATGGCAAATTAGATAACAACAAATTGGGGTATTGATGGCTATTAAAACTTTTACGACTGGCGAGGTGTTGACGGCTTCGGATACGAACACTTACCTTGCTAACTCGGGGCTGGTGTATGTCAGCACTACAACTTGGTCAGGCGCTGCAAGTTCTATTCCTGTTGCTAATTGTTTTTCCAGCACCTACGACAACTACAAGATTGTTTTAACTGGTGGCGTGGGTTCAACTGCTCAAGCCATTCAATTACAACTAACTGGGTCAACTGCGTCTTACTATGGAATTTTGACTTATGTTTCGTACGCCACCGGCGCGACAACCAATGTGACAACTAACAACGGTTCACTTTGGCAATATGTCGGGGAATCATCATCGTCAATGCAATGGGTAGACCTTGACATTTTTAACCCGTATCTTGCGAAATTCACAATGTTTGGTGGCCCGTATGTCGGCTCGGTCGCTGGAACTGTTGGTGGTTATCACGGCGTTGCTTCGTCTTACACGGGCTTCACGCTTTCAGTCGCTGGAACAATGACGGGCGGCAGTATCACCGTTTACGGATACCGAAAGGCATAACAAATGAAAATCGTCGTCACAACTGTTTACGCAGACGGAACAATTCACGAAGAAGAAATCGAGCAAAATGAAACGCCTACTAGCGATAGCCCTAGCGAGTAGTTGGGTTATGGCATCGTGCGCCGATGCGTACCGCTACCCATGCCAAGACCCCAGCAAAGCCAACAGCACAGAATGCAGCTGCGAAAACACACCACGCACCAAAAACAAAGCTTTAGGCGCTGTTGAATCGCAAGCCACAACCACCACACTTCGCCTACTAGTAGGATTCGACTGCTAATGAAACTCAGACCACGCCTCACCAATGACCAAATCAAAGCACGCCTTATTCTCATCGTGGGCGTTGGCTTAACCATCGTTTTTGTGGCTTCCATCGGAACGATCCTGTACGGAATCCAGTTCGTAACCCAGCCTGCCACAATGGCCGAATCAGACAAAGAAGCGTGGTCACTCTTATCGCCGCTCATGATGAGCTTGTCCGGTGTCCTCGCAGGAATCCTTGCGGCCAATGGGCTTAAGTCTGACAAAGACAAGAAAGACCCTGACGCATGATTTCCACAGCAACCACCATCAACACCACAGCGCAAAAAATCCTTAGCAAAAGCAATAGTTACCGCACTGTTTATATCCATGTCACCGGTGCAGGCACGGTGTATCTAGGTGGATCTGATGTGACATCAACAAACGGCCTATTAACCGAAAAAAACGCTGTACCGCTGCAGCTGGTAATTCCCGCGCAAGAAGAACTGTGGGCCGTAACCGCTAGCGGCACCGAATTGCTTCGAATTCTCACACCAGGGCTTTACGCATAATGGCAAATCGCAAATACCCCTATTACCCAGCGTATGACGGTGGCAAAGCCAGCGAAGTAATCCTGCGCCTAGTCGACTTATGTCATAAGCGTTGGGGCACCACCAATTTAGGCACCTATGTGAACCGAGACATGCGCGACAAGCCAGGCGAAAAGTCAGTGCATGCAACCGGATATGCAGCAGACATTGGCTACAAAGACGAAGCACAAGCCCGCATTATTTGGGATTACTTCGTGTTGAATTCAAAAGCGCTAGGCGTTGCTGAGGTTCATTGGTACCGCTATGGGCGCAATAAAGGCAAATTCGGTGCTGGCTACCGCTGTTCAAGGGGTGAAGGCCGTGATGGTGTCAAGGTCTACGAAACCGCAGCCGAATCCGCTGGTACTGGCGGGGCCTGGCTACATATCGAGCTGGAAGAACCCAAAGGTGGCGCAGACAAGTGGGAAGAAGTTTTTAGGGCCACTAAACCCGCATGATTTGCGCGTCAGTCCTGGACTACTGATAGCGCAAGCCCAGGGGGGCAAGGTCTTATCCTTTGTACCCCCACCCCCTGGGCCCCTTCGGGGATACTTGACTTTTTAAATCAGCGGATTATTCTGCTTGCAGGCACCAGGGCCTAACAAAGGAAATCAAATGAATGACCACCTACGGAAAATGACACCCTGCAAATGGCGGGGGTGCAATGTTCACCTAGCCCTTATGGGCGATTACTGCATTACGCATTGGTACAAATCGCAAGGCAAGGAACTGCCAACGCAAACACCAAAGCCAACGCGCCCCCCGGTAGATCGCAACAAAGTGTTTACCAACCGCCAAGCCACATCACAGGCAGCTGCACGAATGGCCCTACCTTCGAGCGGTACAAAGCGCCGCACTGTGTATGACCTGATCATGGCGAATTTGGCTAACGGCCTCACAGCTGATGAAGTGCAGGTGCAGACGGGCTTTTCCCCAAACAGCATCAACCCAACCATCAAGGGCCTAGCCGATGATGGCTGGATCAAAGATAGCGGCGAGCGCCGACCCACCCGCACGGGTGCCCTAGCAATAGTGTGGGTAGCGATATGAGCATGTCAGCACGCATTGATTTATTTGGCATTTTGTGTTGCGTTATGGGCTGGGGCTTCGGCTATGTCCAGTGTTATGTAAACCAAAAAGACAAGCTGCGCAAGCAACGCGAAATGGCTGAACACGCCTACAACCGCTACTGGAACGGCTATGACGGAGACGAATTCTGAAAATGATCACAGCGCTTTTATTAAGCGTTGCGGTACCAGCCCCGCCAGCCGTATGGAACCACCCTTTGCCTTATCAGCAGTACCGGGCGATTTCCAGTTGCGAAACCCAAAGCGACACCACACACGCCACGCGGCGTTATGTGACCGCGTTCGGAATGACCAGAGCCGTGTGGAACATGTACGCCGATGCCCCCGACACTCGAGCGCCACGCATGACCTACGCCCAGCAAGCCAGGGTGTTAGATCGTGTTTTCTTCTTCGGCCACACAGAGCACGGGCGGAAACAATGGCCAGTGGGCCCCTGGGGCCACGCATGTTTTCGGCACCTATACAAGACCACCAAACTTCGCACACTCGTGTGCCATAATCACAAACGAGCAGTACGGCGCTGGTGCCGTTAGCCCAACAAAGGAACCAAAATGACATCATCAGAAATTGCAGGCCGCCTAATGATTTTGGGCGCAAAGCTTGAAGGCGAATTACGCAAAAGCGAGGCCGAAACATGCGCCGAAGCAGCTGCATGGATTTTGTTTTATCTTGACAGAACCACAGGCAACGGCGCAGAGGCCTACGACAAAACCACCACATCAAGCCCGCTAGTGACAGTGGTGCCGATGTTCAATTCAGTGCTAAAGCGAGACAAATAATGTTTGACATTCTCACTTTTATTGGCTACACATTCGGCTGCTTCATGGCTGGCATGGTCATAGCGCAGCTGAACAATAAAAAATGAGCATGGGGGGTCGCGGGCGATACAGCTACGCCCGCACCAATGAAGAACGAAACGCCCGCGCTAATCGTGAAGCCAACCGCGCACTGGAATACCGTACGACTAAACGCATTATCCAAAACACAAAAACAAAGGAACACCAACCAATGACACTCGAGAACTACGAACCAGTAGCAGTCCGCCTAGACCGCTGGATAAAAGAACACCCGGAAACACGAATCACCACAACAATGCTCACAGTCCCGGGCGAGGACATTTGCGTATTTAAAGCCCATTTGTATGTGGCCGACACACTTATTGCCACAGGCCACGCTGAAGAAATCCGCAATGCAGGCAATGTGAACAGAACTAGCCATGTGGAAAATTGCGAGACAAGCGCCATCGGGCGAGCCCTAGCAAACGCAGGCGCAGCTGGTTCAACGCTCGAAAGCAGACCTAGCCGTGAAGAAATGGCCAAAGTGCAGCGTGTGACCCAACAAGGCAACACCACCATCACAGGCCCAGCCAATGCGCCCAGCGAAAAGCAGTTATGGCTGTATAAGAAACTGCTGAAGGACATTGGCAGACTGCCACCAGCGAACATTGCCGACATGGACAAGTTTGAGGTGTCTCGAGCCATTGAGGTTTTGAAGGCTGGCGAACAGCCCAAAGAAATTCCGTTGCCAGAGGAAGAACCATTCTGATGCGAAAGTTCAGAAAAGAAATTAAAGAAGTTCGGGCAGACATACAAGAAGCAATAAAGCTTGTTAACGCTGACCGCACAATGACAATTACGCGAGAACAACATTTGCTCACTTGTATGGCATATTTGGCTCATTGGTTAAGCGATGAAACTGGCGTAAGCGTTGACCATTTATATGAACGAGCACAAATGTACGCAAAGGGGCATGACTGATGGATGAGCAGACCATGAAGGACTACATCGAAGACCTACTGCGCGAGCGTGCAGAAATGTACGAACGCATCAGCCGCCTTGAAATGCAGAACGCTTATTTGGCAGCCGAAACAGCCCGCCTAGAACGCGAACTAGGAAAACATGTCTGACCCTGAATTGACCGTGTCGGAACGCATGTTCCAAGATCAAGTGATGCAGTTAGCTGCTACATGCGGTTGGGATTGCCACCACATCAGACCAGCCAAATACGGCACCACATGGAAAACCGATGGCCTCGCCGGCATGCCAGATCTAATCCTTATCGGCAAACGGGGGCAAGGCATCATGTGGGCCGAATTAAAAACGGACAAGGGCAAATTGACCGAAGTGCAAGAGGCTCGAATAGTTCAGCTGGTAAGCAACGGTGAAGAAGTCCACATTTGGCGGCCTCAAGATTTAGAAAAGATTAAAGAACGCCTATCCAGGCGCTTGCGCTAATCTGCTCGACTACAACCGAACCACGCAAGGCCACATAGGGATTTGAGCTCTGTTGGCGTAACACAGGGGAACCTGGGTAGTCCCGCCTGCCTGGGTTCGTGATGTACAGATGGAAATGCGCCTGGGGTAAATGACGGGTCAGAGTACGAACTTCTAAAACGCGAACGGTGATCGGTGTTAACGCACGGCGGCCTAAGACATACAGTCTTGCAACGCGGGGGGACTACACGCCTACACTCGCACTAAGAGAGCAACCGAGCTTGCGAGGGCGCTAGCAAAGGAACACCACAATGGCAGGCAACCGCAAAACAACCGCACAATACAGAGCCAACAGAGCCGCACTACTTGAAGGCAACCCCGACTGCTACTGGGGCTGCGGAAACAAAGCAACACAAGCCGACCACCTACTAGAACACGATGCAGGCGGAGACGATTCCAGTGCAAATCTCGTGCCTGCCTGTGCCCGTTGCAATGCTTCCAGGGGCGCCCAATATGTCAACCGCAAAACCGCCGCACGCCAACAAGCCCGAAACGAAGCAATGAACGCCGCGCCAAAAACAAACGAAAATTCAATTTTTTTAGCAAACCAACCTACA
>Ga0213922_1000701_pt1 | contig 14536 bp, 21 predicted proteins | sample McNCre2917MG_FD_165060 | JGI IMG/M metagenome (GOLD analysis project Ga0213922, IMG submission 165060) | Freshwater microbial communities from McNutts Creek, Athens, Georgia, United States - 29-17 MG | ecosystem: Environmental > Aquatic > Freshwater > Creek | place: USA: Georgia | collected... | reverse complement strand
TTGTACCCGACACCGTTCCTATGAGAATGGCTATTTTGCTTCATGAATACAGTCATTACTATGTCAATGCAGACATGGATGACGAAAGCGAAGCAGACCTGAACGGGTTACTCATATACTTAGGACTTGGTTACCCACGATTTGAGGGTCACGAAGCCTTTTTGAAAACATTTATTAATACCCCGACTGAGCAAAACAAAGTCAGGTATGATAAGATAAAAAGATTTATTGAAGATTTCGAAAAAAACAACTACATAGTTTATGAATAAAAACATCAAAGGCGCAATCGTGGTATTAGCCATAGCCGGTGTAGGGTTTTACCTATACAAAAAAGCATTCAGTCCGGAATCAATCGTAATCAAGAAGTTGGATGTCGATTTCGGTGTGGATAGCAAACACGGTACATTCGTTAGAAGTGCTGATAAGGAATACATAAAGCATTGGGCGAAAGCTATCAAATTAGGTGCTGAAACCTTTATGCACAATGGCAAACAATATTTCACTAAGGGCGGTAACGCTACAAATAAGTAATATCATGGCAAACAAAATGCTTGAATACTACAAGGAGTTGCCTTCATGGGCAAAGGGAGTAGTCGTAGTGGGTGGCGGTGCGATACTTTTTTATGTAGGATATACTGTCATACGTAATCTACGTAAACAAGCTGAATTGAAGTCAGATTTAGAGGAAAGCAACACGGCACAATCCGACTTGAATAAGTTAAAGAGTCAGGGCGTAAACCCTACTTTGTCAGATTCACAGGTTGATGGCATGGTAAACGCATTAGTTGAAGCCATGAACGACTGCGGAACTGATGAAACCGCAGTGTATAATCAATTCAAGAAATTGAACAACTTAGCTGATGTGTATTTACTTATTGCTAAATGGAAGATAAGATATTACAGACCATGTGGCGCAACTCAACCCATAAGCTATACAAGGTATATGTTCAACAATCAGGCATTTGGTGGCAACATCAGTACATGGTTGAATTACGATATGTCACAGTCTGAGATTGCTCAGATTAACAAAATCCTATCCGATAAAAAAATAAACTATAAATTCTAAGTTATGGCAATAGATATGCTCGAACATAGCGAAATGGGTGCTTTGGCACAAAGTCGTTTAGGCAGAAAAAACTTCATAGATGATGATGACAGATACGCAAACCTGTCATGGGTAAGTAAAAAAGAAAAGCGTAGACGTAAGGAATCGTCCATAGCGAGTGTTGAATCAAGTTGGGGAATAGACCCTAAATATGCAAATGACTGCGAATATCTGCAAACAAGGATGAAGATGTTAGATGACGAGATTGAAAATCAACTATCTCAGAATCCGAGCAAGGTCACTATGGATAGGCTTGTAAATCCGTTGAAAAATGTATTGACACGGTATAAAAACGCTATCACAATGAACAAATGTGTTGAGAGAATAGCGGAAGCCGAAACAACACGTACTAAAAAAGAAACTATTGATGCCTTAACTCAGGCGAGTGCCACACCGCCTCCTTCTGATGGTTACGATAGTACCACAGGTGGGTCTTCAAATGCTACAAAGTATGTCATATATGGCGTTGCCGGTCTTACCGTTGTCGTTATTTTGGTTGCATTACTAAGAAATAAATAATTATGAAAAAGGTATTATTAGCGGTTGCAGGACTTTCAGTTTTGGGATTGGGTTTATATACCTATTTTAAGACCCAAACTAAAAAACTATTGGAATTTGATTGGAAGGTATCGGGAATCAGGGTTACGAATTTCAGCCTGAATGAATTAGCTATTGATATTACTTTTTTATTTACAAGTAAAGCCGACATCGAAGCCAAAATAAACAGGATATACTTAGATTTGTATTTGCAGGGTAAAAACGTGGGTTATGTATCTGAAGTTAAGCCATTTATTCTGCCTGCGAGGGGGAGTGCTAACATACCGGTTCACGTAAGCGTTAGTCCACAGGATATATTAAGGAACATCATTGACTTGACTTTGGGTGTGGGTAAGCAAAAGGACGTAATGTTCAAGTTGAAAGGATTTGCCAATGTATCGAGTGGGTTCATTTCAACTACGTTACCAATAGAATACGAAACATCATTAAAACAATACCTGAGTTCAATTACACCAATTAAAAAATAACGATTAAAAAACGATTACCATGATTGATTTCATTTCAGAAAAGTTTACAGAGATTGTATCAAAATGTTTAGAACGTAATGCAAAAGAACAAGCGACTGCCAAAAAGAATATGCAACTCGTATTCAAGTTGGGCGAAAGCGGTGAAGCCGAATACCTGATTTACAAAGACTACAAGCCGGTTAAGGTAGTTACGTTTATGGAGGTATTGGGTGTTAAGTTGGATTTCAAAGGGTACAGTTTATTTGTACCTAATTTCATTAAGGGTGCGTTGACAAGATTTTGTGAGCAACACAGTATTGAGAGAAATAAGGTCAGAGTTATAGTTAGCTTTGATGAAGGCAACAAGATGGTGATGTGGTTATATAACAACACCGAATTTGTTAGTCAGGTTACGTTAGACGAACTTATTGATGCCAAAGATATTATTACGGAATAATAAAATATAAAGACATGAGATTTTTTACATATACCCTAACGAGTGGGTCAATCACAATAGATTCTATGGATGGTGCTATGTTTGTTAGTGTTCAATGTGATTCAACCACCGGTAGTTGTCAGGTTTCGGGTAATATCCCATTCAAAAACTTAACGCCAAACGCAGTTACTTTGGGTGCAGGTCAGGGGGTTAACATATCGGCTCTGAGTCCGGCATCGCCTCTTGATGGCTTGACGATAGCGTGGGTATCAGGTAGTGTAGATGTATTGATTGGATTCTAATTAAGAGTACACCTTAAAATATAAAGACATGAATTTCGGTAGCAGACAATCGGGTTTTTTTGGTGGAAGCACATCGGGAGGTGGTGGTGGTGGTTGCCCTGCCGTTATCATATTAGGCACAGGTGCTATTTCAAGCGTTAGGTGTGGTGTTAGTAATGTTGCAAGTTGTTGTGGTACGGCTTCCTTAGGTGGTAGTGGTAACACTGCGAGTAATTATTTTGATACGATTGCAGGTGGTAGATTCAATACGTCAAGTGGTAGCTATGGTTTTGTCGGGGGTGGTAAATATAATTGCACATTGAATCAATTTGCCATAGTAGTAGGTGGTTCTTGTAACACTTCGAGTTCAAAATATTCGGTAATAGTCGGTGGATGTTGTAATACATCATCTAATTATTATTCATTTGTAGGGGGAGGAAAAACCAACACTTCATCGTCAAGATACTCAACCATAGGTGGAGGTATATCAAATACTGCGAGTTCTTATTGCTCTACTATAAGTGGTGGTGCATTTAATGTAACTTGTGGTCAGGGTGCTACTATTAGTGGTGGAACGTCAAACACTGCTATTGGTAATTACACAATCATAAGTGGATATAATAATACATCATGTGGTGATTTTTCGACAATAAGTGGTGGATATTCAAATCTAAACACATCAAGTGGTGGTTATTCTGTCATAGGGGGTGGTTCAAGTAACACATCATGTGGTAATTTTTCGACAATTTCGGGTGGCGATAATAATAACGCTACTAATAATAGGTCAACAATAGGTGGTGGTTCAAGTGGCACTGCAAGTGGTAATTATTCGACTATTAGTGGAGGTTATTTAAACTCAGCAAGTGGTAATTATTCCACGCTTTCGGGTGGTAAATCAAATACTGCAAGTGGGTATAATAGTTTTATGGGGGGTGGTAGTAGCAATACTTCAAGTTCCGTAGGTTCAGTAGTAGTTGGTGGATTTGATAATACGGCAAGTTGTAATTACTCCACAATAGTTGGAGGCGTTTGTAATACGTCAAGTGGTTTTTACGCATTTGTAGGTGGTGGTTTTAGAAATTTGTCAACTGCTCAATCATCATTTGTTGGAGGGGGTATTTCTAATTGTGCTACGGTGGATAACTCTATTGTTGTAGGAGGAAATTATAATACGTCAAGTTGTTTCGCTTCTATTATTGTAGGAGGTATATGTAACACTTCAAGTAACAATTACACATTTGTTGGTGGAGGCATCCGGAATACTGCAAGTGGTACATATTCAATCGTTTTAGGTGGTATTAGTAACACATCCGCAGACCTTTGTAGTATCATTTTAGGTGGTTCTTGCAATAGGGTATGTAGTGGAGGTTTCCTTAATTCATTTATTGGAAATGGTTGTGGTAACATAATTTATAGCGGTAATCAATCAACCATATTAAATGGCTCTGATAACGTTTCTTGTGGTAATCAAGCAAACATTATTGGTGGAGTTAACAACCTTAACGCAGGTTGTGGTGGTACTATTAGTGGTGGGTACAACAATCAAATTTTAACCGGTTCTCAAAAAAGTAATATAGGTGGTGGGCAGTATAATAGTGTTTCTAACAGTTATTCATCGATTGTAGGAGGTTTTTGCAATACACTTAGTGCTGACACATCATTTATCGGGGGTGGTTGCTGTAATCTGACTTGTAGTGGATACAAAAGTTCGGTATTAGTAGGAGGAGAGCTTAATACTCTTAGCGGTGATTATTCATTTATTGGAGGTGGACATAACAACTCTTCCATAGGCACGACTAATTTTATAGGTGGTGGTAATGGCAACTGCATAAACAATGGTAGTTATAGTGTTATTGTTGGTGGTCAGCCAAACACAGTGAATAGTACCGGTAGTGCTATGATAGGTAATGGTACTAACAATACTATTTCAGGTTATTATAGTGCTATATTAAATGGTAACACAAATACTGCAAGTAATTTACATAGTACCATAGTTAATGGTATGAATAACACAGTTACGACTTGTTATTCTTTAGTAGGTAATGGTCAACTTAATTCAGTAACAGGTAAGTATTCTTCTGCTCTTAATGGTTGTTGTAACTCAGTAAGTAATTGCTATTCAGTAATTGCTTCGGGAAGAAAAAATACGGTTTCAAGTCCTAATTCATCTATACTAAATGGTTGTTGCAACATAGTTTGTGGTACGTCATCAGCACTATTATCAGGTTGCAAAAACTTAACACAAGGCGACTTCACAATACTTGGTGGTGGTATTTGCAATTACTTATGTAATTCTACGAGTAGTTGCTTGGCGTTTGGTTCGGTTGTTTTAGGTGGCGTAGGTAACAATACTTGTGGAGGTACTTTTGCTTCGGCAACTTGTTGTTTCACAGTCGCACCAACGATTTGTGATGCAGGTCGTTATACTGCTATACTCGGTGGTTTCCAAAATAGAGCAAGTGGAAACTTCTCAGCAATATTGGGTGGTAGTGGAAACCTTGCTTGTGCGTGTTATAGTGGTGCTTTTGGTTGTGGTCTTACGGCTTCATGCCCTTGCACATTCTATGCAAATAACTTCTGTGCTTGTGGTAATATCAGTCTTAGTGGAATTTCAGCAGGTTGCTCGGTTTGTGTAGGTGCTGATGGAACACTTACGGGATTTAGTGGTGGTGGTGGTGGTGGTATCATAGTCCTTGATAGTGGGGCAGGTTCGACTGTGCGTTGTGGTAACTCAAATTGTGCGAGTGGCGTTTGTTCGGGTGTTGTGAGTGGTGCTTTTAATACATCAAGTGGTTTAATTTCGAATATTGGAGGTGGTTGCTCTAACGTTGCACAAGGTATTTATGCAAACATCGGTGGAGGTATTTGCAATTATGTTTGTAACGCTACTTCTGATTGTTGTGCGTTAGGTTCGGTAGTGGTCGGTGGCGTAGGTAACAACACTACCGGTGGTACTTGGACTTTAGCGAATTGTTGTTTCACAGTTGCACCAACAATATGTAATACAGGACAATACTCTTTCATTGGTGGAGGATTTCAAAATTTAGCAAAAGGTTGTTACTCCACTGTTGGTGGTGGGTTTTTAAACAAGGCTTGTCAGACTGCTTCATTTGTTGGTGGTGGTTGTTGTAATTGTGCAGGTAGTGGTGATTTAAGTACCATAGCACAAGTTGTAGTCGGTGGTATGTGTAATACTGCTCGTGCGCCATATTCAGCTATACTTGGTGGTTGCAACAATTGTATATATGTAGTTGGAAGTGAGTTCGCAGGTTATTATGGTGTTGTTGTAGGTGGTTACAATAATACTGCAAATTTTGCTTCAGCGGTTGTAGGTGGTTGTAGTAACATAGCTACGGGGGGTAGTAATTTTATTGGTGGAGGTGTTTGTAATACAGATAGTGGTAGTGCCGGTACAATTAGTGGTGGATATAAAAATACAGTGAGTGGTGCTTGTGGAACTATTGGTGGAGGTTTTTCAAACGTTTCAAGTGGGTCATCCTCTTCAATAGGAGGAGGGTACAAAAACTTATCACAAGGTATATATTCAACAATAGGTGGTGGTATATGCAATAACGCTTGTAACGTTACTTCGGGATGTTTGGCACTCGGTTCAGTTGTAGGCGGTGGCGTTGGTAACAATACTTGTGGTGGAACTTGGACTTTAGCGAATTGTTGCTTTACTGTTGCACCAACTATAATGAACGCAGGTGCTATGTCTTTTGTTGGGGGAGGTTTCCAAAATAGAGCTTGTGGAAATTGCTCTACTGTGAGTGGTGGATATTGTAATATTGCAGGAGTAGTATTAGCATCGGTTGTAGGTGGGTTCAAAAACACTGCGAGTGGTCAATATTCTTTTGTTGGTGGTGGTTGTGCTTCAACTTCATCAAGCAATTTTTCTACTGTTGTTGGTGGTAAATTGAATACGGCTTCAGGAGTATCAGGCTTTGTTGGTTCGGGTCTTTGTAATACATCTTCGGGTTGCCAATCATTTATTGGTTCGGGAAGTCAGAATATATCAAGTTGCTTTAACTCTGTTGTTGTCGGTGGCTTGATAAATACTGCATCGGCAGGCTATTCCGCAGTTGTTGGTGGGTCTTGCAATGTTGCAAGTGGAAGCACTACATTTATAGGAGGTGGATGTTGTAATTGTGCGATTGGTGTATGCTCGGTTATTGGTGGTGGAACATTAAATTGCACTGCATCGGGGTATGCAACATTTATTGGTAGTGGTCGTAATAATACTATTTGTAATGGTAATATATCAAGTATTGTAGGGGGTCTATGCAATCGTGTTCTTACTTCTGATGGTTATAGTATTATAGGAAATGGATTTTGCAATACAATTTGTAGTAATGGATATAGCTTTATAGGAGGAGGTGTATGCAATTTATCCACAGGTCAATACGCATTTATAGGTGGTGGTCGTGCTAATACTTCGGGGGGTACTGCATCAGCAATATTGGGTGGATGTTTAAACACAACTTCGGGATGTGCTTGTGCTTTCATTGTGGGTAGTAACATAACTGCCGATAGGGTATGTGCTACATTCGTAAACAATCTTTCAATAATGAATATTCCGACTTCATCAGCAGGACTTCCTGCCGGTTCAGTATGGAGTAATAGTGGAGTTCTAACAATCGTATAACATAAAAACAAAATAAAAAAAAATGGCAAATCCATTCAACACAATTCACATCTTTGGTTTCGGAACTGTTCAAGTCATAACCGATACGCAAAACGTTCAATGTGCTATCGCTGATGTACAAGCCGAAGCCGATGCTTGTATAGATAATGTATGGGGAGAAGCACCTACTGATTACACAGGCACGAAGTCATATCATGCCATAAACACATTCTACGATTTGTTTTCAGATTGGCAACCAAACGTACAAGGCGACAAAGGATTCAGAGTGCCTTATTCTCAGTTAGATAGTTCTTTATTCGAGGCTCTTGCAACAAAGGTTCTTTCACTTAACCCATAATAAAAAAAGTTGTGCTTGGATTCGGTAGTCGTTTATCAGGATTCTTTAGTGGTGGTGGGGGTGGTTCAACGCCATCCCCTACAAAGCTATATGGTAGCTTCTACGATACCACAACTCAAAGCGTTGCCATAAATGGCGTAAAAGCTATTGAATTAAATACAACTGATACGCCTAATACATATGGTGTAGTCATAGTTAACGATGGTTCAGGAAGACCTAATAGAATTAAGGTAACGCAAACAGGCACGTACAACATTCAGTTCTCTGCTCAGTTAAGAAGATTGTCGGGTGGTAATACCAAACAAGTAATTATTTGGCTAAGAGATATCGCAGGAAACATCCCTGACACCGCAACTCACGTGGCTATGCAATCAAACGCAGTCTATTTGGTGGCTGCTTGGAATTTCTTTGTAAAACTAAATGCTAATCAATACGTCCAACTCATGTGGACGCAAGACGATGCCATAGATATAGCATACGACCCCGAAAATTTAATAATTCCATACCCTGCAACTCCTTCAGTAATTTTAACCATTACACAAGTGTAATTTTTATATATCTTTACGAAAACTTTTAAAACCTAATAAAATATGCCAAAGAACATCATTTTTCAGATTGATGGTGGAATAGGTAAGTGTATCTCAGCCACCGCAGTAATCAAAGCCATTAAGAAAAAATATCCCGATGACAACATCTTAGTCATCAGTGGTTACCCCGAAGTATTTTTAAACAATCCAAACGTAAGCAAGACATACCAATTCGGTAACTTGTCTTACTTCTTCACTGACAACATCGAGAACAAAGAAGTTCTGATGATGGTTCACAACCCCTATCTTGAAATAGACTACGTTCAGGAAAAAAAGCACCTCAATAAGATATGGTGCGAAATGAACGACATCCCTTACAACAACGAACAACCTGAAATCTACATGACTCAGAGAGAGTTAGATTTCTTCCAAAATAAATATAGGTCTGACAAACCCATCATGCTTATGCAAACCAATGGTGGTGCAAATCCTGAACTCAAATATAGTTTTGCTCGTGACTTGCCTTCAGGTGTTGTTACAAAAGTAATTGAACACTTTGTCAGCAAATACAATATCGTACACATCAAGAGAGAAGACCAAATCGGATATAATGGAACTACGCCAATAAGCACCGGTTTCAGAGAGATTTTGGCTATTACTTTATTGAGTACGAAAAGATTGCTTATTGATAGCTTCTTACAACACGCCTGCTCTGCCTTCAATCTCAAATCAACAGTTTGTTGGATAACCAACAATCCAAAGGTTTTGGGATATGAATTGCATGACAACATACAATCAAATCCTTTCACTAAACAACCCGAACTAAGGAATAGCGTTTTCGGTAAGTTCAACATAGGTGGCGACCCTATTGAGTTCCCCTACAACTCCGAAGACGAGATATTCGATGTTGAAAAAATTATTGCATCACTTGAAAAAGAATAATCATGGTGCAAAAAATATTTTTCCAAAGCAGTTTACCCCGAAGTTTGTCAACCGTTTTCCAAAATATTTTAGGAGAGCATCCTGATTTCTACGTTACGCCTACAAGTGGTACTCTTGAACTCATTTTTGGTGCAAGGGCAAACTATACCAACTCCCCTGAATTCTCGGCTCAGGATTCCGAACTCATGGCAAAGGGTTTCAAAGCATTTTGTCGTGATGGTATGCTTGGCTACTACAACGCCATAACTGATAAGAAATACGTCATGGATAAATCAAGGGGATGGGGAACTTATCGTTCTTTCCTAAACGAGATATATCCTGACCCTAAGATTATATGCTTAGTCAGAAATCTTAAAGACGTGGTGGCTTCATATGAAAAAATCTATCGTAAGAATCAGTTAACGCATGACCCTATTCGTAATGACTTAGAAGCGAGAGGTACAACTATCTACAAAAGGATTGACGAATGGATGGATGGCAGGAACACAATAGGTAGGGCGGTGGAAAGGCTACTCGGCATATTGACTGAGGGTTATGACGACAAAATCTTATTCGTTAAAGCCGAAGACCTTTGCTTATATCCTGACGCACAAATGGTGAGGGTTTACGACTACTTGGGTATTCCTTATTTCCAACACGATTTCGACAACATAGAGCAAATCACTTATGAAGACGACAACGTGTATGGCTTATCTAAGGACTTGCATACCATACGTCCTAAATTACAAATGAAGCCATCTGATGCCGACTCAGTCATCCCCAAAGATGCGAGAGAGTGGCTATATGAAAGGTACAAATGGTACTATGATAAATTTGGTTACAAGAAATAAAACGATTAAAAATGGTTGATGTAAAAAAATCAATTTCGCTATCAAGGAAATTACCTGCTGACATGAAAGAGTCAATACTAAAGTATGTGACTTCTTCAAGTAGATACAACAATGGCTCTGTATATGGTCTTAGGAAGCCAATGGGTATGTCAAGTATTTCGTCTAAGATTTCAGGTGTCAGTTTTGGTGCAGATAAAAATGGTTTCTTTGTTTATACTCATAGAGCAAGATGCAAATCGCATAAAAATCCATTGACTATAACAAAAAAAGAAATTGATTTTATTGAAAGCACAGGGTAGTATTATTTATTATTAAAACGATTAAAAATGATTATTCTATTGTACGGGCAACCGGCAAGTGGCAAGACCACTATTGCTGATGCCTTAGTCCCTTTTTTCCCACACAACACAGTTAGGATTGACGGTGACGTTTGGCGTGATGTCACTCAGAACAAAGATTATAGCAAAGAAGGTAGAGTGCGCAATTTAAAAGGCGCATTTGACATGGCTATTTACCTTGAAAGGTGCGGTTTTATATCACTCATGAGTTTTGTGACTCCTTATGACGAACTCAGGCAATATTTGTGCGATAAATCAAACGAGTTTGTAGAGATATATTTATCGTATAGTGGTGATAGAGGCAGGACTGATTACTTCGCCAAAGATTTCGAAGAGCCGAAGACGGATTGCTTACGAATTGATACATCAGTAAAAGGTGTTGATGAATGTGTTAGCGAAGTTATAGATTACATAAAATCAAAAACAAAAAATTTCAATGGAAACTTGGACTAAGAAAATTCATGTAGAAAGCAGTTTGCCTAAAAAAGATGGGCAGTATTCTTTATTTGTTGGGCGTTGGCAACCTCTTCATCAGGGTCACAAAGAACTTTTTAATCAGGTGCTTAATGAGGGCGGTAACGTCTGCATAGCCATAAGGGATGTAGAGCCGGATGCAAAGAATCCATACGCTTCTCTCGAAGTAATGGGTAACATCATGACTGAGTACGATGAAATGATTAAGCAAAATAGGGTTAAGGTCATGATTATTCCTGATATATGCTCAGTGGAATTTGGCAGAGGCGTTGGTTATTCAATAGTTGAACACATACCGCCAACGGAAGTCGCTGAAATATCTGCAACAAAAATCAGAGAACAATTAAAATCGGAAGGCAAGCTATGAAAACAAAAGCAAGGTATTCAGAGGTATGTATTAGATACAATACCAAATCAGATGGAGAAAGGCAGTGTTGGAGGGTAGTATGTGATGGTGTCGAATATCTTACAGACAAAGTAGAGGTTAACGGCAAGTTGGAAACCACTAAGGATTGGATGGGCGAACAGTGGGGATTCAGGCATCACGTAACGGTAAAAGATGCGGTTGTTGATTATGGCATTGACTTTACGTTGATTAATACGCAGGAAAAACTGTTACTCAGACACATTTTGAAAACCATAACATACCGTATATTAGGAACAAGTGTTACTTTTGGTTTAGGTTTCATACTTACCGGAAATGTCAATGTAGCGGTTTCATTGGGATTCTCTGACTTAGTACTGAAACCCTTAGTCTATTTTATACATGAAAGGCTATGGGGTAAACTAAAATAATATCAGATGAAAAACAAAGCATTACCGTATATCATTTTTGGAGTTCCTATTCTCGTAGGACTTTTTTTTGTTTATAAGGCAGTTGCGAAGCCAAAGGGAAAGTTGGGTGATGGCAGTACCGGTACAACAGACAGTGGAACAACAGGTGGGACTACAACTCCGACAACAGGTGGTGGCTCTACTACGCCTACTGCGGATTCTTTGCCATTCAAAAAAGGTAGCAGGTCTGAATCTGTAAAAAGTATTCAAACCAAACTCGGCATCAGTGCTGATGGCATATTCGGAACTCAAACATACAATGCAGTGGTTTCGTTTCAAAAGTCAAAAGGACTCGTAGCGGATGGAATCGTAGGTGCAAAGACATGGAAGGCTTTGTTTGGTGCTGATTATCCTAAAATGGGTAATACATCGGCTGAGGCTAAACTCAGTAACAAACTTGCATCCGGTGACATTAGAGTAGGTCAAAGTTTCAATCCTCTTTGGGTATAAATTAAATCATAATAAAATGGCAAATAAATCAGGAACAACAATAGCATTAGTGCTGACATCCGTTATCCTTTTGGGTACGGGATTTTATTTCGTAGCGAGAGCAGGTCGCAGAAAAGGTGAAATGCAAGGTGGCTTACCCGAAGACGAAAAAAAGAAAAGAAAATCAACAGTTTCAGTTGGCGAACTCGAATCGTTAGGTTATGGCGACAAAGTTAATCTGCCTACTTCAACTCCACGTGCCGGTAACATGAACATATTTGAAACCTTAATGAGTAAGTTGTCATTCAAGCCGACAACGTCTACTTATGGCGTTGACCCCGATAGGTTAAAAGCTATCAATCAAAAAGCGGTTCAAATGGGCATGGGTTCTGCCACAAGACAACCGTATAGACTAAATACCGAATTAGGTATCAAAGGACTTTAATTACTAACCAATAAATATAAAACAGGATGACAAAGAATACAAAAATGCTTCTCGCAATCGGTGGTGTTGCAGTAGTAGGCTATCTGATTTGGAAGAAGTATAGCAAAAAATCACAGTCTGAAAATTATTCTAATTTTTCTATTAAAGGCATTTTCCACTCAGGCAGTCAAAAGTGCGTTAAGACCTGCACTCCTAATTGCAGTGGCGATTGTTTTGAAGAAAATTATGGCAAGTCAGGTGAGTTGGTTTCTTTAGTACGAAAAGATTGCAATACCGTTGCGACTCCAACACCTAATATGCCAACTGTTCAGGCATCTTCGCCAACAAGCATATTTACGACAGTAAGCGGTCCGAAAAAATTTTAATGAAATATATTACTAACCTTTAAAACACAAAACAAGATGACAAAGAATACAAAAATGCTTCTGACAATCGGTGGCGTTGCAGTAGTAGGGTATCTAATTTGGAAGCGAATGCAAAAACCTTCTTCAAAAGAGGTGGCAAAAAGTTTCACAGGTAATGAAGAGTTCTTTAACCTTACGGCTTCAGGTGGGGGAACAAAAGTAAAGTATATAGCAGGAGGTTACGACCCAAATCACTTGAATTCTGACGGCACTCGTGGTGCTACTTGGATTTCTCTCGGTGGTTCAGGTTCTTCAGGATTTTGGTCAACTTCAATAGGACTTGGTCAATACGTAGCGCAAGGAACTACTGTTTATCCAAGATTGGGATAGTCAACCCATTTTATTGCGATATAATTAAGGCTTTCAAAATAACGCTTAATGGATGGGTTGTAATTAACCTGTCCATTCAGTGTTTATAAATCATAGTTTATGTATTTAAACGTTGCAGGAGTAGATGATATAATAGCAGGTTCAATAGGTGCGGTTACACAGATAGCCTCTACTGTTGCATCTATTCAAGACCAAAATAAAAGAAGGCAGTTTGAACAAAACCTTGCTTTGCTCGATAATAAGCAAAGGAATGACTTAGAAAAACAGTTGCAGAAAACAAACAATGTTAATGCACGTATTCAAATACTTACAAATGCAGTTGCTCAAATTCGTTCCGCACAAAGCACTGCTTTGATAACTTCAAAAGTTCAGGCTAAAACACAATCCGAAAGAACTTTGGCTATTGTTGTTTTAGGCGGTGCAGTTGTATTAATAGGTGCGGTTTTACTACTTAAAAAGAAATGATATGAGTGATACACAGATAACAGTAGTTGATGAAATAAAATCTACGCTTGCAAACATAAAAGACAGGCTCAAAACAGAGGGCGTGTCTAATGTTGTTTTTACTGAGTTGACAAACAATGCCAAAATGCTTCAGGGCAAATTGGACGAATTGATGTCAAAAGCCGGTCTGTTTACACAGTCCGACATCAACGATGCCTATGCGGTATTGCAGGAATACAAACGTAAGGAGTTGGAAGCCGAAGCAAAGAAATCAAGAAACAGAGCCATAGCGTATGTAGGCGTGGGTATATTACTTGTATTGGGTATTAGGTACATCTTAAAAAGAAAATAAAATGACATTGACAACAGACCATAAAAAAGCATTATTTGTTTTTGGCGCAGGACTACTCCTGTTTTTTTTGTTTAAGCCAAGACTGAACAAGCCTACGGCTCAAACAGATTTGAGGTATAAAGAAAGTGAGGATGCGCCTAATCAAAGAACAAAAATGAAAACGCCTACGATGTCATCACAGACGGCACAAAAGAATCCGTTGGCTAAAAACGGATTGATGGCACTTAAAGGCTATATTGATGCCTACAACAACAATGAGCCACAGAGTGTACTTGATGAACTCAACCGTGAATTTGCAAAAGAATTTAAGGTAAAGGTTTATCGCAGGAAGTCAGATAACAAATTGGTGGTTTGTGACTTAGAGGGCAAGGAAGTAATG
>Ga0213922_1000699_pt1 | contig 14541 bp, 16 predicted proteins | sample McNCre2917MG_FD_165060 | JGI IMG/M metagenome (GOLD analysis project Ga0213922, IMG submission 165060) | Freshwater microbial communities from McNutts Creek, Athens, Georgia, United States - 29-17 MG | ecosystem: Environmental > Aquatic > Freshwater > Creek | place: USA: Georgia | collected... | reverse complement strand
CTATACGGGGACAAACATGAAAGTACAAGAGCTATTACGAGATATGATGAACTTGATTGACGGAGTTCAATCAAAACCAGCTGAGCATAAAGAACAGGAGTATGCTAATACACCGCATGAGCACGTAGCACCTCCTGAAGCCGCTTATCCCGCTGGCGACGATGTTCATCATAGCAAAAACCCAAGCGATATCCGTACCAATGCTCCTAGCATGTACCCAAACCACCAACACCAACCAAAGGAATAAAATGAGCCAATATATTACAATCCATGACTTAGGTACAGGAAATTCCGCGTATCAAACTATCAGTACTAGTGCCACCAGTCAGCAAAGTGCGGCTATCACAGCTCGCAGAATCATGATGACCACAGGCAACTTGACACACTATGTACAGTTTGGCACAAGTCCTGTAGTTACAACAGGCAACGGATTTGTTATCCCTAGCAACACTTCAATGTTGTTCAACTTCCGCACTGGCGACAAAGTTGCTGTAGTAGCAACAGCCGCAAGTTCTTGCAGTATCGTTGACCTAGACTAATCTAACCCAATGAGCCAATTATACACAGCGGCCGAAGCCCGTCCCGGTGATCGTAGAGTAAATACCACCAACTACGATCACCCGCAAGAAACAAACCTGCTGAACATACACAAGGCCATGGAATATGACCTTGCAGGTAAACCCATGCTTCGAGTGGCCGCCAAGTTATCTGGTCCCAGCATTGCAGGACAGGTAACGGCTTTTGGTGAGCCCTTGGCAATTAGCCCCACAGCCGTTGTACAATTAGATGCCATCTACGGAACCACCACAGACGTTATACAAACGTACCACAGTGGCACAGGATCGAGTTCAGGATCAGTTGGGGGAATATTCCAAGTTGAATCAGGAACTGCACAAGGTGGTTATGGTATTTTACGAAGCAAACGATTCGTACGCTATCGCCCCGGACAAGGTGTGGTCACAAGATTTACTGCGGCCTTTACTACAGGTGTAGCAGGTAGCCTACAGTTTGCAGGTTTCGCTAATCAAGAAAACCGTGTGGCTTTTGGTTACAACGGCAATCGTTTTGGCGTTGTTCGTTCCACAGGTGGTAAAGCCACAATCTTGTTAATGACCATGACCGCGGCTCCTAATGCCAGTCAAACTGCTACTATTACACTAAATGGAGTTGCTTACACAGTTAATCTAGTTGCAGGTACCTCTGCACATGCAGTTTCAGATATTATCGATCGCGTGGGTGGCTACGGTGGTTGGTTAATGCAACAAACCGACGGTGCCTTACTGTGGTTGGCACCAAGTTTGGGCCCAATGAATGGCACGTTTAGTTTTACCAGTACAGGCAATGCCACTGCTACATTTGAAGTTAAACAAGTAGGTGTAGCACAAACTGACAACTGGACCTATCAAGAAGATTGGAACATTGACAGGTTAGATGGTAGTAATACCATCACCACTAACCCCAGTGGCATGACATTAGATCATACCAAACTCAATGTTTATCAAATTGCTATGCGTTGGTTGGGTGTGGGTGTGATCAGCTATGCAGTTGAAGATCAAGCCAGTGGAACTATGATTTATGTTCATAGGGAACACTACACAAACCAGCACAGAACGCCGCACGTTGATAATCCCAGTTTCAAAATTACCTATGGTGCGTACAACACAACCAACACTTCTAATCTAACTGTGATTGGCGCCAGTATGTATGGTGCTATCGAAGGCACCATTCACTTAAATGAACTCACACGCTCGTGGTCAACAAGCAAAACTGGTCTAGCAAAAGATATTGTGCATCATATGATGACCATTAAAAACTCTGTGGTCACTAATGGACTAGCAGGAGCCAATAACGGCAATTATATCATTAATGCCAAAGAAGCTATTGTTAAAAGTCTCAGCGTTTCTGCACAAAGCACAGACCCTGTGCAAGTTTATTTGTATTTTGAACCAGCTGGTTTTTCTGCACAGCACGAATACTATATCATACCCTACTGCAATCAAGTTCACAGCGTGGTTACGGGCACGTTTGATCCTACATTAGCCACCCCTGTTTACACAGGACTGGTTGCTATTAATGGCACAATTAATATTGACCTAAGTGCCTATCGAATTACTGTACCACCGGGCAGTTGGTTAAGTATTGCGGTAAAGAGCACAAACTCAATTAGTCCTGTGACCTGCGCTTTGGTTTGGTCAGAAGATTAATCCAGATCAGTTGACAACACCCAGATATCTGCGTATACTGTAGGACTAAAAACCTATAAATATACAGTTATGATATTTGGATACTTTACCTTATTTGTTGCACTGGTCATTAGTGCTGTAGCGGCCTATTACAGTATAGTGGGTCTGACAGCTATTTTCAGTGCCGCAGTTATTCCAATCTTGATCATGGGAGCCAGCCTGGAAGTTGGCAAAGTCACTGCCGCCGTTTGGCTAAAGATGAATTGGGAACGAGCCAGTTTATTATATAAATTTTATCTTGTGCCGGCTGTAGCATTCCTGATGTTGTTGACATCAATGGGTATTTTTGGATTCTTAAGTAAAGCCCACAGCGATCAAAGTTTGGTCAGTGGTGACAGTATGGCCCGAGTAGCCATATACGACGAAAAGATTAAAATCTCAAAGGAAAACATCGATGCTAACCGTAAAGCTCTTAAACAGTATGATGAAGCAGTGGATCAAGTCATGGGCCGAAGCACGGATGAAAAAGGTGCCGATAAAGCGGTCGCTATACGCCGCTCCCAACAAAAAGATCGCGCCCGTTTACAAGCCGAGATCGAAGCCGAACAGAAAAAGATTGCTGTTTATAATGAAGAACGGGCACCTCTCGCGGCAGAGAACAGAAAGATTGAAGCCGATGTTGGACCTATAAAATATATTGCGGCTTTGGTCTATGGTGATAACCCCGATGCCAATGTGTTAGAAAAAGCCGTTAGGCTTGTAATCATTATTATTGTGTTGGTATTTGACCCTTTGGCTCTTGTATTAATTTTAGCCGCACAGCAAAGTTTACGCTGGGCTAAGGAAGACAGATTCTCCAAAGATATACAACCTTCCGGGTCGGGATTGACATTAGATGAACAGATCGCAGAGGCAGACGCGGCGTCTGGAGTCGCTGAGCCCATAGCACAGAACGAGCCAGATGAGCCTCAAACTAAAGTTGATCCATTTGCATATTTGAAGAAGCCATTTGAGCATTTTAAAAATCTCAAGCCATTGGTAGCTCCGCCCCCACCTAGCGATCACGCTATACATGAAGATGCGGCCGCTATGGCAATAACCCCACCCGAATCGATACCCGCAGTTGAGACTAGACCTTTTACTGAGGAAGAAATACAAGTATTAGACCGGCCGGTTGCCGCTGATGTAGCATATTTGCCCGACAGCGATCATCTAGTACACGATGGTAAAAGTTACAGCATAGAATCGTTTAAGCAACAATTCCCGGAATTAAGTGCTATAGCAGACAATCATCCTAGTCTAGGCAATGCGTCCAATGCCGACTTTGGGACATCTTTCCCGCTGAAGCCAATTAAAGGCGACATGTTCTTGCGTACAGATTATCTACCTAGTAAACTATTCAAATGGAATGGGGCAAACTGGATCGAAACAGACAAAGAGTTAACAGACACTTACGCATACAACGATGCTTATATCAAGCATCTAATAGATAAAATTGACAAGGGCGAATACGACCCCGACGATTTAACAGAAACAGAGCAATCTCAAATTGCCGAATATTTGAAAAAATCAACTAATACTTAAATTAAGTTAAATACTCAATGGCATATTATAAACCCAAAACTCACAAAGGATGTTCCGTACTAGTTGTTAACGATCAAGTTGACAAAGCATTGCGAAAATTCAAAAAGAAAGTTGCCGAATCGGGACTACTTGAAGAATTAAAAAGTCGTCAATTTTACGAGAAACCAACTACTGAGCGTAAACGCAAAAAAGGTGCGGCGCAAGCACGTTGGCGTAAAAAGCTACGTGAACAAGAATTACCAAAAAAGTTGTATTAATACACGGTTTCGTGTATAAATATATATGTAGCGCCGATGGTCGGGCTACATTTCAAATGTCATAACTTGCTTATTAAAGGAGAAATAAAATGACAGAATTTACACTTCACACCCTTGATCTACCCGCTCTACATCGTCATGCCATTGGCTTTGACCGTATGTTTGAAGAGCTAAATCGCACGTTTGCTAACAGCCGTGGCGATGGCAACTACCCCCCACACAATGTTGTTCAAATTGATGACACACATTATGTAGTGGAAGTAGCCGTTGCTGGTTTTGCTGAAGACGAAATCGATGTAGAACTCAAGGAAAACGTCCTAACAGTTCGTGGAGACCAAGTTAAAGAAGAAGGTGCCAAAGAGGTCAAATACCTACACAAAGGTATCAGTGCCCGCAACTTTGTTCGCAAATTCAACTTGGCTGAAAACGTAGAAGTACGTGCCGCAACTGTAAAGAACGGTATCTTGGCAGTGGCTTTGGAATTAGTAATTCCCGAAGAAAAGAAAGCCAAGAAGATTGCAATTACTTTCAATAAGTAATATAATCTAAGCAAGGGCGGAATCACCCGCCCTTGTGTTAAATACTATACTATGGCAGATACTGAAACTAAAACTCGTGCTCGTATTGCACCCAATGAAAAAGTTAAAGAGCCCAGTCAATACCGGGTAATTTATATCAACGACGAAGTTACTACTATGGAATTCGTAGTAGAAACTCTGAAAATAATTTTCAACTATGATGACTCTGGTGCAGAAGCGATCACACAAAAAATCCACGAAGCTGGTTCAGCAGTGGTAGCAGTATTGCCTTATGAGATTGCAGAACAAAAAGGCGTAGAAGTAACACTACTTGCCCGCAGTCATGGATTCCCACTCAGCGTCAAACTCGAAATAGAAACATGATTTTCAACCATATCCGTAAACTCAAAGAAGACGGTAAAAAAATTGGTATAACATTTAGCACATTTGATATGCTACACGCCGGGCACATTGCTATGCTGGCCGAAGCAAAAAATCACTGTGATTATTTAATTGCTGGTTTACAAACAGACCCAACCATTGATCGTCCTGATACCAAAAACAAACCAGTACAAAGCATTGTAGAACGACAGATCCAACTTGCGGCCTGCCGTTATGTGGATGAAGTGGTAGTGTATCAAACCGAACAGGATCTAGTAGACTTGCTGTTGATCCTTCCCCTGGATGTTCGTGTGCTCGGAGTTGAATACCAAGACAAAGACTTTTCGGGTCGCAATGAATGTTTTGATCGTGGCATTCTATTGGTGTTTAATGGGCGTGACCATTCATTTTCTAGTTCGGGTCTACGTCAGCGAGTGGTGGCGGCAGAAAGCCAAAAGCTCTTGACAAAATCTAAATAATAGCATATAATACAAGCATGGATGTAATGCTTGATTTAGAAACCTTAGGAACCCGCCCGGGGTGTGTTATACTTACTTTGGGTGCGGTTAAATTTGACCCTTATAGTCTGCGAGACCCCGGACCGGGCATTTACTTTCGTGTGGATGTAGACGAGCAAACAGCACTAGGCCGCGAAGTACAAGAAGACACGCTTAATTGGTGGCTCGAACAATCCGACGATATTAGGGAAGAAGCACTAGGAGAAAATGATCGCGTTAGTTTGAACACATTGTATAGAGACTTAAATAAGTTTCTAGTAGGTGTTGACAGCATTTGGGCGCAAGGACCATTGTTTGACTTTGCTATATTAGAAAATCTGTATAGGCAATGTGGCTGGCCCACACCTTGGCAATATTGGCAAATTCGTGATAGTCGTACCTTATTTGGTGTACACGGAGACCCAAGAGTTAAAGGCAAAGCAGGATTACACAACGCACTGGAGGATTGTGTTAGCCAAGCGACTGCGGTACAGCAAATATATAAAAAATTAGGTATTGAAAAACGATAATGCAGTTAATTTTTAATCGAGAAGATGCAGAAGCATTGCGAGAACAACATACGGTATTAGAATTAGAAACTATTACCAAAGATGGTGTTACTTTAGATGTATTTTGTTTGGTGCCGGCTGATAAAATTAATTTATCGGAACTAGCACAATTAAATCACAATGTTAAATTACATCAAACGTTTGTAGATTGTTTTAAAAACAAAGAATATAAAGTTTGTCGTGACTTATATGAACACCTAATAGGTAAGTTTGGTGGAGAAGTTGATTCGTTTTATGATGAGATTATTAAACGAATTGTTAATCTAGAACAAGAATTTAGCACCAGATAACTTTTACCATTCTACGGCTAAGTAATATTAAGGAGCCGTAGAATGAATATTCGTAGATATTCTTTAGTCATTATAGGCGCAGTTATTGCGCCTTTCGTCTTGGCCGCACCATTGGCTGACTTTACATTTAAAAGTCCCAGCTTTAACGGCAGTGGTTACAGTTCCCATGTTTTAACAATAGAAAACCAGGAACACACGCGACAAGTTCAGATGCAAAAAGACATACAGGCCGCACTAGACAAAGCCGCGGCTGATGCAAAGAATACCAACTTACAAAAGTTTCTAAACAACTTAGAATCTCGTATATACGCACAGATATCGCAGAACTTGGCTACCGCTATGTTTGCCAGTGGTGGCACTAGTAGCGGCACATTAAATTTCGAAGGTAATATGATTGACTGGACCAAGGATAGTTCAAATGTTTACCTTACAGTAAGAGATACAGTAGGTAATACTACACAAATAACAGTACCGTTAGGACAATTTCAATTTAATTAATCTATGAATAGAAGTATCATTTCGTTAGCAATCTTAGCACTATTAAGTGGATGTGCTGTAACGCACGACACTAAGATAGAACAACCTGTGGTTACTAAAAGCATGATGCAACGTGAATTTGATACTGTGCCCGGACCTGCGGTTGGCAAGCCCATTAGTGTAGCAGTTTACAGTTTTCAAGACAAAACTGGACAGCGTCGCCCACAGGCCAATATTGCAAGTTTAAGCACAGCTATTACACAAGGTGCTGAGGCATTTTTAATTAAAGCACTACAAGATGTCGGTCGCGGACAGTGGTTTGATGTTGTTGAACGTGTAGGTATAGATAACTTGACCAAAGAGCGTTTGATTATTCGTCAGATGCGCGAAGCATATGAGGGTAATAATGCTAAACCCTTGATGCCCATGCAGTTTGCTGGAATGATCGTAGAAGGTGGTATCATCGGATACGATACCAGTACCAAATCGGGTGGTGTTGGAGCCCGCTGGTTGGGAATTGGTGCCAGTTCGCAGTACAGCGAAGATATTGTTACAGTCAGTCTGAGAGCTGTTTCGGTTAATACCGGAAAGGTGCTAATGTCTGTAACTGTACAAAAAACAATTTTAAGTTCGGCAGACAGCATAACAGCATTGAAATTTTTTGATGCCGGCACCCGAGCATTTGAGGGTGAAATTGGTACAACTATCAACGAGCCCGGCACTTACGCAGTTAAAGCCGCCATTGAAATGGCGGTACTAGAATTAATTAAAGAAGGTCAACGAAAAGGCATATGGGAATACAAAACAATAAAAGCAGAGGAGAAGTCGTATGAGTTGGTTCAGTCACAAACCCCCAAAGCACCCACCACAGCCCCACAGCCCGCACCCGCACCACAGCAGTCCGATGGCGGACAGAGCAATGGAGGAAGCAAAGAAGATGGGACCATCCAGCACAAAAAAGAAGAAGCAGAAACCAAACCAGTAACAGAACCAGTTTCGATATCTAAACCGATAGAAGAAACTGTTGCGGCCGCAAATCCAAAGGATTTGGCTAAGAACACATCTAATCCAACACTTGGTGCAAGAGCAGATGCAACTGTAATTGCATCGGCACCAGCTGTTGCCGCGCTTCCAGCACCCGCCACTGCACCAACACCAGAGTGCAAGGATATGAAAGAGGTAATGGACGGAAAATGCATTGTAGGAAAAAATACAAAAAGATTCGAGTCTGAAGCAAAAAATCCCAAACCAAATACCGAACCGTTATTTGGAAGACGACAATTAAAAGAGGATGCTCAGGTCTATACTGAACAATCAACGACCAGCGTTCGCAAATGGTGGTTTAAAAAAGGTACAGTGGTATCTATTAAAACTGTTGGCAACGATGGATGGGTACAAGTTTATGATGAAGAATACAGAGGAGGGTGGGTACAAACCAAGGAGCTTCAAATCGAAGCTCCGAGGTAAATTTCGACTTGTTGGATAAATTCGACTTACAGCCAACAAGAATATTATAAAGTAGGTCAGAGAATAAAAATAGGTAGATAAACCTAAGGAGCTGATTGAGGAACAAGAAACTCAATCTTATAATAAAATGAAGGCAAGTAAATTACTTACTATGCTATTAGCTGTAATCACTACTGCATCATATGCAGTAGATAACAGCATATATATTGACCAGCTTGGTGATAACGCCACAGTCAATATTTCTCAGGACGGCGCCGGGAACCGCGTTAAAGGTATTGTTAGCGGCAATCCCGGTCAGACCTCAGACCCAGCTAAGATCTACGGCGACGGAGTCAATGTTGCAGTCACACAAACAGGTGCCGGCAACTCACTGGCTTTAGGTATTGTTGCTGTAGTTGGCTATACAAATTCGGCTGACGTTACATATAGTGTATCGGGTGGCAACAACATTGGTTACATCAACTTGAACAATGCAGGTGCATCAGCCGCAGTACAAGATACGGTTGTTAGTATCACGCAAAGCGGTGGAGGCAATACCACAAACGTTAAGATGTTAGGCGGTGGTAATAACCTAACAGCAACACAAACAGGTGGTGGAGCAACATTAATTACTGATGTAAATGCTAACGCAACTACACAAACTATTGCCACTAGCGGCGGTAGCGCAAACAGCGTAACCACAACATTAACCGGAGACAAAGGCACAGTTAACGTGGCAATAGTTGGTGGTAGTAACACCGTTAGTATTACACAAGACGGAGGTGGTGCAAACGGGCATAATGCAGGCATTGATTTAACCGGCAGTGGCAATAGTGTAACTACAGTTCAACAAGGAACTATTGATACTACTATTAACCTTAAGAGTGTTGGAAGCAACAATACCTTCCAGCTGTCATCTAAAAACTAAGGTCAGGGTATGAAGTTATACCCTCACATTTTTGCAGTTTTGTTAACCGGGGTTAGTGCGTCGGTCTATTCAGCTGGCATAGGATCTATAACTGAACAAGTTAATAGCCCCGGGGAAGTACTACGACAAACAACTAAGCTAGTTGCCAACAAAGGAACCGGCATAGAAATGAATGATGCTGTTAGAACACAGCAAGGTAAAGTGGGTATAACATTTGAGGACAATACTCGAGTACAAGTAAACGAAAATTCAAAGTTGGTCATTGACGACTTTGTATACGACCCGAAATCTAAAACTGGTAAAGTGGCTATGAAAATGGCACTGGGTACTGTTCGATATGCTTCGGGCGCAATCGCACATAATAGCCCTAACGGAGTAAGTATTAACACCCCCAGTGCCACAATTAGTGTTCGCGGAACAGACTTTACAGCCACAGTTGATGAACTTGGGCAAAGTACCATTATTTTGTTACCCAGTTGCCCGGATAATAAGAACAAAAGTCGTACAGCGCAAGACATAGAAAAAGATTGTGTAACTGGCACTATTATTGTAGAAAGTGATGTTGGCCAAGTTATACTGAATCAGCCATTCCAGGCTACACGAGTCGAAAGCCGAGGCCTGGCACCAGTTAAGCCTGTTATACTTCGTCTTAGCGAAGATGCCATTGGTAATATGTTGATGATAAGTCCACCCAAGGAACTTAGACGCGATGATCAAAAAACCAACACCAAGATTGAAATGCGATCAGCGTTGGATGTTGACTTTTTAAAAGAACAAGGGCTGGTTAATCAACTTGATGCACAGGCACAGGACTTTTTTCAGGATAGGTTAACTCGCAACTTTTTAAGCCAGGATTTTCTTGCTAATATATTAGACATATTAGATGCACAAATGAAAGCACAGTTAGATTTGCTTAATAGCACAAGCAATAAGTTATTACCAGATTACAACGCTATCACCGGTATTACAGTTGACATTGATGAGCCTAAGTTAACATTGGCCCGCGACGATGGCAGTAATGTAATGAGTGTTACAGTCCCAACGCACCAGAATACAACAATTTATATGAATCAAGGTACTATGGAGTTTAAGAATCGAGTTAACAGCGGAGGAGGTACTACAATTACCTTGACACAAAAATGATGAAGTTACCTACTGTATTGTTTGTGATAATATGTCTATTAGTTAGTTGTGTTTGTTTAGCTGACAACACTATTAACATAGATCAAATTGGCGATAACAACAACATAACTGTTGAGCAAAAAGATGCCAACGGGCATACTGCTACAATTACATTAGGTAAAACCAGTAGCGTTGATTATACTACGCTGGCAATACTACAACAAGGCACTGGCATTAAAACAGCCTCAGTGGAAATCAAATCAGGAATTAACAACGGCATCAACATATCACAAGATGGTGCAGGAGCACATACTACGGCCATACAAAATTTAATAGGCAGTGGCAATAATATCAATATTACGCAACAGGGTGCAGGAAACCACTCTTTTACTATTTCTAACTACACCAGTGCAACCAACAATGGTAATACCATTAATGCCACACAGTCGGGAGGAGCAGGCGCCGACAAAACATTTAATCTTTACCTAAGTGGTGCAACCAATGCCGGAGTAACGGTACTACAAACTAATCCATTGACTGCGGACCAAGGCGGCATGAACATACAATGTAATCCATGCGGTAGTGGCTGGAGTTACATAAAGTATTAAACAGCAGATAATTTTTTCCCCAATAAGTGTAAATACTAACGTAGACTGATAATAAGAACAATAAGGAGTTCTACGATAATGAAAAAATTCTTCAAAGGCCTCTTGGCCGTTTTGTCATTGGCTGTCGGAATTTCAACCGCACAAGCCGACCAGGTATTGATTATTGATGCACAATACAGCACAGTAACAGCAAACGTAAAAGGTCGTTTAGAAGCTGTAGGACATACGGTTACGGTTACAACCGATACTAGTCAAGTTCCAACTGCAACCAGCACTTATCAACAGGTTTGGGACCTACGTTATCCCAGCGCACTAACTTCCAGCGAAGTCACAGCCTACACGGCATTTATTACCGCTGGTGGTTTTGCATATTTTACCACAGAAAATCCCGGTTGTTGTGGAGCTCGCAATAGTTCAGTTGCCCAACTAGTTACTGGCTTAGGTGGCGGTTCAACAACTATTGGTGCAAATTATGCAACCATTAACAATATAGCATCTAATGTTAATACCACATACATGACATCGGGTATTACGGTCAACTTTGCGGCCATTAGCTCTATTGTTAATAGTCAAGGTATTCCACTGATCAGCGATTCGGCTAACCTAGTAGGAGCGATGAGCTGGATTGGTCGCGCAGGAGCATTAGGTAACGGTGTATTGGGTACTATCGTAACTGTGGCAGATATCAATTGGTTAGATTCCACACGATTTAGCACAGCACAAAATGCTACATTAGCACAACAACAAAACGTAACAGCACTTGATGATATCATTCGTGGTATTGTTGCCGGTACCGTTGGGGGAACAATTAGTTCATCAGGCAACGGCGCGGCGGCCAGCAATGGCGCGGCACAGCAACAGCAACAGCAACAGCAACCAACTACATTTGATCATACAAACACCAGTGAGAACGTACAAAGTAACACTATGGCTAGCGGAGCATTTACCGGCAATGGTGGTACACTAACTGCTAATTCTAGTGCGCTAACTATTAGTAACAATATTGTATTGAATGCTGGTGGTATGACATACGATGCTAATAACCAAAATAGTTCCTTAACTGGTGTTATCAGTGGTAGCGGTGGTATTACATTTACTGGTTCAGGCACAACAACTTTAACAGGTCAAAATACCTATACTGGAGCAACAGGTATTTTATCTGGCGCTACAGTAGTTAACGATGGTAGTATTGCTAGTTCAAGTGGTGTACTAAACAACGGTACATTTACTAACAATGGACAAGCACCGGGCGTTACTAATGCTGGTACATTTACTAATAGTAGTACAGGTACTGCCGCAAGTTTAGCAAACAGCGGTACAGCAACCAATGCTGGTACTATCACAGGTCAGGTTAATAATACAGGTACATTTACCAACAGTGGAACAACTGGAGATTGGTATAACAGCAATATAGTAAACAATACTGGTACAATGGGCAACGGTACAAACGTTGGAACATTTACCAACGGCGGAACTGTGGGGACTGTAACTAATAATACAGGTGGCACATTTACCAACAATGGTACCACTGGTGCTGTCGCTAACAATGACACGTTTGTTAACAATGCCAACAGTACAACTGGAGCAGTAGCCAACACAGGTACATTTACTAATGCAGGTACTACTGGTGCTATCACCGATAATACAGGTACATTTACTAATAGTGGTACAACTGGTGATTGGTTAAACAACGGTACTGTTAATAATACAGGCACCATGGGTAATGGTACAAACAATGGTACATTTACAAATAGCAGTACCGTTGGTGCTGTAGTTAATACAGGTACATTTGGTAACACAGGTACATTAACTAGTATGAATAACAGTGGTACATTTATTACTACCCCTGTTACATTGTCTAGTTACACACAGTTTGCCACAGGTTCAACTGTATTAGACTATGGTAGTCAATTGACTGTAACTGGACCTGCTACGTTAGATGGTAACTTAACAATGGTAGGTACACCTTACACACTAGGCAAGTACACAGTATTAACTGGTGCTCCGGTCACTGGTACTTACAGCAGTTACAATGGTGTTGGTGTACTACGTTACACTCCTACGGGTGTACAAGTTTGGGTAATGCCAGACGGAACAGTTGTACAAGCAGGGGTCAACAGTTTAGCCAATAATTTGTCTAATGCAAATGCTTTAGCTAATAGCTCTATTACTGGCGCATTAGGCAATGATTGCACATCATTTGGTGAAGATGGCGGCTGTGTAAGTGTTAATTATGGTAGCACAAAAGTAGCCAGCGGAGATCTAAATTCTAGCGGTGTTACAGTAGTCAAGTCATTTGGTCCAAAATGGAGAGCAGGTGTTTTTGGAAGCCAACAATTAAACAATCCGTCAGTTAGCGGCATTAATTATGAAAGTAATAGTCCATCAGTGGGTGTTTTAGTTGGATGGAATGAAAACGAAAATGGATTGGGACTTGGTGTTACAGCATCTATGGTACAAGGTTCGGGCAAATATACATTTGGCGATAATAAGATGCCAGTGAATGCACAGGCATATCAAGTTAAAGCTACATATACTGTAGGTGTTGACGGATCAATAGTTGCTATTCCTTATGTAGGTCTACGCCAATCAACATTAAATGTTGATGGTTATACTGAACAAGGACAATTATTCCCACAGACATTTGGCTCTGTTAAACAAAGTACAACAGACTTAATTGCTGGTGTTAATGTATCTAAGAAATTTGATGATAAATTAACAGGCACAGTAAGTGCTGGCGTAGTACAAAACTTGTCTAACAGCGTAGGTAGTGTAACAAGTAACAGCGATATGGGAACCTTTAGAGCACCATTACAAGGCGGAAGTTATACTTCAACTGCATTTGGCGCCGGCCTGAGCTATGAAGTTGCACCAAATCAACGTGTGGGGGTCAATGCTGGTTGGCAACAAAAGAGTTTAACCAACAGTAACATTTCTTCGATGGGAATTAGTTACACAGTAGGATTTTAAACAGTAAATACTAGTTTAAGGAGCCAGTATGCGAATACTGATACTGGCGTTCCTATTCTGCTTACACAGCGTAGTCAACGCCCAAGATTCGATTAGAATAGACAAACCTATTGTCTGCTTTCCTACGCTAACTCTGTTGGCTACGCTAAAAGATAAGTATCACGAACAGCCCATTATCGTAGGTAAGCATGGGCTATACGAAGATATTGTAACAGCAGTTTATGCCAATACTACCGCAGGGACTTACACCGTAATTGAAATGGATAAAACTATTGCCTGTATAATAAGCATAGGAACGGATCTTCAATTTCGATTTCCTGCTAAAAACGGGCAAGGTCTTTAAGAATTTATACTACAAAGATAAATATTATTATGCAAACGCCAACGCAACGTTGACGTCGATTAAATCGAGACGCTTAGGGTCACACCCTTTTACTAGCATATTATGACTAGAACGCCTGCAAAATCCCTACTAACTTTTAAATGGAGAAACCATAAATGAGCACAAAAATTCGCTGGGTAATTGCACACGAGCCATTAAATCTATTCGTTCGTGCCGCTAAAGATTTCCAAGATCACCTAAACGCCCACTTGCCTGCTGATAAGCAAGTTGATGTCGAAATCATGACTCTAACAGAGTTTAGTCAACGTTACAACGATGGTGTTGTAGTTACTAAGCATGACTTGTTAGACTTGATGGAACAAGGCAAG
>Ga0213922_1000687_pt1 | contig 14736 bp, 14 predicted proteins | sample McNCre2917MG_FD_165060 | JGI IMG/M metagenome (GOLD analysis project Ga0213922, IMG submission 165060) | Freshwater microbial communities from McNutts Creek, Athens, Georgia, United States - 29-17 MG | ecosystem: Environmental > Aquatic > Freshwater > Creek | place: USA: Georgia | collected... | reverse complement strand
AGGCCAAATGAGCCCCCATAAAAGAGAGCCTAGTAATTCATTTTTGTCTTGGTTAAATTGAGTAAGACTTATTTGATGATCTACCAACTTGTGGAATATTTCCTCAAGCTCATGTTTAGCATCCAACCACACAAAAACCGTACTAGTCACCCAAATAAGCGCAATACTCGCGAGCACCCAAATCAATAACCTGTTTTTTAAAGAAAACGAACCCTGGTTCATGCGACCGCCTTTAATAAATAACCAACCCCACGTATGGTTTGAATCCATTCGGATCCAATTTTTTTACGCAGATTATGGATATGAACTTCCAAAGCGTTACTCTCCACCTCATGACCCCAACTATATAACTGATCCTCTAGCTGGCTCTTAGTTAATACACGATCCGACGAAAGCATCAGAGCATGTAAGAGTGCAAACTCTTTTTTAGATAAAGAAATTTCCTCTTTCTGCAAATGCACTTGGTAACTCATAGGATTTAAAACTAGATCGCCGATGTGTATTTCATTTTTAGCAGCGCCTTCCGAGCGCCTAATCAAAGCCCTCAATCTGGCTGCAAGCACTTCTAGTGCAACAGGCTTCACCACATAGTCATCACCACCTAAGTCAAGACCTTGCGTAATACTCTCCACCCCATCCTGGGCAGTCAAAATCAATACAGGAATAGTGATGCCATCTGACCTTAAGTCTTTTAAAACCTGAAAACCACTCTTCAGAGGTAGTCCAACATCTAAAACCAAAGCGGTATAACTGGTGTTATTAAGTTCATAAATAACTGCCTGGCCATCTCTAACCCAGTCAACTTCAAACCCATGATGAACCAGCCCTAATTTAAGGGCCTCACCTAAGTTTCGATCATCTTCAGCTAGCAGAACTCTCATCACCAAACTTTAAATTGCACACCCCAAAAATACAGCACTAAGCTCATCAAAATGACGGCCACCCATTTATATGGTCTCACTCTAACCGCAATCGATGCCATTCTGCCACCTACTTCTTGATTATTTCTCCGGAAATATTGATATAAAGCATTTAAAAGAATAGCTCCCACATGAACCACCACCACGCTAATCAATAGATTAGCCACTAGCTCATGTAATTCACTGATTAATTCTGGGCCAATTTCATTAAAAGTTAAATAACCTGTAGCTGTCACAAAAATAACTAAAAACATTAACAAATATGCCGCCACAAAACCTAAGGCACTTAACCCCATTAAAGCTTCTTTCTCACCATTTAGAGCAGACTGTATATGCTCACGAACCTTTAAAAAACGAGGGGCGATCGTAGAAAACCTCGCATACCTGGAACCAATCAAACCCCAACCTACTCTAAAGGCAATAATCCCCATCATGGTGTAGCCCATGGTGACATGAACCAATCTAAAACGCTCACTCTCTTGAGTTAAAACAGCACCCACAAAGCAAATAGCTAAAAGCCAATGAGACACAAACACCGGCGAATCCCAAGACATCATCTTTCGACTAATTTCTTTAATCATTGAGGCACCCTAACAAAATCATCGTCGTAATTACCTTTATCAGCCCCTGCGTGGCATGCCATGCAATTAGACTTACTTTTCACCTTTGGATTCTTCCAAGTCTGATCACTAATTTTGCGATGCTTTCTAATAAACCACGACGACTCAGTTATACGATTGTTGGGAGGCACCTCAGACACTCTTTTATAAGTCCCAGCATGTTGCGTCAACCACTGGCTGATTTCTTTTACCGATTGTGGATCTAAAGATGCATCAACGCCATAATGCTTATCTAAGCTCCCCATTATTTTTTCCCAGGACGCTTTTGGTAAAAACCCTGGCTGATAGGCCATATGGCACGCAGCACATTCTGCTTTAACTTTATCCGGAATCTTAATGGGTGAAACATTCCCATCAGCGATAGCCGCTTGAGAAAGTAACCATAAAACGATTGGCATGATCTTTTTCATAACGCCTCTATTTCAAAGAGTTTAAATAAGCCATCACATCAGCTTTTTCGAGCGCAGAACACTCTCGATTCAATACATCATTGCAATTGCGCTTGAACCATTTATTAACTTTAGCCTCATCTGTAAAACGTTTATTGTTATAAGCAGGAGCTAATGGTGAAATAACCTTATCAGTTGAGGCATGTTTACCATCTTTTGTAGGGGGCATTCCATGACAAGTGGCGCAACTCCACTCTTTACCATGTTTACTAGTAAAGAATTTTTCACCACGAGTGGCTAAAGAAGGTTGCTTAGATACTTCTACGTATTGTTTTTCTAATGAAATAGGGTCAATTGCCCACACATTAGTAGCTAAACATATGCTAATTAGAGCTAAATATAGTTTTTTCATATTTGTCATAGATTCCTCCATAACAACAGTCTATAAAAGCCAGATTAAGGAATGCTTAAGATTTATACAAGCATATGAGTCATAAAATCTTCCCGTTAAATAAATAAGAGTTTTATTTAGTTATTCGTGCTAAATTTTCATCAAAATCATGCTAACTCGAATCGTATTCGCCTTTTTTTGCTTACTTGCATCTCAGGTAGTTTTCTCTGAGGGCCTGGTATTTGAATGCACCACACCCCGCCTAAAGGCTATCGAATCTCAATTAGATCAATATTTTTCAACGCTAGGGATACAGCCCGATTTATTTCATAAAGAATTCAATCAAACGGCCCTTCAGCTAACATTAAAAAATAAAGTTCCGGACAAAAGTACGCTCTATATTCGCTGGAACCCTGACTATCAGATAGAAGATGAAATCATTTCTCTGCCAGCCGCCCAAGGGTATAAAGAAGTTACCACGGTTTCCAAAAAAGAAATTGTTTTAGCACTAATGCAATCAGGAAGACGTACAGCTTTTTCTGGGAAATCCTGCAACTTTGAAGCATTTGAAGACCATATTCATGTCCGTCAAATGATCGTAGCTTGGGCAGAAAATCTACATTGGACTTTTCCAGAAGGCAGCGATGCCAAATGGAATGAGACTTATTGGAAAGATGGCACTCTCAAACCTGGAAAACCTCTTCTAGAGGCTATGACTGATTTTTTCATTAATGAAAAATCGTGTTCTGTAGGCTGTTATACAGCCACTAAGATTGTAATTATCCAAGGAACCCTAGATTACTATCAAAGAATAAAACAAGATATTGATAAGGCCGATCAAATTAAAAAAATCCTCAGAAGTGATGGTGAGGTTCTAGTCAATATTGAACCAGACTCCATGTGGAAATTCTTCAAAAAAGACCACCCCGCAACATCTATTAATAATGGCAAATTACTTACCGTTAAGGCTGGCGTAGCCCCACTTAACTTTGTCCCTGGGGACTGGGTTTACTTCATCAATACGGATGCCGAAAGCTCTAATATTTCAGGCTATGAAGGGTCTAACTCGATTTATATGGGTAGAGGAAAATTTGATGATTTTTACGACGATAACGGTCACTACTTCTTCTACAACGATAAATTAAGAGAAATTTATAACTGGCGCCATGGTGTTTTTAGCCGATCACGTGATTATGAAAAAATCCAACCCTTATCATCAGATCTATTAAATACCCTAGGACTCCCCCCACAAGCAGGAGGCTTCGTTTTGGATAGCCGCTCAGTACCTAAATATTTTGGATTTGAGTAAGCCTTGATGCACAATATTTTTTAAACATCTTTGAGTTAGTTCTAATTAGTACTATAATGTTGTTTTCAATAGGAGAATCACATGCCATACGCTATCGAAGTAAAAGCTGGTCAAGAATATTGGTTATGCACATGCGGCAAAAGCGGCACAGGTCTTTGCAACGGTTCACACAAAGTAACTGACAAGACACCTAGCCAATTTATCGCTGCTAAAGATGAAACTATTTATGTTTGTGGTTGCACCAAAACTGGTAACAGCCCATTCTGCGATGGCTCACATAACGGGTAAGCATCGAATAGTAAGTAGTTCACTCAATTGATTGATTCATTAGTTAATCAAATTAATAAAAAAGCCACCTAAAGGTGGCTTTTTTATCGTTAAGCGGCTATTGCCAGCCGTACCTCTTGGTATAAAAATACTTCATACCCTGAGTTAAAACAACATAACCAAACAATATAGCAAATAAGGCCAAGAAATAACTCATCGGCAAAGCATCCATCTTGAAATAGCTTGCTAACGGCCCCATCGGTAAGAATATGCCTACGGCCATAATAATGATCGTCATAATAAATAATGCCAAGCCAGGCCGGCTTTCAATAAACGGTATTTTTTTAGTTCGAATCATATGCACAACCAGTGTTTGCGTCATCAAACCTTCTATAAACCAGCCAGACTGAAATAGCGTTTGATGCTCGACTGTATTAGCCGAGAATACAAACCACATCACACAATAAGTTGTGATATCAAAAATAGAACTAACAGGGCCAAAGAAAACCATAAATCGGCCAATATCTGCAGGATCCCATTTCTGAGGAAGACGCACTAATTCAGGGTCGACATTATCAAAAGGAATAGCAATCTGAGAAATATCGTATAGCAGGTTTTGCACGAGCAACTGCATGGGCAACATAGGCAAAAATGGGATGAATGCACTTGCCACCAAAACAGAAAGTACATTCCCAAAATTCGAACTAGCCGTCATCTTGATGTACTTAAGCATATTTGCAAAGGTCTTACGCCCTTCAATAACGCCTTCCTCAAGAACCATCAAGCTCTTTTCCAACAAGATAATATCTGCAGCTTCCTTGGCTATATCCACCGCACTATCAACTGAAATACCCACATCTGCAGAGCGTAAAGCTGGCGCATCATTGATGCCATCCCCCATAAAACCAACCACATGACCATTGAGTTTTAAGGTGCGCACAATTCTATCTTTTTGAGCAGGCGTCAGCTTCGCAAAAATATGATGGTCTTCCACAACTACAGCCAACCGCTCATCACTCATCAGCTCAATATCACCCCCCAATAGGATTTCATCCACATTGAGTCCCACCTCTTTACAAATTTTCGCCGTCACCAATTCATTGTCACCAGTCAAAACTTTGACGGTAACGCCGTGGTCTAACAACGCCTTTAAAGCAGGCTCTGTTGATTCCTTTGGTGGATCTAAAAAGGCAACGTATCCTATTAGCGTTAACTCTGATTCATCAGCGACACCATAAGAGGTCCTATTGCGATCAAATTCTTTAACAGCCACAGCAACGACGCGCAACCCATTAGCATTCAACCCCGCAGTAACGGATTGAACTTGAGCCAGAATCTCAGAGGTTAAATGAATCTGCTCACTACCACGTCTAACAGAGGTGCAGATACTTAATATCTCTTCAACCGCACCTTTACAAATTAATATATTTTCCTTGCCATGTTCAGACACGATGACTGACATTCTTCGACGCTGGAAATCAAAAGGAATCTCATCTACCTTATGAAAATTTTCAATCGGATTTAATTCAGTTTGCAATTCCGTATGTTCTAAAACTGCCACATCCAAAAGATTTTTCAAGCCTGTTTGATAAAAACTATTTAGATATGCGTATTCAAGTACTTCTTCAGAATCTTGCCCCCAGGCATCTGTGTGATTAGCCAAGAAAATTTTATCTTGGGTCAAAGTGCCAGTTTTATCAGTACACAAAACATCCATCGCGCCGAAGTTTTGAATGGCATCAAGTCTTTTAACAATGACTTTTTTCTTCGATAGTGCCACCGCCCCTTTTGCCAAGGTCGACGTGACAATCATCGGCAACATCTCAGGCGTCAAGCCTACAGCAATAGACATGGCGAATAAGAATGCTTCACTCCAATCGCCTTTAGTAACACCATTGATTAAAAATACCGTTGGCGTCATAAACATCATGAATCTAATCAACAGCCAAGTGACCTTGTTAACGCCTTTTTGGAATTGTGTTTGCTCATGGCTGATGGTTGTTAACCCTTTTGCCAAGGCACCAAAATAGGTGTTATCGCCAGTATTAATAATGATCGCAGTAGCAGTCCCTGAAACCACGTTAGTACCCATAAACGCTAAATTTTCACAATCAAGCGGGTTTCTAATAGCACCCTGTTTGGGATTTGAGAACTTTTCAATGGGCAGCGACTCACCGGTCATTGCAGCCTGACTAACGAATAAATCTTTCTCTGACAAAATTCGACAGTCAGCCGGAATCATATCCCCCGCAGAAAGAAAAATAATATCTCCGGGGACTAATAGCTTGATCGGCAACTCAACTTTATTAGCGCCCTTCACATGCAATTGGATCCCAAAATGCTGTCGGGTCTCTTGCAAAATAGATTCGGCTAATTCACGGCGCAGTACGGTTGCCGTATTACTAACCATGGCTTTCAACGCATCAGCAGCCTTATTAGACTTGCTTTCCTGCCAAAATCTAATAAAGACTGAGAGAAATACCATGCTACCGATAACAATCGTTGCTTTAACATCCTCAGTGACATATGAAATAACTGCTAAAACAGTTAACAAAATGTCAAAAGGAGTTTTATAACAATTCCAAAGATGCTGCCACCAAGTAATAGGCTTTTCTTCATGAATTTCATTTAAGCCAAACTGAACTCTTAGATCATCAGCCTGAGCATTTGTCAGACCATGCTCATGAGAACCTAATTTAAGGATTAACTCATCAGCAGTAGCATGAGCTGCCTTCTTTAACGAATCGGCAACCAATGGGGGGATGTCTCGACTAACACCTTCTCGACTAAGGTGTTCAAACATCATTAAGCGGCGGAAATGTCTTCCCATCCCATGATTTCTAACGAAACGATTAAAAAATTCAAAAAAGAATGGAAAGCGCATATTTGCCACCTTATTTATGCATCAATTATTTCAATGTGCTGAAATGAGTATTTCAAAAGACACCCCTAAATTATCCTTTCTTTCAGATAATTTTTCAGAAAGAAACTAAATTTCACTTTCGATCATGACGAAGATGAATTAATTAACTATAACTAATTAAGAAAATTAGATACTTATTTCAATCAGAAATAAAAGAGCCACCTTGAGGTAACCTTTAGGTGGCTCTGAGTGCACCTAAGTGGCGCAACGTGATAATGAGTTACTTATATCTCAACCTTAGCACCCAGTTCCACCACTCTATTCGTTGGAATAGAAAAGAAATCGGATGGCTTAGCAGCATTTTGATACATCCAAGCAAATAGCTTCTCTCTCCATAAGGCCATGCCTGGGATGGCCGACGGTACGACTGTATCTCTGGCCAAGAAAAATGAGGTTTCCATTGGCTCGCAATTCACCTGATATTGCGTTGCCAATAAATTCATGATTTGGTTGATATCTGGTGTTTCTTTAAATCCATACATGGCTCTCACCAAATAAATGCCGCCACCCATTTCTTTCAAGTTCAGACGATCCTGATCTTCAACATACGGAACGTCCCAGACACTAATCTTCAAGAAGATAACGCGTTGATGAAGCACTTGGTTATGTTTTAAGTTATGTAGCATTGCTACTGGCACATAATCCACATGAGCAGTTAAAAACACTGCTGTTCCATTCACTCGTATAGGCTCACTCACCAATAAAGATTTAATAAATGCCTCTAAAGGAATACCACCTTCAACGGCCTTTTGGCGAAGGAGCTTTCTACCTTGATACCAAGTAATCAACAATAAGAAGCATAAAGTTCCCAACAAGAGAGGGAACCAACCGCCTTCGGCAATTTTCAAGACGTTGGCGGAAAAGAACGCAATATCAACAAATAAGAATAGAGCAATAACAATTGCAACCAAAAATGAATTCCACTTCCACACCACGCGCATCACAACAGCCGCCAATAATGTTGTAATGACCATGGTTGTCGTAACAGCAATGCCATACGCCGCAGCAAGATTATTTGATTCTTTAAACGCTAAAACCACTGCAATAACTAATACTAGCAACATCCAATTAATTGTTGGCATATATACCTGCCCTACTTCTTTATCCGATGTATAGGCAATTTTCATGCGGGGCACAAACCCCAACAGAATCGCTTGGCTCGTCATAGAGTAGGCACCAGAAATCACAGCCTGAGAGGCAATCACTGTAGCCATCGTGGCAAGCACCACCAAAATCAATACATACGACTCAGGCACCATCAAGAAAAAAGGATTAGCAATTGCTTCAGGGTGAGATAACAACATAGCACCCTGTCCAAAGTAATTCAGCAACAAACATGGCATTGTTAAAAAGAACCATGCATATTGAATAGGCTTAATGCCAAAGTGCCCCATATCCGCATACAAGGCTTCAGCACCAGTCAACACCAAGAACACAGCACCTAAAACAATAAAAGCTTGAAGTGAATGTTCCATTAAAAAATTAACGGCATAGATTGGATTAGCCGCATACAAAATAACAGGGTTATCAACGATGTTGTAAATACCCATCGTAGCTAATACTAAAAACCAGATGACCATAATGGGGCCAAACAAAACGCCCACCAAGGTAGTACCTTTTTTCTGAATTAAAAATAAACCTACCAGAATGATCAAAGTAATAGGAATAACATACTTAGTAAATTTAGAGGAGACAATCTCCAAACCCTCAACTGCTGACAAAACCGAAATGGCTGGCGTAATAACAGCATCACCATAAAACATACAGGCGCCAAAAACACCAAGCATCATGATGACCAATGCTCTCCGAGAGTTTGCTGGCACAGTTCTTAATGCAAGCGCCATCAAAGCTAAGATGCCACCTTCACCATGATTGTTGGCACGCATCACAAACAAGACATATTTCAAGGACACAACAATTAAGAATGCCCAAAACACCATAGAGATGACACCAAAAACGGCATCTGGCGAAAAAGGAATGCCATGATCAGGGCTGAAGCATTCTTTTAAAGCATATAAAGGGCTCGTACCGATATCACCAAAAACAACTCCAATAGCTGCCAACATCAAAGCAGGCAGACTACCCTTTGATTGATGATTACCTTTAATCTCAATCGGTCGAAGGATTTTTGACTGGGAATATTCGGGATTACTAAGAGCCATAAGGTCATTATTTTGTTTAGATAAAGTATCTTAAAGCTAAATGACTACAATTAGCAAAAATACAGCACTATTTTGGTGCTGTGTTTATTGACACAAGCTTGAGGTGACAAATGTTTGAGGGATTTAAACAAGCAACTTATCGCTGCAATGGTATTGATATTCATGCAACCGTCGGCGGCAATGGTCCTCCTGTCTTATTACTACATGGCTTTCCCCAAACACATGCCATGTGGGCAAAAGTAGCTCCTATCCTGGCAAAAAATTACACGGTTGTCTGCTCAGATATCCGGGGTTACGGTAGCTCTGGTAAACCACCAGCCAACAACGATTTAAGCAATTACAGTTTTCGAGAAATGGCGAAAGATCAGCTTGAGCTGATGCAGCAACTTGGATTCAATCAATTTCACATGATTGGGCATGACCGAGGTGCACGAGTAACGCATCGTTTATCACTAGACCACCCAGAAGCCCTACTATCAGTTTCACTGCTAGACATTATTCCGCTACACGATGTATTTTCTAAAGTTGATCGACACATCGCGAAAGCTTATTGGCATTGGTACTTCCTGCAACAGCCTGCGCCCTACCCTGAAGATGTCATCCTAGCTAATCCTGACAAATTCTATGAGGGCTGCCTATTCGGCTGGGGTGCTGCCAACCTAGAAAGTTTTGATTCTGAGCAATTAGCAGCTTATCGCCAAGCCTGGCGACAAAAAGACACGATCTATGGCAGTTGTGCTGACTACCGCGCAGCTGCTAGTGTTGATTTTTCGATGGACGAACAAGATTTAAACAAGCAAGTCGCAGTTCCTGCTTTCGTACTTTGGGGGGCGAACGGCATCATGGGTAAGTTATTTAGTATGCAAGATGCTTGGTCAAGGATTTATCCGAACCTAGTTACTGAATCTATTCCTGGAGGACATTTTTTTGTTGATCAATTTCCAGTGGAAACAGCCAACAAGCTCTTAAATTTCTTAGAAACGTCCCAGCAAATCCAAAAGACACTTAGTCAAAAACCGTAAATCTTATTTATCAATACAATCCAGCTATCGTTCAATATTGAAAGTATTTTATTTGAGCATTTTGGCTCATCTGCTAAAGTAACTTAACTCAAAAAAGATGTCCAATTTCGTGACCATTTCTCTAACAAAAAAAGCGTATTTATGGCTCTTCCTTATTGGCTGCATCTGGCTAATAGCGAAGATCTTAAGCCACCAATCGCCAGATTGGGACAACGTAGAAGAACTAGTTTGGGCTAATTCATTTGAACTAGGTTATCAAAAACACCCTCCATTACCAACTTGGCTTTTATACCCAGCAACATTGATTTTTGGTAAATCAATGACTTTATCTTTTTTTATTGGGTATCTTTGTGTGTTCATATCAGCCATATTTAGCTACCTCCTTTTTAAAGAAATAGCAGCGCGAGCCACAAGACCACTGCCAGAATATGCTCCTCTTGTAGCGGTTTTAGCGTCTTCATTAATTATTTATTACACCATCCGTGGCTCAGACTTTAATCACAATAACGCCCAACTATGGTCCGTATCAGCCATGCTGTTTTTTTATTACAAAGCATGGATCGCTGAAACTGATAATCGCCCAAAAGATGCTTACGTATCCTGGGTTGTGCTTGGTATTTTTACTGGATTAGCTTTATTAGCTAAATATAGCGCCGCTATACAAATCCTGACCCTGATCATTCATTTTGTGTGGGCGAAACGTTGGAAGAATTCACGCACATGGCTCGGATTTTTAATATCAGCCCTAACCGCCCTTCTCATCTTTGCACCTCATTTAGCTTGGGTCATTGAAGAAGCTTCAAAAAATGCTGGGCCCATTCAGTATGCATTGAACTCCACCACCAACCATGACAGCCTAACAACTAATTTATGGAGAATTTTTTCAGAATTCTTCATGACACAGGTGTATCGGATCTCCCCTATCCTAATTGCTTTGTTTGTCATTCATCGCCTCTCTAAACGATCCGCACCACCGAAGAACCAAACAAGTTGGTGGTCAAGCCTCCATAAAGAAGACAAGAGTTTTTTATGGCTAACAACCCTGGGGCCAACTTTAATCACCTTAGTGTTAGGCGGGCTATTTAATCTAAATTTGGAACCCAAATGGGCTGTGACTTTTTACCTCACGATTGGCATGTTTGCATGGATGCTTATTGGCCAAACTTTGGACAAAAAATTATTTGTTAGAAGCATTTTGGTAATACATTTAGTTTCTGCAGCTGGATATGCCTTATTTACCGAAACCATTGCCGATGCGGTTGGACGCACTACCCGAGCTAATTACCCAGGCAAGGAACTATCTGATCATATATACCAGCACTGGGCAGAGCACCCTGAACTAACTCAGGGCGCGCCTTTAACAATTATCGCTGGAGATATTTGGACAACTGGGAATATTGTGATCCATGGTCCCAATCTCGGTAGAGAAACTCAAGTATGGGTTAATGCTAGCGATATTGAATCTCCCTGGTTAAAGCCTGGAGAAAAACCAGTCTTAATGGTAGTTGCTAGCCGCAACAAGAAAAGCGATTACCATGGCCAACATAGAGGTGGAGAATCAACTTCTCCAGAAGTAGAGCAATTAATAGCCAAAGCTTCCGTCAAAGGACATGACTCTATTCGTTGGACAAGTAAAAAAGATGGCCCAAGACTTGAAGTGGAATGGGCAATTGTTAAGCCATAACTGCAAAGGTTAACGTACCCACACTTGGGTTCTTCCAATAAGAGAAAAACCAATATAGCCACGAACCCGTAATACCTTTCCATCATCGGTAGCTATTTTTACCTTGTAGATATCACCCTCTTCTGGATCTAAGATTTCACCCCCAGACCAATAACCAGGCTTGTCTTTTTTAAGTCCCTTCATAACAACCATCCCAACAATGGGCTTACCTTTGCGGTCATCTTTACATAAATTGCAATGAGTGACCAATATCTCGCCAGGTTGAGGAATTAATTCCAAAACTGTCCCAATTAACTCCCCATTGTGCTCATCAATCCTAATTAATGATGAGGGTTGATTGGTTTTTTCATCAACCGTTTTCCAAACCCCAATTACTCGATCTGAACTTTGAGCAATGACCATGGTTTGCGAAAAAAGAAAACTTAATAAAAGAAATTGGGCAATTTTTTTCATAGAACTTGAGTTTACTCCGGCTCCCCTAAATTAGCTCCTATGCTATATTGAACAAATGCACTCTTTCTTGAAATCCATTCTATTACCGGTCGTTTTATTACTAAATATATCTGCAACTTTTGCGGCAGATACGGAAAAAAACACTTCCAATAATTCACTACCTGATCGAGTTGTGGGAGATATTGGCGGCGCGATTTATAGCAACCGACTTAATATTGGTGACTCCAGCATGCAATCGGTTGTATTGCCTTATGGTTTTTTTGATTACCAACGATTTGCCATGCGCATCGACCAATTAGCATTTAAAACAATTCCAATCGGATTTGGCTACTTAGAATTGGTCGGGAAAATAGATCCTGATTCTTACAAAATTAAATCCACCATCAATGGGAAAACTATTTCTAAAGGGTATCAAGTGCCTATTGGCGTTGGCACTTTTCAAGAAACACCTCTAGGTGTGGTTTCCATCAATGCGTATCATGATTTTGGCCCAAGTAAAGGCTATTTGTATGATGTGAGTTATTACGGAGAGGCTGTCATTTCGAAAAGAATAACCCTCTACCCTCAGTTTGGCGTAGAACGACAATCTAAGTCATATGCTAATTATTACTTTGGAATTAACTCAGAACAAGCACAACAAACTGGATATACCCCATTCCAAACCACAGCATCTAACAACCCTTATGCTGGCATTTTATTAGAAGTAGGTTTAGTTGATAACTGGTATCTGAATTTTTACGGCAAAAGAAAATGGCTAGGATCTGAATCAAACCGCAGCCCAGTCTTAACGCGCTCTTTCCAAGATACGGTATTTACTTCTTTAGTCTATCGTTTTAAATAAACTAAAAAAATCAAAAAATACTTAATCTGCTATTCGGTCGCGGATGATTAGCTGTTTAACTTCTTCACTATAGACATCAATATTTCTACGTTTATTAAATGCCAACTCTAGAAACTCAACAGACTCATTAACAACAACTTCTCGCTCATTGTCTAAAGTAACAATATGGTAAGAGTTACCAAGCCAGACAAGCTCACGAACTTTTGATTTAACTGCACTATAGAGCCACTCGACACTAGATGGCGCAACAACATCATCGTCAACGGCGATGATGATTAGTAAATCAGACTCGAATTCATTAATGATTGATTTCGCAAAATCTATTAAACGCAAACCTTGATATAAATGTTTAGCCGATAAAGATGCTGAACCAACTTCAGTTGTTTCTTGCTCTTTAACCTGCTTCGCTACTCGACGACGAATTTCAAGATTGCGCAAACCATAAGGCTCAGATTCTTTGTAGTACCAATTTTTAATGCCTAGCATGAACACCAAATGAAGCAACGGCTGATACCAAGCAACATTCCATCCGTCATAAGCCAAGACCGGAGAAAGAGCCACGACGGCTTCACATTTTTTGTATTGCGCTTCATAAGCTAAAGCCAGGGTAGCCCCCATACTTAAACCAACCAATGCCACGCTATCATGTGTTTCCAAGAGCAAATCAACAACGACATTTAACTGAGCCAACCACTCTTCATAGGGCTCAATACCAGTTTGAGCATAAAACCCCTGAATTTTTGGGACGCAGGTCGTATGACCAAGACGCTCAATCATTTTAGGAATAGAGCCAAGCTCTAGGGCTGTGCCACACAAACCCGGTAAAAAAATTACCGCTTGACGTGTTTCACCTAGAGTAAACTTCTCGCAAAGACTATTTAATTGATTAGTCATATATTTAAATTATCAGGTCTCCTTAGAAGGAGTGTAATACAAATGCAAATCTTAAATGCGCGCGCTTGGGTTCCCTATACAGCTTCAGCTTATGTATATATGACTATTGGAACCATGTTGGCTTTTTTAGCGCGTTATTTATTGCACCCATTTCTGGGCACGAACTTTCCAACACTCTTCTTCTTATTTAACACATTAATCATTTGCTTCAAGTTTGGCTGGAAACCTGCCGCCCTTAGTAGCATTGCCGGAATGGGATTGGCATATTATTTTTTCATACCACCCTATAATAGTTTCGACTTGGAAAACCCAATAGATGTACTTTATGTTTTTATTTATAGCTGCCTTTTCGTCATCAGTATTTTCTTCATTGAAAAATTGCAGCGTGAAAGATATCGAGCCGTTTTAATTGCCCGTGTTTGCGAGTCACGGATGCGGATTATGGCGAAATTAAGCTCTAAAAATAATAATCTTAATAAGTTATCTAATTAATTTTTATTAGAACAATGTCGAGTATTCAAATTCATTATTTTTGAATGTTATCTGCCACCACTTACATCAATACAAGCTCCTGTGACATAAGACGATTGCGCTGATAAGAGCCAGATTACTGCATCAGCCACTTCATCAGCAGTTCCTGCTCTCCCCATGGGAATAGCAGAACCAGCCTGTTTAGCACGATCAGGCTCCCCTCCACTAGCATGAATTTCCGTATCAATAATTCCAGGCGCAACGGCATTGACGCGAATGCCTTCATCAGCAACTTCTTTAGATAATCCAATTGTGAGAGTATCAATAGCCGCCTTAGATGCTGCGTAATCAACATACTGATCTGGCGATCCAAGACGAGAGGCTCGAGAT
>Ga0213922_1000682_pt1 | contig 14840 bp, 19 predicted proteins | sample McNCre2917MG_FD_165060 | JGI IMG/M metagenome (GOLD analysis project Ga0213922, IMG submission 165060) | Freshwater microbial communities from McNutts Creek, Athens, Georgia, United States - 29-17 MG | ecosystem: Environmental > Aquatic > Freshwater > Creek | place: USA: Georgia | collected... | reverse complement strand
GTGTGGTTATAAAAGTACGCATTTTGGGCGGGGTCGAAGTTTTTCATATATTATACAAAATCTTCGCTCAAGCTACGCTCAACACGCATCGAAAACGCGAGCAAAACAGGCGCATCTAAATCTTCGCTCAAGCTACGCTCAACACGCATCGAAAACGCGAGCAAAACAGGCGCATCTAAATCTTCGCTCAAGCTACGCCCAATCCGCATCGAAAAACGCTCAATCATGAGCGAAGCTTTCATATAATATACAAGCAAGCCATGATGAACGCACAACAATTTGCTCAAGCACTTTCGAATATGAATCTTATTCAAGAAGCACTTTTGAATGCTGATGAAGAGACTCAACAAATGGTTTTTAATATTTTACAAGGAGCTCAAGATGAAGAAACATATGAACAAGCAGCTAATGCAGCTCTTGATTTAAATAGTGATTTTGAATTAAATGAAGAAGAAATTGATTACTTGTATAACCATGATTATCAAGACTTGGATCTTTCTTCAAAGTGTGAAGAGCTTTTAAATGCGCTAAATAATGGAGAAGAAGCATCTATTACATTTGATGAGATTATTGAAAATATTAAAAGCAATGTTCTTTTAATTCGTGATATGCACAACACATATCTATTTAGATTAGACAGTTTTAGATTCAATAGACTCATTGGTGGATTGATGGAAGGACCCACACTTGATAAATACAAAATAACATCATCTATTGGATTTGAATATCTTCAATACAAACAAAGACAACAACAGAAAAAAGACATCATCACTGAGCTCAAGTTTCATCCTCTCTTCTTACTCAACTCAATGCAAGAAAAAGGAGAACTAGCATTCGAAGAGCTAGGCTACTGATCAAGTAAATCCATTTTGATCATGTAGATCTTTTTTATGAGGTCCTCAACAGCATTATTGACACATGTTTCAGCGAACTGAGCAGCCATATCCTTAACATCGGTATTTAAGTACCGCGCTTTTTCATTGACCTGATCAGCAAAACGTTTTACATCCCAGAACGCGTTGTAGTATTTGATGACCGACTCTTTTTTGAGCTCGGCGAAAGACTTGTCTGAATTGATACTCATGATTATATAATATACAAGTGCGCTCAAATTTAAACGTAGGTTTAATAATATACTATGCCGGACACTAAAGAATACTCAAAGCAATATTATGAGGCTCATAAAGATGAGTTTGCTCAACGAAGTAAGAAACGCACAGAGACAAAGTTTGAATGTGAATGCGGAGGACGCTATTCGATGAGCAGCAAGGCTAATCACATTAAGCAGAAGAAGCATTTATACTTTCTTGAACATGGAGAACAGAAGCCAAAGGCAGACTCTTTAACTACATGTGAGTGTGGCCTTTCATTCAAGAGAAACGCGCTATTTCAACATTTGAAAACAAAGAAACATCAACTTCGCATGAGCGTTGCTCAGAGTCCTTGAACTCTGAGTTATATAACTCATCGTTCTTCGGACATAATGAGCGAACCAAAAAAATTTCAATCCTGAGCGATGATTATATATTATATAAAAGCAATGAACACATTTCGATTCGGTAAGTATAAAGATCAAACACTGGAAAGTGTAGCGAATGAAGATGGACGATACATTATTTGGCTTCGCAAGCAGAATTGGATAAACGATGAGCTCAAGAGTGAGCTAGATCGAGTAATGGACCAAGTTGTTCTCAACTTTGGTAAGAATAAGGGTAAGACCATGGCAGCGCTGAAGGCATCTCAGCCAAAGTATCATAAATGGCTACTCACATCTGAAGATAAGTAAATCAAAACTTTATCTTTTTATGTATCTAGAAACCCGCATAACCCGCAGGAATCACTCCACGACCATTCATTGAACTTTTAGGAACAGTAGCACGCTTTCGACGCACAGGAGCCTTTCGTGGCTTAATACCCACGCCCGTGAATTTGCGAATGCCTTCACGATAAGGAGCGGCTCCAGGAATAAACTGAGCACCTGTATCAAGAACAGCAGTAGCTAGCGGCTTCAAGACATTTTTGTTTTTGACAATGAATTCGCCAGCCTTCTTGATGAAGTCCATGAAGCCAGTGCCCTCTAGTTCAGCAGGAGTGAATTGAACGCGAACACCTTTGCGGGCACGATAAGCCTTTGTAATCTTTTTGTGTGTCTCAGGATGAAGATGTCTGAACGTATGACCTTGAGCATGACCAATCGCGTGATGAGGAATTTGAATTGGCTGACCTCGCTTTACCTTTGCTATTTGCGCGGGACTGATGTGAAGTTGGATGGCAGACGACATGCTCAGAATATATATTTACGCTTAGATACTTTCTTTTTTGCATTATTAATTACTATGTTGCCTAGCTCTTTTGACAACTCAGAAATCCCACTACCCGCAAGTTGCATTGATTCAGTAGGTTCTTCTTTGATTTGTTCTACTTTAACGAAGCCACTTCTACGTGGGTGAAATACCTTTGTACTACTATTGGTTCGCATTATATTAATCTGAAGATAAGATTGATGTAATCATAATTTATTGAATCAAGATATTCGCAGTCAGGTTCGTGTCAGTGAAGACGATGCGTCGCATGTTTTGATCGTACAAGGTTAGAGTAATCGATGTGAGAGTACCGTCAAGACATTTGACCCAAAGAAGCTCAGGAGGTTGATATATAATTTGCCCACCAAAAGTTGAATTGATAGGAACAACTCCAACAATGTTGTTAGGACTACTAAGTACATTATTGACGCAAGAGAGACACACGAAGATCGAACTGACAGGAGATATTTGTGGCATGAAGGATGATTGAACGCTGTATGTAGTAGCCTGAGTTGGATCATCAGGAAACGTAGCAACGGAAAATCCAATGAGCTCACCAAACTTAGCATTCGAAACAACAAGCTGAGGAACTTGATTTGCTGTTGTTGGAAGAACCCAAGCAGCAGGATTTGTAAGCGTACCAAGAGTTGTAGGAACGTCATAACAGTTGAGCTGAGCCAGACCCGTATTAACATTGGCAACTATTTCAAGATAATAAACGTTCTGAGTACCATCAACGAGATAGTAGCCATTACTCTGCATCACGAACTGCAAGTATGAATTCAATTGGGATATCGTGTAGAAGGAGTCGGGTATCGTTATCGAAATCGTATCTGTAGTCGCTCCAGTTGGAAAAATAAGCGAAAGACTGTTGTTGCCATATTCTGAGCTGATATTGTACCACGTGTAAGGGATGATTGCGTTGGCTATCGCGCACTTTCTGTCTCTGAATGTTTGACTGCCCGATGGGAAGTTATACACGAACGTGTTCGATTGACCCGAGACAGCGTTGGTCTGATTGATTGGGATGATCGAGCTCATGCTTATATATTAGCATTAGATAATATTAGATCTTTCATTTTATAATAATCTTTCTTGTTGAGCATCTTCTTCTCAAAGGCAGCGTCGATGACCTCTTTGAATTCGCGCAGCGTCTCCGTGCCATTATTGCCCAGCATTATCTCATCCTTCAAAACATTGAACCGATGAATAAGAGTAGTCTTACCATCATTGGGACGTCCCCAATCAACATCGATCTCAGCGTCATCTAGAGCTTGAAAGAGTATCTTCCGATCGATGTCGTCTAGCAACTCTACAGCCTCTTCGACCTTGTTTATATCTCCACGAATGATAGCCTTTATTATAGCCTTCAGATCGTCAGAAATCATTTCGACTCTGAAATGTGTTCGCGATCCGTCTCGCTCGTAGAGGGACAATTTGTTCTTGTTCAGAGACTTGAGTGAGAGTCTTCTCCGCCCGAAAGATCGGCGTAAGTCAGGATTTGTTGATTTGGACATTGGTATATAGTGGTAATTATTGTTCTCGCAATTTATCAAAATAGTTTTCAATGAATTCTCTTCCAGTCTGACCAATACCAGAATACTTAATTGCATCTCTTAATTGTTTTCGACCATCTGATGTTTCTAAAAGTGTTTCTATTTCATCGAAATAAGGCGTTTGACTAGTTGTTGTTTGTTTAAAACCTCCTCTTGACTTACGCATTGAATTAACAAAAGACTTAACTTTTGAAGATAAAGGATACACAAGTTCTTTTACATTTTCAGCAGTCAAAGCAGGTGTCTTTCTATTGAAAAGTCCCTTTCGAATATCATCGGTCAGTTTCATTGCTTCAGTAGCATTGATAACCTTATTGTAAAGCAGTTTGCTCACATACTCTTCTGTTATGGGCTTGTTTATTACTCCTCGTTGAAGTTCCTTCACTATCTCTTCTCCCACGATGGGATGCTCTTCCTTCTTAACGATCGACTGAAAGTAAGGTTGAGAGATTCTATTGGTCTCAGCTTGAATCGCTTTCACTTTAGATAGTTGCATTGCATTATGCTCAGCCGCATTGATAAATGGGTTGAGATGACCTGGCATTGTATATTAATGTATTTACATTTTCATTGAATATTATTATTTACTTAAAATACCTTCTCCATTTGACCTGTAAGTACATCAATCGTGTAAGTCTTCCAATATCCAACAAATACCTTAAGATCAACAGCAACAGCTGCGCCGTTCGTACCATTGATAACAACACTTTGATAAGCATCAACTTCAGCATCGATACGATCGCCAAGATCACAGATTGCGAATGGACTGTATTGCCAGTCAGTGAGATCCATCAAGCCCGACGCTAGTTCGCGCTTTAGCGATCCATTCAACGAAAGACTCTTAACTTCTTGAGCGAATTGATCATAAGTGAATTGATGATTGTTGGTCCAGACATTGGATCCATTGACTTGGAAGTTCAATTGCTTGAAAGCAGCCATGCCAAGAGGCAATGATTGTTCAGGAGCGGCATCGAAAGGACTCTTATATTGATCAACACCTGTTGCAGTAGCAAAGATAGTTGAAGCAGAAGCTTGAAAAGGAACAACAACAGCGCATGCAACGTTAGGAAGTGATGTACTAACTGTTTGACTATAAGAAGATCCAGCAGCAACATTGTTGATCGACATTTGAAACCAGTCTAAGTAGCGAACCGTTTGCGTTCTATTTGCCAATATCTTTTCTTCATAGTTAGGAGCAACTGAGATCGATTGACAGAAAAGACGACATTGAGGAAGCATTGGATAACCATAACTACATCCAATAGCAGGATTAAGTGTAGGAGGAGCAGTATTTGCTTGAACTGATAAAGATAGAGTAGTAGTACCCGATGTAGGAAAAGTAGCATTCGATGATTGATTATTGAACATTAATGGAAAAGTATTACCAGCTGTCATATTAGTTGATGCGAGAGATACTACGCCACTAGCATTTGTAATAACAACAGATCCTAAATTCAAATTCAAAACAAGACGTACTTGACTATTCTTGATCAAAGGCATGCGAGCAAAGAGATCACACAATCGACGTAGTGGAATATATGCAATGAAATTCCATGCAGCTGCTTGAGTATCATTTAAAGTTGTTGAATTAGTAGCACCTAAAGTAAAATAAGGAAGACCTTGATCAGCAGCAGCAACAGCGCGTTGTTTTTGAGTTGCTATTTTTGTTGTAGCATTTGTTGAATCTACTGTTTTAATAGAAGGAAGTTTTTGAGAAGGTGATACGAAAGGAGAACAATTAACAAATGAAGATATTCGATCAAAAGCACCTTTATTTTGAGAAATCGCTGACGTTGAAAGTGTTGATGAAACTAAATCTGTTTCATTATTTACATATCCATCGCCTGACGCAGAAGCAGCAGCAGAATATGAAACAGCTGAATAAGTATCCGGGCAAATACCAAGTCCTTTACCTTCAAGTTTGAGATCAGCTGTACTCATTTCAAGCTTACTAAGAATAGAGACAGGAAGATTCATCATTGTAGTTTGATCAACAAGTTGTTTGTTATTGACAAAGACTTGAATTGAATCAATGAGATTCAAGAAGTTGCTCTTTGGAACAACAGCAGATGGAGGAATCGAGTCTGTACCCCAAGCAGCTGTACTATTAAGAGAAGCACTCATAGGCATCAAAATATAACTATTCTGAAGATTGAGATATGCGTTATTGGACACAATGCCGCTAAGATCGAAAGACACTTGATTGGAGTACGATCCATTTTGTTGATCGCTCACGAAAGGATAGTTCTTATCCGTGATGAAGGATTTAAGTCCTCGAACATCTTGACCCATAATGGTCTCATCGATGACGATCTTTGAATCTAAACCGAACTCGCTCATATCTCTCGTATTATATATAAGAGCAGACACAGTTTGTTTAAAAATTAATTATGGATGTGAATTCATTATTGAACAAAGGACAACTCAATGGATCTGAAATAGACTTCTTAGCCAAGCAGATGGGCATGAAGGTAAGCATATATCAGTACGATCAGCTGCCGAAGAAACTGAAGCCAGGAAAGTACGTGATCCTCATTGGCAACAGAGCAGGACATTGGATAGGTGTATATGTGATGAAGCATACAGCAGCTTACTACGATAGCTTTGGAGTACCAATGCCGGATGAAATAGCTAAAGCAATAGGACGACGCATATCGTTCTTTTCACTGCCTGAAGAGCAAAAGCTGAACTCAAATCATTGTGGGCAATATACATTGAGATTCTTATACAGAGTATCTAACTAATGATAAAATAACTCACTCGTTCGTTCTTTCATCCGATTAATATATCGATGAAGAACTACTACGAAAAGATAAAGAAGAGCAAGAAGGCTCATAACCCACAATTCGCTATCAATCACTTCATCGAAGTACCAGGGATGATCGCCATCATTGGACCAACAGGCTCAGGCAAGAGCAATACTCTGATGAACCTCATCGATGCATTCAAGGGAACCTTCATGCGATTTGTCTTTTGTACAATGAACTTTGACTGTGATCCGTTGTACGTTCAGTTTCAGAACAAGTTGGACAAAAAGGACGACGATTTGATAGAAGTACATGAAGGAGGAGACGTGCCTGACGTTGAGGACGTAGAAGAGTGTCCAACAATGATCGTTTTTGATGATCTTCAAGGAGAGAAGAGCGCGAATGACATGATTGCCAAGTACTACAAATATGGACGCAAGAAGGGTTTTACATGTGTATATCTAGCTCAGTCATACTTTGACATACCACAGTTCATCCGAAAGCAGCTCAAGTACTTAATTATCAAGCGAACCAATCAAGTAGATGAGCTCAAGCGCATTCTATCGAAGTACGGACTTCATCAGTACGAAGGCAGACTTGCAAGCATATACAACGAATGTACTGAGGACTTCAGACACTGTATGATGATCGATCTTCTGAGAGGTAAGATTTACAAGGACTTTAACAACGAAATGTAAAATAGCTAAGAGTATATAGCATTGATGAGCTACTACTATCCACCAAATCATTGGAACTCGATATTCAATGCGCTTAACTACCTTTATGGAGATCAAACTCTATCTCTGTTTGATGCTCAGTCTCAGTTTCTTTCACTTGGAGGAGGGAATCTGTCAGGATCTCTTTATCTACCCAATCTCTTTTGTAGCGGATCTATTACTGGTACTCTTTCTACGAACGCTCAGCCTAATATAACATCACTCGGAACACTTTCATCACTATCTGTCTCTACTTATGTTGATGCTGCCTCTTTTAGAGTATCAGGAACACCTCTCAACCTCGCTGCAATAACAGGAATAACAGATGGAACTGTCTCTGCATCAAAAGCTGTCATTGTCGATGCGAACAAAGACATAACGGGATTCAGAAATCTCACAGCAAGCAATCTCACTGGAATGCTTCAAACAGCGGCTCAACCCAACATTACGTCATTGGGAAATCTCTCATCATTGACCGTTGCTGCCAATTCAGACACGTTCAATGTAAGTTGTTTTCAATATTTTTGCACTATAGGAACCAATGATGATAACGATCTAGTTATCAAACGCAATGGATCGCTAGTCGCCAAGTTCTCGCCTCTAGGACTCAAAGTAGGTAGTTCTAGCAGTGCAAGCTATCCGTTGGATGTTTTAGGAGACATTTCGCTATCTGGTTCATTGCGGAATGGATCTACCGAATTCATGGACAACGCTGGCAAGATCAAAGTGGCTGCTCAGACTAATATAACATCAGTGGGTACTCTAACTGGTCTATCATTGTCAGGAACACAATCAACTGCAAGCGCGTACTCAATCTGGACAGGGAACGCTGCTCAGCCCTCTAACACTAATGGTGTTGGCATTAGATTCAATGGACTAGTTGATTCAGGAACAGGCTATCTGAGAGCCTACAACTACGTGTTAGCACAAGACAACAATCTATCGATCAACAATGGCAACATCTACATCAAGAACGATCGTAAAGTGGGTATTGATGTTGCTTCGCCTGCGTTTAAGCTAGACGTTGCTGGAGATGTCAATGTTTCTACAGGATCGACGTATCGCATCAACGGAACTGCAGTCATCAGTTCATCAGGCATGACAGGAACGCTGCTCACAGCTGCTCAGCCCAACATTACATCCTTAGGAACGCTCACAGGACTCACATCATCGGGAGTCATCAATTGCACAAATACATCAGAAGCTACTAACTGGAATGCTGCATCGATAATGTCTGCGGGAGGCATTGCATGCGCAAAGAAGATCTGGACAAATAGTAATTTATTGATGGCTGGAAACTTAGGCATCTACAATGACAATCCTTTGTGGAGAATACACATGAAAGGCTTAATCGGTCAGAATATGTGGGTTCTTTATGCAAATGATGCTACATCGGGTTCAGACATGTATTCTTTAGGCTGTGGATCGTCAGCAATGAAATACAACACTAAGACCTATCACAAGTTCTACACAAACTGTCTAGGTGATGGAACAGCAACAGAGTCGTTTTCAATGTCAGCTAATGAATTTGTCCAAACATCAGGTTCAATCACACAAAAGATGAAGATAGAGGGAAGCTGGGCTTGGATGGGTACTTCAACAAATACGAACTTCAACATCTATCAGAACAACATAGCTCGAATCAACATCACTTCATCGATCATCGAGCACAACTTACCTATAAAAATCATTACCAATGCGACAAATGCGCTCACGATGACTTCTAGCATCGCACCTATCTTTATCAATCAAACAACTACAGATACAAATGCTCAAATGCTCAATTGTACTGTTTCAGGTGGTAAAGTGGCTAATTTGTCCATAGCTGCTGATGGATTACACATAGATAGCACAGACGCACTGTTTCTAGGAGTTAGTAGTGTTCCTCATTGGAAGATTGATGCGAATGGATACTTTACATCGTTTAACACACCCACAACGAAAAGAATAGGAATAATGACGACAACACCTCAAACAGCTCTAGACATAGGTAGTACTGCTGGAGACAAATTAATTACAGTTTGGGGTACAACAGGAGTCAATGATGACAATTTCGCTATAGGAGCAAAAGATTACTTTCTCAAGCTTCAAGGACCAAGTGTTGCCCTCTATTGTGCATCGAGAACCAATACGGTAGGACAGTTAGCGCTACAGGCTCACTACAATGGATACCATGGCTGTGTATCGATAGGGGCGACTCAAGGAACAACTCTGTTCAACCTTATGAAGGACAACGCTGCTCTCAGACTAGGAAAGGCAGAAAGCACGTCTAATTCATGCACGATTCAATATAATCACGCGTCAGATGGTAATCTGAACAACTCAGTGAGTTTCGATTTCTATGGGACGACGAATGATCTGAGCATTTGTCAATATGGATGTGGAATCGGAGTTAGCTCACCTTCAATTAAAGCTGGTCTAGACATAGGAAAATACCTTTCATTCAGCTACACTAGTGGAAAGTTGTACAATCTATCTACAAACACTTACACAACGGTCTCATCGAGTTCAATAGATCTCAGTCTTTATTGTGCTGCTTCGATTTGGTGCAATTCGACGATCATGACAAGCTCTGATGAGAGACTAAAGAGCAACATCAAAACGCTAACGATCGATACCGAGCAATACAAAAAGCTACGAACCGTCAGCTATGACAAGCATGGACATCATGAAATAGGGCTAATCGCGCAAGAAGCTCTCAGAGATGCTACCGACATAGGAAAAGAAATAATTTGTGCTATGCCCAATCCTGAGATGAAGAAGGAGAACGAATATGATGCTGATGATGGATTTTCATGGTCTTTACAATACGACAGACTGCCTATTGTCAATATGACAATCATCCAACAGCTAATGAATAAAATAGATCATCTTGAGAAGAAATTAGAACTCATTGAAAAGAAACATTGAACTAATATAAGATGACCAATTTTACAAATATCAAACAAAAATCTTTAATAAGAGAATATATCGATGAACAAGGAGAATTACATTCAACATGCACTTATTATTATGGAAAGCAGCCATCAGAAGAAGAAATACAAAAATTAATACAAGAAACAATTCAAAGAAATAAACGAGGGTTAGAAGAGAATAGATTATATCAATTGAAACAAGAGGAACAACGAATAAAGAACATAGCTCACTCAGCTAAAATTCAAGCACGTTATCAAAAAAATGTGAAGAAGCGATGAAACAACTACGTGAGACACAAAATATGATAATAACACACTCTAATTTATCATTAGAAAAAGCTCTTAACCCAGAAGCAGATACAGATGATATTATAATACTACGTGAGCAAACAGATGCGTATTTTCGGAAAGAGAGATGTCTTAATAAGCTTCTTGACTATTTTGACGATCACGAAGAGGTAATATCTTTACTTAATCATAAACACTAAACTAATATAGAGCATGGAAGAGAAACTCAAGGTCATCGGAGATCAGAACACAATGCTGATCAATGTTAGAGAAGCGTGCTCTAAGACACGAAGTAGAGCCAAGAGTCTTCTTATGAGCTTCAATCTTCACGCGTCAATCAAAGAGGACATAGATGAACTGTTGGAGATCTGCGATAGAGTGGAAGAAGACGCTGTAGATGTATTCATCGCTGAGATACAAAAAATATACATCGATCCATTTAAAGATCATGATTTAGTACTTTGATTAGTATTCTTGAAACACAAATGTGATATCAGGTGTTATCTTTTTTGCGAAGAAGGAAGCATCTTTGATATCGGGTACGTTCATAAATCTGATTTGATTAGCTGTCTTTCGCCAATAAGAATTGACCATATTATGCTTGCGAAGCCACGCCTTTGCTGTTCTAACATCGAATGCTGATTTATTGAATAAAACTGTTTGTAGGCTCTTCTTAGGAATACCCATCTGACGTGCCTTGCTCTTGCTTATCAATGGCATTATATTAAAGTATTTAAAATTTCAATGTTCGTGATAAACAACGTGTATTGGCTCTCACACGATAGTCTTTGTCAATTTGCAATGGACAGTACGCACTCATGTCGAATGTTAAGCTTTCACCATTGAACAATTTCGTATAAGTATCAATGAGATTAGGACCATAATCAATGACTGACTGAGCTGGAACACCCTTCATACGAACATGATAGTCATATTTGGTTTTGCCATTCGCTTCATACGCTAATTTATCAATGTAGCATTTCTTACCCAACACAATCGTCTCAACAGCGCGAACGTTCTTCGCGCCTTTTTCATTAACTTCAAAATCACTATGAAACTGACCCATAGCCTTACCAATGAGATTTGTATTGTACTTCTCTTTGAATGCTTTAGAGAGTGGCTCAATACAGTTTTCAGGAATATGCATTGAATCAGTATCCTGATAATAGATCTTCATTTCTTTATCTTCAGCAAGACACATAACACGATTCATCAATCTTTTACTCATTGAGAGAACTTGACCACCAATATGTGGGCAACAAAAGTGATTCACAATCGACTTCTGTTCATTGAAAATGTAAAGAGAGTCAGTGATCTTCTTGTAGCTCTTGATGAACTTGATGTTGCGTGAGACGTATGGATCCAATTGTTTCTTGGATGTGTCAAAGAACTTCTTTGATGTTGAAATGGGCTTCATCAACAACTTACCATATGCTGAGTTCATTAGCAACTTATACACATTCTGCAATGCATTGCCTTCAGCCTTTAGACGCAAACGCTCATTGAACATGAATTCAATCGTTTCATGGATCTTGTTGTTGAAACCATTATTGAAATAGTAGCCTCTGATAACCTTATACTTAACTCCTTGAAACTCGACAAAGTCTTCTAATGCAATGTTATCAACATAGAAATGCTTACCATCAATGTCATTCGTGAATTCACGAATACCCGCTTCTGTCTTAATCGACTGCAATGGAAATTCACGATCAACCTTGTGAGAGAGAACCTCAACCTCTACGAAATAACCATCAACTGTCTTCTTGAACTCTTCAAAGTTATCAATATTTGCTTGTGAAAGCACCTTTGGTAAGCCTTTAAGGTAGCCCTTCATAGCATGCATCGCACTTGGGTATAATGAAACTGCATCGAAATCAGCAATGGCTTCACAATTAATGCAATCTTTGATTAATTGAAGTTCTTCTTTCGTGTATTTTTCTTTATGATGCTCAACACGCTTATCATTAATCACTGTATATCCCTCTTTCTCATTTACCTTGATATGATACTTTTGATTATTAGCGCTCATAACACGTCCGCCTACACAACAGCGACGAATGAAATCCTGAGCCAATCCATTGAAGGAATAACAATCATCATACACTCCTTGGCTTCTGAGATAAAGATCAGCTAGCTGAGGCAAACTGATCAACGAAATGATGTCCATCTTACAAACCTCTTGAATCTGCTTTCGAAAGGCAATGAACGCGTGAGCAAGGATCTTTGTATCCTGCGCACAGTAATGAATCGTGTACTTCTTAATATCAATCATGTTGTTTTTAAGAGCGCCGATCTTCATTGCGTTCTCAATGAAATCATTGATCTGCTCCTTCTTGAGATGGTTTTTGCACTCAGTCAATGAAACTTGTTGGTCAAAATTGGTTTCATTGATTAGGGTGTATGGATACGCCTCTTTGTCTCCACAGTTCAAATTAAACATTGAAGGTAAAGCTGAAAGCTTATTGGCAAGAAACGCGTATGAGTCTTTGAAAAGAACGTAATTGAAGAACTTACCATCACTGATTTTACACTGAACCTGCTTTAGCTTAGTACCAGTTTCAATAGGTGTTTCAAAGTCATAAAAGGCAACCTTCTTTCCATCCTTCGTTGTCTCCTTATCAATGAGCATTCTGAAATCGAATGCAAGGTTGTGAGCATACACAATAGCGTGCTTTGTTAAACACTTAGCCATGAACTGTTCTACGCAGTCGAGTCCATAAAATCGATAATGAATGTATTGATCATTGCTATACTTAATTGCGCAAAGACAATAAGGGATGTGATAGTTCTTATATTCTGATTTGAATGTTTCCGTATCGATGAACCAAATGTCATGTTCTATATTTCCTTTTGATTTACTCTTAGGAGGTAATTTGAATGGTTCTGAATTATAAAGAGTTCCATAGTGGCGAAACTCTTTACTTTTACATTTACAATGAGTATCAATAAAGGCAAGCTTCTCTAATTCTGTTTTGGGTCTTGATAGCTTAATGTGCTGACTTCGTTCAGTTTCTTTTATCATCTCTTCTGCTTCTTTGATACAACTGCAATGAGGGATCTTTGGTTCTGTGAGCCCTTCATAATCAAAGATCTTATCACAACATTGCTTATTGACAAGATTTTCTAATGTGATAGGCTCAAATAGCTTTTGCTTAAATAACAATGAAATTAGTTGAAAGGTTGTTAAGTAGTTCTTCTTTTGATGATGATTGCGTTTTCCAGTGATATCCTCTCTTGTGTATTTGGTGTGATAGTTAAGAAAGTAGTGATTTTCGATTAGACCGAGAGCCACATTAAGGTGTCCTTTATTGATAATTTTAGTTCCAAGTTTTGATTTCTTAGCTGTATCCATTTGTACATGAAACGTTAAGTTTAGTTCTTTAGCAATGGCTTTAAGATCACTAAACATAATATCCTTAGAAAAGGTCTTCAAACTGATAGCATTAAGCGCTTCATCACTTACAAGTCCTGTTTGCTTCAATGCGTAAAGAAGACAATTCATCTTATCAGCATCTTTGCTATCATCACTCTTTTTAAAGATTTGATATTTAGTCAAATCAAATCTAGATAGGTTGTAGTAAGGAAAGAAGGCTCCACTATTTTTCACTGTCTTTTGAGTATATTCTTTCCAAATTAATTCAATGTCAGTATTGTGATATACAGCGTTATATACTTCTGCAATATCAGATCCACCAAAGTCTTCTTCTTTAACCAAATTGAGTCCATTAATAGCTGCTTCAATAACTGGCTTCATCTCTTCAACATTATTGACAAGCTTGAACTCTTCTTGAAGTTCATCTCCATTACCAATACTATGAGCAATCAAATAAAAGTCTTTATTCAATGTTAGCGATCTAATGTTCTTAGCCAAGATTCGAGCATTGACGAGAATCGATTTTTTGTGTTCTGGTGTCTTTAAGAACGTCTTTAGTTTGTTCTCATTCTTCTTTATAATGAAGTTCTCAATTGTCTTAACTGCTCCTTTTTGAATAAGCTCTTGAAGATATTCAGCCGACATAGTGTGTCGCACATCATATCCTTTACTTCGGGCGAGACGAAGCAAGCGAGTTCGATCTTCAGCGGTAAATTTTTGAGGAGCCATTATATTGTATGGGTCAAAGTGTGGGTGTTGCTATATAATATATATTCTTCGCTCATGATGGACTGAGTTTTCAATGTTGAGAATTGAAAAAAAAGAAGAGTAAGCATTTATTGTGTTCATCATGGCTTGCTTGTATATTATATGAAAGCTTCGCTCATGATTGAGCGTTTTTCGATGCGGATTGGGCGTAGCTTGAGCGAAGATTTAGATGCG
>Ga0213922_1000679_pt1 | contig 14882 bp, 14 predicted proteins | sample McNCre2917MG_FD_165060 | JGI IMG/M metagenome (GOLD analysis project Ga0213922, IMG submission 165060) | Freshwater microbial communities from McNutts Creek, Athens, Georgia, United States - 29-17 MG | ecosystem: Environmental > Aquatic > Freshwater > Creek | place: USA: Georgia | collected... | reverse complement strand
TTGCCGCCGGTGTTGCGATTGACGACAAACGAGTTGTTCTTGGCGATCGGGGCGCCCCAAGGCAAATATTTGAAGGCCGTGATTGGCACGCTGTTGATCGGCGGCAGTGTCAAACCGGCTGCCTGAACCGATGGTTGGTCGAGGATCTCGTGCTTGGCGCCATCCTTGATCAGATAGGTCGAGGTGCCGTCTCCCGGCACATAGGTGGTCATCGAACCACCGTTGGCGAAGGCGGCCAACTGGGATGCGGTCAACTGAACCGCGGTGCTGCAATCGAGCCCGAACTGAGCAACCTGGTCACAGCTTGAGAAGGTGTATTTCTTGCCGGCATCGACGAAGTAGAACTGCCCGGTAACCGACTTGACCACACGAGTCAATGAGCCTGAATCGGTGAAAGAGTTCAGATAATCCTGCGAGATTGTGCCTACCGGGCCCAGCGGTGAAATTGCGGCAAGCAGGTCAGGGTCGGTGACCAGGTATTTGTTGTTGTCAACAATTAGATAGGTGCCACTCGAGGCGCTCTTGAGCAAGAAGCCACCACCGAGAGTGCTGCCGAACCAGTCGGTATAAAACCGCCAAAAATTGCGATTTCCATAGGCGCTGCAAGAATCACCGCTGCCATAGAGGTTCTTCAACGCGGCATCATTGGGCGTGTATGGCGTGTAGTAATAGAGCGCCGTGGTGGCGATGCTTTTGATCAACACCGGTTTGGTTCCGCAGCTAGCGGTCGGGCTGTATCGAATGTTCGAGACCCTACCGACCTTCATGTAGGTGAATGAGCTGCGCGGGTCACCATACCACTGCAACTGGCCGGCAGCCTTATAGAGCTGATTGAACAAACCGGAGTGCACCTTGCCACAGATCGCCGGGTCGGAGTCTGGGCAACCGAAGCCCATGGCGGCGTTATACATGTATGGCGTGGGGTTAACCGATTGAATCAATCCCTGCTCTTTTTGCAAGACCACCAGCAGAACCTTTGGGTTGATTCCGCAGGCGTGAGCCACGTCATAGATGATTTGAGCTGCGGTCTGCGAAGGTTTGGCGGCCATCGGCAGACACTTTCCATCTTCGCCGGGTTTATCCAACTCATCGGTCACATAGTTGCGCAGACAGGTTGGATCGCTGGCCTTGGCTTTGCAGACCGGCACCTTGCTCTCGAGAAAGCGTTGAATGTCGGCGACCTTCATGGTGCCGAAGTCATAGAAGACGCTGTCACTGATGATTAAACCCGGGTCAAAGCGAGAGGCGTCGGCGGCGCTTGCCGGTTGGCTGGTTACGTCTAAAGCGGTCACGCCAATAAAGGCCAGCAGCATGGCAGCCGCAAGCCCAATCAGCTTTGTGAGACCGCGCTTCATCAAGGAATAGTTACCGCAACCGCTGCCGAGGTGCCCTTGTGAGTCGGTGACTCATAGCTAATCGTGATCAGACCCGCACCCTTAGGCAGCCCGGCCAACGGAATCTGAAGCGGGTGACACTGGGTGTCGGTCGCGTTGACCTCCGCGGTTCCGCTGACCGTCTTGGTCTTGCCTGCACCGATAAAGGTCAGGGTGCAAATTCCGCCATCCTCGACGACATTGGTGACCTCACCGACGGCATAAACATTTCCGCCGGTCACATCCACACCCGAATCGAGCAGAGAAATCTGGGCCTTGGCCTGCGCGATTGTCGGGGTTGGCGTTGAGCTCGGAGAGGTGCTCGGCGACGCAGAAGCGCTTGCCGACGCCGAAGCCGAGGCAGAGTCACCGGGCTTGGCCGTGGTTCCCCAGTTTGGATAAAGAATTGAGCACCCGGCAAGGCTGGCGGCAACAGCGACGGTTGCGGTCAGGCCGGCGAAACTAGAAATCACTCGATTTGTTTTCATTGTGATGCCTCTCTTAGAACCCTCAGGGTTTGCTCTCTTGAACCGTGCATGGCCGCCCAAACCACCCGCCGGTATTTGCCGGTGCTGGCCGACCAGTCTTCACCGGTTGCCTCGCTTAGTAGGGCATTTGTGCTGGCCTTGAAGGCCTCGAAAAATGCCTCGTCGGCTCTGGCTAACTCCGGTGCAAATAGTTCGAAATCCAAAGCAATCATGTGCCTCAAATATGAGGTGTGCACCTGGTTGGTCACCAGACCCTTGGTCACGGCTGCTCGCACGTACTTGTCGATGAGGGTGATCGCGTGCAGGCGGTCTTTCAAGCTCTTTAGCTCGGTTTTTCGCTGCGAAAGCGACTGCCCTTCGGCGCGAACTCGCCAGAAATAAGACTTGCCGGCAATGAGGTCGAACTTGCCCGCGGCGAGATAGGCGCTTGCCATCAGCGCCATGTCTTCATAGGCGACACCCTCTGGGAAACGGAATTTGTATTTCTGCCAGAATCTCCAGTCGAAAAGCTTGTTCCAAGCGGTGACATCGCCGAGCACCTCGGGAAACTCTTCAACCGTTGCTGATTCTGAGTCGTGCTCAAAAAGCACGGCCGAAGATTTGCGTTCGAAATATCTCGCACCATAGAAGCAATAGGTTTTGCCAACCACGAGCGGGTTTCCGCTTGCCTCGGCCTGACGAACGAAGCGCTCGATTGAACCCACCGGCAGCAGGTCATCCGAGTCGGCAAACATCACATAATCGGTCTCACTGATCGCATCGAGGCCGGTGTTGCGGGCTGCGCCCAGACCACCGTTGACCTTGCTGATCACGCGCAGAAATGGGGTGTTCGCCTCGAATTCCTTGAGAATCTGCAGCGAAGAATCGGTCGAGCCGTCATTCACTGCAATGATCTCAAGGTTTGGCCAGCGTTGCGCACGGATGCTCAGCAGGCAGTCTCGAAGGTATTCCTCGACGTTATAGACCGGAAGAATAAGCGTGACCTTTGGAGCGCTGGTGTCGGTCTGACGAGCCTGATAAGACAGTTTCCAAAGCAGTCTAAGCAGTGCATACTTCACCGCCGGAACCGGGCCAGAGGCCAAGATTCTTCTGGCTATCGAGATTAGTTTTGAGCGCATTATTTGCCCTCCGCAAACACCTTGGCGATCACCCTCGACGTCGCTTTGCCGTCCTCGTGTGCATCAAACTTTAGCTGCCAGTTCCTATATTTTGACTGATAGTTTCTAGAGATCTCGTCGAGACTTTGCAGGGCTCGCAGCACCTCATCCTGGGTGTTCAGGATCGGGCCAGGCGCCTCGGCTTCGAAGTCAAAATAGAAGCCACGCTCGGCTCGATAGCGCTCGAGATCGGGGGTCATAAAAATGATTGGCTTGCCCGTCACGGTGAAGTCAAACATCACCGATGAATAGTCGGTGATCAACGCGTCGGCGGCGAGGTAAAGGTCAGTGATATTCGGGTGTCTGGTGACGTCGATGAAATTCGCCTGACGGCCATCTCTGTGCGATTCGTGGGTGTTGGTGTGACCGCGATACATGAGCTTGAAGCCCTCGGGAAGCGCAAGGTTTTCATCGAGATAGAACACCGATTGCCAGTTGCCAGTTGCGGTTCTGCTGTAGTCGCGCCAGGTCGGCGCATACATGACCAGGGTCACCGAAGGGTCACTGACCCCTAGTGACTCACGGATGCGCTGCCGATCTGCGGCGGTCGAGGTGCTCAATTTGTCATTGCGCGGATAACCGGTCTCGAGAATTTCACCCGAATAGCCGAAGCAGCTCGGGAAAATCTCGGTGCAAAATGCGTTGGGTGAGATCAGGAAGTCCCAGGCCTTCGCTTCGCGATCCATGGTGTCGAGATAACTCTTGGTCAGGTTGTTCTGTGCGATGTCTCGACCAAGACGCTTGAGCGGGGTTCCGTGCCAGGTTTGAAGATAAACCTGCCCAGGGGCCTTGCGGAAATACGCTGGAAAGTTTGAGTTGTTGATCAAATATTTCGAGGTAGCCAAGGCACGCAGATAGGCGGCCGAACCGAAGGCGACACCGGTTGAACCCTGCGGTGCCGAGGTGGCCGGAGCGGTGACCCAGATCAGTTTTAGATCGGGTCTTGACGACTTCAGAGCCTGAAAGAGTTCGAACGGGCTGTCGCCGATCACCTTGCCCTGGAAGGCCTCGAAGAGCACTGCGTTTTCGAGCGGCAGTTTGCGATCAAGTTGATATTGCAGGGCACGAACCCTGGTTGCCGCGCGACGCTTTGCGGCCCCAGCCAACCTGGTCGGTGCAAACTTCTTCAACCTCGAAAGACCACTCACTTGCCGGCAGCCTTACCCGAAAGGCGCCCCTGATCTATGGTCGTGCCGGCACCATTCGCATAGCCCTTGATAAACCCGACTCCCCAGCTGAGGTGCATGGTTGGCAGCACAATCATCAACGCAATGCGTGACTTTAGGCTGAGCCCTCGAGCGGTAACCGCGAGACCGAAAACCCCGAGCAAATAAAGCGCCCATGGCAAAATTCCGACCACCCGGTCAAAGGCCATCCAGATCAAACCAATAACCAGGGCGACCACCAGAGTCGGCGGGGCGAAATAACGCTTCGAGGCACCGCGCAGGTCGCGATGGGTCAGGTCTCCGCGCCAAATGCCGGTCGAATAGAACTGCTTGACCAGGTTGGTGAATTTACCCCGCGGCCAATAGGTGACCCTAAGCGATGGGTCAAACCAAACCAAACCGCCGGTCTTCTTGATGCGCTGGGCTAGATCCCAGTCTTCACCACGGATGATGGCCTCGTCATAGCCGCCGACTCTAGTCAGCGCCGATTTTTTGAAGATGCCGAGATAAGCGCTCTCGGCTTCACCGGCTTCGCCACCGACGTGATAGCTCGCACCACCAATGCCGAAGCGACTCTTGTATGCCCAGGCCACTGCCTTCTGAAACGAGCTCTTGCCCTTGGCGTCCATGATGCCGCCGAGCTGGTCGGCACCAACCTCGAGCAGAATTCTGATGCCATCGGCGATGTATCCGGGCGCCAATTCGCTGTGGGCATCGACGCGAACGACATAGTCGTGCTTGGCAAGTTTGATGGCGGCATTCAGGCCGACGGTGGTGAGCCCGCGCGAATTCTCTAGGAACCTAAGCGTCGGAACCCGCTTGGCAAGTTCGGCAGCCACCGAGTTGGTTTTGTCGTGAGATGGGCCGAGGGCAAGGATGATTTCGAGCTCGCCCGGATAGGCCTGATCAAGGATGCTCTGCACCGAGGCCTCGAGGTGTGACTCTTCGTTCAGCACCGGCATGATTACGGTGACTGCAGGGCTAGAAACCACCATTTTTAGTCGATCGTGTCAGAGCCGGTGTGCACGTTGTAGGCATTGATCACTTCTAGCGGGTCGCCGTCCATGATCAACTCACCCTTTTCGATCCAGATCACTCTGGTGCAGGTGTCGAGAATCGATTTCATGCTGTGGCTGACCAAGAAAACGGTTCCGGCGCTGTCACGCATTTCTCGCATGCGCGCCTCTGATCGATTGCGGAACTCCTGGTCACCAACGGCAAGTGCCTCGTCGATGATCAAGATGTCATGATCTCTAGAGGCTGCGATAGCGAAGCGAAGTCGAGCAGACATACCCGAAGAATAGGTGCGCATCGGCAGGTCGATGAACTCTTCCAGGCCAGCAAACTTGGTGATCGCCTCCGTGTTCTCGATCATCTCTTTGCGACCGAAGCCCATGGCCAAGCCGCCGAGCAAAATGTTCTTCTCACCAGAAAGGTTTGGCAGCAGCACCGCTCCCACACCGAGCAACGCTGGCTTTGCCGAGGCATAAACCGCACCGCCCTGAATCGGGGTCAGCCCGGCGATTGCTCGCATCAGGCTCGATTTTCCAGAGCCGTTGCTGCCGATGATGCCGACAGATTCGCCTTCAAAAACGGTGAAGCTCAGACCCTTGACCGCGTGAACCTCGCGCAGGCCCAAGCGACGCGAGAAGCTCTTGCGGCCGGTGGTTGCACCCTTGGTCGCACGGCGCCCGCTCGAGAAAACCTTATAGATGATGTGCACATCGTCGACGACGACAACCGGCTTATCGCTAACCGGACGGGTGTTCTTCTTAGTCTTCGCGGCCATAACGCTCCTCCGCCTTCCAGAAGAATACGATTCCGAGTGCGAGGGTCAAGAACGCCCAGGCAATCGCAGCCACCCACATGAATGGTGTCGTGGTGTAGCCGGCCACGCCGACGCCTCGAGCCAAACTCACGAAGACGTATACCGGGTTGTATTTTTCAATTTCGAGTGCCACCGGATAGTGCTTGAGCACTCTCTCCATGTTGAAGAAGATTCCGCTGGTATAGAAAACGATGCGCACCACGAATGGGATCAACTTGGTCAGGTCTTGAACGTGAACGGTCAGTCGAGCCGACACCAAGGCCAGCCCGGTGCTGAACATCACCATCAAGAAAGTTATTGGCAGCAGCAGCAGCCAGGCCCAGGTGATTGGCTGAGCGAAGACGATCCAGGTGAGCAGCAGCAAAACCATCTGAGGCAGCAGGTTGAAGACCTGCTGGATGGTCGCCTGAATCGGCAGCAACATGCGTGGGAAGCTGAGCGAGCGAACCAGGCCCAGGTTTCCGGTCACCGAACCGGCGCCGGCGCCGAAGGCTCCCGAAATGAAGGAATAGAGAAAAACTCCCGTGAAGAGAAACGGAATGTAGTTCTCCGGGCGACTTGAGCCCATCAAGACACCGAAAATTAGGCCGTAGACCAAGGCTTGAACGGTTGGCAGCAAAACGGTCCACCAGCGTCCGAGACGGTTTCTGGCGTTTGCGGCTTCGCTGTTGAATCGAGCCATGGTCATCGCGAAATCGCGTCGCTTCCAGGCCTCTGACAAGTATTCGAGCAGAGCCGGGCGAGCGCCAACGCGCTTCAATCCGTGTTCCCGTGCGTAGTCGGCAAGACTCATTCGGGCTCCTTCGGCTCGTCTAGTTTTCTAGTGAAAGTCTACCTGCGGGGGCCGGAAAGCCCGGCTAAGCAAAGGTCCTTAGTTGGTGCCCTCGGCAGCGAATGCCGACTTAATCATCTGGTGAATGGCATCGAAATTCGGGTGAATCACATCGATGGTTGGCGGCACGAGCTCGAGCGAAACCATCTTCTTAGTCTTCAACTTGGTTGCCAACTCGACATAGTTTGCGAGCATTCCACTTGGAATGTCGGTCTTGACCAGTTTGGTGCCGGCGGCTGCAATGCTCTGGAACCTGGTCAGCACGTTGGCCGGGTCGAACTGATTGAGGATCGCGTTCTCGACCTCGCGTTGGCGTCGCATGCGGTCATAGTCGGTGGTGCTGTGTCGACTGCGGGCATACCACATGGCGTTATAGCCGTTCATGTGCTGCTGACCGACCTCGATCCAGCCGCTGACATCCGAGAGATCTAGCTTTTGGCCGCCGATTGGCAGGCGCTCTTTAACGTTGATGTCGACTCCGCCAAGGGCATCGACCAGACCGGCAAAGGCGGCCATGTCAACCATCACGTATGACTGAATTTTTAGCCCGGTCACATACTGCACGGCGTCTCGAGTTGCCTCGACGCCCGGAGTCGAACCGTGCTTGTCGGCCAGCGGGTAGAGATCTGAGTGGTTATCGGTGGTGTCTTTATAGATTGCATTGATCAGACAGTTCAGCCCGCAATCCCAGCCGTTTGGATAAACCTTGAGCATCGGCGAACCTGCGACGAAGCCCACGTGCTGAAGGTTGCGGGGAATTCCGATGTTCACCGCCGCACCGGTTTGGGCATTGATGCTGATCACTGAGATGCTGTCCGGGCGAATTCCAAATCGGTCACGACCCGAGTCGGCACCGAGAAGCATGATGTTGTAGCGACCGTCTACCGGTTCGGTGACGCCAGACTGATTGAAGATTGCGCCCAGAGCACCGGCAGAAACACCGGCCAAGTTGCCCGCGTATGAGATCGCCGAGGTGCCCAAGACTCCGGCCAACACGATTGCCGCAAAGCTGATCCAGCGGTCACGGTTATAGAGCCGCCCCAATTTCATCAGGCGAAGTGTGTCGATGCTAAGCAGCGCAAAAAGGATTGCATAGGCAAAGAGGAAGACCGCGAGAAAACCATCGACGAAAGGCATCGAGACCAGCGAAATCAGCCAGCTCTTGTGAATCACGCCGAGCGCCAGAAGAATCACCATTAGCACCCAGAAACTCAGGGTAGCCACAAGGCCAATTCGGGCTACGCGGCGGTTTCCGGCGAGCAGCTGAACCGAACCGGGAATCAGCAGGGTGAGCAACACCATCCACCAAGCGCGCTTATAAAGCTGCTCCGGGGTGACTCGCTCTACCTTACGGAATGGACCTAGATTTGAGATTTTAGCTTCGCATTCTTCTCGGCGACCTGCTCTTTAAGCGACTCGCCATAGGCAAGCATCGCGGCAGACAGCTTTGAATCAAATGAACCAAGGATGCGTGCCGCAAGGATTCCCGCGTTTTTGGCACCGTTGATCGAAACGGTGGCCACGGGGATTCCGGCCGGCATCTGCACAATCGAAAGCAACGAGTCCATTCCGTCCAACTTGGCCAGGGCAACTGGAACACCAATCACGGGCAGCGTGGTCACCGAAGCCAACATTCCCGGCAGGTGTGCCGCGCCACCGGCACCGGCGATGATCACCCTGAGGCCCCGACCGGCAGCGGCCTTGCCCCACTCGATCATGCGCTCTGGAGTGCGGTGTGCCGAAAGCACCTCTACCTCATACTCGATGCCGAAGTCTTTGAGCACCTGAGCGGCATCTGACATCACCGACCAGTCAGAATCTGAGCCCATGACTACACCGACAACAGGGTTTGACATGCTTGGCTCCTTAGAAATCTGACAACTTTGAAATTTTACCCAGCGGTTAGTCGTTATCCGCGGAGCAAAACGGCTGCGGCGCCCTTGGCTTCGGCGAGCGCAAACTGCAGATTATCCGAGACCACGGTGACGTGCCCCATCTTGCGGCCGGCGCGTGGACCCTTGCCATAGGTGTGCACCTTGGCGGCCGGATGTGCCGCAAGCGCCCGGCCATAGGCCTGAACAAAGTCGTTGGAATCATCCACACCGAGCAGGTTCACCATCACCGCGTGCTCAGCGGTCGGTTCGGTTGAACCGAGCGGAAGGTCTGAAACCGCACGCAGGTGCTGTTCGAATTGGCTGGTAACCGAACCCTCGATGCTGAAGTGCCCCGAGTTGTGCGGGCGCATCGCGAGTTCGTTGATCAGCAATCGACCGTCTCGTGCCTCAAACATTTCGACCGCAAGCACGCCGGTGACTTCCAGGCCCTCGGCCACCTGGCGAGCGATGTCTGCCGTCTTCTCGAGAGTTTCGGCACTTGCCTCGGGGGCCGGTGAAATTACCACCGAGCAGACCCCGTTCTCTTGGATGGTCTCGACCAGCGGCCAAGCCTTGAACTCGCCGCTCGGTCGGCGAGCGCTCAGCTGCGCCAACTCACGAACGAAGTCGACTTTTTCTTCAGCCAGCAGGCTGCCCCCGTATTGCGCTAGGTTGCCGAGCCAATCCATGGCGTCATCGGCTGAGCGAACAACTCGAACACCCTTGCCGTCATATCCGCCGATTGGGGTCTTCAAGATTGCCACGCCACCGTGGGTGTCGATAAAGGTCTGCAGCGATTCGGCATCCTGGATTTCGGCCCAGGCCGGCATCGGCAGACCCAGAGCGCCCAGACGCTTGCGCATTTTCAATTTATTCTGTGCAAAGGCCAGGGCCTTGCTAGGAGGATTCACCTTGACCCCCTCGGCCTCGAGGGCCTCGAGCACCGGAAGCGGAACGTGTTCGTGGTCGAAGGTGATCACATCAACGGTCGAGGCAAAATCACGAACCACATCTAGGTGGGTGTAATCGCCGACCTGAGTGGTGGCTAGTGCGGCAGACGAGCCGACAGCCTCGGCAAGCACCTTGATTTCGAGGCCAAGATTGATGGCCGGCGGTGTCATCATCCGAGCCAACTGGCCACCACCGATAACGCCAACAGAAGCCATGACACCAATCCTTTATTCGTCTGGTTCTAGTTTAAACCTTTGCGACCAGCACCTGGAGTTCGGTCAACAGTTTCTTGGCCCTGGGCAGGGCTGGAAGTTCGAGCGACTCGCCACCGGTCAGAGCCAACTGAATCTTGCGACCTCGACCGAGTCGAACTTCGGTCACCTGAGCGAAGCTTGCCTCGGATCGGTGTTGACCCATCAGCCCCGACCTAACCAAAATCCGAGTCGTATAGATGTCTACGTAGGCGCTCAAATATCGAAGCACCGGGATCAGCCAAAACAGCAGTGCGATTGCCGCGGCCACCGAATACATGGTCGTGTTCATCCAAGGCTCAGGCAGTCGGCCGCTATAGAACGAGACCCCGAAAGAAACCGCGGCCAAAATCAGAAACGGCAAGAAGAGCCGAATGGCGCGCGGCCGAATTCTCGCGATGCGACGTGATTCGATAAAACTCTGGCTCATTGAATCAATTGTGTCGCAGATGCACGATGTCGCCGGCTGAAACGGCAAATAGTTCGCGCTCGCCGTCTGGTTGAATCAGAATGCGACCGGTGTCATCGAGGCCAACTCCGTTGCCGGTGACCTCGTTATCGCCCGGCATAATTGCCCTCACTCGACGACCAATCGAGGCACAGCGGCCAGCAACCTCGTCACGGATTCCACTCGACACCGCGTCACCGCCGGCGGCCACGAATCTTTCGTAAAGCGAGATCAGTTCGGTCAGGTAGGCGGCCAGGATTCGGTCGTTGTCGAGCCCCGAGTCGTTGCCGCTTTCGATGGCAAGCGAAGTTGCGGTCTCGATAGGCAGTTCGTCAGCGCTCTGGCGGATGTTGATGCCGGCTCCGATCACCACGCCGGTGAGATCAGGCAATAGTTCGCTCAGAATTCCGCACACCTTGTGCTCGGCCACCAAAACATCGTTTGGCCACTTAATCTCGACCCGCGAACTGGGGATGAATTGGTCAACGGCTCTTGCCATGGCAAGGCCAGCAATCAGCGGCAGCCAACCGAACGCAGTTGGTTCAAGTGTCAGTTGAGACCCGGCGTTTGGACGCAGCAGCACCGAGATCGCCAAGGAGCTCCCCTCGGGAGCGACCCACTGACGACCAGTAGCCCGCCCACGACCGGCGCTCTGGTGGCCGGCAACCAAAACCGAGAGATGTGCACGATCGGCAGCGGCCGCGATGAGATCGGTGTTTGTCGAACCGGTTGATGAAACGTAGTCGAGTCGGTTGACGAGCTTGCTGCTGATCGGAAAATCCATGGACTTAAGGCTAGTCGCTGTAGAAAGTTAACAGCGGTTTTAGCACTTCATAGTGGCAAACCTTCAACAGTTTTCTGCCTGACGCTGGATAGAGTGGTGTGCATGGCTGAAGAAATGACCTACACCACGGCAATCCGTCTGAACCCAGACATCGCAACCACCGCGGGCAAGCTCGAAGATATGCGCAATCGCTATCACGAGGCTGTGCACGCAAGTGGTGAGGCCGCCATCGCCAAGCAGCACGCCAAGGGCAAGAAGACCGCGCGCGAGCGCATCGAGATGCTGCTAGACCCGGGTTCATTCGTAGAGCTCGACGAATTCGTGCGTCACCGTTCAACCGCTTTCGGCATGGACAAGAACCGCCCTTATGGCGACGCGGTGGTGACCGGTGTGGGCACCATCCACGGTCGCCAGGTTGCCCTGTTCTCTCAGGACTTCACCATCTTCGGTGGCTCGCTCGGCGAGGCAGCCGGAAACAAGATCATCAAGGTCATGGACCTAGCCATCGCAACCGGCGTGCCAATCATCGGAATCCTCGACTCGGGAGGCGCGCGCATCCAAGAGGGTGTGGTCGCACTCGGCAAGTATGGCGAAATTTTCAAGCGCAACACCATGGCATCTGGCGTGATTCCGCAGATCTCAATCATCATGGGCCCAGCTGCCGGTGGAGCGGTTTACTCCCCTGCGCTGACCGACTTCGTGATCATGGTCGACAAAACCTCAAACATGTTTGTCACCGGCCCAGACGTGATCAAGGCCGTGACCGGCGAAGACGTTGGCATGGAAGAGCTCGGTGGCGCCCGCACCCACAACCAGACCTCTGGTGTGGCCCACTACCTGGCCGAGGATGAGGTCGACGCGATCGACTACGCTCGCTCACTGCTCAGCTATCTTCCAGAAAACAACCTCTCGGAGACCGTGGTCTATGCGGCCGAGGGCGAGCTCGAAATCACGGATGAAGACCAGAAGCTGAACACCATCATCCCTGACTCACCGAACCAGCCGTATGACATGCGCTCGGTGATTGAGTCGATTGTTGATGGTCACGAGTTTCTCGAGGTGCAGCCGCTCTTCGCGCCAAACATCTTGATTGGTTTCGCCCGTGTAGACGGCCGCAGCGTTGGAATCATCGCCAACCAGCCGCAGCAAATGGCCGGAACCCTGAACATTGAGGCCGGTGAAAAAGCCGCGCGCTTCGTGCGCTTCTGTGACGCCTTCTCGATTCCGATTCTGACCCTGGTTGACGTGCCGGGATACCTTCCTGGCACCGACCAGGAGTGGGCCGGAGTGATTCGCCGCGGTGCGAAGCTGCTTTATGCCTATGCCGAGGCGACCGTGCCACTGGTCACCGTGATCACCCGCAAGGCCTATGGAGGCGCATACATCGTTATGGGCTCAAAGCAGCTGGGTGCCGACATCAACCTCGCTTGGCCAACCGCCGAGATCGCGGTCATGGGTGGTCAGGGTGCGATCAACATTCTTTATCGCAACGAGATCAAGGCCGCCGAAGAGGCCGGCCAGGATGTCGCCGCGGTGCGTGCGCGACTCGCCGCCGAATACACCTACAACGTAGCCAGCCCATTCTTGGCTGCCGAGCGCGGTGAGCTTGATGGGATTATCGAGCCGGCCGCCACCCGCGTTCAGGTCATCAAGGCGCTGCGTGCACTTCGCACCAAGCGTTCTAGCCTGCCGCCGAAGAAGCACGGAAACATTCCACTGTAATGGCCGGAAAACACGTGGCCGAAGAGGGCAAAGAGGCTAACCTGCAGGATTCACTGCGGGTGGTTCGTGGCGCCCCTACCCCGGATGAACTTGCCACGGTTATTGCCGTGCTAGCGGCCGTTCACGCCGAAGAAGAAGCCTCGGCAACCGGCTTCGAGCGCCCGCTAAAGTCATCCTGGTCTCGCAATTCCGCGGTCATGCGCCCGGCAATTTTGCCCGGCCCGGGCCAGTGGCGCGGTGCCTACCGCTCAGGGCTCAACTAGGTTCAAGTAGGCTGACCTAACACCCAATAAGTGAGGAAAACGCAATGACGCGCACACCATCCAAGATTGACCAGATTGCCGACGCCTGGGTCGACAAAATCGCAGAAATGCAACCAACCTTTGCGACCTACATCGGTCGCCCGGGTGGCGACGACAAACTAGACGATCACTCACCCGAGGCCGAAGAGGTTATGCACGGTGAGATCAAGCGCGTGCTGACCCAACTTGCCTCGACCGATGCGGTCGACAAGGTTGATGAGGTCACCAAGGATGCGATGACCCAAGATCTGCAGTTGAGTGTCGAACTTCACGATGCCAAGGTGGAACGCCGAAATCTCAACAACATAGCCTCACCGGCCCAGGGCATCCGTGACATCTTTGATCTTTCGAAGACCAGCACCGAGCAAGACTGGCGAAACCTGGTTTCTCGAATGAACGCTGTTTCGAGCTCGCTCGACGGCTACATGCGCACCCTTCGACTCGGCATCGAAGCCAAAGACACCCCGGCCCGCCGCCAGGTGCTGACCAACATCGATCAGGCAGAGAAGATTGCCGCGGCCGACGGATTCTTCAAGACCTTTGCGGCGAACGCCAAGCTTGAGAACGGTGAGCTACCAGCCAGCCTGAAGGCCGACGCCGAAAAGGCCGCCGAAGCCGCCACCGCCGGATATCAGAAGTTTGTCGACTTCCTGAAGACCGAACTGCTCCCGGCAGCAAACGAAGAAGACGCAATCGGCCGCGAACGCTATGCGCTTTTCAGCCGCAGCTTCCTCGGTGCAAAAGTGGACCTAGACGAAACCTACGAGTGGGGCAAAGAAGAGTTAGCCCGCGTCACCGCAGAGCAGGAAGCGGTAGCCAAACAGATCAAGCCGGGCGCAACCGTGCTCGAGGCCATCGAATTTCTAGACAACGACCCGAGCCGCAAACTTCACGGAACAAAGGCGCTTCAAGAGTGGATGCAACGCCTCTCAGACACTGCCATCGAAAAACTAAGCGGCACTCACTTCGACATCGCCGAACCACTCAAAAAGTTGGAGTGCATGATTGCCCCGACCCAGTCTGGCGGAATCTATTACACCGGGCCAACCGATGACTTCAGCCGCCCTGGGCGCATGTGGTGGTCGGTTCCGGTTGGCGTCGAAGAATTCGACACCTGGCGAGAAACCACCACCGTTTATCACGAGGGCGTTCCGGGCCACCACCTTCAGGTGGCACAGGCGGTCTATAACCGCGAACAGCTAAACACCTGGCGTCGCCTGGCTTCTTGGACCTCGGGCCATGGCGAGGGTTGGGCCCTGTATGCCGAGCGCCTGATGGCCGACCTTGGCTTCTTGGATGACCCGGGCGATCGCCTCGGCATGCTCGATGGCCAGCGCATGCGTGCCGCTCGAGTGGTTCTCGACCTTGGCGTTCACCTGGGCAAGCCTCGCCTGGATGGCACTGGCAAGTGGGACTTCGACTATGCACTCGACTTCATGGGCAAGAACGTGAATATGAGCCCAGAGTTTGTGAATTTCGAAGTGCACCGCTATTTCGGCTGGCCTGGTCAGGCACCGAGCTACAAGATTGGCCAGCGCATCTGGGAGCAGACCCGCGATGAATATGCTGCGCGCAAGGGTACCGACTTTGACATCAAGGAATTCCACCGCGAGGCGCTTAATCTAGGCGGCTTGGGCTTGGACACCCTTCGCAAGGCGCTGCTGGGTTAACCAATTCGTAACCCTCTATCCCCCAAAGAGGGGATA
>Ga0213922_1000672_pt1 | contig 14964 bp, 19 predicted proteins | sample McNCre2917MG_FD_165060 | JGI IMG/M metagenome (GOLD analysis project Ga0213922, IMG submission 165060) | Freshwater microbial communities from McNutts Creek, Athens, Georgia, United States - 29-17 MG | ecosystem: Environmental > Aquatic > Freshwater > Creek | place: USA: Georgia | collected... | reverse complement strand
ATTAGAACGTGGGGCAAGAGTGGTCGCTAAAGACTTACCACCTTGAGTGTTTTTATTAAATGTTGGCATGAAACCTTATGCTGTAATGCGGTTGACGTACCCATGAATTACAATGACGTTGGTTGTAGCGGCAAATGCTCTAACTACTTTAGGTGTTGCGTTGCCTTGCAAAAGCAAACCAGGGGTAATCAAATACAAACCGTTTTCGGCTTTTACCGTATATTCAATGTTGCCGTTAGGTGCAGTTGCTTCACCCCATTCAATCGTCAACTTTACGTCTGATGCAGAAGTATTAACTGCGTACAGCCAAATTTCATCAATGGTTGTAGCCGTTGATGAAGCCGTGTGAATCGCAGTACCAGCGGTAGCAGTTGCAGCGACAAGGATACCGAGACCTGTTCCTGTTGAACCTGCTGGTTGTAGTGCTAATTTGTTATATGTTGCCACTATTACTCCTAACTAAATATTTGAGAACTAAGTATAAACTGATCTGTTTCGTGTACTGCTACCCACGATGTGTCGTAGTTAGTTCCAGAGTTCTTATATAGAACTTGACCAGCAGTTCCACCTGTAGGCACACCTTGACCATTGGTTCCATTTGTACCGTTGGTTCCAGCAATACCACCATAAGCAAGGCTAGTCCAGTAGGTTACACCATCACCAATTTTAAATTTAGCGGTATCTGACTCAATACCCATCTCTCCATCAGCCAATAAAGGGTTGGCGGCAGTCCAAGCAGATGCAGTACCACGGCGAAGTTGAATTTGTACAGCCATTAGGTGTCTATTTTACCTTATGCAATTGAAAGTGAACCAGATGTTGTAAATGTGTGGATTGTGTCTGTTCCATCTGTGGTTTTTGTACCGCCAGTAATTGTTTTCCCTACACCATCAGCAGTTGCATAGCGGATTACAACTATGCCTGAACCACCAGCGCCACCTGCACCGTCAGTTGGTGCAGTGCTTGTATACCCACCAGCGCCACCGCCACCGCCAGTATTTGCAGTACCTGCTGTAGCAGTTGATGCGTTACCTGTACTTGCTCCTCCACCACCTAACCCTCCTACTGCTGTACACCCGTTAGCGCCACCTGCACCGCCTCCTGCATAATAGGTAGATGTTCCAGTAATTGTGCTGGCTAAACCGTCACCACCTTCTGATGCGCCGTCTGTACCTCCTGCTTCTCCAGCGCCGCCACCTCCACCACCTCGTGCGTAGGAACCACAAGTGCTGTTTCTGTCTTGACCTGCGTACCCTTGACCAGATACGCCAGTACCAAAGTTACCTGTAGTGTTACCAGAACGCCCACCACCTGAACCACCGTTTCCAGCAGTCGTATCCCAGGACGCACCACCACCTCCCGCAGTAGCGGTAACAATATTAGTAGCACCTTGAAAAATTGAACTATCTGTGCCATTGCCACCAGAAACACTTCTTGTTGCTGCACCAGCACCGCCAGCACCAACAGTCACAGTGTATGTAACCCCTGTACTTAAGGTTGCAGTACTTGTTAAATAGCCACCAGCGCCACCGCCACCACCCATCGTGTTTCCACCGCCACCTGCTCCAGCAACAACAAGGTATGTGACAGCAAAACTAGTATTTTGACGCATACCAACAGACCAACCACTTGACGTGTATACACGAACGTAATTGGTATCTGATTCAAAAATCATTTGACCAACTGTTGGTGATGCTGGTCTAGTAGTAGACGTAACAACAGCCATACCACCAGCACCAGATGCAATCTTTTCAGAAGTAACAGCACCAGACGCAATCTTTGCAGTAGTCACCGCACCATCGGCTAGTTTTGCCGTGGTGATTGACCCGTCTGTTATAGCACCAAGATTATATTTATTCTTGTTCTCTACAAACTTCAGTTCGTATTCAAGCGGGTCCATTATGCAGGAATTACTATCTCATCCCAAGTTTGGGCTTCTTCGTTCCAACTGTAGTGCTTGTCATCTGTTGGACGAGCAACTGGGGCTTCCCATTCAGTAGTTTCTGCGTTAAGCGACCATGATGGGTAAGGTTTTGGAGCAATATAAACGTCCAAATCCGATCGGTATGTGTACCCAATACCTGCATAACGGGCACGCATGTTGCCGTTGTACGAGGTCTGCTTCCATGTTCCACCAAGAAGGTTGCGACAGAATTCAGCGCCTACAACCTCTGATTCATTACCATCTGAGTCCTTGCAATCATCGTTAGATACAACAATGACTCGCAATACGATGTTGTCTTCGCCAAGTTCTGCAAAATGTGCCATTTAAGTTTCTCCTAAAAAGTATTTGTATTTATTATATTTATGCCGCTGAAACAGTATAACTACCTGTAGATGTAAATGTATGAACAGTATAAAGACCTGAAGTAGTTTTTGTTCCACCATTAATTGTAAATGGACCTGTTGACGCTGTGGGATATCTAAAAATGACTACTCCAGAACCACCAGCACCACCAATTCGTCCTGCACCACCAGCGCCTCCAGCGCCACCACCTCCACCACCCGTATTAGCCGTTCCAGCACTTCCTGCGCCACTGTTTGTTCCTGCACCGCCACCGCCAGTTCCACCAGAACTTGCAGCGCCACCATAACTACCGCCACCACCGCCACCAGCACGAGCAATAGAAGTACCTGTTATAGATGAGGATATTCCACTACCACCGTTGCCACCAACAGATGATGCAGGAGAGTTAGAACCAACAGCGCCAGCGCCACCACCACCGCCACCAGATATGTACCCAGTTCCACCAGGAGTAGCAGTACCACCAGCGTAACCTTGGTTTGCAGTACCTGAACCACCTACGTTTCCTTGGTAACCTTCTCCACCGCCTCCTGAACCACCAGAAGCGCCACTACCAATTTCGGTACCACCAGCACCGCCACCAAGAGATGTAATGGTATCTAAGGACGAGTTGCTTCCATTATTTTGTGCAGCACCACCTGCCCCAACAACAACGGTATAGGTTGAACCAGTATTCAAAGTAAAAGTGGTTTCTACGGCTACGTTAGTTCCAGAAGTTTCTCCAACAACGCTTGACCGATACCCACCTGCTCCTCCACCACCAGATGCGTGTCCGTTTCCAGCACCTCCTCCTCCACCAATAATTAAGTACTCAAGGGTTATGTTTAAAGCACCCCAAGTGTTTTGTCCTTTTTCTTGTTGTTGGTCATTGACAGACCAAATACCACCACCATAACTACTTCGTTTTGCGCCAATAGCGCTACCACGTCGTCTAGGCATTAACTAATTTCCTCGTAACTACAAACACCTTCAAGTTTAAGGGTAGTACTTCCAGTAAGACGTAATGAATCACCTTCTTCAAGATAAATGGCTTTAGAAAGTATGTCAAGAGTAGTTCCAGCAGGTACAGCCATTAAATAAGCAAGCCTATATGCAGTAGACGAACGAAAAAGATCAACGGTAAGGTTGTATGAGGTTGTACCATCAACGTTTGACACAAGTAACGTATTAACTTTAAAAACTTTACCACTGGCGGCTGAGTTAGTGACAATTGCTGTAGCGGTGTTAGTAACAGCCAAAACTGTTGTTTTACCTGTGATTGTTGCTACGTTAACAATGTTTGGTGCTGCCATAAATCATCCTCCAAAGACGATAGCCATGGCAATGGATTTGCCAGTTGAAGCGGGGGTATATCCCAAAGCGGTAGTAACCATATTACTTGTAATGGTTCCAATAGGCGCATAACTCAAAGAGTTCCACGCAGAAGTACCATTTCCAACTTTCATTTTATTTGTGTCAGATTCAAGCCCTACTTCACCTTCAACAAGGATTGGGTTGACTGTACTCCATGCGGAAGCCGTACCTCTACGCAATTGGATTTGAAAAGCCATTACACACCACCACCGTCTACAGGAGCCGTTTGAACATAAAACTGAACGATTGTAGGGTCGCCCCCATCAATCACATACTTACTAAGTACGATGTTACTGATAAGAAACCATGCAGAGCCATCATATTCATAAATACGTTGACCAATTGTATATTGATCGCCAAGTGTTGGGGAGGATGGAAAAGTGACAGCCATTAATTGACTAACCATTCTTCTGCGGTGTTACCTTCAGCAACCCATGCGTCGTATGCGGTTTTGTTCGGGTTATCGTCAGTTAAAGGAAATGACATAACTCCACCGTCTGATAAGCGTTGCATGATGTGGCGTTGTATACCATTCATTGTTTCAATATCAAGATAATAAAACATCACAACTCCGCACTTGCACCAAAATAAGCAGATGTTGAGTTATTAGCAACTACTTCAAGCCAACGATATTGCGAACCGTTTGCTGCGACAGCAATGTCAAATTGAACCATATTCTTGCTTGAACCTTGGGTGGAAAGCGTAAGAGATGTAACCGCTTGCAATGTTACTTGGTCATATGTGGCAAGTGTTGAGTATTCTATTGAAGTTGGTACAACTCTGAGCGTGACTGGTGTTTGGACCATCCCCCTGCCTACGGTTGCTGAACTAAATTGACCAAACCCAAAACGACTATATACTGAGTCTCCACCAACCCTAAAGTAATACCGTTGACATTTAGCAAGTGTTACCTGTGCATCTTCAAACTCAAATGGTGTAGCAACAGCACCAGCCTCTAGTTGCACACCCGTTAGGTAAAACGTAGCGTTAGCGTTTGTTGCCCATTGAGTTCCAGTAGAAGTCTGCATATGTATAGAACTGTACGTTGTCCAACCGCTTTTGTATGCGTCACCAGTTCTGTTTGCATTCGCACCGAGACACCAAGTTATGCCTAAACCAATCCCATTGGTTGTACCCCATGTTCCAGCAGATGTTGCCGAAGCCATATCAATAGTAATTGTTTTCTTTTCCCAAGTATTTGCTGCGCTGATTGTGTATTCGGGCTGAAAAGCACGAGTTGTCGTACTGGCGTCCCAGTTCCCATTTTCTAAAAAGAGGTTGTATGTTCCAGCAATACTTGAACGAACCCAAAACGATAAAGTCATCGTCTTGGAATAATGCGCACGTATATTGAAGCCTTCAATGAATGTTCTAATTCGCATAACACCACCAGAACCAAAAGTTAAACCAGTCGCACCAGTAGCAATTTTGTACGCTGAATTGAAACCAGTTGGCACTACAGATGTTTCTTGGGAAACTGTGATATTTGAACCAGCAGTCCAGGTGTAGTCAATAGTGTTGAACCTATCTGCTCCCCACCAAAAGCCACCACCAGCAGAAGGGAATGAAAAACTTGTTCCACGTTGTGCAATCTTCATATCACCATTGATAATCACGTTCCGACCACCAGCAATAGGAGCCAACACAGTCCACTGTGTACCATCCCACACCGCCGTCTGGTCAACATCAGTCATATAAATAACCTGACCGTCATAAGGGCTGGCAGGTTTATTTGTACTGGTGCATACACCAGGTTGCATGATTGATGATGAGCCAATAACAGATGAGAAAGGCATTATGCGATACTCAAACTTCCTGAACTAGTAAAGGTGTGAATAGTGTTTGTGCCTGATGTGGTTTTAGTACCACCAGAAATAGTCTTACCAACAGCATCAGCCGTTGGGTAACTAATAATAACTACACCAGAACCGCCAGCACCACCTGTGTAATAAGTACCACCAGAATAACCGCTACCACCACCGCCACCGCCAGTATTTGCGGTTCCAGCAGTAGCAACTAGACCACTACCAGCACCTCCACCACCGTTTCCGCCTGTTCCGACAGTACCGCCATAATCGTTATGCTTGCTACCGCCACCACCACCAGCGTAATAAGTGTTAGTACCCGAAATAGTTGATTGAACACCAATACCACCATTACCAGCACCAGATGAGGTTGCATCACCACCAATTGCTCCAGCACCCCCACCTCCTCCACCTAAGTATGGGTTGCTACCATAACTCAGACCACCAGCATTACCTTGACCAGACGTACCAGAAGCACGAATTGCAGTGAGATATGAGTAAGAGTTCCCACCGCCTGAGCCACCTGCTCCACCAGCATAATATGAAGAATTGTTCTGAGCGCCACCGTAACCACCACCAGTAGTCGTGGAAATAGTTGTTGAACCAAGAACAATTGAACTAGACCCACCTTGTGTGCCTACGGTTGTATTTAGTCCACCTGTTCCACCTGCACCAACAGTAATCGTATAAGTGCTTCCAGTAGTAAATGTTGCAGTACTAGTTAATAAACCACCTGCGCCACCGCCACCGCCAAGCGAACCACCGCCACCTCCTCCAGCGACCACAAGGTAAGTAACAGTAAATGCTGTTGTTTGATTCATTCCAACAGACCAACCTGATGCGGTGTAAACACGAACATAATTCGTGTCTGATTCAAAGATCATCATTCCGATATAGGGGTTACTAGGACGACTAGTAGAAGTACAAACTCCTGGGCGCATGCCCTTATCTGATGCTGAAATACTCATGCTATTACCAAACTACCAGAGGATGTGAATGTGTGGATAATGTAACCACCTGAAGAAGTAACTGTTCCACCAGTAGCAATTTGAACGTTGCTTAGATACCTAACAATTACGATACCTGAACCACCAGCACCGTTATAGCCCCCACCAGAGCCTGTGTTAGTTGTACCAGCCGCACCTGATGCACCACCAATACCACTAGCACTACCAGTGTTACTAATACCAGAACCTCCAGCGGCTCTATACGTAGGAGTTCCAGTAATAGAAGATTGAACACCACCACCACCAGATGCAGTTGCGTTGCCTGCTGCGTTTGTTGCTGTGCCACCGACCGCCCCTGCTCCACCACCGCCACCGCCACCGTCAATCAACGCCGCACTGATACCAGTACCACCTGCATAACCTTGCCCTGCGGTTCCAGCGCCTCCTACACCGCCTGAACCACCACCAGTTTTACCAGAGCCACCGCCACCTGAACCACCTGTGTTACCAGCAATTACACCACTTCCTGATGCTCCAGCGCCACCACCAGTTGACGTAATTGAACTAATAATACTGTTATTACCGTTATTAGCAATGGCACCACCGCCACCCACAGTTACTGCGTAAGTTCCAGGAGTTAAAACAATAGTTGATTCAGCGCTTGCACCACCACCAGAACTTTCTCCTACAACTGACGAACGGTAACCACCTGCGCCACCGCCACCACCTAATCCAGTTCCACCGCCACCTCCACCAGCGACAACAACAAATTGCATCGTTAAAGAAGGGTTAAATGGGTAACCATAGGACCAACCAGAGGATGTATACACTTTTATAAAACCAGTATCTGTTTCAAAGATAGTTTGACCTACAAAGGGTGATGCAGGGCGAGTAGTACTAGTGCAAATACCTGTTCTTATAGAACCAAGACCGTAGGCAGAACTAAGAGCCATTAGTTAGTTTTGTCCCATCCAACTAAGGTAACGGTTACTTTAGAAGCCGTATCTGACAATCCTTGTAGTGTTTCTGTGGAGTTCAATACTAAAGCCGTATCAAATACCATAATGTCGTTTGCGCCAATAGGCAAGTTAGACATGATTCGGTTAGCGGCTGTTGCGGCTGAACCAATAGCCAACGTCACAGTACGGTCAATGGTGTCCGTATTCGCAATAATTATTTGCTTTATAACAAAAGTGTGAGCAGTTGTTACGGTGCAGAGCGTAGTCGTGGTAGTACCCAATTGTGTTGGACCACCTAGTCGTGCTTCAGTTCTATCTCCAGATGCCATTTATGCTCCTATAGCCATAGTTATAATTGCTCCGTCAGTAGTGGTGTTTAGACCGCCACCAGCCGCAACTGCTGGAACCCAGTAGGTTCCATTCCATTGTAATACTTGACCCGTTGTTGGTGTAGCGGCTTGCACATCTCCAATATCATTTAAATATTGAATTGTAGGTATTGAGCCAACTTCTACCCACGCAGAGTTATACCTAATATAGGTTCTTGTCGTATCAGATTCAAACCAAAGGTTTCCGTTAGTTGGGGACGATGGAGGGGTATCCGAAATGGTAACGCTGGCTCCACCACTAGCCACTGATGCGGCTGTCCATGTTGAACCGTTATAGGTAATAACGTTTCCTGTAGATGCCCCTGTCGTACTTAATTTAGAAAGTGAGATTGCGGCGGCTGAGTTGATATCGGCATCAACGATGGTGCCATTTGCAATCATGGTGCTAGTTACTGTGCCCGTATCAGCAGCAGTAATAGCAGTACCTGAAATCTTTGTTTTATCAATGGCGGCTGATGCACTTATATCAGAATCAACAATTACTCCGCTTCCAATTGCGGTGACACCAGCACCAGTAATAGTCACATCTCCAGAAACTGTGGTTGCTGTAACTACACCAGTAGTTGTGGTACCAAGAAGAACTTGACCAGGTGTGGCGTTAGCAAGTTTGCTATGGGCAATAGCGGCAGTGGAACTAATATCACCATTTACGATAGTTCCATCAGCAATCATGGCACTGGTTACAGAACCAGTATCGGATGTAGTTACGAACGTAGAAGTATCTAGCGCCCATGTATCTGCGGCTGTTTTCTTAAGAACACCAGAGGTGCCAGCAAGCCCAGCAATTGCTGTAAGGTCACCGTCAAGTGGTTGGTAAGTGTTTGCAGTTACTGCAATGGTAGGGGTACCACCCTCAGAAGCAGTTCCATTGGTGAGGGTAATACCCGTACCAGCAACTAGGTTTTGAACATAGTTACCGTTTGTATCAGTACCTAAGTCAATTTTGTCATTTACCCACAGTGTTCCGTTGTACTTAAGGAAATCTCCAGAAGTTGGAGGAGTTGTAATCAGGTCTACGTCATGGATTTCATCTAATTCATAACCGTTTTGAGCGGCTACATAGATGATTCCGTTATTAGTTGCACGAACAACAACACCAATGTAAACAAGGTGTGCTGGAGCATACGGTTTAGTAGTAGTTACTCCACCATTTGTACCAAGATATAACGTTTGACCAACGGTATAACCAGTACTTAAATCCATACCAAAAACATAACCACGAGTAACAACTGGTCCAGTTGCTCCTGCGGCTATGGCTTTACCAACTAATCCAACAGTTTTAGCAGATGTTGAGTCTCCACCATTTCCTGCTCGCTTTACACTGGCATGGCTTCCTGTACCACCAAACAAGTAAACGGCTTCACCAACTTGGAGAGTCGTAGCCTCAGCGTTTTGTACAAGAGATACGGTGGTTGGGAAATCATTAACCCAAGTACTACCATCATAAGAAAGTGTTTGATATTGCGCTGGGCTAGTAATAACAACATCGGATAATCCATCAAGGTTTGTAGCACCAACAGTTGAAGACGCAACATTTACCCAAGCAGTACCGTTCCATTGAATAAGGTCACCAGTTGTTGGCGAAGGAACTGTGACATTTGATAAATTATCAAGAGTTGCATTGAGCGATACAGTTGCAGTTGAACCTTCACCTTGAGTATGTGATACCGAAACACCAGTACCTGCTGAAACATCCAGCATGTAATTACCAGTGGTGTCTGTTCCAAGGTTGATTGGATCATTAACCCAAGCAGTGCCGTTCCATTTAAGGAAATCCCCAGATGCTGGTGTTGGTGCAGTTACGTCTGTAAGACCATCAAGTGTTGTTGCTCCACCACCACTACTAAGAAGGTTTGAACCAACACCTGTATTAGCAGAAGTTAAATCAATGTAAGCACCACGGTTAGAACCGCCAGTTTCAAAAATACGAATCTTGTTTTGATAAATGTCAATTGCAACGTTTCCAGAAATAGTGGAGTTTGTTGCAGGCTTGGCAAGGTTAATTTCGCCACCCTCATCTCCAGATGATGCAGTTACTGTAAAAAGACCACCAACCTTAAAAGCATCATCTGTTTTTAAGACATCGGCTGATTCACGGTAAAGGGTTACGTCACCAGTAGCAGAACCAGAACCCCAAACAAGGCGACCTCCTGCTTCAAGTTTTAAACGAGCATAAGTATCAGCATCAACATAAACGGTGACAGCATCAGAACCAGCAGAAGCAAGTTGCTTAACAGTAATAGGTACTGTAAATTTCTGTGCCACGACCTCAATCGCTTCCTATGTTGTGACCCCTCAAGGTCTATTTAATTATTAGCCCGTTACTACGATGGTGTAATCGTTAGCCGAGATGGTTCCGTACAATACTACAGAAACTGTGTTTCCGTTTGAACGGGTTACATCTCCAATTACCGTAGCACCAGTTGAAACTTCGTAAATTTGAACCATTACATCAGTTGTACCAAAGTTATGGGTAACTGTAGTGGTTGACACACCTGCGCTACTTGCGGCACAACCTTGTTTGGAAATACGAGCCAATACTGGGGTGCTAGTGGTAAGACCACTTGTTGAGGTGCTTGCAAGGTTTGTACGAGCACCAGATGCCGTTGAAGCATCAGTACCACCATAAGCAATACCAATTTTTGTTGCAGTCCACTCACCATTTGCGATGGTGCCTACAGTGGTAATGGTGCTTTGACCAGCGTAAGTTGATGCAATGTCAACGCTGTCAGCGTTTACAGTAATTCTGTCTGTGGTTCCAACAACATCAATAGTGTTGCCAGTCTTAGTAAGACCAGCACCTGCTGTAATTTGACCTGCTCCTGAGAACTGCGCCCAGTTAATTGCAGTAACACCTACGTTAATAGTTCCGTTTGTGCTGACTACCCAACCACTGTCTGCGTTTACTGTACCTTCTTCAACAAAGGTAAACGCACCTGGGGTTACTTCTGCGTTAGAGTCAAAGTCAGTTGCACGAACTGCGGCACCAGATGCTTGTACAACGTAGATACCGTTTTCAGATGCAGTGCTTTGGTTCTTAACAAGAACACGGTCACCAGTTGCAAGAGTTACGGTGGTGTCAAGAGTGTCACCATTTTCAAGTTGGTTAGCAAGGTTGATTGGTCCAGTGGTAGCAGCACGAACTGATTGCTTAACATCAAGACCTGAACGAGCGGCATCTACATAACCTTTAGTTGCGGCATGAGCATCATCAGTAGGTGTTCCAAACTTGGCTTGACCGTTAGAATCACGGATAACCAACTTGCTTGCAGTTGCTTCCGATGTAGCATCTGCCAACTTTGAGAAGTCTGAGGCGGAGAGAAGACCTGCACTTGCCGATGTAGCAAGGTTTGGCGTAATGGTAATTGCGCCGTTGGATTCGCTGATGGTAAGGGCACTTGACTGGGAACCAGACGAGGTAACCCCAGTGATCATCTTTCGCCATGCGGAGGCAGTTACGTCATAAACTTTAATTACACCTTCAGTGCTATTAAAGATCATCCGACCATCAAAGTTGCCCGTGTTAGGGTCGGTGCCTACTACTTCAAATGTACCATTAAGCAGTTGATTCTGGTTAAGGTCAATATTAGTTAGAAACTTCTGAGCCATTAAAATTCCTTACGTGAGGTAGGCATAGCCTGAGAACGCTGATGAAAAGTTTACTACAACTTGTGTGGTGGACAGGTAGTTAATCTCCCCATAAACCACCGTTTTGGCACTGTCAACAATCATGACCGATGGGTAACCACCTAATGCATGGTTAATTGTCCACGTTGTAGATGCCGTTCCTTGTGTATGAACATGCCGAACAGCGGAAGGATAAACAAGGTTAAGTACTTGGTTTGGGGAAACCCCAGTAATACTGGCGCTTGCTGTCTCAGCAACCGTAACTGTTCCAATAGTTAGGTTGTTTGCAGGTCCAGCAACACCTGGATCATGAACTTCAATTACTTGGTCAGCAGGCTCTGTGACAGTAGAAACTGTCTTTTTCTGCGTTACCGTAACGTACTTGTTCGGTTGCTTGGTTACCTCTACGGTTTTGGTGGTCATGCGGGCGGTGCTGAGATAGCGGCTTCTACAACAACAGTTCCAGATGCCAAACAATCCCAATCACCAGCCGAGTCCTGAACAAACAAATCAAAGTTGTAACTGCCTGAGGACACTGTGTTTTTGTCTGAAACGTGCATTTCTAGTGTGGCACCCGATGCTGGGGCAAGGTAACCACGGCGGTTTCCATCCAATGCAACAATTGTGGCTTCTGATGGAACACTGGAGTACCAACGTAGATCCAATACAGTCGCCCCTGCGGTGTCTTTTGCCTGCATATAGGCGTTTTGAATCGTGAGGATGTCGCCATCGGCGTCTTTCCATGTGAATGTGCGACGGAAGTCCACACGTTGCTTGAAGCGGATTTCCATTGCCTGTGAGTCCTCCAGAGGTGTAATGTTGTCAAGAGCCGATACAACGATTGTACCCCGTGCAACAGGGCGCTGAATATCATTGATAGTGGCAAGGACGTCATACTCAAGTTCACCTAAAGGAAGGTCTTGAGTCTCTTCGGCGCTCAATGAGAGCATGATTCCATTTTCAGCCGTTAGATCTACAGTGATTTCTTTTTTAGCCAATCCTGTGGTTTGGATAAATGACCGAGCCTCAGTAGGTTTTACCTGTTTATGGGTGCGGCGATCTTTGACAATAAGCAAGCGTTCCCACGGCAGCCCACGGGTAATGCTGTAATTAACGGTGTGGGAACGATGGGTCATGTTATAAGTTTACTCTACGGAGTCGTCACCTTTTAGAAGGGCGCCAGCAAGATGGATAGCCAATGAGGCGATCGTGATCCAAATACCCCATTTCAAAGTCTGACCGCTAAGGGTAATTAGGACCATGCCCGTTCCACCCAAAGTCCACGCCAAAGCATGCATTTCATCAATAAGTTTCTTCACAAGTCTCCTAAGACGGTCTCTTAAATTTTGGATCTACGTCTAGAAACAACTGGTGCAGGTAATACAAATGATACCGTAGTGGCGGCTACCACTACACGGCGTACTCCTACCGATACTGTTGAATCTGTCGGCACATACTCGTCAAAACCGCCCTCAAACACGTTAATTTCCGCTTCAAACGATTCTTTAACTTCGGTCGGAGCATTGACAAGTGCTTCAACAATGGCAGAGGCTTCCTCGGCGGTCAATTCCCCAGTATTAATGGAAGCAAACACTTCAGCCGCTTGGTCCCCAGTAATGTTTTCCAAAACTGCGGCGCTGGTAGCAAGTTGGGTTGCTTGGTCACTGGATATGTCAGTAGCCAAAATAGTGTCCACAACTTCTTGAACTTGGTCTTGGGTGATGTTGTCTGACTCAAGGATGCCAATAACCTGATCCAAAACTTCTGGGGTAATCTCAGTAAGGGTGTCTAAGTTTTCAACCACAGCGTCCACAATGGCTTGAACTTGCTCTTCGGTAATGTTGTCTGAATTCAGAGCATTCACAACATTAGACAAAACTTCTGGGGTAATTTCTGTAATGGTAGTAAGTTGATCAACTACGGCAGCAACTTCTTCTGGGGTAATAATTGCATCAGGAATAGTTGTGGTTGTGGTTTCTTCTACGGTAGTATCAGGGGATGCTTCAGTTGTCGTTGTTTCTGGCACAGTCGTTGTTGGCGCTGGTGCAGTTGTCGTTGTTGTTTCTTCAGGAAGCGTCGTTTCTGGCGTGGTTTCCTCTACTGTTGTCGTTGTGGTGCCTGTCGGTACTACAACGGGCGGTTCAGGAACGGGAGGCAATGTAGATGAAGTTGTTGTGGTGGTGCTTGTTGTATTCTCCACTAACGTGGTACTTGTTTCTGGCACTGTTGTGGAAGTTGAGGAAGTAGATGTTGTCGTTGTCTGAGGTTCAGTACTCGTGGTTGTCGTGGACTCTGTGGTCGTTGTCGGCGGCTCTGTCGTTGTGGTTGTTGTCGTCGTGGTTGTTGTCGTTGTGGAAGTGGTGGAAGAAGTAGTAGTCGTTGTTGTAGTTGTTTCTGGGGCGGCTGTCCACAAAGATAAATTACTAATTGTTAGATGCCCAGGTTGGCAACAAGTATCGGTTGAGTACTGGCGAAAGGTAAACACATCCCCTTCTTGCACAGGTACTGACTTAGTTCCACTTTGAGTTTGTTGCCAAGTATTTCCAAGCGTGACGTACGCACCGTTAACTGCGTACTGTGGCGGGTCATACCAAGGTCCATCATTCGTTTGGTAAAACCAAGAGAAGTCAACTGTGTTTATCCCAGAAGGTATTGTGGATTCAATTTTGACCCAATGGGGTTGTCCTGAGCACCCGCTACCATCAGGACCATGTAGAACAATACTTGCACCTACAACTTCAACTGAACCAGAGTTTGCACAGGACTTACTGAATGTCCAGTTACCAAGAGCGTCTGCTTTAACAGAAGTAACTGGAGAAATCCAAGCCAATAGGGCTACAGGGAAATAGATCCAAAACCCTCTACGAACTTTCATGACCCTCCTTAGACACGAAAGACGGGCCGCCCGCAGGCAACCCGCCCTCGTTGAGTCTCGGTAATACATTGTACTACAAATTTAACAATGTACTCGTGGAATAGAATAGAAAACACTTAATATACCCCTTCACAGCAGGCGTCTCTAGACCCACATTCGGGGCAACGGTAATGAGCATGCTCTGGGCGCATACGAGCGCCACACCGAACACACTGCTCGCTACAGTCGGTTACTTCAGTACTTGGAGTTTGACTTCCCATGCACCTGCCCCTACAGACCGAATGTTTAATAAAACAGACGACTTGTAGCCATGCGCTTTAGCAAGACGCATTGCTTGATCAATGGCATCTTGCATAGAAGGCGTATGAATCGGGTAGGTCACAATCACATGTATAGTTTACATCAATGAAACTTCTTAACGCAGGGTGCGGAACCCATTATGCCGATGGTTGGGTAAATACCGACGTATGGCAAAATCATGAAACACGTCCTGATGTACTTCTTAAACCAGGCGAACCATACCCATTTGAAGACAACACCTTTGATGCAGTGTTAATGAGCCATGTACTGGAGCATATTGCATGGCATGAAGTTCCTGCATTTCTTAAAGACATGGCTCGTGTGGCAAAACCAGGAGCGCCAATGCTTATTGTGTGCCCTGATGCATACAAGACCATCAAACTATGGAAAGACGGCAAACTACC
>Ga0213922_1000671_pt1 | contig 14965 bp, 32 predicted proteins | sample McNCre2917MG_FD_165060 | JGI IMG/M metagenome (GOLD analysis project Ga0213922, IMG submission 165060) | Freshwater microbial communities from McNutts Creek, Athens, Georgia, United States - 29-17 MG | ecosystem: Environmental > Aquatic > Freshwater > Creek | place: USA: Georgia | collected... | reverse complement strand
CCCGTCCTGCAATGCTTGGATAATAAAGCCATCAAAAAAGTCATCAGGGATTTCGATTTTCATTGAACACCTTAAAGAAGTAATCAGCGTCTACAATTACCAATGGCTTGCACTGATTCTGTTTAATCACTACCAGAGGCTCATAAGTCCCGTGTGCGGCTGCTTGACGATAGAAATCGTACACAGCAATCTTAGCATGAGACTTACATTCGATCTGGAATGGATACACTTTACGAGCAGCAGGAGACAGCTTAACGTCAGCGCCACCTGCGCCCATGCTGGTGCTTACCACGTCGTCAGGCTCTAGAGTAGGCGCATATTCCAACATCTTCTTAGCTGTCCATTGCTGCAACAGCCTGCCCTTGTTCTTTGCGCTACTTGGTTTCATTCATTGTCCTAGAATACTGATGAAGAAGACCGCCGAAAGTATCAACAAACTCCTCATCGTGATTTGTTTTACCCATAGTAAACATAATCGCATGGACAAGTTCATGGTAAAAAGTAGCCTCCTGAGCCTGTTCCGGCAATGCTGCACGAATCTTTATCGTGTGAGTCTCCGGATCGCATAAACCCATCTCAGTCATGTGCGCTACACTCAGGACTGTCCACTTGCATCCTGCGAGGTCGAAGGAGGCAACCACATTTGTCCCGGTGTCCTTCGCAGCCACAACAGTTGCCCGTTTTCGGTCAGTCTTTCGTGCGACAGTTCGTGTTTCTGATACGTCTTCCATACGGCCTCATACAGTTCTTGTTCAGTCTTACATTCACTCAGTATCTTGTTTGCCTTGACTGGCCCAATACCGTGAATGCCCTCAATGTTGTCTGTTCTGTCCCCTGTCAGCATTTGCTTGTAGAAGTTTCGTAGTCCTTCAAATTCAGTGACCGTGTACTTCTCGCATTTGACAGGATTGTAATGAAGCCCCGGAAGTTGATCCAGGTCTTTATCCACATGAACAATCCAAGCACTTGGGTTCTGTGCAGAAGCAATAGCCACAGCATCGTCGGCTTCCTCGCCCTCAGTCACCTCAGCACCCAAACGCTTCACCAAGACATCACGAAGATACTCGTAATGCTTGGGCTTCTTCATGTCCTTGCGGTTTCCCTTGTACGGAACAGTCTTGGCAATGTCATACCTATAGTTAGACTTGCCGGTGATCCATGCTTTGTAGTCCTCGCATTTGAGGTCAATATAAACAATGTCAGTGAACCACTCGACAAGCCTAGCCCTAGCAATGCTCTCGGAGTCATTCTCTGACGCAAAGCCAATGCGATAAACCATCACATCAGCATCTACGAGAGCCAGACTAGGATTAGAGGACATCTTCCGTTTCTTCCTTGACTGCGCCTTCAGGATTGTAGGTCTTCAGTTCCGTTACGATCAGCTTCTGGATGCTCGGAGCAGAGCCGAACTTTGCAGACATCTTGTGACGATAAGAGGTAACCAGAGCAACCACCTTGGTTCCATTACCGATCTTCTTGATGTCCACAGGGTTACCGTCTTCGTCCACAGGCTCAAACACGAACTTAGACTTACCGACAATATATTTGCCCATGGTGTCCTTGTTCTTGATCTTGATGCCCAACTCTTCCAGGGCTTCGCAAGCCTTGTCAGACAGCATACCGAGAGTGCATTCGTACTTCGTGTTGTCTTCGTTAAACTTGGTGTTGAACTCAGCCATCCAGTTAGCCCAGAAAAGCTCACCAGCAACGCGAACAGGCTTGTTATCACTACTCATTTCATCTTCCTTTCAGTTTTACAATGGTGCGGCCGGCGGGACTCGAACCCACACAGCGTATGCCGGGAGATTTTAAGTCTCCTGTGTCTACCGATTCCACCACAGCCGCTTACGATCACTCTTCAGTCTTAGCAGGCTCTTGTGCTTTGCCTTGCTCCTTAGCTTGTGCTTCGATCTTCTGAATCAGCACAAATGCTCCGGTCTTGCTAGGCAGTTCGCCAAGAACTTGCAGGATGAAGTTGATTTCGTTGATTTCGAGGTTAAGGTTCATGTTAGTCCTTTCGTGTGTTTATGCTACTATTGTAGCGTCATATTGTCAGGAATGCAAGAACTTTCTTCATAAAACCCTAAAATGTATAGGGCTTCTACAAGAAGGTACTTTGCATCCTCATAGTTCAATTCCTGAGAAAACTTCAGTTCAAAGCCATCTTCAGCTGCCCGAATGATGACAATTCCTTGGGGAGCCTTATCAGTGCGTTTCTTTCCAGTTTCTGCCAATTTTGTACTCCCCGTCCAGAGGACACCGTAGTTTGAAATGCTCACCTGCCTCGATGATGCTCAGCCGTGCTGCCTTGCCTGCTTCTTCGGCAATACTGGCAGTACACTCAAACTGAAACTCATCGTGGACATTGGCAACCAGCTTCACAGGCCATTTGTGCTTCTTGATCTTATCATAGAAGAGACACAGAGCCTTCTTCATCACGATAGCCCCTGCTCCTTGTAGAAGACTGTTCAACGCTGCATGCTCGGAGCGTACCCAAATCTTACGACCATCAAGCCCCGGTACAAAGCCCTTGCCTGCATACTTGGATACCTTATCTCGTAGAGCCTTGAGTGCGGGAGTCGCATTAAGGAAGGAACTCGTAAGTCTTTCACCGTCCTTTGCCGACCCACCAACGATAGAACCAATCTTTGATGGCCCTGCCCCGTAGAGGAAAGCGTAGATGAACGTCTTTGCTTGATCCCGTGTCTGTAGTCCTGCTGCTTTTTGATTCTTCGTGTGGACATCAGTTCCGTCCTTGGAAGACCCTTCCACAACCGTCTTGACATAATCATCATCCTTCATGTAATGTGCCAACATCCGAAGTTCTAGACCCGATGCGTCACAGCCTACCAAGACATTCCCAGGCTCAACCGTCCAACACTGACGACACTCAGGCCCGTAGACAGACCCTGCATTGGGAATCTGTGCCATGTTAGGGCTTTGGTGCGTCATACGGCCTGTCACGGCACCGTTGGTGATAACCCTACCGTGCACCCTGCCATCAGAGCCTACAGCTTCCATCCATGATTCAATCTGTGCCACACGTTTTTGAAGCATCAGGTACTCAGCAACCAGTTTAGCCTCAGGAAGCTCGATCTTCGACAGGATAGATTCGTCAACCATCGGCTGTCCTGTCTCGGTAAACTTCTCAGGCTTCCAGCCAAGCTCAATCAGTTTTTCTCCGATTTGCTTTCTCGAACCTGGGTTGAAAGTAACCAGCAACGGCTTGAGTTGCTTTCCTGTCTTTTCTGAGACTCTCGGCACTTCGTATGAAGGCCATCGCTGTTGCATTGACTCATATACTTCTGCCATTCGTCCTTTGATGTCAACAAGTAGCAAGGTTGCGTATTCTTGATCCAGCTTGAATCCATTTCGTTCTTGCTCCGCAATGATAGCCGCTACCTTGTGCTCAAGGTCAACAGACTCCTGACTGAACTCTTTTCGAGTGACTTCTTCTGTTAGCCTACGATACAGCAACTCAGTAACTTCTACGTCTGCCGTACAGTATTCCACCAGAAGATCAGAGAAAGGATTGTCAAAGCATTCACCTTTGTAGGACTGCTTTCGTCCAGCAAGTTCCTCCCAACGCGTAGCATAGTCAATCTTTTCCTTCCCGAGTGTCTTCCCCCACGCCTCCAGACTGTGTCCTTGCTCTCGACTCGGATCGAGCAGCCTTGACACTATTAGAGTATCGTAGCATTGGCTCAAACGAATCTTCGTCCCCCATGTACGATTTAGGATCGGAGCATCGAACGCCAGAATGTTTTGGCCGATTATTAACGTAGCGTCCTTTAAATACTCCACGAGGGTCGCGGCTTCCTTCCATATCTTTATCTCTTTACTGTCAATGTCTTTAGTGATTACCAAGTGTATCGTACGGTGATCCGTCGATGTTTCGATGTCCAGCACAAGCCTTTTCATATTTGGCTTTCAGTTCCTCATACTCATGGATCAAACTTTGATGCAGCCGCAACAGTTCGTCGTACTTGCTTTCCAATTCTACCATGCGTCCTACCAATGAGTCAATATCCATCATCATCAAGTACCCCTTGATCGTACAGAATTTCTGTAAGTCTGTCCATGTCTTTATCGGTCAGTTCAATGTCTTGTCCGTTGTACTGAACTGAAGTGATGACAACGTACGGAGGCTCGCCAGGATCATCCCGTGTTGCAGGATGGCCCCTGTATACGTCAAACTCAACTTCCAAGTCCAAATCAAAGAAAACTTGCATCATAGTGTGTCCTCAACCTCAATCATGCGTCCAGTGTAGGTATCATAAAAAAGAGACATTGCAGGCCCGGTGTCGCCTGAGTAACGGTTTTTGGCAACAGAAACTTTCGTTGTGTGTCGTTCACTATGGTCTTCTGCCATGCTATTACGCTCCAGTGTAATCACTGCATCCGACAACTGAGCAATCGCTCCTGATCCGCGCAACTGAGACAATGACACTGCCTGACCATCTTCATGTCCTGCGTTGCCCGTGGGCCTACGAAGATGAGACACACAGAACAACGTAATTCCTAGCTCCTGTACCAGTGTACGTAGCTTAGTCATCAGATTGTCAATAGCCTTTCGTTCATCGTTCAGTTCCTGTCCAGACACCACAATGCTGATGTGGTCTAGAAACACAACTTTACAATCCAAAGCCTTAGCCATGTAACGGATACGGTTCAGTACATTCTCAACCTCCAGCGATCCGAAATGATCGAACAAGAACACACGCCCAGTCCCCAGAGTCGCATCGAAGGCCTCTTTCAGTTCTTCGCCGGTCACTGGAGTGTCTGGCAAGTGCAGCATCTTGTTAGCGTGTACTGACATGATGCTTCGTGCTGTCTTGCGTACAGACTCTTCCAGGAACATTGCCCCAATCTTCCAGTCCGTAGTCTTGAGCAGTCCATACAGAATCTCTCGCAGGAACTGACTCTTGCCCAAGCCTGACCCGGCTGTGACGGTAATCAATTCAGCGTCACGGATGCCATACAGCAGCTTGTTCAGCCCTTTCCACGGGTAATGCGCCTTAGCAGGCTGCTCGGGAGTGCTAACAGAGTCCCAAAGATCAGCCGAGTTAACGATACCGTCCGGTACATAGACTTCTGCTTTCCACCACTCCGAAACAAATTCCTTAGTCGCGCCAGCAATGAGGTAGTCACAAGCATCTTTGAACCCCGACAGATGTTTTACGATCTTCGCTTTAGGCCCAAACAACTCAGCCACTTCTTTGGCTGCCTTGCGTCCAGGCTCATCAGCATCAAAGCAAATTACAATATTCTCGAAACTGTCCAGCCACTCAAACTGTGCTTTGCAGTCCTTCAGGGCTGCGTTAGCACCATTACGAATAGACACAACAGGCCACTGACTCCCGGTAAGCTGGTAAGCAGCAAGTGCGTCCAATTCACCTTCAACCAAAGTGACATACTTACCTCCCTGATGGAACAGGTTTTGACCGAACAACTTAGCCTGCTGGAAGTCTCCACGGATAGAAAACTTCTTTTCTTCTACGTTCCTGACCTTGTAAGCAACAATAGAAGCATCATTGTCAAAGTATGGATAGTAATGATTTACGTCGTCTTGCAAGACCCCGAACTTCTCACAAGTCTGACGAGTGATACCACGCTCAGGGATGCCCCTGATAGTGCCGCTAACGCTCAGGCTCTTAGCCTTGGGCGGTTTCGGTGCTTGTTGAGTGTCTTCCACGCTTATCCTCGTAGTGTTACAAGCGAAGCAGTGAGTATGCCCGTCATCGTACAGAGCATTAGCGTCTGAACTGCCGCAGGACGGACATTCAATGTGCTTCACGAACTTTGATTCTGTCAACTTTCGCTCCTTGCTCTGATGGCGATGGCAATACAGCCCCCGTAGTTTGTATTCGGGTGGTCTTTGTCCCAGTCCTTTGCGATAGTGGCGCATTGCTCACGCTCGGCAGCGGCAACAAGGGCAGCGAAGCGTTCAAGCTCGTCCCAGTGATCCACAATAACCCATTCCTCAAGTTCTGCCTCCCGCGCCATGCGGATAATGTCGTCGCGGGTCATTGTCTCTCCTCTTTTCTAACAAACTCAGCAACAAGCTCTACAAAGTGTTCAATCTGTTCTAGGCTGGTCAGCCTGAAGTCAAGAGGATTAGGATTAGGATTAGCAATAATGATTTCTTGAACCAATACAATGATATCGACTCTTTTCATGTCTTCTTCTCCACAGGAACAGCCAAAAGCCAATTAGAACCCAACATTCTAACAGATTTCACCCATTTTCGCATGTTTGCACGGTTTAATTCCATACTAGCGTCAGGGTTATTCCACAACTTCCGTGCCTTGACAAGCATTTTAGTGTTCATTTTTCGCCTCCAATCCCGTGTGCGCGTTCGATGGCGCGGGCAAAGGCCCGATGCGCCGCTAATGGGTAACCCTTCATCTCGCCCCACTGCTCAATGGTTACGGCATCAATCTCCTCATCCGTCAGCGGCTTGTGCTGCGGTAGGTGGGTGTAGAGGGGTTGCAGGTTGCGGATTGAGTTTTCCGGCGCACACGGCTCCTTCTCAGAAATTTGTCGCTGCCAACCGCCATATTCGCCCGACTCAAAAATAGCCGTTGCGGCTTCATATCGCCACGCCACAGGCTCCTGCTCAGGCTCCGTGCGCTGCTCCATCGGATAAATCTTTCTCGGTTTGTAGCCGCAATGAAAGCACGGACGCTCCAACGCTTTGCCACGCAACTCGTACAGCCGCTTGTATGTATCAGCCTCAGTCTCAGGCTCCGACAGCGCGGTGCGCAGGGCGGCGATAGCTCTAGATACATCGTAAGCATCTAGTGCTGTATTTATGCGAAGCGGTGTGCGTATTTGCTCCAACGCCTCAAGCGCCTGCTGCGCTGCTTCTCTTAAACTCATGCTGCCATCCTATACAGTCCAATGTTAGCGAATGCGTATCCAATGTAACAGACAAACATAGGCGTATTGCCTTTGTATAGCTGCTCCAGAGCTACGCCGAGGTAGATAAAGCCAGTGACAGCGATCAGCCATGCACTCATTCTGTTCCTTTCAGTCGTTCGCGCAGGGCGGTGATGGCATCGTGTGTACTCTGACCAACTGGCTGCAACGCTGCGCGTTCTAACGCCTCCAAAGCCTGCCGCAGCAGGGCGGTGTCGTCAGGCTTCGCCGTCCGGTAGTACCCCAACACATCCCGCAGTTCTGATTCCAACTCATCGAGAGCCTCATCCATAGTGGATGCGTGCCCTGTGGCAAGGTCAAACGTGCCCATGATCCGAAGCAATCGGGGAAGGGCGGTGTCGTCTACGGGGCGGGTGTAGAGGGGTTTGCACTCATCGCTCCATTTGACTTTGCTCACCATGTCGGGATGCTTGTGCTCAGGAATCCACCACGCCACAGGCTCATTGCTCATGCTTCACCTCCAATGCCGTGTGCGCGTTCGGCAATACGGAAAATCCGCGTGAACTCGGGCGCATCCTCTCCGCAGTCATCGACCTGACGGATTGCCTCAATCTCCTCATCCGATAACGGCTTGCGTGCCATCGCGTTTACAGCCCTGTCCACACTGGACTTGACCTGATGTGACATGCCGTCCACAAAGCCCCGCTCGTAGTCGTTTCCCGGCACTGTGAGCGCGGTGCGGAGGGCGGTGATGGCCCGCGTCACGCTCCCAAACTGCAAGCCGCGCTCAAGCTCCTCAAGCGCAAGGGCCGCTGCTTCTCTCAGTGTTGTCATGCTTCACCCCCGGTCAAGCGAATGACTGCCGCGCAGCCTAAGAAGATCAAGCCAAACGCTAGAGCAACAGGCTTGGGAATGTGCGGGGCGATGTATGTGATGCCAATGATCAGCGCAAGTTGGGTGTCTGTCATGCTTCACCCCCTGCCTTTGAGATGGCTGCGCGGGCCGCTTTGGCTTCATCACGAACATCAATAAGGTGATCGGGCAACGCCATGACAGACTTCAACGCCTTCAACAGTTCCTCATTCACCGCATGAAGGCGGCGGCGCTCCTGCTCTAGTTCATCTGCCCATCGCCATCCTTCGCGCTCTGATTGATAAAGGCGGCGCAGTTCTTCAGCAGCAAACATCGCCATCTCAAAATGCCCTGATTGCAGGTCATCAGCCAGCCGCAGGGCTTCGGGTTGTGTGGTCATTTGGTTTCTCCTGCCTTTGCAATGGCTGCGCGGGCTTTTTCAATCGCCGCTTTGTGCGCTTCCCTACCGCCCACAATGCCATCTGCACCTTTCGGGTACACGGGCACCCAATTCAGCATCGTCTTCAGTGCCCCCAACAGTTCCGCGTTCTCCGCACTCAGGCGGCGCAGTTCGGCGGCGGCTTTTCTTCCCGTGTAATTGCTGATACGCCCTGTCGTTGATTCGCTGTCAAGCGCATCAGCCAAGCGCAAGGCTTCGGGTTGATTCTTCATTGTAAAATCTCCGCATCTTTGCATGCAATCCAGTTCTTAGCCTGATACAAGTCACGTTCACGTACCCAGAAAACAGCCTCGTCAGGATCAAACCAGACCACATCAAACTGTTCACCGATGTATTGACTGTACCATAACAGGCTATCGTGACAGCCCTTGACCTGAATTTTGATTACTTTTCGATCAAACATGATAAGACCACCACAAGAATTGTAGACATCAAGACTATCACCGTTCTTCATCCCACTCAGACATCACACGGTTTATGTCCTTCATGACAGCCTCAAACCCATACAAGCGCATCAAATCGACAATGGCATGGACAGTCCCAAAGTAATAGCATTCTTCCTGGAATGCTTGGTTGTCACCTAGAGACCTCAGATATTCCCCTTCCAGGGTGCTCAGATCGTCATCAATGTGCATAATTTTCTCTTAAAAGTTAACATTAACAGTTAAAATGTATAAATTTACTATTAAAGTAAACATATAACATTCATTCTTTTATGTTCTCTTCCCTATACAGATCATTATAGACTACATCTTGATCCGTGTCAAGAGCTTCTTCGATGTCCGAGCAATTTGCTAGGTCTTCCCGTGTCGTCACAGGAACATCGGCCATGGTAGACACTTCAGCGAAGCAAGAATTACACAGGTCAAGATAAGCCCCTGTGAGGGCATGCTTACGGGTTGATTCGTAGTCGTTAAGATTTTTATTGCAGCAAACGCAGCGCATGCTTGATTCCTTTCATGTGTTGTTTATTTACAACAGTTATAGCAAAGCATCTGACCACTCAGGGTTTACCCTAGGTTGTCTTGAGTATTTTATAGGCTCCAGCGGTTGACCTTTATAGGTCGGGAAAGGCCAGTTTTTCAGCCCATCGGAGCGTTTGACCATCTCCGAACATTCCGAGCACCATAAAAGCGCCTCCACGGGCGTTTTAGACCCCTTCCTGGGGCATTCCTTGTTCATACTGTCATCCACTTGGCCATTTCGATTACTTGCTCTTTGCATGTCTTCAGTCTGATCCTTTGGAGTGTGTCGCCTGTTTCCTTATCAAGTAATTCTATTTCATACTCGTCGGGTATGTCCGAATCGAAAACATAAACAACGCGCAGCTTGTTTGAGTCAGTGAACACTAACATGATCAGGGCTTGGCAGTGTTCAGAGCACGGGTGATGCGCCACTTCGCTGCCTGTTCGCTCTTGCAAATGCGTGACAGTTTTCCCTTCGGGTTGAAGACATCGAACTTTGAGGGTTTACCGGCCTTCTTGAATTCAACGATGGCAAAGTTTTTGTAGATGATGGTTTTCATGGTCAATTTTCCTTCAGTTGGTCAGTTTGAGGTTTTCACAATACGGAATAGTCCCATAGGTTCGCCATTAGCATCAAGGTGATCGTTCCACAATGCCCATAATTTGCATTGTGTTCGGTCACTGTTGCGATAGGCGACAATGCCACTAGACTTGAAAATGACAGCATACATGATTTATTCCTCTGACTCATCAAGCGTGATCCGGAAATACTCAATGGAATATAGCCTTTTACCGGAGTCCCCTACATTGTCAGTGTATGTCAACTCTACAAATTCCTTTGCCAAAGGCCAGGATACAATTTCCTTTGTACCTTTGGAGGGAATTTTAGAATCCGTCCCCCATGCTTTAATTATCCCTTCAAGTTGTTGCTTTGTGACAAGTTGTTGAGAAATTTTCTTGAACATGATTAGAACCCTCCTGCAAGCAAGACACCAAGACCAGCGAAGATCACCACCAGGGCGATAGCGTCAACGATAGTTGACCCGAATACAGTGTTTTTCATGGTTGATCCCTTAGAACGCAGCATACACCACAGTGTCATCGTCAGACCATGCCACCGTCGTGTTGTCGTTCAGGTAGTCTAGCACAGTCTCACGGATTTCGTCATCGTCCTCACAATCAGACAGATCGATGTCATAGTTACGTGCAACATCTAAGAATGAATCTTCGTTGTAGTCACAGCAGATGGCGATAACGTCCAGCTCCACATCCTGTCCAATGTCTTCAGACAGCAGCTCCAGATGCTCGAACAGTCCTGCTAGCCCGTCACGTGAAAATTGATTGTCCCTACCCATACGCTCGAAAGCGTTACGGAAGTCATAGAACGATGCGGTTTGAACGATAGCCATGATGGAATGCTCCTGTGTTGGCTGTTGATGATGTGTTGATTGTGCCTGTGTTGCCTGTGTAGTCTATAGGGATAAACCCCTAGTTAGACAGCCATTGTTGAAGGAATTGCTTTGCCTTGGCTGGTGACTTGCTATTGACCTTAAGGTAAAACATGCCGTCTTCGAATACATCATACACCCATTCCTTTTGATTGAACACGGCCGTGTAGACTTTCCCGTGATGCTTGAGAATCCAGGGCTTGGCCTTCTCTGCAGCCTTCTCTGCCATGCTAAGACACTTGTTCAGTTCCATCTACGTGCTCCAGTTGCGTTGTCGATGTAGTGACTGTAGCACTAAACAATACCTGACGCAAGTGTAGGGTTATAGGTAGTTTCCCTAGTTGCTTTCCAGCTGATTAGAAATGTCGTTGAAGGCTTAAGAGGGTGCTACATCGCCTCCCACGTTCTGCTATTGCAAACGCATTCTCAATAAGCCATGCAAGAACTATGCCAGACACTACCTATAGTGTATAAGCATGGACTGATACGCTACCTATAGTGTATGCTTATATAAGCAATCACTGATATTGCACTGCAACAAAGACCATGCAAGATTCGTGCCAGGCCATCAAAGACCGGGGGAGGGGTCGAGCTGTGTGAGTTTATTTTGGTGGAGCCTCTAGCGTTCACAAAAGAGTAAAATTAGACCTAATAAATTAGGGACAGAGTGAGTCTATAAAGTTACGTAACTGTTTGTCACGTCTAAGAAAATGGGGACAGAGTCAATTTGACCATGAACGGAAGACGGACACCCTGAAAGGGAGGCTTTAGAGGGAGGCAAATAAAAGAATTTTAACAAAAAGACAAGAAAAGACTTGACAAAGAGACAAAGTTGTGTTATAATAGTACTATGATGTAAACAAAGAAGGACTCTATAGGCATAGAAGTCATAGAAGTCATAGATGTTAAATATTATAAGTAATACATTATAAGTACTTATAATATTAACTATTAATAATTTATATTATAAGTTTACTTTATAAGTACTTATATGTAGGATTGTCTCCTTAAAGGATAAAGACACATGACCAAGCCCAATGGAAACAAGATTGGAAGACCGTCTAAATCTGACCTTGTCGAAACAAAGTCACGAACTTTAGGTAAACGTGGTCGTCCCCCAGGCGATGCAGCCATTATCAATGACTATAAGCTTAGGATGTTGAACAGTCCTAAGAGTGCTAAGGTCTTAGAGAAAATATACGAAGCTGCACTTAACGATGAACATGCACACCAAGCTGCTGCTTGGAAGCTGATTATGGATCGGGTGGTGCCTGTCTCGGCTTTTGACATTTCAAAGCAAGGTGGCGGAGTCCCACAAATCAGCATCAACATTACAGGACTGAACCAACCAAAGCTGGAGACAGCCGACGATGTTATAGATATAGACACCCAGTGATGGGCTTGAGCCTCGTTTAACGGTGCGGGGGTCTAAACACCGTTTCCTTCTCAAGAGGATCACAATGAAGAAATGTAATAAGTGCCATGAAGTCAAGCCTTTTTCTGACTTCCATAAACACAAAACAACAAAAGACGGGCTAGGAACTTACTGTAAACCGTGTTACAATAGTCAAACATTTGCTGGTAAATTGAAAAAGCGGTATGGGTTAACACCTGAACAAGCTGCTGAAATGAAAAAGAACGGCTGTGAAATGTGTGGAACGCATGACAATCTGCACATAGACCACAACCACATAACAGGGGAAGTACGGGGGATTCTTTGCACAAACTGTAATCGAGGACTGGGACATTTTAAAGACTCTCCTGATTTGTTGCAAAAAGCAATTCAGTACTTAAAAGAAAAAGGAAACTACAGCAAATGGCAGAACTAAACTTCCATCTTCTGAAATGGCAACAGGAGGTGTTTAAAGACACTTCAAGATTTAAAGTTGTTGCTGCTGGACGGCGATGTGGTAAGTCTAGGTTGTCTGCTGTAACTCTTTTGATTGAAGCCCTTAACTGCCCAGACGGATCGTCTGTAATGTACGTTGCTCCAACAATGGGACAGGCAAGAACAATTATTTGGGACTTACTTCATGAACTAGGACGGCCAGTCATCAAGGCAAGTCACATCAATAATTTAGAGATAACACTTATAAACGGAAAAAAAATTTTAGTAAGAGGAGCTGATAATCCAGACTCTTTACGAGGAGTGTCTTTAACTTATCTTGTTCTTGACGAATGTGCATTCGTAAAAGAAGATGTATGGCAAAAAATCCTTCGTGCGGCTTTGTCGGATCGCAAAGGTCGTGCATTATTTATTTCTACTCCTAGTGGCCGCAACTGGTTTTATGATGTTTTTAATCTTGGACAGTCTGGCGAAGACGAAGAGTGGAAGTCTTGGCATTTCACGACTCAAGACAATGAAACAATTGATCCAAAGGAAATTGAAGCAGCCAAGCGAACACTAAGCTCCTTTGCTTTCAAGCAGGAATATTTGTCTTCGTTTGATACTGCTGGTGCTGATGTCTTCAAGGAACAATGGTTCAAGACAGGAAAAGAACCTCAGTATGGTTCTTATGTTGTGGCTATTGACTTGGCAGGCTTTGAAGATGTGGCAAAGAACGCAAGTGCTGCCAAGAAAAAATTAGATGAATCTGCAATTGCTATCGTAAAGGTGACAGATGACGGTGATTGGTTCGTACACAAAATTGTTCATGGTCGGTGGGATATACGAGAGACTGCCGTAAACATTTTAAAGACTATTCGAGACTTCGAACCTATTGCTGTTGGCATTGAGCGTGGTGCGCTTAAGAATGCTGTGTTGCCTTATCTCAACGACTTGATGAGAAAGAACAACATCTATGCGCACATTCAAGACCTTACGCACGGCAATAAAAAGAAAGCTGATCGTGTTATTTGGGCGCTGCAAGGGCGCATGGAACACGGTCGTGTCACTTTTAATGAGGACGAAGATTGGGACGAACTGAAGGATCAGTTATTGATGTTCCCTACCACCGGCGTACACGACGATCTGGTAGATGCTTTGTCTTACATTGACCAATTAGCTGTCGTATCCTACCAACAGGATTACGAAGAAGACGAATACATTATCCTTGACAAAATAGCGGGGTATTAAATGAAACCTGGACTTTACGCAAACATCAACGCCAAGCGCAAGCGCATTGAAGCCGGTAGTGGCGAAAAGATGCGTAAGCCCGGTACCAAGGGTGCTCCTACGGCTAAGGACTTTAAGGATGCGGCCAAGACCGCTAAGAAGGTTAAGAAAAGTGGCTACTAAAGACTCACGATTATCTCGTGCGGGTGTCTCTGGCTACAACAAACCTAAGCGCACACCTGACCATCCAACCAAGAGCCACATTGTCGTAGCCAAAGAAGGCGATCAAATCAAAACCATTCGTTTTGGTCAACAGGGTGTTTCTGGTTCTCCGGAAGGCTCTAAACGAAACGAAGCATTCAAGGCTCGCCATGCTGCTAACATTGCCAAAGGCAAGATGTCTGCCGCATTCTGGGCTAACAAGGTGAAATGGTAATGAAGTGCCCTATTGCAACTCAAGACATTCATGTTAATCTCAAGAACCGTGACCATGCTTTCAAAGAGTATGGATACGGCCCTGCTAATCCTGAATTACCTAACGAAGCCTTTTGGAACGATAAAGCAAACGAGTGGCAAACCAGTCGAGCACAAGCAAAGTCTATGCGCTGTGGCAACTGTTCTGCTTTTATCCAAACTCCTGAGATGCTAGAGTGCATCAAGTACGGCATTGACAAGGAAAAAGAAGGATACGCAGAAGATGTAATGAAGTCTGCTAATCTTGGCTACTGCGAACTGTTTGACTTCAAGTGCGCTGCGGATCGAACTTGTAGTGCGTGGCTTGTCGGTGGCCCTATTACGTCTTCCAAAGTAGAAATAGACGACAATGCTCTAGATAGCTCTATTGAGGATATGGAATAATGGAAAAAGAAATGCATAACCAAGAGTTTGAAGAGCCTACTGAGAACGAAAAAGAACTCACGGCTTGGATTACTGACCATATCATGCGATGGCGAGATCATCGGGATGCTAATTATCTTGATTCTTGGCTTGAGTACGAGCGTATCTTTCGTGGGGTATGGGATCCAAATGATCGCACTCGTGATTCGGAACGCTCTCGCATCATCAGTCCAGCCACCCAACAGGCGGTAGAGACTCGCCACGCTGAGATTGTCGAAGCTATCTTCGGTAATGGAGACTTCTTTGACATCGAAGACGATGTTCGTGACGTTGACGGTTCTCCGCTGGACATTGAAGCCCTGCGTAAGCAGCTGATGGAGGACTTCAAGAAGGACAAGATCAAGAAATCTGTCGATCAAATTGAATTGATGGCAGAAATCTACGGCACCGGTATTGGTGAAATCGT
>Ga0213922_1000669_pt1 | contig 14985 bp, 30 predicted proteins | sample McNCre2917MG_FD_165060 | JGI IMG/M metagenome (GOLD analysis project Ga0213922, IMG submission 165060) | Freshwater microbial communities from McNutts Creek, Athens, Georgia, United States - 29-17 MG | ecosystem: Environmental > Aquatic > Freshwater > Creek | place: USA: Georgia | collected... | reverse complement strand
AGAACAATGAGTGGTCAAATAATTCTTGACTACTTAGAAAAGTATCCTCAATGGATGCCATCACATACTTTAGCTTCTTTAATCTACAAAGAGAATAAAAACCACTTTGATGATAGCGAAAGCGTTAGATCATTAATTAGATATTACAGAGGCAAGTTAGGTTCTAAATTAAGAGATACAGTTGCAGTAAAAACATACAAAGAAGATTTTACAAGACATTCAGCAAACTTTGTGCAACCGCCCACATGGGTGGAAGAAAAGGTAGTATTTTCATTACCAGTTAGTATTAAAAAAATGGGATTTATAAGTGATTTGCAAGTGCCATTTCACGACCCAATTGCAATAGATATTGCATTTGATTATCTTACGAAATACGGAATAGACACATTGTTTATTAATGGCGATTTGGTTGACTTTTATCAATTAAGTGATTTTCAAAAAGACCCGAGAATAAGAAAGTTTGAAGATGAACACGAGTCTATTATTGAGATGTTGGGTTATATTAGAAAGTCTTTTCCAAATATTACGATATATTATAATTTAGACGCGAACCACGAATATAGGTATGAACGTTATATGAGAACAAAAGCGCCTGAATTATTAGGATTGCAATTGTTTGAGATAGAAGATATTTTGCAATTAAATGTGTTTGACATAAAGCCATTAAAAAATATAGACCACGTTAAGTTTGGGCATTTACCTATAATACATGGAGATACAACATTTAGACGTGGAAGCGGTGTGAGTCCTGCTAAGACTTTATATGATAGAGTTAAGCAATCAGCTATTGCATCCCACGTTCATAGAACAAGCGAATACACAACTAAAAATCAGTTTGACGGAGAAATATTTACTTGCTGGACGACTGGCCATCTTATGCATTCAAATGTAGAATATTGTAAGCACGTGGATCAATATAATTCAGGTTTTGCGGTGTTAGAAAAGGACAAGACTGGCGATTATAGAGTACACAACAAAAGAATCATTAAAAACAAAGTTTACTAATGGATAGCAAGATATTAAGTCAAGTGATTGACGACTTAAGAAAAAGAGAAGAAAAAGGCAAACAAACCTATGGAACAACTGTTGATAGAAAAGATTTAACTACTGGAGAATGGTTGGTACATTTGAGAGAGGAGTTACAAGACGCAATTCTTTACATCAAAAAGTTAGAAAATATACACAATGGCTTACCTTTATAGACACATACGACTTGATAAAAATGAGCCATTTTATATTGGAATAGGTAGTGATAAAAACTATAAAAGAGCAAAAGATTGGCATGCAAGAAATAAAATATGGAAATCAATTACATCTCGCACTAATTATGAAATAGAGATACTTTTTGATAACATAACGTGGGAAGAATCATGTCAAAAAGAAATTGAATTTATAAGTTTATATAAAAGAATAATTGATAATGGTATTTTAGCAAATTTATCAACTGGTGGAGAAGGAAATCTTGGAGTTAAAAGATCAAAAGAAGCAATTGAAAAAACTGCTAATGGCAAAAGAGGTAAAAAATTAAGCGATGAAGTAAAAAAAAGAATATCAGAAAAACTAAAAGGAAGAAAATTATCTATTGAAACAAAAGAAAAAATGAGATTAAGAATGTTAGGTAATGAATATACTAAAGGACATAAACTTTCTGATATACATAAAGAAAAAATATCAAAAGCAAATTTGGGAAGAAAACATAAAAAATAAATTAAATGAGGTTACCTAAAAATTTTGGCAAAATGACACTATTTGAACAAGAAGGAATTTTAGTTACTAAACTAAATGAGATTTATGACTTGGAGAATGAGATTAAAAAGGCTTTAGCTAAAGTAAGAGGCGGACACAAGTACACACCAAAAGAAATAGATCGCCCAGATTTGGCGATGCTTAAAGATGAACACTAATGCCAAAAATTAGGATTATATATAGAAAATTGGGCAAAGAAAAGGCGCACGGCATTGCTAATAGTGATGGCGAAATTCTTATTGATTCTAGGCTAAAAGGCAAAAAGCATTTGGAGATAATGATACATGAAGTTTTGCATATCCTTAACCCAATGGATAGCGAAACTGAAATAGTGCGTAAAAGCGTAGCATTAACCAAAATACTATGGAAAGAAGGTTACAGAAGAGTGGACAATCATGACAAGGATTTGCTTCAAGACGGCTCAAAATAGAAGTATTATCTTTGTATTGTTGTTTTTTTCATAGTTCAGGTTTCTCCCAGTGTAAAAAGCTGGGAGTTTTTATTTATATTTGCTTATTCATATTGCATAGACATAGATAAAGGTTTAGAGCGAACCCAGTTTCTACTGGGTTTTTTTATACCCTAATGCGTATAAATAAGAATAAATACAGATAATTATACCCTATTGGTAGTAATACTGCTTAATTTGACACATATTTAAACTATATAAGTCAAAAAAGCTTTTTTTTGATATATAATTCTATATCATTGATTGATAAAGTCCAGTTTTTTGATTGATAAACTGGACAAAGTAAAGCTAAAAGTTTACTTTTAATGTAACAAAGTAAAGGTAAAACTTGACTTAAAATGTGCAACATATTGCTAAAATCATTAGCAAAATGAACCGAATAAGGCAACTAATCGGCTCAAATGTTAAAATTTCCTTAAATAGTAAAAAATAAATGTAAATAAGTTTGGTGGATAAGTAATGTGCATATATCTTTACATCCTAAACAAAACCTTTATTTATGAATTGGCAAACAACCATTTATTATGCCCAAGACGGCATTGACTATCAACAAGTATTAGATGCACCACACATTCCAAGAGTAGGCGACAACATTATCGCAAACTTTGGCAAAGGAGTGAATCGCATTATGTTCACAGTAGAATCAATTACATTTTCTACTATGTCAAACTCAATTATTATCACCTTAAAACCTTAATCATGAATCAGTATCAAAAAGACTCAATCAAGCCATTGTACGCATTTATTATCGTATTAGTTGCGTTATTATTAACCGCAGCAATTGAAAACCTTTAAATTTAAAACTATGCAAAAAACACAATTAAAAGAATTACTTAGTTTCTTAGATCAAATGGAAAAAGACGAGCCTAATTTATATAGCGTCTTAGCAGTTAAAACTATTAAAGTAAAAGTTTACTCTATGCTTTTAGATGAAAGAAAGCAAATTGAGGCTGCTTATAATAGTGGCAAAACAAACTTAACTGGCGATGGCAATATGTACTATTTTATGAATTATATTTCTAATGATTAAACCTACAACTATGAGCCTAATCTATCAAGGAAAACAACTAAAACTACACAAAAGAGCAGCTTGTTTATTGGAGTTGCTAAAATCTGCACAATCAAGGCAAACCCTATTTGAGAAGGACCTTGCTAAATGGCGTCAAGGCACTTATGATGAACCAATCCGTTTAATGCAACGAGAAGAAGACATCCTTATAAAGATTGCCAGAATGAACCAAGTGCAAAAGCGCATCTTAAAATCGTATCATTTTTTAATCTTGGATTTGTATGAGATTACAGAAGATTTCATGCTTCCAATTAACCTATTACACTTTTAATATGAGTTACATAGATAACAAAAGCTATTTGATAAAAATGAATCAAATACTTGAATTAGAAAACGAATTACTTAGAAAACAAATTAAAGACTTAAAAGAAAAAATCAATGAATTACTGGACAACACCTATAATGAAGGAAAGATTGGATATAAAAAACCAAATCAGACTAGCGGATAGTATCGTAGAAAAAGTGGCTGCTTATTACGGAATGTCAAACGAAGAAATAAGAGGCAAAAGCCGAAAGCGTGAATTAGTTAAAGCCAGATGGTTAGCAATGTATTTTATCAGACAAAAGACTGATTATACCTTAAATGCCATTGGAGATATGTTTGGAAGGGATCATACAACTGTTATCCATGCCTTAGAAACCATTAAGGATATTATGACTTTACACTATGAAACCGACCTAAAAGAAGATTTGTTAAAAATTAAGCAGTTTATTTTGTTTTATTAACAAACTTCCTTAATTTTAATTATTATTTAAACATTAAACCTTTACTATGCAAGAATTACAACAAGTCAAACCGACTTACGAACTTATCAACAAAGATAGCCTTTTGAGTCTATCAAACGAGTTGGCAAGTCTTATCAAAGAGAAAAAACTAAGCACCAACATTCAAGGCAAACAATTTGTAAATGTTGAGGGTTGGGGTTACGCTGGAGCGGCGATTGGATTAATTCCAATTATTACAGAAGTAAAAGACCTAAGCAAAGAAAACGAGACAAAGTATTGGGCAACTTGCGAGGTGCGAAACATTGCAACTGGTCAAGTAGTTTCAATCGGACATGCTATTTGTTCTAACAAAGAAAGAACCAAAAGAACCTTTGATGAGTATGCTATTTGCTCAATGGCTCAAACAAGAGCAGAAGGCAAGGCTTATAGACTTTTATTAGGTTGGCTTATGAAAGCGGCTGGATTTGAGGCAACTCCTGTTGAAGAAATGGATTTCTCTAAGGAACAAGCACCTTACATCAAGAAACACGAAACTCAAGACAATTTAATTGTGGCGATAGATTTTTGTGAAAGTTTGCAAGAATTAAAGCAACTTTACGAATTAAATATCGTTATGATTCAAGAGAATCAATTAAACGAATTATTTACCAACGCTAAAAAGAATCTATAATGAGCAAAGAAACACAACTAGAAAACTTACGAGACAATGTAAGATACTGGGAATACCGATTTAACAATTGCAGTCCACATCAAGCAAGATCAATGCAACAAATGGTTATTAAAGCTAAAGAGCAATTAAAAGAATACAAGAAAAAGTATTTTCCAGCTTTGTTAGTGCCACCAACTTACTTTAAGTCAGAGCCTTATGTAAGGATGTCTGATTGGACTGAAAACTATGAAGAATTTGCTAACCAATAAAAATTAAAACTATGCCATTTTCAACTTGTTGCGGTGCTTACACCAATATGCCAGAAATTGACTTATGCCCAGAATGTTTAGAACATTGTGATTGGGAAGAAGAAGATGAAGAAGAAATTATAGAAGACCAAAAGACGGAAGACCAAATAAATGAATCACAAATCAATAAAAACAATTAAAATGAAAGTATTAAACATTTGTCAAGAAGAAATTAAGTGGAAACCAGTACAAACTAAGCACGGAGTAAAACACTACGCTAACATAGCAGTAGATTATCTTAAAGAGCCAGATGATAAAGGCAACGTGTTAACTGTATGGAATAACCAAACCCAAGAACAAAGAGCAGAAAAAGCTAAAAAGGAATATTGTGGTAGAGGTAAGGAGTATAAGTTTGATGCTAAAAAAGAGTACAAAAACACCAATAAGCAAGAACAAGAAGACCATGATAATATGCCATTCTAAACTTTAACAAAACTTTAACAACTATGAAAAAAACACAAAATGAAAGGATTTTAGCCTATTTAGAAAAAGGCAAATCAATTACCCCATTAGATGCGTTAAATAAATTTCAATGTTTTAGATTAGCTGCAAGAATTAGCGATTTAAGAAAAGAAGGTTTAAATATTGCAACTAAATATGTAACTAAAGAAGGTAAAAATTACGCAAGTTATAAATTATGTTAGTACACGCATCCCTTTTTAGCGGTATAGGTGGATTTGACCTTGCCGCTGAATGGATGGGTTGGGATAACCTATTCCATTGCGAATGGAATCCTTTTGGACAAAGGGTTCTTAAACATCACTTTCCTAATTCAATTTCTTATAATGACATTACTAAAACAGACTTCACTATTCACAAAGGATCAGTTGACATCCTTACAGGCGGATTCCCTTGCCAACCATACTCAAGTGCAGGAAAACGACTTGGGAAAGAAGATGAACGCCATCTCTGGCCTCACATGCTTAGAACAATTCAAGAAATTAAACCACGTTGGATCGTGGGCGAAAACGTTCGCGGACTTACTAATTGGAATGGAGGGTTGGTATTCAACGAGGTGCAAGTTGAGTTGGAAAATGAAGGTTACGAAGTACAGCCGTATTTACTTCCAGCTGCAGGTGTCAACGCACCGCACAGAAGGGATAGAATCTGGTTTATTGCTTACTCCAACAACAATGGAACACGTTCAAGATTTGGACAAATTCAAAACAAGAATGGAGAAATATCCCAACGGAACGACAATGCCGAATTTAGCAACTCAAGTGATGACATTATTACCAACACCAACGACAAGATGCGATACGGGCAGAGAAGTAACAATAGTGAATGGGAAAATAAAGAACAACAGTCACACAACTGGAACGAATTACGGAATAACATTAGGCCAACTGGCGAAGAACAAAATGTTACCAACTCCGAACAGTTTCGATTGGAACACGGCGAGGAGCGAAGAAGCTTTAATAAAAGCGAAAAAACGACACAAAGAAAAAGGAGTGAATTTGCAAAACAGTTTGAGGCAAATGGCTGGTCAAGGTTTCCAACTCAACCCCCAATTTGTGGGGGAAATGATGGGCTTCCCAGAGAGTTGGACTCTATTACCTTTCCTAAGTGGCGAAACGAATCAATAAAAGCATACGGAAATGCAATAGTACCACAAGTAGCACATCAAATTTTTAAAGCAATAGAAGAATTTGAATTAATGGTTAATAAGTAGTAAATTTGTAACGGATGTAGGATATCCATTGTTAAACTTATTGGTCCAACGCTGAACCCCTAATCCTACTGGGGGGAACGCTGCGGACCTTTTTTATTTTATGGCGATATTTAGAAAAGTCCACGTTAGTTTTTGGAAGGACGAATTTGTTGAGTCTTTAACTCCAGAACAAAAGTTTTTTTACCTGTATTTGCTTACAAATGATCGAACAACCCAATGTGGTATTTATGAGATTACTATAAGGCAAATGTGCTTTGATACTGGATACAATGATGAAACAATTAAAAAGCTAATTCTATTTTTTATTAATACTGGTAAATTGGTTTATTCTGAACATACAAAAGAAATAGCTTTAAAAAATTGGACAAAATATAATGATAGCAATAGTCCAAAAGTGCGTTCTTGTATAGAAAAAGAGTTATTAAAGGTAAAAGATAGAGTATTGATAGAGTATCTATACAGTATGGATACACATACGAAAGAAGAAGAAGAACAAGAAGAAGAAAAAGATAAAGAACAAGAAAAAGAAGTAAATATAGATTTTGAATGGTTTTGGAAAGATTATGATAAAAAGGTAGGTGTTAAGGAAAAGTTAAGAAAAAAGTGGAATAAATTATCTGATGAAGAAAGGCAAAATGCGATGAATTATATTGACCTTTACAAACAAGCCGTGCCTGATAAACAATTTAGAAAAAACCCTGAAACATTTTTAAACAACAAATCTTGGAACGATGAAATTATTACAAGAAATACAACAAGTCAATCAAGGATTAGTCCAAAAGTTACCGCATGGGAGTCACTCCAAGCAGTTGCTAAACTTAGTAGCGAAAGGCAGTAAAGGAGAAGTTTTTAATGAAATGTGTCGTTTTAAAGAAAAAGGCGAACCAAATCATTTAGCAGTAATACAAAATGTGCCAGTAACAGAAAGACTTCCAGCTTTAGCTAAAATGTATGGAAATGATAAAATAGCTGGAGTTTTAAGTATTGCTATAACAAATGCTTTAAATAACTTCAATTTAAGGGTTGGTATGAACTCCGAACAAATAGCAAATCTTGCTTTTGAGTTAATTAACGAATCGGAACAAGATCAATTAGCTTTACAAGACATTATGCTTTTTTTAGATGGATTGCCTAAGTTTAAATACGGAAAGGTTTATGATAGAATGGATATGCCTACATTCTTTGAGATGTTAGAAGTATATCGTGAACAAAGGCATCAAGCATATGTTAATGCTAAAGAAGAATCACACGCACAATTTAAAGCAATGGGAGATAGCAACCGAATGTCAACAGATATTGACAAAGAAGCTAACCGAAATGCTATGAACGAATATTTAAAAACACAATACAAATAATTAAAGACCCCATCATTTATTTTTAACTTAGTGGTGTTAGTTATGTCTAAACTGGGGTCTTTTAAACTTTACTATGAATCAACAACAATTTTATAATCACATATGCAAAAAGTACCCAGATGTTAAATACAATGGCGAAGACCTTAATTTGAACAATATGTACGCAAAAGAAATATTTAAGCGTTGGCATAATGTAGAAAAATATCCGAAAGTAACCGATATTGTTACCGAATTAAATTTATCAGAAAGGACTATTTATAGGTTAGCCAAAGAATATAACATGGGTGGTAGATGGGAATTTCACAAACTAAACAAATAACTATGAAAGTATTAGACTTTATTAAATTTTTCTTTATTAGCGTTCCTTTAGCGTGTTTGCTATTTGTAACGGCTAATATTTATTTTGAATTAAAACGATGGTTAAAATGATAGCAAGTGGCATGGAGAATGCAAGACCAATTAAAATGATTGACATAGAAACAAAAGAAGAAACCATATTTAGAAGCATTGCTTACGCAGTTAGATCAACTAAAGTGCCAGAATATGCAATTCGTACTGGTCTTAGTCCTTTGAAAAAGAAACGATTTGAGGTAAATGGGCGAACAGTTGTTTTTCGCATACATAAACCCTAACTTTGCCTTATGGCATTGACACCATTACCGAAACTATTAGAAAAGACACAAAAGGTCGTAAACGCTTACGTTCGCAAAAGAGATGAAGGTTTGCCTTGTATTTCTTGTGGAAGTCCTAACGCAAATCAGGCAGGGCATTATTTCCCAGTTAAAGGATATTCGGCTTTAAGATTTAACGAATGGAATATTAACCTACAATGTGCTGGATGTAATATGTACAAGCACGGCAATCAAGCTATGTACCGAATAGGCTTAGTAAACAAGCTAGGCGAACAAGCAGTAAAAGGATTGGAAACAATTGCAACTAAGGTTAAGTTTTACAAATGGTCAAGAACAGAGTTAAACGAATTAATAGATAAATATGGCGAAGGCAAATAATAGCAACAAAGTTTCATTTGGTAAGCGTAAATGCGGTAAGTACAAGAAAACATCTGGTCCTAAGGACAAGGCAGTAAAACCATATAATAGACAAGGAAGATGCTAATAACTGAAATAAGGCCTAACCCAAACAATCCAAGAAAAATTGATGCAAACGATTTTGCAAAATTGGTTAAGTCTATAAAAGATGACCCTAAATTGCTTGAAGCGAAGCCATTAATCATAGATGAAAATAATATAATCTTAGGTGGCAATCAAAGGTTTCGTGCTTGTTTAGAATTAGGCATACAAGATGTACCAGTAATCAAAATGGTTAACTTAACCGAAAATGAGAAGCAAAAACTATTGGTTATTGATAATACCCATTATGGCGAATGGGATATGGATATGTTAGCTAACGAAGATTGGCAATTAGAAGATTTAAGTGATTGGGGAGTTAATGTTGACTTTCTTGTGCCTACCATAGACGAACCCAAAAAAATTGACAATACCAAAAGCGGAACTATTTGCCCTAATTGTGGTGTATCTTTGTGATTCAATGAAAATTCAGTGAGATATGGCGAACGAACAAAATCTTAAACCATTTCCTAAAGGAGTATCTGGCAACCCAGCTGGTAAGCCTAAAGGAGTACAAAATAGCAAGACAAGACTTTTGCGTTTACTTGAATTAGTAACTAAAGTGCGAAACCCAGTTACTGGCGAAGAGGAAGAATTTAGCATAGCGGAGCAATTGGATATGCAAATTATAGCTAAGGCAAGAAAGGGCGATTTAAAAGCCTATGAGATTATTTTAGACCGATTAGAGGGAAAGCCTAAGCAATCAACCGAACTTGAAGTGAGCGGTGGTTTGAATATAGTTTGGGAGGAGAAAAAAACTTATGTAGGCAATACTGGAAGTTTATAAAAAAAATTATGGAATTATCAATAAAGCAAACACTGGCCCTTGACCTTCTTGAAGATACTCAAACAAATGAGATTCTTTTTGGAGGCGGGGCTGGTTGAAAATTGCGGAGGTAAAACCGCTTTAGGATGTTATTGGCAACTAAAGCAAAGGTTAAAATATCCAAATACAAGAGGCTTGATAGGTAGAGCCGTCCTAAAAACACTTAAGGAAACTACTCTTGTGTCCTTTTTTCAAGTGGCAAAGATGCAAGGATTAGAAGCGGGTAAGCATTACAAGTACAACGGGCAAATGAGCCAAATAGAATTATTTAACGGCTCTGTAATTTTATTAAAAGACCTTTACTCTTACCCAAGCGACCCAAACTTTGATGAATTGGGTTCATTAGAGATTACGGATGCGTTTATAGATGAGGCAAACCAAATAGAAGACAAAGCAAGAAACATTATCAAGTCAAGGATTAGATTTCAATTAGATGAAAACGATTTAATCCCTAAAGTGCTTTACACTTGTAACCCTGCAAAGAACTGGACATATTCAGAGTTCTATAAACCACAAGTAGATAACACAATAGCACCTAATAAACGATTTGTGGCTTCGCTTATTGATGATAACCCATTTATATCTAAACACTATAAAGAAAACCTTTTAACATTAGACACAGTATCAAAGGAGCGTTTGCTATTTGGTAACTGGGAATACAATTCAGACGCATCAATTTTAATTGACTATGACAAAATTCTTGACGCTTTTAATAGCGGGTATTTACCTACTGGTACACTTTACATTAGTTGTGATGTCGCTCGTTTTGGTAGCGATTCTACTGTTATTGGCATATGGGATGGTTTACGTGTTAAACTACATCAATACAACGGCAAATCGGTTGTGGAAGTGGCTAACATCATAAAGCAATTTCAAGCAGAGTTTCAGATACCCAATTCCCAAGTTGTTGTAGATTCCGATGGAGTAGGCGGTGGTGTGGCTGATATGATTGCAGGATGTAAGAATTTCGTAAACAATAGTTCTCCATTAGAAAACCCAACTACAAGACAAAAGGAAAACTTTGATAACTTAAAGTCGCAATGCTATTACAAGTTAGCCGAGTACATAAATGATAATAAAATCTTTATCAATGCATCAGGCACAATCAAAGAAAAGATAGTACAAGAATTAGAGCAAGTGAAACAAAAGTCGGTAGATAATGACGGCAAAAAAGGTATTATACCAAAGGATAAAGTGAAAGCGTTGATAGGTCGTTCTCCAGACTTTAGCGATTGTCTTGCTATGAGAATGGTTTTTGAATATACTCCTAAATTTCAAGTGAGCGTATTTTAATACAAAATAACTAACTTTGACATAAATGTACATATATGGGATTACTTGATTTCTTTAGTAAAAAGAAAGTAAACACGCTTTTACCTACATATCCGCTCGGTTCACAAGTAGCAATACAACAAGGTATCGTAACTTGGCAAGGTCAAAACGCACAAGCCTATGTTCGTGATGGCTACCAACAAAATGACATAGTTTATTCTATTATCAAACTAATTTCAGATAAGGCTAAACTTGCGCCATTTCATGTTTATAGAGTTGTAGATGAAAATGCTGCTAAAAGATATAAGTCTTTGATGAAGCAGCCAGATAAGATTGAGAACTGGCATGAGGTAAAACAATTACACAAAAAAGCATTTGAATTATATACTGGAGATGCAAGATTAAACGAACTATTAAAGTACCCTAATGAAGAAGATTCATGGGGAGATTTGATTGAGCAATGGTGTGGATTTAAGTTGCTTACGGGTAACTCTTTTATTTACGCTAAAATGATTGAAGGTGGAAACAACGATGGTAAACCTTTTGAATTATACGCATTACCAGCACAGTACATGGCTATCATTGCCAATGTGGAAGTATTCCCTCCAGTTAGAGTGGGATACCAACTTTACTACGGAAAAATGTGGACTTTCGACACAAAGGAAATATTACACGACAAGTTCTTCAACCCTGCATGGAATGTTACTGGTAACGAGTTGTACGGACAATCTCCTTTAATGGCTGCTGCTCGTACCCTTACCCGTTCAAATGAAGCTAAGACGGCGGCGGTTGCATCCTTCCAAAATGGTGGCCCAGCGGGTGTTTTATTTATGAACGATGACCGCTTTGACCCTACAAGTGGAACGCAACAAGCACAAGCACTTAAAAAGGCAGTTAGTGAGAAAGGCGGTGCAAGTAACTTTAATTCAATAGCAGTTAGTGGTTATAAGGTAGATTGGAAACAAATCGGATTAAGTCCAGTTGAATTAAATATTATTGAGAGTGAAAAGTGGGATATGAAGTCGCTTTGTAACATTTACGGAGTGCCATCTCAATTATTAAACGATGCTGATAACAAAACATACAATAACCAAAGAGAAGGCGAAAAGGCTTTGACTTTGCGTTGTGCTATTCCTTTGTTAGATGCTATTACGGAGAACTTAAATAGAAAGTTACATAGTGATTGGGGTTATAAAGGAACAAACATTTATGTAGGTTATGATATTCAAGTTTACCAAGAATTAGAGGCAAACAAGACCGAGCAAGTAGATTGGTTAGATAAAGCATGGTGGATTGCACCAGCACAAAAAATGGAGATTATGGGTATTAAAACTCCAGATTATATTCCACAAGAAGAAATGGAAAAACTTTACATTCCATCAAGTTTGCAACCATTAGACCAATTCCAACCATTAACTATTCCAGACGGAATGAATAAAATATCTTAGTATGGCAACATTTGTAGAGTTTTTAAGTACACTATTAGACGCTAAAGAGCAGACTATTGTTTGGCACAATCAGACAATGAGTTACGCAGAGCATAAGGCTTTAGATAATTTCCAAGACGAGTTAAGCGAGTTGTATGATGATTTAGTTGAAAGCACAAGTGGTATCTACGGAAGGCCTAAAAACTATTCAGTAGGCACTTTGACTAACTATACAAGTAATGACCAATTAATGAAATATTACAGAAGTCTTTACGATTATGTACAAAATACAAGAAAGACTATCTATCAAGATACTTGGGTGCAAAATCAAATAGATGAAATTGCAGCACAAATTGGAAAATTGCTTTACCTTTTAACATTAAAATAATGAAACACATCGAGAAGTTTTTGTCTTTAGTACAAGAATTAAAAGCTACAACTGGTATCAACAAAGCTGGTAACACTTTTGCAAACGCTAAAGTAGATGCTGGTAAAGTAACTAAGCCTCAATCTTGGACACCGCCAACGATGGCCGAAGAAAACAAGTTTATTGAGGAAAATGGTTGGGCGGCTTATGGAAAGTGGCATTTGGGTATTGATGCAAACGCAGACCCAGAAACTAAAGCACATTGGCATTATATCTATACAAGCGATTTCGTGAATGTAGATAGAGCAGGTTTGATTGCTATTAGACAAAGAGCAGGTCAGCAAAAGCAAACGGATGTATTCAACGCAGCGGGTAAGTTATTAGAAAAAATTGATGCCTAAATGATTTGGCAAGAATATAGGAAGTTATATTTAAACGCACTTAAAACCTATTCGCCCAAGTTCAAAAAAGAACTACAAAAGCAAGTAGATACATATTGCCGTACCCAAGATTATGCAGCAATAAGTTCTAAGGGCATTGCAAAGACAATTAAGCAACTCCATGTGGCTTTGGGTACAAAGATGGCTCTTGACACTAACAAGTCGATTAAAAAGGCTACAAAAGGCTTTTACGAGCCATTTGAAGTAAAGATGAGCCAAACGGACATTTATTCCTATGTTATCCTTCAATTCTTAGAAAGACAAGGTGTAAACCAAATAGCAGAAGAGATTACCAATACAACGGCTAATCAAATTGCTGCATACTTACAAAAAGGGTTTGAAAATAATCTAACAATACAAGAACTTATCCCAATGCTTAGACAAGCTGGGATTACTGACTTTAGAGCGGAGTTGATAGCAAGAACAGAAACGGGTCGTGCTGCAAACTTAGGCGCAATGGTTGGTGCAACGGCTACTGGATTAGTTACAATGAAAGAATGGATTTCAGCGCAAGATGCAAGAACGAGAAGAATGCCACCAAGTTACGCTGACCACTATGTAATGGATGGTGTGAAAGTAAATTACGATGAGCCATTCAAAGTGCCAACAAGTATGAAGGCTAAAGGTGGAACTCATGTAGGTAATTACGAATTAATGATGCACCCATGCGATAGTGGAGCGAGTGCTGCCAATGTTTGCAATTGTAGATGTACAGTTGCTTTTGAGGCGCAAAGAGATGCAAACGGCAAACTAAAAACATTTGATACCAATCCACCAAAAGGAGATATTGGTTTCATTTGGGGTGTGCTTGGAAATATAGCGGGAATAGAAATTGGCAAATTAATTGCAGATGCATTACAATAATAAAAAAAATAATAACTTTGTTTTATGAGTAAAATTCAGTCAAAAGATGTAATTGTTGAAAAACAAGACATCGGTTATAACATAATGGATGTTGATAGTGAGCAAAGACGTGTTAAAGCGGTTTGGGCAAGATGTGGAAACATTGATTTGGATAACGATATTATCGTTCCAGAAGCGTTTACAAAAACTATCAAAGAAAGAGGACCAGAAGGTAAAAACTTAGTTTGGTCTTTAGTTGACCATTGTTCTGACATGAATAATGTAATTGGTAAGCCTGAGCAACTTTATGTTGAAGGTGATATGCTAATTGCAATTACTCCAATTGTTGAAACTGAAAAAGGAGAAGATATTATCAAATTATACGAAGCTGGTCTTATCAACCAACACTCAATCGGTTTTAGCACAATCAAATCTAATGTAGATAAGAACGGAGTTAGAACAATCACAGAGTTAAAACTTTATGAAGGTTCAGCGGTTCTTTGGGGTGCAAACCCAGAAACTCCAACTTTAGGCTTTAAGTCTGAAAGTGATAACTTAGATAAGAAACAAGAATTAAGCAATAGGCTTGAGAAACTCTTGAAGGCATTTAAAGGTGGTCGTTTCACAGACGATACCTTTAGCTTGATGGAAATAGAAATAAAGAGAATTCAAAGTGAATTAATGGAACT
>Ga0213922_1000667_pt1 | contig 14996 bp, 15 predicted proteins | sample McNCre2917MG_FD_165060 | JGI IMG/M metagenome (GOLD analysis project Ga0213922, IMG submission 165060) | Freshwater microbial communities from McNutts Creek, Athens, Georgia, United States - 29-17 MG | ecosystem: Environmental > Aquatic > Freshwater > Creek | place: USA: Georgia | collected... | reverse complement strand
TGCTCACGTGTTACTCACCCGTTCGCCACTAATCCACCGGAGCAAGCTCCAGCTTCATCGTTCGACTTGCATGTGTTAAGCACGCCGCCAGCGTTCGTCCTGAGCCAGGATCAAACTCTCCGTAAAAGTTTTTTAGAGCCACAGCAAGCTGTGACCCAAATTTTTTACTTCCGCGCCGGAAAATGGCGCTTTAGCTTGATCTGACTAAATCAGATTGTCTGACAATCTGTTTAACCAATAAATTTTCTCTGCCTTCAAACCGAAGTTTGAAGCCAAGAGGTTCTTGGCATAAACATTGTGCACGCTGTTGAGTTCTCAAGGATCGGATGCTCCTGGGAGTTTGTCTTCCGACTGGCCTCCAGGGCAACTTCTCTAACTTACCACTTTTCATTCGCTTGTCAAATCTGACACGCCAACTACTTTTAGTGGAAGGTTTTCAATCTTAGACACAGATGTAAATACCTGCAAGAGGTATTTTGACCTGGTTTAGGATTTTGCGCTCTTGAGCCGGTGATCTCTACGGATACTTCCAAGCTTTGGGCAACAGGTAAAACATTACGTTCTCGTAACGGGGATGTCAAATCCAAACGCCCATTTCATGAATATTTCTTGTGAGGCCAGTATTTACAAGGGTTTTAGCGCCATGTTCAGCTCGGCAAGCGCGCAATTTCGCCTGTAATTTCGCTAATTTGCCAAATATTTCTTAAAGATTTTTTTCTCGGATGGCGCTGACCCTTGTAAATACAGGGAAGTAGCGGTCTTGAAACATGAAAACGGGCCATCCCAGTTGCCTAGGTGGCCCGTTTTGCACGAGAAATGCGGGTGATTATGCCTTGAAGAGACCAGCCAGGGTCTTCTTGCCTCGGCGCAACACAGCACATGAGTCGTGCAGGAGCGCATCCCAGGTAGCAGCTTCATCTTCGATCTTCTGGTTGTTCAAGTAGATGCCGCCCTCCTTGATAGCACGACGACCGGCACTGATGCTGTCAACCAAACCGGTATCAACCAACAGTTGGGTGATGGCGGTGCCAACCGGCGCAGTTGCGTTAGGCAGTTCACGAAGGGCAGCCGAAAGGGTTGAGGCGTCGAGGTCGCTCAACTCCCCCTGACCGAAAAGTGCCGCCGATGCGGCGATGGCGGCCTCGGCGGCCTCGCGCGAGTGAACCAACGAGGTCACTTCGAGAGCCAAGCGCTTTTGAGCCGCACGCAGATAAGGCGCATCTGCGGTCTGCTGAGCCAGCTCTTCAATCTCGGCGCGAGTCAAGAAGGTGAATACCTTTAGGCGGTCGATTACGTCAGCGTCTTCGACGTTGAGCCAGAACTGGTAGAAGGCGTAAGGGCTGGTTAGTTCAGCGTCAAGCCAAACGGCGTTGCCCTCAGACTTGCCAAACTTCTTGCCATCGCTGTTGGTGATCAGAGGTGTTGCCAGCGCGTGAACACTCTTACCCTCGGCCTTGCGAATCAGGTCGGTGCCCGAGGTCAGGTTGCCCCACTGGTCGCTACCGCCCATCTGCATAGTGCAGTTATAACGGCGGTAAAGCTCGAGGAAGTCGTATCCCTGCAGGATCTGGTAGCTGAACTCGGTGTAGCTGATTCCGTGCTCTGAGTTGAGGCGAGCCGAAACGGCATCCTTGGAAAGCATTGTGCCGACACGGAAGTACTTGCCGATGTCACGCAGGAAGTCAATGGCACTAAGCGGAGCTGTCCAGTCGAGGTTGTTTACCAACTCGGCGGCTGCTGCGCCTTCGAAGTCTAGAAAGCGTGAAGCCTGTGCCCCGAGACGCTCAACCCAGTCGGCTACGGTCTCTTTGGTGTTCAGGGTGCGTTCCGCGGTTGGGCGCGGGTCGCCAACCAGTCCGGTTGAACCACCGATCAGAGCCAACGGCTTGTGGCCGGCCAACTGAAGGCGACGCATGATCAAGAGCTGAACCAGGTTTCCGAGGTGCAGGCTTGGCGCGGTTGGGTCAAAGCCGATGTAGTAGGTGACCTGAGTTTCGTTCAGGGCCTTGCGCAGCTCATCTTCATCCGTGGTGATTGCGACTAGGCCGCGCCACTTGAGTTCATCCCAGAGTTCGGCGAACGATGAATCGTTTGACTGGGCCGCGAGAGTTTCAGGAGTAGCCACTGGATTAGCCTTCGTGCTTAGGCGCGATTTTGCGAAGCGCGGCGATTTGTTCGAGTACGCGAGGCAGAGCGGTGCCGCCGGCGCCGGCACGAGCCTTGATCGAACCACCGACGGTAAGCACATCGCGAACATCCGGGGTTAGTTCTGGTGAAATGGCTGCCATTTCAGAGTCAGGCACTTCGTGCAGCTCTAGACCGTGCTGTTCACAGTAGGAAACCATGCGACCGGTGATGTCGTGAGCGTCGCGGAAAGCGACCTTCTTCTTGACCAACCACTCGGCCACGTCGGTAGCCAGCGAGAAGCCGGCCGGAGCCAACTGCTCGAGGCGATCACGGTTGAACTCGAGGGTGGCAACCATGCCGTTGAAAGCTGGCAGCAAGACGGTCAAGGTGTCAACCATGTCAAAGACCGGCTCCTTGTCTTCTTGCAGGTCGCGGTTATAAGCCAAAGGCAGACCCTTGAGAGTCGCGAGTAGACCGGTTAGGTCACCGATGAGTCGGCCAGACTTACCGCGAGCGAGCTCGGCGATGTCTGGGTTCTTCTTCTGCGGCATGATCGACGAACCGGTCGAGTATGAGTCGTGCAACTTGATGTAGTTAAACTCGGCACTGGCCCAGATGATGATCTCTTCTGAGAAGCGCGAGAGGTTGATGCCAATCAAGCTGGCGATGAATGCAAACTCAGCGACCACATCGCGGCTCGCGGTGGCGTCAATCGAGTTCTGAGTCGGGCCGGCCAATCCGAGTTCACGAGCGACGATGTTCGGGTCGAGGCCAAGAGTGTTCCCGGCGAGAGCACCGGCACCATACGGTGAAAGGCTCGCACGTACGCGCCAGTCGTTGAGTCGATCTAGGTCGCGAGAGAGCGGCCACGCGTGCGCCAAGAGGTGGTGCGAAAGCGCAACCGGCTGGGCATGCTGGAAGTGAGTGCGACCAGGCATGGCAACACCGAGGTTTTCTTCTGCGCGAGTCACCAAGATTTCGATGAGCTCGGTAACCAATGCACCGATCACGGTGGCCTGGTCGAGCAAGTAGGTGCGGATGAGCGTGGCGATCTGGTCGTTGCGGCTGCGGCCGGCACGAACCTTGCCACCTAGCTCAACGCCAGCGATTTCGATGAGCCCGCGCTCGAGAGCCGAGTGCACGTCTTCATCGGTTGGCTTTGCAACGAAGCTGCCCTTGACCACGCGGTCGTTCAGCTCAACTAGGCTGCGGTCTAGTTTCTCGTGCTCGGCCACGGTCAAGTAACCCGCCGACTGCAAGGTCTTGATGTGTGCGCGGGTACCGGCGATGTCATAAGAGGCTAGTCGCCAGTCGAAGTGCACTGAACGGCTTAGCGCGGCGAGCGCCTCGGATGGGCCGCCATCGAAACGGCTGCCCCAGAGGGCATTTGAACCTGATGCCTGGCTAGACATGGTGCTCCTTAAATAGATCCACCGAATAAACGGTTGCGGATTGAGTCAATCTTATTGCGGGTAGTTGAGGCTAGGCCTGCTCGGCCAACCAAGCCATCAGCGCCTTCTGGGCGTGGAGGCGGTTTTCCGCTTCATCCCAGATGACCGACTGAGGGCCATCGAGAACTTCGGCACTTACCTCGTAGCCGCGATAGGCAGGAAGGCAGTGCATGAAGATTGCGTCGGCCTTGGCGCGCTTCATTAGTTCGGCATCGATGGTGTAGCCGGCAAAGTCGGCGAGGCGCTGAGCCTTTTCTGCTTCCTGCCCCATCGAGATCCAGGTATCGGTAACCACGATGTCGGCATCCGTGATGGCACCGATTGGCTCACCGTAAACCTCAACCGAACCGCCGTGCTTTTCGGCAATCAATTCGGCGCGGGCCACGATGCCGTGATCAGGCTGGTAACCAGCAGGGCCGGCAACCGCGACGTTCATCCCGGCCAACGCGCAACCGATCAGGTAGCTGTTAGCCATGTTGTTCGCGGCGTCGCCGATGTAGGCGATCTTCAGGCCGGCAAGCTTGCCCTTGTGTTCGAGGACGGTGAGCAGGTCGGCCAAAATCTGACACGGGTGGTAATCGTCGCTGAGCGAGTTGATTACCGGAACACCGGCGTGCTCTGCCATCTCTTCGAGCCCCGAGTGCGCGTAGGTGCGCCAAACAATCTGAGCGACCTGGCGACCAAGCACTCGAGCGGTATCGGCCACCGACTCCTTGCCACCCATCTGAGAAGTCTGGCTGTCAATGATTAGCGGCGAACCGCCGAGGTCGGCGACACCCACTGCGAAAGAGACACGTGTGCGGGTCGAGGTCTTGTCAAAAATAAGGGCAACGGTCTTCGGACCCTCAAAAGGTCGAGAAGAATATGGTGCCTGCTTCAGCTCGAGGGCGCGTCGAAGAATCTCTGCCTGTTCAGCGGCCGTGATGTCATCGTCTTTTAGAAAGTGGCGAACCATTTTGTTTCCAATCATTAATCAGGAAGAACCATTGTGCCAAAGCCGCTGATGGTGAAAATCTCGAGGAGGATGCTGTGTGGAGTGCGGCCATCGATTACGTGAGCACGAGGCACACCGCCCTGAACTGCCTTTAGACAGGCCTGCATCTTTGGAATCATTCCCGATTCAAGCTTCGGCAGTAGTTCTTCTAGCTCAGACTCGGTGATCTCAGAAACCAGCGAATCGCGGTTTGGCCAATCGCTGTAGAGGCCCGGCACATCGGTCAGAACCATTAGTTTCTCAGCGCCCAGCGCCACTGCGAGCGCCGCGGCAGCAAGGTCGGCGTTTACGTTTAGCAACTCCCCCGCGGTGCTCGGCGCAACTGTAGAAACCACCGGGATACGACCGGCATCCAAGGCCTCGAAAACGATGCGCGGATTGACCAGGTTCACTTCACCAACCAGACCGATGTCGATCGGCCCATCGGCAGAATCTAGCGCGGTCTTCTCGGCGCGGAACAGGTTGCCGTCTTCACCAGACATGATCACCGGCTCGGCACCGGCAACCTTGATCATCTCCGCCAGCTGAGCACTGATCTGGTCCCGCAGGACATCTCGGACGATGCCGATGGTCTCGTCGGTGGTGACACGGAAGCCGCCACGGAACTCACTCTCGATGCCTAGCTCGGCCAGACGTGCCGAAATCTGCGGCCCACCGCCGTGAACCACAACCGGCTTGATGCCGACCCAGCGCAAGTAGGCCATGTCTTCAGCAAAGGCACGCTGCAACTCTTCGTCAACCATCGCGTTGCCACCGAACTTGACGACGACAACCTTGCCGTGAAAAGCCTGTAGCCAAGGCAAAGATTCGATAAGAGTCTCGGCCTTGATGCGGGCGAGCCCGGTTTCGTGCTGTTCTGAAGGAATCATTAGCTTGAGTATGCGCTGTTCTCTGTCACGTATTCGTGAGTCAGGTCGTTGGTATAAATGGTGGCCGATTCCTCGCCGGCGTTCAGCGAGATGCGAATCTGAACCGCACGCGGAGTGAGGTCCACCAGGTCGCGTGACTGGTCTGGCTGACCCTTACGAGATACGCTCACACCGTTGATCTCGACATCAATGTCATAAGGGTCAAAAGCTGCCTTGGTAACGCCCACCGCGGCAAGGATGCGACCCCAGTTTGGATCGTTGCCATAAATAGCCGCCTTGAACAGGTTGTTGCGAGCTACCGAGCGGCCTACCTCGACTGCATCATCCTCAGAGGCGGCCTTGACTACCTCGATCGCAATGTCGTGACTTGAACCCTCGGCGTCGCTGAGCAACTGCTGCGCCAGGTCGTGGCACACGGCTGTAACCGCGGCCTGGAACTCATCCTGGTCTGGGGTAACGCCAGAGGCACCCGAAGCCATGAGAGTCACCTGGTCGTTGGTTGACATGCAACCATCCGAGTCGAGGCGGTCAAAGGTGACGCGGGTAGCCGCGCGCAGAGTCTTGTCTAGGGTTGCGCTGTCGACCACGGCATCGGTGGTGACGACCACGAGCATCGTTGCGAGACCCGGTGCCAGCATGCCGGCACCCTTAGCCATACCGCCGACAGACCAGCCGTTTGGGCTGACCTGGTGAGCGGTCTTCGAAACCGAGTCGGTGGTCATGATTGCCTCTGCCGCCGACTGGCCGGCATCTGCGGATAGTTCGGCAACGGCAGCACTGACGCCGGTGGTTAGTTTCGCCAGGTCAAGCTGTTCGCCGATCAAACCGGTTGAACAAACCAAGACATCTCCGGCAGAGATACCGAGCTCCTCGGCAACCTTTTCAGCGGTCGAGTGAGTGGTCTGAAAGCCCTGAGGGCCGGTGTAGCAGTTCGCGCCACCAGAGTTCAAAACGATGGCTGAAACTTCGCCGTCGGCAATGACCTGCTTGCTCCAGATGATTGGGTTTGCCTGGCAACGGTTGGTGGTGAAAACCACGGCAGCAGACTTCAGCGGGCCCTGATTGACGACCAACGCTAGGTCTTTGTTGCCTGAGGTCTTCAGCCCAGCCTTGACGCCTGCGGCAATAAAGCCCTTTGCTACGGTTACGGTCATTTCTTTGCACCATTCTTGGCCAAGCTGATTGCTGTGAGGCCGGTATTTTCTGCAAGCCCAAGGGCAATGTTCATCGATTGGATGGCTGCGCCACCGGTGCCCTTGACCAGGTTGTCGATTGCACAAACGGCGACCAGGCGGTTGGCGTGCTCGTCAATCGCCAAACCGATTAGCGCGTTGTTTTCACCGATGGTGTCGGCAGTTGAAGGGAATTCGCCCTTCGGATAAACCTTGATGAACTGCTCTGACGAGTAGGCCTTGTCCCAGGCTTCGTGGGCAAGCTCGAGGGTCACGCCTGGCTTTAGTTTCGCGGTGTTAACGGCAAGGATGCCGCGCTCCATCGAAACCAGGATGGGAGTGAATGAAATCTGGATGCGCTCACCGGCAGACTTTGACAGGTTCTGCTCGATCTCTGGGGTGTGGCGGTGAATTCCACCAACCTGGTAGGCGTTCGCCGAACCGGTCGGCTCGATCTCAAAAAGCTTTTCGGTGGCACCGCGACCGGCACCCGAGGTTCCAGCTGACAGGATGCTCACGATGTCTTCCGACTCGATCAGCCCGGCGGCTAGCCCCGGTGCCAAAGCTAGAGTGATGGCGGTGACGTTGCAACCTGGCACGGCGATGCGCTTCGTGCCCCTCAGCAGTTCACGTTGCTTGTTCTCGCCACGGATGAGGAGTTCCGGCATGCCGTAGGTCCAGGTGCCGGCGTGCTCTCCCCCGTAGAACTTCTTCCAGTCGGATTCGCTTTCGAGTCGGAAGTCGGCACCACAGTCGATGACGAGGGTGTCGGCGTCTAGCCAAGCCGCTACCTCTGCAGACTTTGAGTGCGGCAAAGCCAAGAACACGATGTCGTGGCCTGCGAGCTCTTCTGCCGAGTTCTCAGAAAACACAAGATCTGCGAACGCAGGCACATGCGGGTGCAGGGTTGAAACCTTCTGCCCCACCATGCTGCTGGCCGTGACGGTCTTGAGCTCAAGTTCTGGATGTTCGGCAACAAGGCGCAAAAGTTCTCCGCCAACGTTTCCGCTGGCGCCGGCGATGGCCACTGAAAATGCCATGCTGCTCCCCTATCCGTGCTGTCGCCCGCTATGCGCGGAGCGTTGCACCATACTTTTGATTCGCCAAAGCAACTGCCTTGTCGCGTGATTCCGAAGCCTCGACCTGAGTCAAGGTTCGGTCGGCGGCACGGAAGCGCAAAGCGAAAGTCAGAGACTTGTGACCGGCAGCCACATTGTCGCCGCGGTAGTCGTCAACCAAGGTGACCTGCTCCAGCAACTCGCCGGCACCCTCGAGAATCACTGCACGGATGTCACCGGCAGGAATCTCATTGGCTACCACCAATGAAAGGTCCTGGGTCGCCGCCGGGTAGGTTCCAATGAAGCCTGCCTGGATCACCTCTGGTGCGGCAGCATAAAGCGCTTCGAGATCAATCTCCAGCGCGGCTACGCGACGCGGAAGGTCATTGGCTGCAGTGAGGTTAGGTTCAAGTTCACCCGCGAAACCAATCGACACAAGGTCTGCGCCGACCAATAGCTCGGCGGTGCGGCCAGGGTGGAAACCCTTAGGGCTAGCCTGGCGAACGACCAGGTCAAGACCAACCGCGTGTGCGACGATGCGAGCCGCCTGGATGGCATCCTGGTAGCTGATTGCCTGCGCCTGAATGCCAACGCCCTGGTTCACTCGGTCACCGGTGAATAGAGCAGCTAGACGGCTTGGCTGAGCCGGGATGGTGGCGTTTAGGGTAGCCAGCTCTTCTGCTGACGGAAGTTGGTTGCCGATTGGCAGCTTGCCCGTTGCAGTGATCGCCTTAGCAGGCAAGAACACAGAACCCTCTTCGAAGATCGCGAGGTCGGTTAGACCACGAGAGAAGTTGCGACGAGCAGCTTCGATCAGTCCAGGCAAAATCGTGGTGCGCATTTCGCCAAGCTCGGCCTGAAGCGCGTTTGCCAACTTCACCGATGGCTGACCCTCGCTGAACAAAGAGTTCTGAGCCTCGCTAATGAACGGGTAAGTCAAGACTTCGACGTGACCAGAACCAGCCAGCGCTCCAAGGATGGTGCGACGGCGCTTCTGCTTGGTGGTTAGGCCGCGCCCCGGAGGAGCAACCGGCAGACGCGAAGGAATGCGGTCATAGCCGGTGATGCGAGCGATCTCTTCGACCAAGTCGGTCTTGTGAGTTAGGTCTGGACGCCAGCTCGGAGGGATTACCTCGTAACCACCGTCGACGGCAGCGACAACACAACCTACCTCGCGAAGCACCTTGTCGATCTCTTCGGCAGTGTATGCGACGCCGACTAGCTCGCTAGCGAACTCGGCAGGCAACCAGATCGGCTGCACAGGCTGAAGGTCTTTGAACTCGGCGCCCAGTGAGTCAGCAGCGCCACCGGCGTGCACCTCCAGCAACTGCACGACGCGAGCTGCAGCGTTGTCAGGCATCATTGGGTCGACACCGCGCTCGTAGCGCTTTGAAGCCTCAGAAGGCAACCGGTGACGACGAGCCGAACGTGCGATCGAGATCGGCTCGAAGTGAGCGGCCTCGACGAGAACGTTTTTGGTGGTCGAGGTTACCTCGGTTGCCTCGCCTCCCATGACGCCAGCAAGGCCGATTGGACCAGACTCATCCGTGATCAAAAGGTCTTCAAGGTCGAGCTTGCGCTCTTGACCGTCAAGCGTCTTTAGGGTTTCGCCGGCCTTGGCACGACGAACGGTTAGACCACCCTTGATCTTGTCTAGGTCGTAGGCGTGAGTCGGCTGACCCAGCTCAAGCATCACGTAGTTGGTGATGTCGACAACCAAGGAGACCGAGCGCATACCGGCAAGCTTTAGACGAGAAACCATCCAGGCTGGGGTCGGGCGCGAAACGTCGACTCCCTTGACCACGCGAAGCACGAAACGATCGGTGCCACGGCGGCCGCGAATCGGAGCTTCGTCGTTGATGGTCAAACCGAAACCGTGGCCGGCCTCGATGTGTGCGTTACTCTTTGGGTCGCGGAAGTCGGCGCCGGTTGCGTGCGAATACTCGCGTGCGATACCGCGCATCGAGAAGCAGTAACCGCGGTCTGGGGTTACGTTGACCTCGGCGGCTTCGTCATCCAAGTGCAAAAGCTCTAGAGCGTCGGTGCCGACCTTAGGGTCGAGACCAAGCTCGCGAAGGCGAATGATGCCGGCGTGGTCGTCGCTGAGGTTTAGTTCACGAGCCGAAGCCATCATGCCGTCACTGATGTGACCGTAGGTGCTTCGAGCGGCGATGTGGAAGTCTCCCGGCAGAACTGCGCCTGGCAGACAAACCACGACCTTGTCGCCAACTTCGAAGTTGCTAGCGCCACAGACGATGCCACGAACATCGGCGCCACCATCGGCTGCCTGCTGACCTTCGGCCGCCACGCGAACCTGGCACCAGCGAATGGTCTTGCCGTTGCTCTGTGGTTCTGGGATGAACTCAAGAACCTGACCGACTACTACCGGGCCGGTGACACCGAATCCGTGGGAGCCTTCTTCTTCTAGACCAACCTTGACCAGTTCGGCCATAACGCTATCGGCGGTTACATCTCCCGGAAGGTCAACGTAATCGGCTAGCCATGACAATGGAACGCGCATTAGAGGGACACTCCAAACTGCTCACTGAAGCGAACATCTGATTCGACCATGTCGTGCATGTCACGAACGTCGTTGCGGAACATGAGGGTACGTTCAATTCCCATACCGAAGGCAAAGCCCGAGTAAACCTCCGGGTCGATTCCGGCGGCCTTCAACACGTTTGGGTTGACCATTCCGCAACCGCCCCACTCGACCCAGCGGGCGCCGCCCTTGGCACCAGGGTGCCAGACGTCGAGCTCTGCCGATGGTTCGGTGAACGGGAAGAATGATGGGCGCAAGCGAATCTTGGCGTCTGGGCCAAACATGATTCGAGCGAAGTGCTCTAGGGTTCCGCGAAGGTCAGCCATAGTTAGACCCTTGTCAACGGCCAAGCCTTCGACCTGGTGGAAGACCGGGGTGTGAGTCGCGTCGAGTTCATCCGTGCGGAAAACGCGACCAGGGCAAAGAACGTAGACCGGCAATTCGCGATCGAGCATCGAACGGACCTGAACCGGTGAGGTGTGGGTGCGCAAAACGAGGTGCGACTCGACTGGCTCAACGAAGAATGTGTCTTGCATTGCTCGAGCTGGGTGATCTTCATCAAAGTTCAGCGCGTCGAAGTTGAACCACTCGTTTTCGAGCTCAGGCCCCTCGGCGATCTCCCAACCCATACCAACGAATACATCGGCAATCTGGTCTTGCAACAACGACAGAGGGTGACGCGCACCAAGCTTTGAAGGCGAGGCGGCAGCGGTAACGTCAACGGCCTCGGCGGCTAGCTTGGCAGCTTCTTCAACGGCAAAAAGTTCGGTTTCGCGAGCTGCAAATGCTGCGTTTAGCTCGCCACGAGCCTTGCCAATCATGGCGCCTGAGGCAGCCTTGAATTCGTTAGGCAGGTTCTTGACCAGGGCGTTTAGTTTCGCGATCTCTGATTGCTCGCCAACGGCGGTGGCACGAGCGGCCTTGAGCGCGGCGAGATCGGCGGCTGAGGCGATCGCTGAAAGAGCGTCGGCAACGGCCGCATCCACTGCGGATTGTGTGATTGGATTTTCGGCAGACATAGGCTCTAAGTCTACCTTTTCAGAGGGCCTAAGCCTTGTTTTGAGCGAAGGCTGTCACATAAAGGCAAATGCTTGCCGCGGTAGCCAAATTCAACGATTCTGCCGCTCCGTAAAGCGGAACTGCAACCTCTTGGTCAACCAGGTCGAGGGTGCTCTGTTCGAAACCCCAGGCTTCGTTGCCAAACACCCAAGCGGTTGGCTTTGCCAAGACCTCATCGCCCAAGGACGGAATTTCGGTTCCCCCACCATTGGCGGCGAATACCTGCAACCCAGCCGACTTCAGTGCGGCAATGGCGTCTTCGATTGGTACGTCGATGGCGAATGGCACATGGAACACCGAACCGGTAGTTGAACGAACCACCTTCGGGTTGTAGACATCAACACTGTTAGAACTAAAAATCACAGCATCGGCTCCGGCCGCATCGGCAGCGCGAAGCACGGTTCCGGCGTTTCCCGGGTCACGGATGTTGGCCAGCAGAGCCACCAAACGTGGCTTGGCCGCAATGATGTCTTCTAGGTCAGAGTGCAGTTGTTCGCAGACAGCCACAACGCCCTGAGGTGTGGTGGTGTCGGTGAGCGCCTTGAGCACCGGCTCAGAGACGAGTTGCACTTCGATGCGAGCAGATTCGGCACGCTCAAAAAGGTCTGGGTAGCGCTCAACTGCATCCTCGGTTGCGAACAACTCGACGATTAGCTTTGGGCGGTTTAGCGCTTCCTTTAGCCCTTGAGGTCCCTCAAGCAGAAAGAGCCCGGTCGATGACCGGGCGTCTTTCTTGGTGAGCTTGGCGACCCCGCGGACCTTGTTGGCCTTGGGATCAATCAGCAAGGTCTTACTTAACCTTTGGCGCTGAGGTGTCTGCTGGTAGAGCTGCCTTAGCTGAAGCAACGAGGCTTGCGAAGGTCTTTGGCTCGTTCACTGCTAGGTCAGCAAGGATGCGGCGGTCAACAACGATGCCAGCAAGGTTTAGACCCTGGATTAGGCGGTTGTAGGTTAGGCCGTTAGCGCGTGATGCAGCGTTGATGCGCTGGATCCATAGACGACGGAAGTCACCCTTGCGAGCACGACGGTCGTTGTACGCATAGACAAGTGAGTGCAGCATCTGCTGCTTTGCCATGCGGTATAGACGTGAACGCTGGCCGCGGTAACCCTTGGCGCGCTCTAGAACTGTACGGCGCTTCTTAGAACCGTTTACAGCGTTTTTTACTCTTGCCATTTGTTGATACTCCTAAGTTCAACTGAGCGGTGCCGAAGCACCTCAGAAATTTGTAAGTTCGGGCTTACTTGCCGAGTAGGGTCTTGAGGGTCTTGTAGTCAGCCGGTGAAACAACCTGGTCTACGTTTAGACGACGCTTGCGACGGTTTGACATGTGCTCCTGGTTGTGGCGCATGTTGATCTGCTGCTTCATGATCTTGCCGCTACCGGTGAAGCGGAAACGCTTCTTAGCGCCAGAGTGGGTCTTCTGCTTTGGCATTGATTTCTCCTGTTTCTACTCGGCAGCTTCTTCGGCTGCCGACTCGTTTGGCTTTTCTGCTGGAGCAGCCTTGGCGGCTTTCTCTGCAGCTTTCTTGGCTTCAGCCTTAGCGTCTGCCTTGTTCTTTAGCGGGCCAATGACCATAACCATGTTGCGGCCGTCGATCGAAGGATTCGACTCGACAGCGCCCAACTCGGCTACTTCTTCGGCAAGCTTCTGAAGCAACTTGATGCCCATTTCTGGACGTGACTGCTCGCGACCGCGGAAAACCACGATCACCTTGACCTTGTCACCGGCCTTGAGGAACTTCTGAATCTGACCGCGCTTGGTTCCATAGTCGTGATCATCGATCTTCAAACCGAAACGAACGGTCTTTAGAACGGTGTTGACCTGGTTCTTGCGTGCCTCACGAACCTTCTGGGCTGCTTCGTACTTGAATTTTCCGAAGTCCATAAGTTTCGCAACTGGTGGCTTTGAGGTAGGGGCAACCTCGACTAGGTCAAGGTCCTGCTCTTGTGCCATGCGCAGCGCATCTTCGATGCGGACAACGCCAATCTGCTCACCAGCAGCGCCGACGAGGCGAACCTCTGGCACGCGGATGCGCTCATTGATGCGGGGATCGCTGATTTGTAGCTCCTTTAGACGTGACATAAACGGCCACGCCACAGGCGGGCAGCCTGAATGCGTACAGAAACGATAAAGTCTCCAGCTTTACCCGGCCACCTATGTGCCATAAGCACTAGTTCGGCGATCGCGGGTGGGAAATAAATCCACTTCTGACCGAGGGCGAACCTCGGAGCCATGGGTTAGCCTATCAGAAAGAACTCAAAAGGAGAAGCCCTTGTCTGCCTCAAATTCAGAATCGCGCGAACCACAGTCACCTGAGGTTGAAATGCACGACATCGCCGATCTGCCAGCCGTTGAGGTAATCGGCCGCTACGCAGTCGATTTGCTCACCGTGGCCGCCGTTCAGTGCGGCCTGGCCGAGGATGGTCGCAAGGGTGACCTGGATGAGGCTCGCAAGCTCATCAACGCGACCGCCGGTTTCATCACAGCTGCCGCTGCCGACTTGGGTGACCACCACGCTCGCCCACTGCGCGACGCCCTGCGTCAGGTTCAGCTTGCTTTCCGCGAGGCTTCAATCATCAAGGATGCGCCTGGCGCTGGCCCTGGTGAGAAGTTCACCGGCCCAGTCAACTAATTCATTCGGCGGCGATTAGTCGCAGCTGCATCGAATCGACGGATTCGGCAATCAGTTCGCTCGTTGCCCAGGCATCGGTCAATCTGCCGATCAGCGCTTGCACATCATCCTGGCTTAGGCCGGCAACCAGCTTCAGAGTGATTTGAAGTTCGGCGCCCTCGAGTCGAGAGTTTGGGTCACCGGCTTCAAGGTAAATCGCCAAGACGGATGGTTCGCTTTCATCCAGCGGCTCGGCGAATGCCTGACCGACGGCCTGATTTAGAAAGCTCGGAACCCACTCTTGCTGCAGAGCCATGGCCTTGATGGCTGGGCGCCTAAAGACGAATTCGGTTTCGCTGCCAGGGTCTAAAACGATGCGGGTGTTGCCTTCAGAGGCGGCTGCAAGTGCAACGCGAATGGCGTCGCTTGGCACCGGACGCGCGGTCTTATTCCAGCGCCCCATCGACTCAACCGAGCTAAACACCGGCAGGCAGGTCTCCCCATCCGGGGTTTGAACGGTAACGATCGAAAGGTCTGCGCTCTTATCGACGGTTTGACCGTGAGCGCCTTCCCCTGACTCACCTAAATCGGCGAGCAACGGAATCAATAGTCGTGAGGCGGCAAAGGCTGCGAAAACCCCGCGCGGATCGGCTGGGTTGGCACGAAACTCGGCGAGCGCCTCAATAAGCGCTGGATTGGCCGAACCGTCGTCGTTCGAGAACGGATTCGACTCGAAACTGCGACCTTCCCAAGGCACACCGGCAGAATCGGCAAAACGATCCTTGTTGATGTGCTTGTGGTCGTGGCTATCCATGGTCTGCGAAGGTGAACCTAGACGCGAACGTTGGCGATTGCCAGCGCCTCTTGCAGAGTGAACTTGTTGGCGTAGAGAGACTTGCCGAGAATGGCACCCTCTAGACCATCGGCAACCAACGCGTGCAGGTCACGGATGTCCTGCAGTGAGCTGATGCCACCCGAGGCGACAACCGGCTTTGAGGTGCGCTGCATGACTTCGCGAAGGAGGTCTACGTTTGGACCCTTCAGGGTGCCATCCTTGGTCACATCGGTGACCACATAGCGAGCACAACCGGCACCCTCTAGGCGGGCTAGA
>Ga0213922_1000666_pt1 | contig 15037 bp, 36 predicted proteins | sample McNCre2917MG_FD_165060 | JGI IMG/M metagenome (GOLD analysis project Ga0213922, IMG submission 165060) | Freshwater microbial communities from McNutts Creek, Athens, Georgia, United States - 29-17 MG | ecosystem: Environmental > Aquatic > Freshwater > Creek | place: USA: Georgia | collected... | reverse complement strand
TTGATGATAGTTGCCGTTGATAGAATGATGCGCTTTACATCCTCGCTCTTCATCGCTGCGTTAAGTAAGACAGCCATGATTGTCTGCGTTACTCCCTCCACTTGAATAGATATTCTGTTGTCTGCGTCACACGCAATGTTGAATTTAACTTCGTTTGATTCTTCTTGTTGATTTGTTTCTTGGTTCATTGTTATTGTTTTAATTACAGATAAAAAATGTTGCGAATGATACGAGAGGCGTATGATATCTTCCTGTTTGGGCATAGTAATCCTATTACTAAACACATAGGAAGAACATCTTGATGTCCTGTTGAGGTTATGCATGTATCAAGTTTGGTTATACTCATGCATTCTCAAGTCGTAGGCTCGCAACCATATACCTACCCTGTTCGGCTTCACTACTAACTCGCGGTCGGAATCACTCCCCTTTCGGACTGTTCGCCTTGTGTATTACCAGTTATCCCACAAGACTTATGCTGTCACTTCAGCACCGCCAACATGTAGCGCCATTTCTGGAACGCCTATCCTTAGTTTATCCTATCCTGTACGATGGTGCGTATTTATCAGGGATTACAAGACCAAGGATGCCAATCTGATTTGAGTAAAAAAAGAAACCCATATAGGTTGCAGCTACATGGGTTCAATGAAAGAGGGTTCTCTTAAATCAAACCCGAATGAACACTGCAACTATCCAATCGGATTGACAATGCAAAGTAAAAACTATTTTTCAATATTGCCAAATCTTTTTATTAAAGAATATGCATCGCACATCATTAATCTTTTTTCACCAGATTCATATACCTCCCATGTTGCTTCATGAAATTTTTTACCACTTTCCCTATATCTTACTACATCTTCATGATTATCAGTTATTTCAATGAGATTGTATTCACCTTTATTATCCCATTCAAATATTTCATATACTTTTTTAACAACTTTTCCTTTCATATTATTGATTTATTATTTTTAAAATTTAGGTTGTTCTGGTACAACTTTAAACCTCCCTGTCATCTTTATAGGGGTAACTACCGTGCGTTTCTATTAACCTAATGTCAAGATGACTATGTCTAAACCAACCGCGAGACAACGGTACAAGGTCATGATATAATAGAAACTAAATATTATTTATGCAATTTTAGTATAAGGTGTAGCAAGACAGTATAGTTTGCTAGGTCTATAACACTATCCTGTACGCTTTCATTCTGTGTACTTTTATTTGAACTAAGTAGTTGACCGAGCCTAGCAACCTTTGTTCCTATAAGGTTTAAACAGTTCATTGCATCCGGGCATTCGGTTCTTTGATTGACAATCATTCCGGCCAGCCTAAAGTTTGACAGCAAGTCTTCTCCTGCATAGTCATTACTTTTCTTGGCTAGAATCTTTCTTTGTTCTTGAAAGAAATCATCAATCAACCTGTCTCTTAGCTCTTCTGTTAGTGGAGTGTGAGAATAGTACGGGCCCATCTTGTCAATTGTTGCTTGTGTAGGGAATAGTGATTCTTTAATTGCTTTTAGCGTCATAGTTGTAGTGTTTGTTTAAGATTGATTCAAATTGTTCTATGCTATAGAATACTAGTATTGATGTACCATCTTTAAAGTTAATATGAACAGCATGTCCATGTTCATCAATAGATGGCCTGTAACTAGCGATGTGTAAAGGATTAATCATTTCATAGCTGTCCGTCTCCGATTGGATTCCAGTAAGCTCAAACTGTTCTTGATTAACACACTTGATTGGGAACTTGATAAATCTGTCTGTGAACTTCATGATTATTGTTTATGGAATTTAAGAAATTGCTTACTTGGTTTTACGCCCATCCTATCATAGAAGAATGACTTGTTGTTAGATGGACAGGATGCGTACTTGCTTCCAACGTATAGTGTTGTGCATCCAGAAAAAAGAAACGTAATCAGTACGATAATTGCATACAAGATAAAAACGTAGATTAGGTAAGTGTACTTTTTCATAATTGTGGTTTAAAGTTTTTATTATAATAATCGTTAACGAATTTAATCTTCCATTCACCAGTATGCCCATCCTCATCAAGAGCATACAGCATTGCATTTATAATCTGCTCTTTCTCTATTGAAATTGCTTTGCTTATTAGGTCTGGATGGAAGTATGTAGATGTGTGACAATCTTTATTAACTTCTGAAACTATCCATTCTACTGCTGTTTGTTGTGTCATAGTTAAGTTATTGCTTTACTTTTTTTGATTTATTGTCAAGTTTTTGGTTTACTTTACTTGACATTTTCCAATAGTGTTCGCATCTTTCGTATTCATTATCGTATGGAGTTTTTATAAAATACGATTGAGAATACTCTGATGGAGTAGCCGTAAATCTATAGCACGTTTCTTTTAGTGGACACTTATTCCCTGCACACATTGTTATGTCCGGCATACTATTTAATGTTTGTGACGTAATCAAATATCATCTTCTCAATAGCATCTTGATGCTCTGTCTCAAGCTCAGATAACAATCTAAACAGCTCATCGTATCGTAGCGTATCAACTGCTTTCAATATTTTACTATCTGTCTTAAGCTCCATAGCTGTCTTAATCCATTTAAGCTTTTCTTTTATAACTCTGACAGATTGCCTAGCTACAGGTGAAAGTGTTTTGTCGTCAAATAAATCAGATGCATATATAAATGCATTGTTTACGTTAACATAAATCATGTACAGAGATTCTTGTTGTCCTGTTGTCATATTGGTGATTGTAGTTTTTCAAAAACGGTATCTGCCATTCCCTTAAATGCATCATCAACTTCATACAAACTATCAAATGATTTTATTCCATGTATAATAGTTGTGTGGTCGCTATTCATTAGCTTTGCTGACGCAACCTTTGTCCATCCTAGCTGAAACACAAGTAGCTTGCATAGTATTCTTCTGGCATCAACTAGGTTCTTGCTTCTTTTTTTTATGGCATAAAAACTTCTATCTAGTTCATATACTTCTGCTATGGTATTTATAATCCTATCCTTTGTTAATGGACTTTTCTTATGGTGGTAGAACATTCTTGATTTTCCGTATGGTGATTTTGGCACATTTGTAGTTTTTAAAATTGGATAAACGTATGGTGAAATCATGTGTTATATTATTTGATAAAACCCAACACCAGTTATATTCAATACAATTGTTGAGTTTAGTGAATAGACGGATATCCTGTGACCTCCGATGATAATTGTTTTATCGTGCTTATACGCCTCCGGAACGGATGACCAGTTTAATATACCAATGAATGATACATCAACGAAGTCATCCGATTCCGAAAGTATATCTGTTGCTATCCTTAGCTTAGATATGTTGTTCATTATTTATAGTTGTTGATAACACATGTCTCTTAACAATCTTCCCCTTGTGCAACATTGTAATTACAAACTCACCACCAAGATGGCACACATCTTTTGCAACATCAGAGAATATTGTGTCGTAATAATCTACAGCAGATTGGTAGTTTGAAAAATCTACATCATGCCTGTCTAATACCTTTTGGTCAATATCAATACTACTGGCTTCAATTCTTTCTCCTATTACTTTATACATGGTTTTATTATTTAAAAAGGTTATTAATTTGTTTTAAAATGTCATCTGAATAATCTTCGATAGACTGCTTCTCTTTCTCTGTCCATCCTACGCAGAACATGTAGTGTAGTAAAGAGTCTGGTATTCTATCTAGGAAGTCTAATTTTGCTGACTCTCTCCACTCTCTATACGCTGTGGCCATTGACTTTGATGTGACTTCTTGTGTCTCCATGTTTGATTGGTTTAGTGTGTAAAATTATAATTATTATTGCTGATTAGCAAATATTATTATATAATTCTTATATGACTGTTCACGCTATCAAAGTCGTCTTGATTAGATGCATTCTCAAATCCACGTAGTGTGTAAACATCTCCAGACCTCATGCATATCTTAATAAAATCTTCATCGCTTATTGTTGATAGGTCTAGTAACTTGTCGCCTTCTGTTAGCATTTTTAGATTTATAACATATACTTTCATCATTGCTTCTTAAGTTTTATGTGTAAGTAAATCATGTACGATATTAGTGTAATCCAATATACAATTATTAGTGTCTTGTATGATTTCATATGTCATCATTAAATATATCTTGGAATATTGTATTGTCAAGCTCCCACTTATCTACTGAAGAGTTTAGATAGTCTAATGCATCCTGTATAATCTCTTCATTTGTAGCTCCCTCCTCCCAATCGTGACAATATATCCTTTGATTAGACAACTCATCCCATATGTAATTATCCTTATCTATTTCATTAAGATTGGCTTCGTAATAGTTTGTTACCAGATTGTAATCGTTGTGGTATACACTTGCTATTCCGCCATCTTCTGTAATAATATCAAACGATTTGTCAACTTTGCTTTTGTGAACCCTGTATTTCATATTTGTTATTTTAAATAGATATTAAATCAAATTCGGTATATATTACTACAATGTTATTTGGATATCTTTTCCTTAGCTTGTCGACCAGCTCTTCGTTATCGTAATCTTCGTACCCATCCCTAGACTGATTTACTATTGGATTGATAACCTCTACGATATCATCTGACTGAAGGTCTGTGAGAAGGAAAAAATCTTCCTCTTCGTAGGCTGTTGTGTTAATCTGAAAAATATTCATGTTGTTGTGTTTATGGGTGGAGATTGCTCCCCACCCTGTAATGAATATGATTAGTGAGTCATTGATAAGATAGATGCGAATGACTTGTTGTCGATGTCAGCACCTGTGCCTACATACTTAGACTCTAGCCTAGCATTCTCTCGCTTAGGTGTAGACATTACGTGTGATGTGTAGTGTGTTACACCACTAAACAATCCCCACAATGTCTCACCCTTTTGTGACATTTCGCGAGAGATTGATGTAAGTAATTCTCCAGACCTATTGACAGCATACTGACTATATATATCAACAGCCTTGCTTTGTGGTGTATTCATGTCGACACCTGTCACATCCTTAACAATCTTGGCTATGTTATCCTTAGTAACCTGCACTTGAGATAGCTTGATGAACTGCTCAAAGATTGTTTTCTCTTGCCTTGTAACACCCTCAATCTCTCTGATAGATGTCTCTACCTTGTCACGTATAGATTGTGTGTGTCTTGCTGAGTTTTGTAGCTTACCCCTAGCTGATGCGAATGTATTCTCACAGCATATGGTGAAGTTAACAGCGCCCCACTTGAGAGACGTTGTACCATCGTGACCATTAATACCTGTAACAAACCCTTTGACCTTAGTGCGATTCTCACCGATGCCATTGATTTCATTGCCGGTATTTAGTTGTATGTACACCTTGCCACCACCATTGAATTCTCCACCACTATGTATGTCGTACCCTGTCTTGTCAGAGATACGAATCAGTAGTTCAGCAAGCTCTGAGTTTTGGTATGGCACATAGCCATCTTTACAGGTAGTAAATACCTCCTTGTTGTCATCCCTAACCACAGCCTTGTATGGTGTGATTGTACCATCTGCTAGCAGAAGGTCTTGCTTAGATACAGACCATCGTAGTCCGAATCTATCTAGCATAGTGGCTACTCTTTCTGCATTAGCAGGGTCAGATAATTGAAGTCCGTTGAATGTTTGTGCGAGAATGTCATTTGCGAAATTGTTCATGTGTGTTTGATTTTTAGATTATGAAATGTATGTTGATTCTTATTGTCCGATTGGTCTAAATGTATTGTATAGTCTCCAAGATAAAGACTCATCATCCTTTAGGTCGCATGCTTTCTCTATGTTTACTATGTGCGTCCAAGCATTGTCTCCATACCTAGTAGGTTTGTCTAGTAGGCTCATCATGTTATTCTTATCAATGTAATCTACTAGTGCAGTCAAATCATCTAGTGCCATTTCAAGCCTGTGTTCTAGTTGCTGTGTGTAGTTTAATTGTCTTGGATTGTTCATGCTGTTTGATTTATAATGTAAAAGTATAAGATTGTATCTTAATGCTTTGTTAAATAATACTCCATGACAACAGGTCTATGATTACTATTGTTGCATAGAATACTATTACTACGATTGATGTGATTACATTTTGTTTCATATGATATTATTTATTTGGTTTTCATAATACTCTACAAGCATTGCAACCTCTTCATAGAAGTTATATGCATCAATGTTCCCGTTGTTGCATTCATCTTGCAATTTTTTAATTTGTTCAAGTAATTCACTTAATTGTTTCATAGTTTATTTTTTTTAATTATTAAATCCTAGATGCTTGTCTACAAGTGATGCCAAGTTTACATATTCGCTTGGATGAATCAATCCATTCTCCCAATCCTGTGGGTTATCCTCAATACCATTGCGAGTCATCTCCATCACAAGTACTAACCTTTCTCTTAGCATAGCTAATTGCATTGGTGAAATTTCTTTCATTAAGTTTTTAAAAGCCTTGTCGTTTGTCATGTGATTGTGTTTTAGTTTTTAGTATGTTAGATATTTTCTAGTGTATACATATGGATTTGTAATATCAGAATTACTTGAGCCATACACCTTGTCTGGATAAAGAAATATATAGCCATAGTAATTACCACTACTTGTCAACACCTTCTCAATCATATCGCACACCCCACACTTATACTCGGCAGTTATATATTCTTCATACGCGCTGTTTGTCTCTGCTAATAAATTGTTGGCATACCTCACCAATGTTTCTACCTCAATTGTTTTACGTTTTTTTCTCATTGTATTTGTTTTACGTTAGTGAATAATTCTTTCAAGAAATCTATTTCGTATAGCTTTATGGGGTCATCGTATTCGCACCCCTTAAAACCTTCATAGTTAACCCATAGGTTACACTTATAGTTTCTTTCGTACACATCACCCTCGCTGTACACTTCCTCAAGGAGACCATATCCTTCTTCATCAACCCTTACTTGTAGATACCACTTGTCTTCAAATTTGTCTGACCTGTAAATTTTATCCATATGTTTAGTTTTATTTTATTACGAACCCTGTTACATCTTGCTTTGCCTTTCCCTTTGCTTTGAGTCCTACGATTACATTCTTCTCATCATTTATACGTAGGTCTGTTTCATCGCCATTTATTACCTTGTATCCACTATACTCTACAGGTAGTTCATTGGCGAATACCATAGCCACATTACCTCCCATCTTTAGTACATCCATAGCTGTGTCGTGATTTGTTTCACTCCTGCTAAATGTTAGGCAGTATGTCGTACCCTTGTACCTTTTTACCATACTTGGATTCTTGGTATAGTCATAGAACACTAGCCAATTAGACATCAACCAATCAACTCCTGCATACCTTTTCAGTAGGTCTAGATGGTCAATATCAGACGTACCATTCAGCCTAACAGCTATCTTATTGCCCATCTTGATAGCTCTCTTTTGGATATCCAATAACTCCCTAGTTAATTGCATGTAGAATCCTTCCCTATCACCTGCCCAATACTTTGTCTTATTTATTCTTGCTTGCTGTACATTACTGAATGCTCCCCTGCCTGCTGAATATAGGCATGATGCCTTACATCCATCGCTAGCATAGGGACATAGGTTTACTATACGTATCGTATCTGCCGGAGCTAGATATAGAATGTACGTTTCAAGTTCATTCTTTTTTGTCTTGGCATTTGTCATGCCTTTGGATAGTAGCTTCATGTGTTACCAATTTAGTGGTTTGATTAATTCGCCTTTCATTACAGCCATCTCACTCACCCTGCACAGCTCCCTCCACTTTCTCACAGCCTCCTTAATTGGCAATCCTAGTGATGTCTGAATTGAAATGTACCTGTCATATGTTGTCTCTGTCTTTGTTGCAATTGGTCTGAACTTCGACCTAATTGGCATGGGCTTTCTTTGTCTCATGGCTTTTGTTTTTTGTGTTTAGAATATATTTTTTACTGCTATCACTACCATAATACCTATCGCATGCAATATCCATGCAGTCTGTACCTTGCCTTTTATATCTACTCCCTCATTTTCTACTGAACAAGTGACTATTATGCCTACAATACTAGCCAATACCAATACCAATGCTGATACCATACCTTCCTTTACGAATAGTGCGCAATAGCTTGGAAATAATGCGCAAATAATTGTCAATGCTTTTGCCTTTGTCATGATGTTTTGTTTTTAATTGTTAGTGATAAAATTTATTATTCTTTCCTTTATTCTAGCTATGTTTGAACTTGGCTCGTACGGAATTTGCACCCTTCTTGTGTAGTACTTATTGGATATGTATGTATCCTGTACCTTATACCATTCCCATATCTCTAGGGAATACCCGTCCCTTCCTTGCCTATTCGCAATGAATTCATATATGCCATACCTGTAAACCTTACACCCCTCTTGATTTTCAAAATTAATTTTCATGATATTTTGTTTTTAAATTTTGAGAAAATAGGGGTAATGGGCAGTTACGAACTGCCTTAAGTCTCACTTCATTACCCTAGCTGAAATTATGCAGTCGCTACCTTTGTAGCTTTTACTTTGCTACCCTTAGCAATTACCTTTGTAGTCACTACACTTTTTGTCTCAGTCACTACATTGCTAGCCTCTTTCTGCGCATAGAATCTTTTTACCAATGTCATAACTAGCCATGCGCTAAACTTGTTATTTTTTGCCTCCTTACCTTGCAATAATGGGAGCAAATTTGCAGGGGTAACGTCCTGCTTTTTGTAGCCTACAATTGAATTCAAGAAAGATTCGTCATGTTTTAATACCTGCTTAATACAAAAAGATACGCTAGTGTTTTCTTCCTTTACGCGGTTATTGGTCGCGCGCTTGCTTGCAATGTGTTGTTTGCCTGTAATGCCTTCTTTCAAAATAATAGCTGTTTTCATGTTGTTTAGATTTAAATTGTGAATTAATAAATGAGGTCTGCGCGAGATTGGACGAAATCTCTTGAAATGTACCTTTTGCAGTACATCACCCTTCTGAAGTATGCGCAGACAATAAAGTAAAATTGACAAGCTTATTTTTGAACGCGTTAGTGAGGGACTCTTCACTGCAATGGCAAGCGACTCCTTTCGGTCTATTCGCTCCAACCTGCCTTAATATACTCGCGGGACATATATTCGGACTAAAGTAACTAGGTCTTCTCACTAGTTCACTTGGGCATACTAAACTAATGTCGAGCTTTGTGCTTGCTTGTCCGACATGCCCCAAAGTTTTTTTCTAGCATTGTGGCATTGGCTATAGTCAGAATCGGGGTACTATCTTTTCGACCTTAGGGCTAGCGTTTCACTAGTTTATCCCGTCCCGATTGACAATGCAAACATACAACTTTGCAGAATCGCAAACCAAATATTTGTTGTTAAAATTTAGTTAAAGGATTTTTAAGTAGTGCCTTAATTGAACGGCGCGCGCGCATGTACGCGCGTACGCGTATGTAGGAAAAAAACTAAAAAAAATGTTAAAAGAGAAACGTTAACAAGACTTTAACTTAAATGTTAAAGAAAACTATAATTTCCCCAAATTTCGACTATCGGCATGCGGTTAAGGTAAAGATATTAAAAAGCAATTGAGGCGCTAAAATCGCCTCTAATGAGCTTAAAACGCGTTAAAGGAATTTAACATAAATTTTTGTTAAAAGATACTGATTAACAACTTTTTAACAAATTTTAGTGTATTGCGAATTAGTACAATTAAAAACAATAATAAGGTAATGACAGGCAAAAAAGCATGTAGTTAATTTATATGATATGGCAATGGGTTATCCCCATCTTTAACACAACTTTAACATCCTAAATTCTTTAGCAAATGCATTACTAAAATCTTTAGCATCGTTAGTTAGTATACTAATCATTGCATAAACAATAGTTAGCATTACAATAGTTGCATAAACAACCATTAGTTAAACAATCGTTGCATAGGAAACCAATGTCGTAACTTCGATGTTTGAACATTGAATTCAATAATTGATGTTGCAACATTGATGTTTGAACATTGATGCCACTCGGTATAGGAAACTAGTTTTCTCTGCATAGGCATCGGCGCGCCACCATATAGAGTCCCCTAGCCAGTCACACATCTCGTAATTACTATTTTAGTAAGCGTATAAGTATTTCTGATTTTGGCAGTGTTTTACTTCTTGTTTTAGCAAATTTTACCATCATAATGGTAGATATAATACAGCTACTTATAATATAGTTAATAAGGAAACGCTATAAGTAATTGATACTCAGTAGGGGTGTGTATAATATTTTAGAAAAGATTCTAATATTTTGTATAATATTGCTTTATGGAGTCATACTTGAAGAACCCTTTTGCTGTTGAGGGTATTGCAATGAAACAGTACATTACCAAGGAAGATGAACAGTTAACAGTTGACCCTGAGACAGGACAATATTACACAATCAAAAAGGTTTCGCAAAATAAAGAAGTACAGCATGACGGTATGGTATACACAAAGGTATTTCAGTCTGCGTTGCTTTCTTTTAAAAATCTTTCACCTTCTGGGTTAAAGGTTTTGCTTTATGCTATCTGTAATGCTAGGTCATGTCATGATGTTGTTTTCCTTAACCCTCCAGATATTATGTTATTTTATGATATGTCTAAGGGTACTTATTATAATGGGGTAGAGGATTTGATAAATAGCAAAATACTGGCCCGTAAACTAGGTTCGTCAATAGAGTTTTGGGTAAACCCAAATGTATTTTATAACGGCAATAGACTTAAGTTGGTAACTTCGTAAAATGAAGTATGAAATACCAGATGACTTTAAAAAGTTTGTTGCGCACGTTAAAAGAAAGTGTAAGGCTAATAAGATTGAATTAGTGATGTCGCCATCCAGAAATGTTGTAATTACAGATACATTTTCTACTGATTGTTCTGGATATTTTGATGATGTGGATAAGACACTAGTTGTTGCCTGTGGAAAACCGTTTGAAGAATGGATTGAGATTATGGTTCATGAATACTCACACATGGAGCAATGGTTAACAGATGACAGATGGGAATATTGGGGTGAATGTTGTCAAAAGCTATGGGAGTGGATTGATAGAGATACTATAATGAATAAGACTCAACTTAAAAAAGTTATAGATGGAATGATTGAGCTTGAAAGAGACTGCGAACTTAGAAGTTTGGAAAACATAAAGAAGTTTAATTTAAAGATTAAGAAAGGAGTTTATGCCCAAAAGGCTAATTTATACTTGTACAGTTATCGAATGATGCCTATACTAAAAAGGTTTCCATCTGGAATATACGACAATAAACAATTAGTTCAAATGTGTCCAACCAGAATAGGAAAAAACTATAACCAAGTTCCAGATGCTATTGCTGAAGAAATTATTAGACTATATTCATAATTAATTTATCTGTAATTTTGTTAAATAACTAAACATTATGGCAAGTAAGATACAGTCAGCAGAAGACATGAAAAAACTAGTAACGGCTTTTTATTGTGTTACAGTTTCAGCTCATGTTCAACATGAAAACACTAGAAGTTTTGCAGCACATAAAGCTCTTGGAGAATTTTATGATTTCTCAAGTGATTTTAAAGATAGACTTATTGAGTATATGATTGGCCAAGGATATCTTGCTCAAGTTAAACTAAATATGATTGATGGTAATGAGGATGTTGTAGAAGAAGCAACAGATGCATTGGATATGCTTGTGACATATTGTGATATGTGTCAAGATGAAACAATAAAGAATATGGCAGCAGATTTTCAAGAGGCTTTAGGAAAACTTAAGTATTTACTATTATTTAAATAAAACAAACCAAAATGAAAAAAGCAATCAGCGAGTATGGTGGAAAAGAAAAATATCCATCAAAGGCAGCAGAAAAGAAACATGAAAAGAAAGAAGGAAAGAAAATGGAGATGAAAGAAAAGGTGATGTATGGCGCAGCAAAAGGTTTTAAACTAAAAGGTAAAAAAAAGTAGTATGAAAGCAAAACTTGGAAGTGGAGCAAAGTTTGCAGCAATGTCAAAAGGCGTTGCTGCTTCTTATATGAAAAAAGGAGTTCCGGCAAAGAAAGCTGCTGCAATCGGTAAAGCAGTTGCTGCTAAGGCTGGTATTGCTAAATATGGTCAAAAGAAAATGACCAAGATGGTTGTAGCTGGTAAAAAGAAATAATATGAGTTTAAGTAGGATGTCTGATATTATTAAGTCAAAAAATGCAAAACCAAAAATAAATTTGGATAGCATTGTTTTGGCTAATAAAAATCTTGATTTCATAAAAAGGGCTATGGATGAAAATACTCCATCTGTTATCATAAAAGGACAAACAGAACCAAGTACCCATTTTATGGAAAGCTCAGATGGAATTGTTTATCCAACCGTAGTTAATCATCCGACAGAAGGCCTTAGATTTATGGGAAAATATATTGGAACTAATAAAGAAGGAAGGCCTATTTACAATACAGATGAAGCATATCATTATGCAAAAAATACTGGAAATTACATAAAATTTGATAATGACGAAGATGCACAGTATTTTGCAGAGAATTATAAAAATAGTAATCTTATTAAAATAGGTAAGGGCAAAAAAAAATAGTCAATGGCTAAGGCAAAAGGTTCATCTGAAAAAGTTAAAGTATATTTTGGTAAAAGAAAGAAAGGTGCTGCTCAGAAGTCTTTTAATAAGCACGATAGAAAAGATAGGAAATATAGAACAAGATGAGTACTGCCGTAAAAACAAAACCTTCATTATGGAAAAGAATAGTTGCAAATGTAAAAGCAGGTTCAAAGGGTGGGGATGCTGGAGAATGGTCAGCGAGAAAGGCACAATTAGCGGTAACCTTATACAAAAAATCTGGTGGTGGATATCAAGGAAAGAAGTCAAGCTCAAACTCGTTGTCGAAATGGACGAAGCAGAAATGGACGACTTCTTCTGGGAAGACCTCGGATGGGATGCGTCGGTATTTGCCGGAGAAAGCTTGGAAATCGTTAAGCCCAAGTCAAAAGCAAGCAACAAACAGAGCAAAGGCAGAGGGAAACAGGAAGGGGAAACAGTTCGTAAGTCAGCCAAAAAGAATAGCACAACTCGTAAAAAAATATAGATAATGGCTTTAGATAAACAAACACTAGCAAAATTATTGAGTATAATGGCTTCAAAAAATGGCCAACAGACTCAACAAGAACAACCTAGTCAACCTCCATCACAACAACAACCTTGGACAGCTTCTTCTGTTTTTGGAGATAGGAATCTTTCAAAGATGGCTGTATCTAGACCAGTATACTCGCTTAATGATATGCTAGATTATTATAATTCAAAGATTGATAAACTATATAAAAATCAGTTAGGCACAAAACATGATATACTCAATCCAGAATATAATTATGAAGACAGTATTGTTTTAAAAACTGGAAAATTTAATTTGGCAAAAGTTCCAAAAAAATTAATAAACGATGTAATGGATACGTCAAAAAGGACTGGAGTTGATTTTTATGATTTAATGGGATTGATAGGACAAGAGTCAACATTTGGAGGAGGATTAGATATTTCTTCTAAATCAAGAGTATCTAAACAAGATTTAGTATCTGGATGGGATTTAGAACAAAAGTTTAAACCAAAAGACCCATATATGTTTTTGGCAGATAATAAAGCGGAAGGTGTTGAAGTTAAAAAAACTCCTCATGGATGGTATGCAGAAGTAACAGATGAAAATAAACTTAAGAATTGGATTAACAAAAACCCTAAAGTTGCTTCAAAATATGTACAACTTGTTCAAACAAGTCAAGCCCCAGAAAGTATTAACTGGCTAGATGAGGCTGCAAATAGGATAAAATCAAAAGGAATTCAGTCTTATAATGCAGGAGATAAAGACTATTCTAATAAAGTAAAAAAGAGTAAAGAATTGTTGATGTCAGACCCTGCGCTCATGGAATATCTTAAATCACTTGCTAAATAAATATATTGATTTGTAATTTTGCAAAAATTTTTTATGATTGAATACAGGGGTGAAAAATTTAGTGGATACAATAAGCCAAAGGATGCATCTGATGGAGTACATAAAAAGGTTGTGCTTGCAAAAGCAGGAGACAAGGTCAGGATTGTCAGATTTGGAGCAAAGGGATATTCTTCAAACTATTCTCCAGAGGCAAGACAACAGTACAGAAGACGCCATGCAAAAGAAGCAAACAGTTCTAAGTTAAGTGCTGGATGGTGGGCATACCACTTTTTATGGGGAAAGAATTCACAAGTATATCGTTCTGGAAAAAGTTCCGGAAAAGGAGAAAGGTTTAAGTAACTTTGTTCTTACGGCGATAAACGCCGCCAAACCATAAACCATGAAACATTTATACAACACAATGAAGCCAGTAGGCAATAAGGTGATTATTGCCATTGATACAAACGAAAAGAATAAACATAAGATTACAAAAGATGATGGCTCTGAGATAGAGCTTTATGTAGATACTAGTTATTCTTGGGATGGCAAAGTAACTGCATATACACAAGCTATACTACTAACGGATTTCAAAAATTTAAAAGCAGGAACAAATGTACTCATACACCACAACGCACTCCATGACACAAATCAAATGGACATCGACTATTCTCCTTCCGTCAAGTTTTACTCAATCGAAGAAAATTTTGTTTACTTTGGAATCATTGGAGACGAAATAATTTGCATTGACGGATATATGTTGGTGGATAGGGTGTATGATGAAGATACCGTATCTCCGGGTGGAATAATTCTTGTTGAAAAAAAGAAACAAGACTCTCTACTTAAAATACTTAAAAAACCAGAATCTATAACAGATTTTGAGATAGGAGATATAGCTGTTACTTATAAGTACTCAGACTATGAAATTAATTGTAGAATAAACGGTAAGATGGAAAAACTAATCAGATTGAAATATTCTGATTGCCTTGCAAAATATGAAGCTTGAGGATAAGATAAAATTATACGAATCAGACGGTATACTTGGCGCATATTATGCGTTAAATAGAAAATTAAATGAGATAACTAATTTGCTAAATAACAATGATTTGTCAAATCTTGATTTAGCCGATAGGGATAATGGTTCGTGGGAAAGAGTAATGAAACTATTCAATAGCGTAGGCGATATAAACGATGTAATGAAAAAGTTAAAGATAGACAAT
>Ga0213922_1000661_pt1 | contig 15122 bp, 24 predicted proteins | sample McNCre2917MG_FD_165060 | JGI IMG/M metagenome (GOLD analysis project Ga0213922, IMG submission 165060) | Freshwater microbial communities from McNutts Creek, Athens, Georgia, United States - 29-17 MG | ecosystem: Environmental > Aquatic > Freshwater > Creek | place: USA: Georgia | collected... | reverse complement strand
AAAGACGAGTCGGTTAGTTTTCATTGATCTTTAGTCAGAAATTTCGGCAGTTTGCGCAAATGAAAACACCGGGAGCGTCGCCGCCCCCGGTGTCCTCCTTCTTTCCCTTCCGTGCCGGGAAAATTATTTTCTGCGAGTCACGATGACCGCGACCGCGACCACAGCCAGCGCGACCCAAGCGCCGACCGCAACCCCGAGCGGGCCGGGAAGACTTAAGACCCGCTTGCCTTGCGCTGCGACGAACGCGGCCTTGCTGGTCGTGATGTTAGGGTTATTGGCCGGTGGCTCTCCCGCCCTCAACTGCACCTTGTAGCCGTCCGGCCACAGGCTCCCGCCCGAGGAATCGGCCAGAGGGTCAATCCAAAGCTCCGCGCCATCCGGGGCCACAACCGCGATCTTGGGTGAGATGGTCTGAAGCAGGTTCATTTGCTCCCCCTGCTGTAACGCGCCCCAAACCACCAGAAAACCGCCGTAAAGGATCCAAAGATGATCTCCCCCTGCATCTCAGCCTGAGCCGTGGGCGTGGCGGTGAAATAAGCCCCGGCGATGATGCCGACGCTCGCCCACGTCAGCGCGGGCCGGGTGAGCTGCTTGGCGGCATCCACGCACAGGTAAAGGCTGGCCACCCACGCGGGCGCGTTCGCCGGGATCTGCACGGCGTCGGTCTTCTGGGACTCGGAAAAAGCCTTCCAAGCCTCCCCCTGCGCGGCGGCCTCCATCTGGGCCTTGAGCAGAGTCACCTTGTTTCGCGTGTCGAACCAGTCGGTCACACAATGAAGGGCCGACCCCAGCAGACCGCCGCCAGCACCGAGAAGGAGGTTCGCCAGATTCATCGTGGGAGGCCGAGCAATCGCTTTAACCGGGCGATCAATCGCCGGTCGGGGTGTTGGGTGTCTTGAAGGACAGCCATAGTTTCCTGCCGGTATAGACGATGCCTAGGCACGTCAGGGTGAGACCCGCGACCGCGTGCAGTTCAGCCACTCCCACGGACGCGAGAACCACCGCAAACGGAGTCGCGAGGTCGAGGGCGTTCTTGATCGGGTGGTGGTGCATGAGGTGACCTTAACAGCCCCATTCATTCCGAGACCAGAAATTTGGACTGAACACGTCCCAAGTCCCCTTGATCCCGGAGGAGCGAGCGCAATATGACTTCTTTCGGGAAGGGATGTGCTTCTTGATCGGCATCTCGGGATCCCCGAAACGAACCAGCTTCGTCTTGCCGCCCTTTTTGGCGCACACGGCGAATTTCTTCCGCGCACCCGGAGTCCGCTTTCGGGAATTGTACGCGCTGAAGGTCTCCTTCGTTTTGCCGCACTTTATCACGGGTTGGTCGCGGCGACGGCGGCGCGGATGGCGTCGGCGGCGGTGTTCTGGTCAGCGGGATCGTACACGATGCCGTTTACCTGAGACGCCACCGTGCCGTCAGCCGCGATCAGAGAGAACGTCAGGACGTTGGACTTGTAGTCGATGGCCCAGAGCATCGCGCCGATGGCGATGCCGAATCCGGCGATGAAGTTAGAGGCGTCTACTGGAGACGAGAAGGTGAGTTTCATAGGTTAAAAAGCGAGGGGTTCAAGTTCGATGTCCCATTCAACAACGTCGGTGGAATTGGAGTTCACCCATTGGATGATGTTGCTCCCCATAATCTGATTTCCCGCGAGGATGGTCAGATTCTGCCAAGAGGTCGAAAGCGTCACCGCCGCCACCGTGTCGCCCGCACCCGCCGCCGTTCCTAGTTTCACGGTGGGCGTTCCGGTACGCGCACGCGCACGCACTCGATTGACGGAGGTTTGGGCAAGGATCGTGTAATTTCCCAGCAGGATCTGGTTGCCGTTCGTGCTGGTCGTGCCGCGCACGCGGGTAGGCGGCGTTCCCGGCACGTTCCACGCGACGCCGGAGGTCGGAAGCACGATCTGAGCGCCGTTGCCGCTGAGATCCGTCCACACGAGACCGTTTCCGGGCTGGGCGGCTTCCGGGGCGAGCAGGAGGCCAAGGGGAATGATCGTTAAATTGCTAACGGTGAAATTAGTGGCCGCAGCTCCATCAAAAACCACTCGGGCATTTGATGCGTTGGTGTTGGCGGTCATAACAATAGACTGCGCCCCAGTACCCGCACCGCTATTATAGCCGTAATTCTGAATTGCCGGATTAGCCAACTCAACGGCCGGAATTGAACCCGAATTGAGAGTTAGTGTATATGTAACTAGGTACTTATTCCCTGCCTTAATAGTAAAAGGCGCGGAGTAAGCATAACGGAAAGTGGTATCTACGGAACTGGCCGTGAATCCTGTCGCGGTCGCTCCGGTGATCGTGTAATTTCCGGTAATGGTCGCGTTGGAAAGATTGGTGTTGCTGGCAGGGGTTGCGTTGTAATCCGCACCCGCAGGCACTCCCGCCTCGAACAGCGACACCACCTCGGACGCGCTAAGGGCGCGGTTGTAGATGTAGGGGCCGACGCGAGTTCCGACATACTGCGTGCCGGAGCCGCCGCCCGATCCCGCCAGACTGACATAGGTTCCGCTGACGGTGTTGGAGAAATCACCCGGCGATGATCCATAGGTGAGCGGCGTCACCGTCTGGGAAATTCCGTTGACGTATACGGTCAGCGTCGAGCCTGACCGCGACACCGACAAATGACAGAGTTTGCCGATCAGACCCGAGAAGCCCGCGACATCCGCATAAACTCCCCCGGTGTTTCCGGCGTTGGGGATGGAAACACGCAAGGCGCCGGTCGCTTGAAACGACATTTGCAATGCTGAACCCGGAATCAGATACGAGCCGCTGGTCGCGATGCCGCCGAAAGCCGAATAAACCGCCGGGTTGCTGGGAACTGTGAACCATTCAGTCCAAGTGAAGTCTGAAGTCCCGATGGTGCTTCCAAGCGTGGCCTGAGCGGTATTTCCGGTTCCATCGAACACAAGCCCCTGCCTCGGCGCACGCGCATCGAGCGACGATTTGACGGACGGGCCGCCGCTGCCAAGCGTGAGATCGGGCGCGGTCAGCGCACCCGAGACGCTCAGGCTTCCGCCCACGGTCTCGTTGCCCGCGACGGTCAGATTGTTGACGGCCCAGTTGCCGCCGCCGCCCGGAGGCGAGAAGACCGGCTGACCGTTGAGAAGGTAGACGAGGGGATTCATAAATTTAGGCTCTGGTCAGGTTGAGCGTGCGGCAGATCGAGTCCAATTGATAGTTCGCGTCACCGTCCGGCCCCAGACCGGCGGGCCATGCGTTCCAGTCGGCCTCCGGCATCATCACGAAGTCGGTCTTGAAACGCTTGCCGGTCGTGGAATTCAACAACGTGTAGGCGTAGGTCGGCGGCGGGCGCAGCACGCCATTTTCAAGCGAAAGCGTGTCCGCGTAATCGGGCCAGAACTGGATCGGTTGAATCTTGGTTTTCACGCGTACTCGGTCACAAGCGAGATGTTCCAGAATTCGAAGCCGTTCGACTGGTAAACGTCATTCGCGATCAGATAGGCCCAGATGTTAAATCTCGGGTTGTTGAAGGTCGTGGTCAGGTAATCCGAGAAGATCGGCAAGTTAAGCCCGGTGACGAACGACGAGAAATAATTCGAATTGGTGTCGCCGGTCGATGACGTGGGAAAGTCAATCTTCCCGAGCGTGTTCAGCGCGAGCGTAGGCCCCGAGACGGTCGGGTCATAGACGAAACTCTGGCCGAGCGTGATGGCGTTCACCTGAGTCGCGAACAGCCAAAGCGACATATTCGGATTTGGCTGCGTGTTGTTGTATGTCCTGGTGACCGTCGCCTCGATGATCTTCGAATTCTGGATGCGCGGGGACGTGCTGTTGTAAAGCACGATGGGGCCGGTCGTCAGCGAATGGTTCTTAGGCACGTTCACCGGGACGCCGCTGATCGTCGAAGCCTGACCAAAAATCCAGTTGCGCGACCAGTTTCGGTCGCGGCGGGTCGCGCCAAAGCCGGAGTAGAACGTCAGCCTGACCGTGTAGTTCGTCGAATTGACAAACTCGATGAAATTATACGGCGTCGGAAACCTGACCTCGCGATAAGCCTCTATCAGCGTAATCGGCGTCTGCATCGTGTCCGTGCGCAAAGTCACTCCACCGTTCCACGACCCTTGCAGCGTCGGATCGTCGTTTGACGCGTCGAAGGTGAAACCTTCCAAATAAAAGTAATCACCCTTCAACTGCACCGGGTAGCGTTGGCCGGCCGCGATGGTGATCGTCTGGAAGTTGAGAGACTGCGGGCCGATCTGGGCGTCAGTCGGAACGGACGGTGATTGAATCGTGCCGATGCTCGCGCTCGCGATCTGCTGGGCCTTCAGCGAGTCAACGAGCGACGCGCCCTTGCCCCCGAAGAACGAGGGGGAGGGCGCGGGCTTCGGGTTGAGGTCAAAGTTCGGCTTCATCGCCGCCCGCCTCAACTTTCGCCGAACAGTTTAAGGGAAAAGACCTCGCCCGCGACCGAGGTATACGCGGCGTTGGCCACTAGGATGCCGTAGATCGTGCCGTTCGGATTGCTCGAAAGGTCGAGGCCGGGCGAACTCATCGCGATTTCGAAGCCCGCAACGTCGCAGACGGAATTGCTGCCCGCCGCGCCCGCGATGAACGAGGGGAACTGGATGACGCCCAGATAGTCCACCGCGTTGGCCACACCCGCCGGGAGGAAGGTGAAGTTCGCGTTGTCGGCGACCGCGCTCGGCTTCGTTCCAAACAGGAACAGCGAGAAATTGGCGTTGGTCGTCGTGGTCGTGGACTTGATCAGCGTGGCCTTCGTGATGTTGGCCGACGAGGTGAAGCCGGACACGGCGAAGGTGAACGTCACCGGGTTCGCGCCTACCACCTTGTTGGCCGCGTAGGTGGCTCCCGCCGCCGAGGTCAGCGTCGAGAACGTGCGGTACTTGTCATTGGACGTGTCACGCCGGACATCGCCGAATCCAATCCAGAAATAAACAATCACGGACGTGGTGTTCGCCGTGTTGTTCAGTTCAATGTTATTGAACGGCTGTGTGAACCGGATGGCGCGGTTCCCTTCGAAGATCGGAACCGGATACTGCTGGGTGTCGGCTTTGATCGTGACCGTGCCGTTCGCGGGCGTGTCGGTCGTGGAGCCGATGCCCTCGATGTAGATATAGTTACCCTTGATGACCAAGGGATAGATCGCGCCGGCCGGAATCACGATCTGCTGGAAGGCGAGCGACTGCGGGCCGATCTGCTTCGGCGTGTCCACCGGATCCGACCGGATGAAGCCCACGCGCGAGGCGGCGGCCTGCTGCGCGTCAAGCGACTGCTGAAGGGTCATCTGACCGCCCGCCGCAAAGCCGGTGGCGGGCTGGTTGCTCTGGCCGATGCTGTTGCTCTGGGAATTCACGGACGGAAGGGAAGAGGAGGTTACTTGCTCAGGAGGCCGCGCAGACCCGCGATCTCTGCGGCGGTCAGCGGTTCGCTCTTGAACACGGTTTGGGTGGTGGCCGCGCCCGCATCAAAGGCGGCGGCGACCAGCTTGGAGAAGTCGGAGCGGAAGCGCTCATCGAGGCCACCCTGCTGGAGAATGGCGTTCACGGTTTCAGTAACGGCGGTGTTGCGGTCTTTCATGGGTGGATAGGTTAGGAATTACGGGCGCGGTTGACGTAGGGAATGGCGATCAAAACAACGGCTCCGATTAGGAGGATGGGGAGCAGATTGCCCGCCAGCGTCAAGGACGTGCTGACTCCCTGACCCACGGCGGCAAGCGGTTTCCCAATCTTCTCCTCCGCTTGGTTGGCGAGTTCGCCGAAAAGGGTCACCGAGTCCATTTCGCTCTGGGCGCGGTCGAAGGTGGCAAAGCGTCCGGCTTCCGCGTTCGCGGTGGACACCTGCTGGTTGGTGAACCGGCTGGGGTTGTTCTTGATGAAGTCCAGGAGCGAGCGCGTGAGATGCACCAGCTCGTCACCCGAGAGCGCGCGCGTCGCGGCATCGCTTCCGTCGTAGGACAACGGAAGCCCGATCTGCTGGCCGACGTACTTGCGGGCGTCGGCGAGCGAGATCTGGGAGGAGGTGGACGTGTAGTTCACGGCTTAGGCGGCGCGGTGGTACTTCTTGGAAAGGACGATGACGCCCACGACGACCGCGGCGACGATCAGCATGGTTTTCGGGGTCATCATCATGCCGGACGGTTTCGGCGTGTTGGCAACGCTGGTCTTCTGGGTCGGGTTTACCTTGGCGACGATGCGCTGACCGCCCGCGTTCACCGCGTTCGTGGCCACCTGACCCGCCGAGGCCACCACCTGACGCACCGTGTCGCCGAGGGCGAGGGCGAGCGACTGGTTCCAGTCGGTAAGACCGGTCTGGCCGGCGTCAATCGGCTGGGTGTCCCCGGAGGCCGCGATCAGCGAGCCGCCCGCAAGCGCGTTCGTCGTGACCGTCTGGGCCGAGAAATTGAGCGCGCCGGTCGGCTCGGCGGCTTGGCCGTAGTCCGATTGCGGGGCGATGTAGGACTGACCGAGGGAGCCGCCGCCGAGCGGAACGTCGCTCGAGTCCATGCGGCCATCGGCCACAGCGGGCGTGTTCCAGTAATCGGATGAGAATTCGTCGGAGTTCATGGATTGTGAATTTGTTGGTTGATCGAACCTAGCGCCTGAGCCGCCGATGGACGAGAAATACTGTGCAGACCAGTCCTGCTGACGACGACCGTAATCCTCTCTTTCCTGCTCGGTCATCATGTCCCATTGCTCGCGGGACGGCTCAACTGGCATTTCAAGGTTCACTTCTTCAGTTTGCGATAAACGATGAAGGCCACCACCGCGACCGCCGCGACGATGAAAAGGGTCTTCCCGCCGCCCGATGATTTCGCGGGCGGGGTGTAAGCAAAGGCTGGCTGTTGTTGTGGAGTTTCCATTTTAGGAAGCGACCGCGAAGAGGGCGACCGCGCCGATTGCAAGGGCCGCGATCCCGCCCATGCCGGACGAGAGTTGCCCGCCCATCACGTCGGAAGGCTGGCTCAGGTTGGCGTTACCCTGTTCGCCCGGAGAGGATCCCGCGACGAGGGAATTCACGGTTCCACGCGGCGCGGTCGAGCCACCCGGCTTGCCCGCGGCGATGCGCGGTTTGCCGCCGGAGGTCAGCTGCGTGCCGGGGTTGTAGCCGGTCTTTGAGACGGATCCGGAGCCGGGGCCGTTCAGCCCGCGGTCGAGATCCCCGAAAAGGGACTTTAGGAAATCAGCCTCCGACGTGGGCGTGCCGGTGATCGGGCCGCTGCTTGGAGTGCGGAGACCCGGCCCCTTTACCATTCCGTTATTGGGTCGGGTGACATACACTTGAGGGCTTCCAAAACCTCCCTTGGTATTCTCCTTCACGACCGGCATTGGCGGTGCAATCGTGGGCTTGAAATAGTCCGACACGGTCTCGCGGGAGCCGTCCGAGTAAACCTTCACCAGCGAAGTGCCGGACTTGATCTGCTGTACCAGCACCTTCTGAGCGGTCGTGCCGGGAGTGGACGAGGCCGGGGAAGCCTTGGGCTGGTTCGGAGTCAGGGAGACGCCGGGGCCGGAGGCTCCGCCGCCACCGCCACCGCCGCCACCGGATGGGCCACCTCCGCCGGCGCCTGAGCCGCCGCGCCCGACAATCGCTCCGGGCGTGTTGACCGTCTGGGCGCGGCTCGCCGCGCTTCCGAGGTTGGCGTTTTGCGGCACGGTCGTGCCGAGGAACTGGCCGTCAACCGAGAACACGTTGCCGTATTCGTCGATGACCGTATCGGCTGACTGGCCGAGATAGTTGCCGTCCTTGTCGTAAAGGTCGCCTTGAGAGTCGACGATCAGATCCGGGCCGGAAGGCTGGTTCTGGTTGCCGCCCATCATGACGACGGAGCCGTCGTCATAAGCGGAGCCGATCACCTGACCGTTTTCATCCACCAGGTCGCCGGTCGTGGGGTCGACGTGGACGGAATCGGCGAGGCCAGCCGCCGGAGCGTTCATCTCCGGATTAAGGAACACGTTCCCGATGTAAGTGCCGTCCGACGCGTAAACGTCGCCGAATTCATCCGGGGCCGGGATCTCCGGCTGGGTGGTCGCGCCCTCGTCCGGGAAATCATTGCCGCCGGTCGTCTCGGTGGACGTGTCTTCCTCAGCGGGCGTGTTCCAATAAGAGTCGTCTGAATAGTCGTCCATAGTGACGTGGGCGTTGGGTGCGTCTTCCTCGTAAACGTTCATTTAACAAAAAGGGCGGCGACTTGTGATCGCCGCCCTTTGGCAAGGTTGGTTGTGTGTCGGCTTACTTGAAGCCGGGAACCATCTGCGCGACGTGGAAGGTCAGCGTGGCCGCGCCGGACGTGATCGCCCGGAAGTCGAGGTACGAGGTCTTCAGCGAGCTTTCGATACGGTCGTCGTAGTCGAAGATGACCGGGTATTCGAAGAACGAAGCCGAAATGTCATTCGGATTGAGGAGGTATTGATTCTCCGTCTTCGTGCCTTCCCACACCTTGACGTTGTTGTCGCCGTAGATCTGCACCGACGAGATGGCGTTCGCCGAGATGTCGGTATAGATGCGCTGGATGGGCCAGTTCGTCGGGATCGTGGTCACGTCGTTCGTGCCGCTATTGGCGACGATCGACACGTCGAACTGCTTGATGATCGCGAGGAACGGAACTTCCTTGCCGGTGGAATCGCGGCGCGTGTTGCGCTTGCCGTCGAAGTCGGCGAGGATCGACTGGATGCCGACCCCACCACCGGGGCTGAGGAAGGTCAGCCGCAGCACGAAGGACTGCTGGCCGGCCATGTCCCACGAGGTCGCTTCCGCGGCGCGGGGCGACTCATTGCGCCAGAACTCCGTGAAGAACAGCGGCAGTTCGCCGGTTCCCGGAGTGTACTTGTAGGTCTTCGCGATGTTGATGAACGTCGCCGGAGCGCCGGTGCGGATGACGATGCCGTTGACGACGAGTTCGACCAGCGAGACAATCGTGGTCGGATCGGTCAGCGTTCCGGCAGCGTTCGTGGTGAGGATGCGCAGCGAGTGATAGCGGCGATCTACCGGGATATTCACGGTCGCGATGCCACCGGAGGTGACACCTTGGATGCCGGGAACGTAATTTACTAGGCGGGGCGTTGCGTTCATTTGGAGCGAGTCCTTCGAGCTTGGGTTACGAGACGTGGGCCGAGGCGCGGTTACCTACCGAATTACGGCAGGTACTTGTTGACGGCGGGCGGGACGTTAAGAGCCTGCTCCAACACGCGAGCGATGGCGATTACAACGACGACCTTACCGGCGAATTTCAGCATTTCCATGTGAGTGGTGGGTTGAGGCTCGCAGCGTTGGAGGAATTAAAACGTTTCGTCGAGCTTGTGTGATACGGCGCGGGCGACACGGTTTTTGATCGCCATGATGCGGCGACAGTCGGCGCACACGAAATGCCCTCTGTCGGTTTTAGGATGCACCGGAACACCGCATCTGAGGCAAAGACCGAGCGACTTGCGGAGCGCGGAGCGCAACTGCCAGCGGGAAAGCGCCTTCGCTTGGTTCGATTTTGAGAGGGGATGCGAGGCGGGGCGTTTCATAGGGTAAGGCGGCAGCGTTTCACCTCGCCAAACATCTCAGCGCGGATGAATTCGAAGCGCTGGAGTTTGGTCGCGTCCCGGATGCGGTCGTCCACGAAGACCTCGCGCCAGTAATCCGCGGTCTCCTCCGTCGAGCGGAAGAGGAAAAGCCGGGTGATCGACGAGCGACCGAGCGGGGTCAGCTGCACGCCGGTCTGACCGATGACGTGGCAGACGTGTCCGAAATGCCGGGAGCCGGTGAGGAGCCACTCGTGACCCGCGTCCCGCAAGTCCAGCTGCCCGGATTCATCGACGAAGAGGGCGCAGGATCGCGAGGCTTTGGCCTTCGACAGAAATTCCTCGATCTTCCGGGTCTGCCAAGTGCATGGCCAATCGGCGTTGTAAGGGTCGAGGACGAGCGTCCGGATGCCCTTGCGCTCGAAATCTCCGCAGAGGGATTTCGCGAGCGTGGTTTTCCCGCACAGCGTGGGGCCGAAAATGCCGGCGTGAACCATTATTTCGTTTTAAGCGGCGGGCCGAGACGAATGAGGCGAACGATGGACTTCCGATCTTCCAGCCGTTCACGCAGGATCGCGTTTTCGCGTTCCAGCTTTTCGACCTTCTTGCGGAGGGCGTCGATGACGCTCCGGGCGATGTCGGAACTCATTCGCGGTTATTCGGCGGCGGTGGCGGGAGCAGGATCCCGAATACCATCAAGGCCGCGACTATCACGATTGTCATTTGCCACCAGTTCATGTGTTTTCAGAGGGTTTTTCCACGATGGGAGGAAGCGGTGATTTCTCCTCCGGCTTTATTTCCTTGAGCGGGAGCGCGGAGAGCGTGCGGCGGTTTCGCCATTCGGCGTACTTGGCTTTGACCCACGCGGCGATGAGTCGGATGCGGGTAGCCGTGTTGGGCCGGGTGACGCGCTTCCCCGCATAGGAGGCGGCGGCGAGGGCGAAGGCCGCACCGGGCGGGAGATCCTCCGAACCCTTGGCGCGAAGATACGCGGCGAGGGCCGTCCGAAAGGCGACGTGTTCGCCGTCATTGTCGGGCAACCATTCGCCGTTGCCGTTCATCACTCCGTCCGCGATCGAATACGCGGCGCGTGAGTAGACCTCCGCGGCGTTGTCGAACCGGTCACCGGGGCCGGACGACGAGTAACCGCCACCGCTTTCGCCGACGACGGATTGCGGGATCGACGACGAAGCGGCTTGCGGGGCCGCGCCCGATTTCTTGCGCCCGCCGCCCTTCGAAATCCAAGTTCCGTTTTTCGCCTTTCGCGGATGGAAGGAATCCGGATTGAAAGGCCGGTTCCACGAATCCAGTTCGCCCGGTTTGGGATCGCCGACCGAGCCGCTCCCGGAGGGCGTGGGTGCGGGCGCGGGCTGGCTCGCGGCCTCGTCTTTTCTCAGGGCGTCGATCGTGCGTTCATTCGGGGTCGGCATTTCGACCGATGAATTCAATTCCGACGCGCTCACCTCCTCCACGGTTTCGGCGGGAGGGCCGTTTTCCGGCTGTCCTGCGGCGTTTGGCGGGGTTTGGTCGTCGGGTTGAGGCGTTGGCGCGGTTTCGGATTTGGAGGATTTCTTAGCCATGCCGACGAAATGCAAACGGTTTGCGTTTGGTGTCAAAAACAAAACCGCCGCCCCCGGTGAAGGGAGCGGCGGTCATTGCACGATAGCCGAAAGGCTGTCGCGGGTTTGGTTTGGTGGTGTCAGGGAGTCAAGAGCGGATCGGATCGACCGATCGGGAGGCCGCGGGGATCGCCTACGATCCTTGGGAGATGGGCGGAGTGCCTTAACGATGCGGGGGCCGAGTCCCCTTCAGCTTCCTCCATCCCGCTGCACGCGCACCGTGCCAGCCGCTCAAATGGTCAGGCGTTGGCGCGGGCGGTAACCTTGATCTGGAAGATCTTCATCGGGTTCCCCTTGCCCTTCCCCTTCTTCTTGATGGCATCCTCGCCGCGACGGACAAGGAACGTGTCGCCCTCCGCGAGCTTCGATTCGGTCAACTGATTGCGGAACGAGGCCGACAAAGGCAAGCGCCAGAGCTTCCCGGCGTTGTCGCGCCCGGTGTGAACGTCCACCTTCTCGCCGTCCAGTTCCAGACCCTTGGCATCGCGGCCCTCGTACTTCAGAGGCCCGGCGATCTGGCCCACGTCGAGGCGCAGGATGTCGGCGTCCCCTCCGTAGGTTTCGCCCTCCGTGGAATCCCACAGGGAGGCATCATTCGTGACCGTCGCGGCGGCGAGGTCGGACTTGCTGAGTTTGGTTTGCATTGCGTTGTTGTTTTTCATTGGCACGGATGGTTTTTGTTTTGGTTTTCAGTCCCGCGAAATGACAGGACAGGAAATTGTGGCGGCGAACGAAATCACCTCCGGAGGCATCTTCGCGTCGGTCAGGGCGGCGCGGATCAGCATCCAAGAAAAAGTGCGGGTGGTGTGGCGTCCATGCCGGACGATGAACTCCACCAGTTCGCCGTTGAGCTTGACCGCCTCAAAAGTCAGGTCGGCGCTCTGGGTCACGGACAGGGTTTCGTCCTGCCAGTAATCGAGGCGGGCGGTGATTCCCAGCAGATCGGAACGGTAAGCGGTGAGGATTTTCATTTGAGGAGGAGAACAGGAAAGAAGGTGATCGCGACGAAGCCGATCATGGCGGCGGCGATGGTTATTGCGGCGACAAAAACGAGAGCCGAAACGAGTCGGCTTTCGGGAGGATTTATGGCGCGAGTTTTGCGCCCAGTTCTATCGGTGAATTTGATGCTCATATCGTGCGTCCAAATTGGATGCAGTTTTGAGCATATCACACAAGCCTTAATTTGCTTTCTTTTTGACGCGCATATCTGCACGCGAAACTGTGCGCGTAATCCAGCGTTGACCGGAGAAAAGCGAAAAGGTCGGCGCGTCGAATTTGCTCTTCGCCCGGTTGCCCTCTGCGACGGCGCAAATTTGTTTCGGCGTGAGATCCACGCCCTTTGCCGCCGTTTTCCATTTTCCGTCGTCGAGTTTCAGCGCGTACAACTTCTTCCCGGCGATCCACGCGTGATCGGGCTTCACCTTGCCCTCCACCTTCCATTGCCCCAGATCCCGGCCCACCGCGAGGCCGGACGTGTCTTCTGCGATGATGGAGTCGGTATCGCAGTAGATGACCCGACCGCATTTGGCGATGGATTCCATAAGGAAAGCCCGGACGCATCCGGTGATGCTGGCGGCGGTCGCGACGTTGAAGAAGGAATTCCGATGCACCTTGGTCGGACGTTCCCAGATCGAGAGACCGATCTCCTCAAGATCGCTCGCGAGCGTCCAGCCGCTTGAGGCGGGCGTGTTGGGATCCTCGCCGTATTCGCAGAGAGTCACGTCCCGGAAGGCGGCGGCATTAAGGGCAAAACGCCCATAGCAACTGTTCAAAATTAATTTCGAGAAGAGTCTTTCACCGGGTGTCGGCGCGTCCTTCTTCATTTTGTAAAAGTGATCGACGAACGGCTTGAAGGACTGGGTTTTTTCCGGCGCGTGGAAGGCCACCAGATCGTCGACCTTCACGCATCCCAGCTTCATCGCCGCGAGGAATTCCCAGCCGGTCACGGTGAAGTAACCCTTGCGGCGGGTGAACTGAAGGGAGCCGTCTTCGTCCCTCCAAGGCAGATGCTCGGCCTCGCCTTCGAATTCCACGAAGCCGACGCGCAGCTTGTTCTCGTCGCGAGGGAGCCTCTCCCGGAGATCGAAGGATGGCTCGCTGACGTGTTCGAACTGCATCGCCCACGGATACGCGGAGTTGATGTCGAGAACGTCGAACTTGCCCTTGAGCTTGCCCAGTTCCCAGAACTGCACGCGCCCGCCGTAATAGAACCGGCGATAGTTCTCGTCGAAGTGCGGGTTCGCGTGCGGGGTATGGATTCCGAAACGCTCGCGCAGCACGTTGAACGTGCGGCCCGCGAGCGTCAGGCCCAGACCGTACTCCTCCCGGAATTCCGAGATCATGTCGTAAAGGGAGTAACAGTCGGTGCGGAGGTATTCCCGGATCTCGGGAAGGTGGTTCGCCCGGACTCGCGCCTCCAGTTTCTTGATGTCGATTTCCTTTTTGCCGTAGGCGGCGAGCGGAACCGGAATTAGAAGGTAGGAGTCCCGGAATTCGGGGCGGGCGGTCTTGATGGATCCGATGCGCGAGGCGACGCAGAAGACCTCAAGCGGCTTCTTCGGCAACAGCGGGAGCAAAAACTTGAAGTCAAACTTGCCGCCAGCATGGGCATAAATGATGCCATCGAACTTGCACATGGCCTCTTTCCAGCATCGCTCCACGCAGTCGGGGCCGTACCAGTCCCGGTAGGATTTGCCGTCATAGAAGCCGCAGAGGAAAGGCTTCTCGGCGCGACCGTGTTTGAATGGGTCGGTTTCGATGTCGAAGGTGGCGTGGGGGCGTTTGTCATTTTTCACGGAAGGAAGGGAGGAAGGATTCAGCGGAGGAGGACTAGATGGGGCTGGGGGCTGGGGTAGCGGTCACCGCGTGCGGTGGCCAGACCCTCGCCCCGGTATTCGATGCCGGAGATGCTCCGGTCTATTCGGGCGGTTCCCAGAAGCACCGGAATGGTCACCGGGAGGTCGCCGTGATCGGCTTTGAGCTTTTCGAGGTGACGGATGAGTTCAGAGGCTTTCATTTCTTGAAGCCTCCTTTGCCGCCGACGAACTCCACCGTGATCTTCGACGCGAAGACTCCCTTGCCGGATTTGCTCTGAGATTTCACGCCCGCGTTGAAGGTGAGGATTCGCCCGGTCAGGTAGGCGAGGAAGAGCTTTGGCGTGAAGCCGGACTTGACCGTGCGGGAGCGGAAACCCTTGACAGAGACGAAGGCCCGCTTCGCTCCGCGCCGCTTCATCTCGGCGATGATCTTTTTCGGGTTCTTCAGCACGTCCGTCGTCTTGAAGGTCGCGAAGGTCGATTTGCGCTTGCCGGTCGTCACTTCCAGTTCGCCGGTCTTCCGGATCCTGACCTTGCTCTTCGCTCCCTTGGGTGTCTGCACGAAGACGCCCTTGCGCGTGGTCTGGTCTCGGTTGACCGTGCCGGACTTCAGCGCCGCCTTGCGTGTTCGCTTGTCGGTCTTGACGAACCGGAAACGGTTGTCCGGGTTCAGATAGCCGGAGTACTTCGTGGTCAGGCGCGTTATCGCGGCCTTGCGCTGGGGAGTCAGTTTCGCGGTGGCGCGAATCTTCGTGTCAACTCCGAATTTGTCCTTCAGCACCTTCAGCCGGTTCCGGTAGGCGGCGTCGGTCTTGTTCTTCGTGCCGTACTTGAACGCCTTTATCTTGGGCGGGAGGAAGGCTTCCGCTTTCGTCAGCTTGCGGGCGGGCGGGAGGGCCGGGAGCGGCGCGTTGCGCTTCTTAGAAGGAGCCGGAGCGGGCTTGCGCTTCGCCGGAGCCGGAGCGGGCTTTCGCTTCGCGGGTTTGGGTGAGGGTTTCGCAACGGCGCGTGCCGTGCGTTTCGGTGTCGGTTTCTTCTTCGCCATGATCGTGCGGTCGGACGTTCACGCGCCCGGGTGAATGGTTCAATTTATTTCCGAGCGTGGGACATGGTGTGGCCCACCCGTCCTGGTGGCGGGGCCGGAGTGTAATAGGAAAAGGGCGCGGATTCCCAGTACTATACCTACT
>Ga0213922_1000659_pt1 | contig 15148 bp, 6 predicted proteins | sample McNCre2917MG_FD_165060 | JGI IMG/M metagenome (GOLD analysis project Ga0213922, IMG submission 165060) | Freshwater microbial communities from McNutts Creek, Athens, Georgia, United States - 29-17 MG | ecosystem: Environmental > Aquatic > Freshwater > Creek | place: USA: Georgia | collected... | reverse complement strand
ATTGTCTTTACTAAATCCAACCTTACCACATTGGACTGGGCCAGGGTTTATAGCTTTATTTATTTTGGCAGGGGTGTATTGGGCTGAAAAATCCAATGCCATCATTCCTACAATCACTCAATGGGCCATTGCTTTATATGGTTCCATTATTTTGGGCTTTGTTATTTTAGTGTACATATTTCCTCAGCAATTAGGTTCTACCGAAAGAGCCAATTTAGGAGAGTATAATCCCATTAATGATGTTACTGGCTGGAAGACATTTAGCGCCTCTTTTGAGGCCTTGGTTAAAGAAGACATACAATTAGGTAAAATGCGTTTTGATGCGCCTATAGTGACCCATAAATGGTTCCCAGGCGGCCATATCTTATTTTATATTGCCACTCCTTTGCATAAAGAATTAATTGGGGTAGGTAATTTGGAAGACCTACACAAATTTGCTTGGTTGAATAAAGATATTAAAGGGCTTTCTTTGGGTATAGATGCTTATTGTATTGAACCTTCTAATTTGCCTGCCAATACAGAAACTATGTTTAGTCCGTATTTTGAAAAAATGGAGTTAGCTGGTGTAATTCCTATTAAAGTGAGGGGTGTAGAATTGAGGTATTTTAAAGTATATAGATTGCTTCATTGTAAGCAATTACCTCCTTCAGTTTTACCCACTAAAAGATAAAGTCATCAAAATCCTTTCTATAGGAAATGCTGATACCTTGTCGGTTTCTTTTGCCCATATTGGATCCGTTGATATCCAAACTATTTCTATTAAATACTATGGCTCTTAACTTTCTATTTCTTGTTAAGATAAATTCAATATTTAAATCTGGCAGCCATTGGAAATTGCCATTTTGAATGGTAGTGGTATTTCTAATATTGAAATCTAAGTCTCCACCAAAATTCACAATAATCTTATCATTCAAGAAACTTCTTCCCAATTTTAAGTTAACTCTTTGACGATCTATTCTGTTAGCGTTTAGTGCTATTCCACCACCAGTTGGGTCTAATAAGTTCCCGCTATTGTACACATTAGAGCCTACATCAAATCGCAAACTCTTATCACCTGTTACCTTGGTTAGGAAACCAGTAATAGACTTATTAATTTCTTTCGCTAATAATTGAGATATAGTGTTAATACCAATTGAGGTGGCAGTATACGCATTGCTAGTATTATTATTACTGAAACTCACTGGTGCGAATGCGTTGAATACAATTAAGAAAGATACTTGCTTTAATATTTCGTTATCATCTCTTTCTAATCTTGAAATAAATTGAGAGAATTCATTGTCAGAACTAATTGGGTTTCCTTGTGGGAAGGCCAAGCTAAATTTAATAGAAGGGCTTGATAATTTATTTCTTAAAGCGGCAATCACATATACATTACCTCTATAGGTTCTCACAGCAGAACTAAAATTAGCATTTCCAACTAGTTCGTTTAAACTAACTCTTTCTGCAGTGTATCTAGCGTCAATATGAATATCTGCATTATATGGATCTCCTGTCCATTCAATATAGTTGCCTGCTTCTGCAATTAATTCAAATGGCTTTTTGATAAAGGATTGGAAATTGAAATCATATTTTCCAGATTCAATATTGTACTTACCTCTAATAGTTAAAGGTTCAATATTGCCCATTCTTAATTTTAATCTACCATTTCCTACTGCCTTGATCACATCACCGGTTAAATCATCAAAGATTAAATCAATTTGCGTTTTATTATTGGCAGTAACATCTAAATCCACCACTAAATTAAAACTGGGTATATCTGCGCTTTTCACTGCAGACTTTCCATATTTCTTAAAGACAATAAATTCAGATTTTCCCGTTTCTTTACTAGTGGTATTCGGTAAATAAATATGGGAGCTATCGTTCACATCTGCATTAATAACCATTTTGATATTCTCTTCTGGACCTTTGATGGTCATATAAGCTTTACCCACTGCTTTACCATAGAAATAGGGGTTGTCAATAGCTTCCATATTAAGTAGTTCTGTTTTAGGACTACTCATTTCCATATCATATACTAAATGTTTGAAGCCTTGCTCTAGAATTTTTCCTTTAAACTGAATGGGTCTATTATTTCTATCTTTTAATTGGACATTTCCAAAATCAATGCCTTCCTCATTAAACACTATTTTAGCGCTATCTATAAAGTAGGGCACTTTGGTATAGTCTACTATGAAGGAAGCTTTATCTAATGTAGCTGAACCTAATAGATAAGGGTTCTCAATTCTACCGCCAAAATGCAATTGACCTGTTGCTCTGCCTTTTAGTTGATGCAATACTCCGCCAATAAATTGCTCCACCAATCCAAAATAAGAATGATTTAAATACAATGTTGCATCTAAAGGATTCAAGGAGTCTTTAATATTATAAGTTCCTTTAGCATTTAAATTATATCCTTCGTTTGGCGTAGTAAATTCAAAAGGTACAATACCAGTTTGTTGATTATATCCAATACTAGTTTTAAATAAGCCCACTAGATCATTGTTAAAGCTAAATTGTTCAATACTTAATTGTGAGTTTAACTGGAACTGATCATAAATATTATTTAATTGAATGGTACCATTGGTTAATCCTTCTAATCTTGGATAGCTAAAAAATACTTTGGTTAAATCACCCAAAATCAGATTTTTCAAACTAACCTGTAAGCTATTATTATTAGATCCACTATTGACTACTAATTCTTGTAAACCCTGTGATAATTTAAAATTCTTTGCATAAGTATTGTTCTTTCTAATACTTAATTGACCTCCATTTTCAATATCCCATTTCTTTTGATTTAGTACAAAGTAGGAGGGAGTCCATTTGATAGCCAATCCATCTGAATAAGTATTGATAATCCCATTTAAGTGAATTAATTCTAGGGCAGATTTACTAGAAGCGTCAATGGCTACTTTTGAAACATCATTACTGGTGTTAATTCTAATATTGGGTTGTACTAGATTGAAACTATCTGTCAGGTTAGCACTAGCCGCATTTATTTGTAAGAAAAGAGAATCCTTTGTGCCTTTTGCGTCAATTGATCCTTTTCTGATAGTATATTCCTTCCATTGAGCGAATGGGATATTGGCTTTTGCGTTGATAAATTGATTAAGGGTATTTAAAGAACCAGTTAATTGTACATTATTGAATCCAGAAAAATCCGGATTGAATATTCTAATGTAGGGTTCAAAATAATTTGTTTTAATGCTTATATCAAACTGTTGATTCGTTGAATTGTTTTTTGGTGCAGGGATATAAGTAGGCAGGTAATTTCTAATAAAGTATTGTACACTGGCAGGTAAGTGAACCAAATCAAATTTTCCCTTTATGCTTGCTTGTAAATCGTCACTTGCAATTCGAATTAGTTTATTACCTTTTTCAATAGTTGAACTTAAGGTGAGTGAGTCAAAATTAATTTTAGAACTATTACCTTTTAATTGTCCATTGAATAATTTAGCGGTTCCTGCAAAATTATCAATGTTATTTCCTTTAAAATTAACGTCCATTACACCAGTTAATTGAATGGGATTATCTGTAAAGTGAAGCTCTTTAAAATTGGCATTGATTAAATCGCCTACTGCATTAAAACTTGGAATATCATTTTTGAAATCAATTTCTAGATTACTAATAAAATTGATATTGGGGTCTTTTATTTTAAACGCGCCATCAAATGCTTTTTTCTGAAGTATGCCATTGGTATTAATATGCGAGTAAATATACTTTCTGTACTCTATTGAATCTATCCCACCTTCGATATTGGTTTTGATTTTATCTAAATTGAAAGAGCTACCTGCGATTTTACCATTAAAATTTACCCAACCCAAATCGGCGATATCTAATAGTTTCCCTATATAAAAATGTTGAGTACTTAATTTTCCTTCATACACAGGTTCCGCATTCAAAGGGAATTGGATTCTGATGGCTGTTTCGGCCTTACCTAAAGCAGATTGTATATTGGCATTGGCTACAAAATCGTACAATGTGCCATTAAACCTTCCTTGGAACAATAAATTACCTAGCTGGTTTACTTGTAAATCTTTAATTAGGCTTAGGCTGGGTAACCATTGTAATAAGTCTTGGTAATTGGTTTTGGCAAAGACATCGCTAAAATCAATTTGGGTATTTCGCATGTCTGGAATACCCTTCATGCTAAAATTACCTTTTACAAAGGAGTTATTGTATTGAGCAGTGAGCCCCTCTGTTTTAAATGCATCAACTGTTCCTTTGAACTTAAAACTGGTATTAATTTTTTGGTGTAAATTTTTAATTTCAGGAGCAAAGAATGCAATATCATCTGTAGCCACTTGTGCATTAATAAAATGCGCGCGCATTGTTACTTTATGAATATAATCATTAAAGTCTTCTACCAGATCATTGTACTCCATAGCATAGTAGGAGCCAAGGGTGCTTTTATTAGTTTTGATATAAAGTTTATTTAACTCCATAATTTGGGGAGTCATTCTAAACTGCGTTTTTAATTGTTGAAGATGTAAGCCTGATCTTTCCTTGGTACTCAAATTCACATTGGCTTTAATAGTGTCTTTATTAAAGCTAGCGTTGTCAATTTGTGCATTTAATTCGCTTAGTCTTATGTGAAATCCATCAAAATAATTAGTGGGCTTGGCAAAATTGTTTTCAATCCATAATTTTCCTTGAGTAATTTTAATTTCTTTTGCAAGAATAATTGTATTTGGATTATTGAAATACAATTCACCCAATTTTCTAAGGGAATTTTTCTTTTCTGTGATGTTTTTGCGAAGACCCTTTTTATTTTGAATGGTATAAAAAGGTTTATTCACCACCAATTGGTCTATTTGAATTAAGCTATCATTAAAATGTCCAAAATTGGCAATAATATTGGCAGATTGCAAGTGCATGCTTTGACCAATCCATTCATCATCTTGAACAAAATTGATTTGCGCAATCTCCATTTTCTTTAAATCGTAGGATTTGTTTTTTTGTTGACCACCCTTATTGAAGTAATCTACTAAAAACTGATAATTCCAAGTGGCTGTTTTGCGATGTAGATAAATTTTAGCACCTTCTAAACCAATGTATTTGATGGTTGGGGTAGAAGCAGAAAAAAAGATATCAGAGATTCTTAATTTAAGGGTATGGGTATATAAAAGGGTATCTTTTTGTTGATCTCTTATTAAGATTTCTTGAAGGTCTACACTATTGAATAAGGTAAAGCTTACTTTACCCACTTTTACTTCTGTACCTAGATTTTGAGATAAGGATTGAGTGGCTTTTTGAACCAATTTATTTTGTACCCAAGGTATTTGAATAAATAGATACATTAATAGTACAATGCCTACTAATGAAGCTAGAAATATTCTAATAAAACGAAGCTTGTTGGGGTGCAAAATCTGTTTTTGTAAAAATACAAAAAAACACTAGAACCCAGCTACGCTATCGTCACCTCTTTTATCCCCAGCAGCTTGTCTTTTACCATTGTCCAGAATGATTACACCATCCATTCTTCCAAAATAACCTCTCTTGGCTGTAGTGTATCCCATTGCTTTCAAAGCTTCAATAGTTGCTTCAGGAAAATCTACCTCAAAAGAAACATTATCTGGCATCCATTGATGATGAAATCTTGGTGCATCAATTGCTGCTTTTAAACTCATTTTATGGTCTAATATATTGACTAAACCTTCATACACTTGGTTAGGAATGGTAGTACCACCTGGTGTACCAATACTGATGTATGGTTTATTATTTAAGGTAACAAGGGTAGGTGTCATAGAACTTAACATTCTTTTTCCAGGTTGAATAGAGTTGGCTTCTCCACCAATGGCGCCATACATATTAGGTACGCCAGGTTTGATGCTGAAATCATCCATTTCATTGTTTAATAAAAAGCCTGCACCAGCTACAATGGTTTTATTACCATAAGTATCATTTAAAGTGGTCGTAATGGCTACCATATTGCCTTTTGAATCAATTACACTAAAATGTGTTGTTTGCTCACTTTCGTGTGCTTTTCCTGCTTGAATATTTTTACTTTGTCCTGCAACACCCACTTGATAGTCCTTCATTCTATCTTGTGCATATTGATTACTAATTAAAGTTTTAGTAGGCACTTTGTAAAAATCTGGATCACCCATATGTTCTGCTCTGTCTGCATAAGCTCTTCTTTGCGCTTCTACCATTAAACTTACTTCTGCAGGGGTATTTAATCCCATTTTTTGTACATCATATGGTTGAATCATTTGAAGCATTTGTGCAATCAATATTCCACCACTGCTAGGAGGAGCAAAACTTATAATATGATGCCCTCTATAATCAAATTCTAAAGGAGTTCTATATTTAGGACGATAGTTTTTTAAATCTTCTAAACTAATAATACCCTTACTAAAAGACATTTCCTTAACAATTAGGTCGGCTGTTTCCCCTTCATAAAATCCTGCCAATCCTTTTTTCTGAATTCTAGTTAAAGTATTCGCTAAATCTGTTTGCACTAAAGTATCTCCAGCTTTCCATTGTTCTTTTTGTGTGAAGGCACTTGGAGCAGAACTATTCTTTAAAAATTGCGCTCTTGTGGCATTCAAACCTCTTGCTTCTTTTTCTGTAATAACATATCCATATGCAGCTAAATCAATAGCTGGTTGAATTAATTTAGCCATGGGTAATGTAGCATATTTTAAAACTTCAAACATGCCAGCTACAGAACCAGGAATACCACTTGCAGAAGCACCATCTCTTGAAAGGGTATTGGAAGGATTGCCGTTTTCGTCTAAATACATATCTCTATGACCTTTACTAGGTGCTGCTTCTCTAAAATCTATGCCCATTAATTTTCCATCTACGTTTCTTGAAAGCATAAATCCACCTCCGCCAATATTACCTGCACCTGGATGAACCACTGCCAAACTAAACTGAACCGCAATAGCAGCGTCATATGCATTTCCACCATCTTGCATAATGGCTGCACCCACCATACTAGCTAAAGGATGTGCACTTGTAACTGCAGCATGGTCAAAATCGGCCTCTTTAACCAATTGGTAGTTATAAGGGTTTATTTGAGGGTGCTTTTTAAAGAAGGGCTGTGCAAAACTAGTAGCTATATTTACAATAAATAAGCCAACTAGAATAATGGTTTTAAAGGTCTTGTTCATATTCACAATTTGAACCGTTAAATTACTTAATTTTAAGCTTATTCTGTAGATATTTTTATAATAAAATCAAACAAATTATGAAGCTAGTTGCTGCTAAATGGAAAGGGGTATTGGTGTTGTTAATTTGTCCTATTTTGGCTTTCTCTCAATTACAAAGTCCGGCAGATTTCTTGGGGTACCAAGTGGGTACAAGATTTACAAGACATCATCAAATAGTTAGTTATTTTAATGCAGTAGCCAAAGCAATGCCTACAAAGGTTAAATTAATGTCTTATGGTAAAACCAATGAGGGAAGAGATTTATTGGTAGCCGCAATAAGTTCTGCAGAAAATATTGCTCAACTAGAAAATATCAGAAAGCATAATATTGGATTGACAGATGGCGCGGTGGAGGATACTAAACAACCTGCCATTGTTTGGTTAAGTTATAATGTACATGGAAATGAACCAGCTTCTTCAGAAGCAGCAATGTTAACTATATATGCATTATTAGATCCTAACAATAAAAAATCTGCTGAATGGTTAGAGCATGTAGTGGTAATGATAGATCCATGTATTAATCCAGATGGTAGAGATAGATATGTGAACTGGTATAATAATGCAGTAGGAGTGAATGCGTACAATGCAGATCAACAAGCAAGAGAACATATGGAACCATGGCCTGCTGGAAGAACCAATCATTTTAATTTTGATTTAAATAGAGATTGGGCATGGCAAACACAGGTGGAGACTCAACAAAGATTGCCTTTGTACCAACAGTGGTATCCACAAGTGCATGTAGATTTTCATGAACAAGGATACAATGAACCTTATTATTTTGCGCCAGCTGCAGAACCTTTGCACGTTGTGTTAACACCTTGGCAAAAAGAATTCCAAGATCAAATTGGGAAGAATCATGCAAAATATTTTGACCAAAACAATTGGTTATTTTTTACAAAGGAAAGATTTGACTTATTATATCCTTCATACGGAGATACCTATCCTATGTACAATGGTGCCATTGGGATGACTTTTGAACAAGGCGGCATTAGTGCAGGTTTGGGTGTACAAGATAAAAACAATGATACCTTAACCTTGGTGGCAAGAGCTCAACATCATTTCACCACTGGTATGTCTACGGTTGAAATTAGTGCTAATAATTACCAAAAATTAGTGACTGAGTTTAAAAAGTATTATCAAAATAGTAGAGCTGGAAATAGTACTGCTTATCAAACTTATTTAATCACTTCTGCTTCTGCACATAAAATAAAAGCCCTTACTGAATTGTTAAAGAAGAACAATATTCAGTTCGGAACTTATTCGGGCAATACTAGTATTAAAGCTTTTGATTATTATACTAAAGCAGAAGGAAATTTTAACAATGAGGGGTATACTATTGCAGTGAATACCGCTCAAGCTCATGGAGTTTTGGCAAGTGTGTTATTGGATCCTATCACACAGGTAAATGATTCCAATACTTATGATATTACTGCATGGTCATTACCTTATGCATTTGGTGTGCATGGATATGCTACTAAAGACAAATTAAATCATCAAGCTGGTTTTACTGCACCAAATTTTGAAATTGCTTCTACGCAATATGGATACTTAATACCTTATAATAGTTTTAGTACTGCTAAAGTATTAGCTCAATTATTGAATAAAAATATCAAAGTACGCTATGCAGAAAAAGCCTTTACCACCGCTGGTAGAACTTTCGAGAAAGGCACTTTGATGGTTTTGAAAACTAGCAATGCTGCAAATTGGGCATTAGATACCAAAGCTATTTGTGAGGCTGCTGGAGTAGAAGCGGTTGCAGTCTCTACTGGATATTCAGAAAAAGGAGCGGATTTTGGCTCTCCTTTAGATAAAATAATTAATCATGCCCCTAAAGTTGCTATGCTAACTGGCGAAGGAGTTAATGCATTGGCTGCAGGGGAAGTTTGGAATTATTTTGAACAACAAATTAATTATCCAATTACCCAACTTACTTATACAATGATGAGCAGAATAGATTTGAATAAGTATGATGTGATTATTGCGCCAGAAGGACAATACAGAGATTTAAATGCAAAACCTATTGCCGAAAAATTTCAAGCATTTGTTAGAAAAGGAGGAGTGTTGATTGCTTTTGAATCTGCTGCACAACAATTTGCTGCGAATCCTGATTGGGGTGTTAAAACAAAGGAAATGCCTAGCCCTTCAAAGCCAAACATAAATGATTTAGGAAAATATGGAGAGCGCGTTCAGGATCAATTAGAAAGTTCTAATCCTGGAGCTATATATAAAGTATATATGGATGACACCCATCCAATTGGTTATGGTACCAATGGTGTATTTTATAATTTGAAACAAGATATTACTTTATATGAACCAGCAAATGATGCTTGGAATGTAGGCGCTATTAAGAAAGACAGTTATATAACTGGTTTTGTAGGTAATAAATCAAAAGCGGCTATTCAAGAAGGTATTGTGATTGGGGTGAAAGAAATGGGTGCTGGTAAATTTGTTTATATGGCCGATGATCCAATTTTCAGAAATTTCTGGGAGGGTGGTAAATTGGTTTTAGCAAATGCTGTTTTCTTAAACGGCAAATAATTTTAGTTAAATAGTATTATGAAGAAAATTTTATTAATAGTCATTGGTCTTGGTTGTTTAAATGCTCCATTACAAGCACAACAAAATGCTGCTGCTATTTATGCAGGCATTAAAAAGTTGGGTGTGATGGGCTCTGTATTATATATAGCTGCGCATCCTGATGATGAAAACAATAGCTTTCTTCCTTATTTAACTAAAGAGAAAAATTATAGAACAGCATATTTAAGTTTAACAAGAGGGGATGGTGGACAAAACTTAATTGGCAAAGAACAGGGTATTGAATTAGGATTAATTAGAACCCAAGAATTATTGGCTGCAAGAAGAATTGATGGAGCAGAGCAATATTTTTCTACTGCCTATGAATTTGGCTTTAGTAAATCAGCTGATGAGGCATTAACTATTTGGGATCATCAAAAAGTATTGAGCGATGTGGTTTGGGTTATTAGACAATATCAACCAGATATAATTATTACCAGATTTCCAGGTGATGCAAGAGCGGGTCATGGTCATCATGCTGCATCTTCTATCATTGCTAATGAAGCTTATTTAGCAGCGGCTGATCCTACTCAATTTCCAGAGCAATTAAAATTAGGTGTAACCGTTTGGAAAGCCAAACGCATACTTTGGAATACGTTTAATTTTGGCACCGTTAATACAACCAACAACAATCAATTTAAATTAGAAGTGGGTGGGTACAATGCTATTGAAGGTAAAAGTTATGGGGAGATTGGTGCAGAAGCAAGAACCATGCACAAGAGTCAAGGAGAGGGAAGGCCAAGAAGAAGAGGAGCGAGTGCGGAGTTTTTTGAAACTACTGGAGGAGAAGCGCCCACTAAAGATTTAATGGATGGTATTGATATTAGTTGGTCAAGATTGGGAGCAACAACTATTCAGTCTGATATCAATAAAATGATTCAGCAGTTTCAAATAGATCAACCTTCTGCTATTGTCCCCTCATTGGTTGCTTTATACACTAAAGTAAAAGCATTGCCTAATTCTGTCTGGAGAAACTATGAATTACAACAAATACAATCTTTAATAAAAGATGCTGCAGGTATTTTTATAGAAGCAAGTACACAAAAAGCACAAGTGATCCCTGGAGAAAACTTAGGCCTTCAAGTATTGATTAATCAAAGGTCTTCGGTGAATACACAATTAATCAATTTGCAGTTGCCAGGAAAAGATAGTTCATTACAAAAAAACTTAAACTACAATCAAAATATAACGGTAGATTATTCATTTAAAGTAGATCCCTCTACGCCTATTTCTCAGCCATATTGGCTAGTGGAGCCTAAAACGGAAGGGATGTTCATTGTTAATAATTACCAACAAATTGGAAAGGCAGAGAATGATCCTAGTTTTTTTATTACTGTAAAAATGAATATAGAAGGTGTTGGATTTAGTTTTGTTCAACCTATTCAATACAAATTCACTGATCCAACCAAAGGAGATGTATATCAGCCCATTGCGGTTATTCCAGCTAAGGAAACTAAGTATGACAAGGAAGTGTATTTAATGAGATCCAATAAGGGAGTGGAAATTAGCTATCAGCAAATAGATCATCAGGGTACTAATACACAGCAAACTCTTTTAATTAAAAATACTAAAGATCCATTACCTACTAAGGAGACAGATATTTTTAGAAAGACTATACAATATGATCATATTCCTACTTTAAATTATTTTACAAGAGCTAGCACTAAAATTGTCCCAATAAATATAGTGACTTCAAAAGCTACAGTAGGATATATTGATGGCGCGGGAGATAAATTACCTGAAGCATTAACTGAATTAGGATATCATGTGGTGATGTTAAAAGCATCTGATATAAATAAAGCTACATTGGCAGGTTTAGATGCGATTGTGGTGGGCATTAGAGCGTATAATATGTTTGATTGGATTACAGAAAAGAATGACTTAATTAATGAGTATATTCAAAATGGAGGCAATTATATTGTTCAATATTTAAAAAGCAATCAAGTAGGGATTAATAAAGTGAAAGTAGGGCCTTATAATTTTTCAGTGAATGCTTCTAAAAGAGTTACACAAGAAAATGTTCCTGTAGAATTTATTTTACCTAATCATGCTGTATTAAATACGCCTAATAAAATAACAAGTACAGATTTTGAACATTGGGTACAAGAGAGAAGTACTTATCAGGCAGAGAATATCGATCCTCATTTTGAAATGCCTTTGTCTATGCATGATGCAAATGAACCTGCATCTAATGGTAGTTTATTAATTGCACCTTTTGGAAAAGGGAATATGGTTTATGCTAGTATAACTTTATTTAGACAATTACCTGCTGGAAATCCAGGGGCGTATAAATTATTAGCTAACTTGGTAGAGTTGCCAAAGCATTAGATTTCGTTGGCTTCTTCATCACCCAACCATTTCATTTTGGTGGCTATAAAGAATACAATTAATCCAAGGCTTATTACGGTTAATCCCCCGAGCATCATTTTTTGTCCAGTTGAAATAAAGATAGCTACCCAAATTCCAATAGCAATTAATAATGGCAAAGGGTAGAGTGGCATTTTCCATGGAAAAAAAGATTTACCCTTTCTTTTGACCAATAATATTAATCCAATAGCTTGGCCAATAAACTGAATTAAAATTCTCATGGCCAAGATGGCGTCAATCACTTCTTTTAATCTGAATAATAAACTAAAGACAAAAGCGATTCCACCTAATACTAATAAAGACCTGTGAGGGAAGTGTAATTTGGGATGTAGTTCTGCAAAAAAAGAAAAGAAGGATTTGTCTTTGGCAGCAGCGTAAGGGATTCTGCTATATCCAAGAGTAGCTGCAAATAAAGATGCGAATGCCACTAATAAAATTAAAATAGTCACAATGGCTCCGGCGTTGGCTCCATACAAAGCTTGAATATAAGCACTCACTACATATTTACTTTCTACAATGGTTTCAAAAGGCAATACACTTGCCACACTTATATTCATGGCTAAATATAAAATAGCAATCCCCGTAATTGAGATAAACATACTTCTTGGAATATTCTTACTAGGGTTTTTAATTTCACCACCTAAATGGCAAACATTATAATAACCCAAATAGCTATAAATGGTTTTTACACTGGCAAAACCCAATGCTGCAGCAAAACCATGCTTCATTTCAAAACCATCATTAATATGTTGAATAGGGGCTAAGAAATTACCATGCAAAATACCACCAAAAATAATCCATAGCATGGTGGTTAATACACCCACCCATAAAAACACAGAAATTTTTCCAATGGATTCTATTTTCCTGTACAATAAACTAATCACCAAAATAACCACTGCACCACTCACTATTTTTTCTTGAATAAAAGAGAAGTGAAAAAAGTAATTCGCGTATTGGGAAAAACCTATTGCTGCAGAGGCAATCACTAGGGGTGCTTGGATCATGGTTTGCCATACAAATAAAAAGCTCATTAGCTTTCCCCATTTTTTCCCGTACCCTTCTTTTAAAAAATGAAAACTTCCGCCTGCTTTTGGAAGTGCAGCTCCTAATTGACTCCAAACCATTGCATCCAAATAAGATAATACAGCCCCTGCTATCCATGCATATAAAAAATAAGGACCGCCCATAATTTGAGCGACCACACTTAATACAACGAATGGACCAATGCCTACCATGTCGATCATATTAATGGCAGTGGCATGTAAAAGACTTAATTTGCGCTCTAGTTTGACATTCATGCTATATCTAGTATATTTATTGAATAGAACAACAAGATAATACAATTACTAAAACAATGGACTCCAATTTTAAGACGGTAGACTGGGCATATAGTGCAAGTATTTATGAAGTGAATATTCGTCAATATACCGAAGAGGGAACTTTCAAAGCCTTTGAACAACATATTCCAAGGTTAAAAGATATGGGTATAGATATTTTATGGTTAATGCCAATTACACCCATTAGTCAGGAAGGTAAAAAAGGAAGTTTGGGAAGTTATTATGCTTGTAGTAGTTACACCAAAATAAATCCAGAGTTTGGTAATGAAGCTGATTTAATATCCTTGATTAAAACAGCCCATGATTTGAATATGAAAGTGATTATTGATTGGGTGGCGAATCATACGGGTAAATTTCATGAATGGATGGAGCATCATCCTGATTGGTTTTCACAAGATGCACAAGGAAATTTTACGGAAAGAAATGGTTGGGAAGATGTGGTGGATTTAAATTTCAATAATGCAGCTATGAGAGTGGCTTTGCAAAATGCCATGCATTATTGGGTAAATAATTTTAATATTGATGGTTTTAGATGTGATATGGCTCATTTGGTTCCTTTGGATTTTTGGAAAGCAGTAAGAGCTTCTTTTAATGATGCTAAACCATTGTTTTGGTTAGCAGAATGTGAAGTAAGAGATTATCACGAGGTATTTGATGCCACTTATGCATGGCATTGGATGCATGTTTCCGAAAAAATGGCCAGAGGGGAAGCAGGGGTGCATGATATTTATAATGTCTTACATGAGTATGCTGGCTACCCGGAAGGTTCTATTAAGCTTTTATATACCAGCAACCATGATGAAAATAGTTGGAATGGAACTGAATATGAAAAGTACGGACCAGCTGCTAAACCTTGGGCGGTTTTTGCCCATACCTGGAAAGGAATGCCTTTATTATATAGTGGTCAAGAAATTCCCAATACCAAGAGACTACAATTTTTTGATAAGGATCCCATACAATGGACTTCAACACCAAGCTTACACGAGTTTTATAAAACCTTATTACAATTAAGGAAGGATTATCCTGCATTGGTGATTGGGGCAAGTTTTAACTTGCCTAGTTCGGATCATAATGTAATGGCCTATATAAGACACCTAGAAAATCAAGTGGTTTTAGTGGTATTAAATGTATCCACGGAGCATATAACAATCCAATGCAATCATGAATTACTAAAAGGTAAGTTCAAACAGGTATTTTCTGGAATGCAATATACTTTTGATGAATATGTTTCTTTTGAACTAATGCCAGGAGATTATTTTGTGTATACCAAGCTTTAGCTATTGCGCTTTTCTTGTTGGTAAGCAATAAATTCCATCATTTCACTCAAGTCAAAACTACTTAGGTTTTGACTGGCTTTTAATCCAGCTTTTTGAGCAACCAACACACCGTATTTGCAATCATCAAATCCATCAATTTCGTGCGCATCTGGATCAATAGAGATTAATACATCCTTATTCACTGCTTCCTCAATATATCTCCAATCCATATCCAATCTTCTTGGATGCGCATTTAATTCCAATACCACATTATGCTCTGCACAGGCTTCTATTAATGTTGTATGATCTACAGGATAACCTTTTCTACTTAATAATAAACGGCCAGTAGGGTGTCCTAAAATGCTAGTATAGGGATTGGCTACTGCATTAAGTAAGCGCATCATGGCTTTTTCTTCTGTCATTTTCAAATTGGAGTGAACAGAAGCAATGACTATATCAAATAAGTCCAAAATTTCATC
>Ga0213922_1000650_pt1 | contig 15265 bp, 35 predicted proteins | sample McNCre2917MG_FD_165060 | JGI IMG/M metagenome (GOLD analysis project Ga0213922, IMG submission 165060) | Freshwater microbial communities from McNutts Creek, Athens, Georgia, United States - 29-17 MG | ecosystem: Environmental > Aquatic > Freshwater > Creek | place: USA: Georgia | collected... | reverse complement strand
GGGTCGTCCTGCGGTCGTCAGGCGAAAGGAAACAGGGCAAATTTGCAACTTCAGGGCATGAGCAGTAGGGTAGGATAGGACAAGAGAAAAGAAAAGAAAAAAGAAAACCCACCAAGTGTGCATCATTGATAGGCAAGGTGGGTGTATTGTAGCAAATATCATTCATTATCGGTTATTTTCCGATATAGTGCATGAATTTTTACTAAATAACCATGCAACCTGTTAGATTAAACAAAGAACCCCCAATATGGAAATATCAGGGGGAAAACTGTGAATCACTAAAAAGTACCAACTTACAAAGAAATAAGGCGTAAATGCCTTTATTATAGTCTAAAACGGCTTTCTTAGGTGTTGTTATTGTGAAAAAATCACAAATAACCCCATTAGGACGTTTTTGTATCTGTTAAGTTCTGTGAAGCAATAAGCAACAATAATAACAGTCCGGTTATCACATAGACATCAGCACCTATTTTCGTTATGTTTTTTGTATCTGCCATACACTTTTACGTTTGAATAATGTGAATTAAGGTTAACCTCCTGCAAGAATATCCTTAATTGGTCGAGTATTTTTAGGTGTAGAAGAACAATAATGGCGACCATTACTATACACACAATATGGTCTATTTGGTGGGCAAAAACCACTATTACCACACCCACTTGGTGCAGTCAAATTAGAGAAATTAGCATCACCTGTATTTGTATGCAGTTGACTTCCTTTTGTAGTCGTCTGTTTAGTTAACTTGTCTTTAAACAAGTAATACCCAAGTGCTACTGCACCTACGCCTAACAACACTTTCGTTGATGTTTTCATATTATCTGTATTTATAGAGTAAGTAATAAGCCAAGCCGGTCAATCCGATAAGCAATAGCCATTTCTGAGTGTCTGTTAGTGGCGTTTCTCCCATGTTTGGTGTTGGGGTAGTCACTTCTGTTGTATTTTTCTCCATAGGTTAAAATTTTTATCAAATATAAATAAAAAACCCCCAAGTGAAAACAAGGGGGGGAGAGAATCCTTTACAAAACCTATTTCTATTTCCTAATCAAATATACAAAAAACCCCCCAAGTAGAAACAAGGAGGGGAAGTTGTAACTATGATTGCTATCCGAAACAAATATAAATAAAAACCCCCAATGTAGAGAACATCGAGGGGTGAGTCATTTGATAAAGTCTGCAACTGAACCATGAAGAGAGTTCAGAGGTAGGAAAAAATTGTCAAATTTTTTACGAATCAAATATATGATTTTTCAAGGAAAAGGAGTATTATCTCTTTCTTCTTTTGTCGTAGTATCTTTTTGTATTGAATCTGCCCACAATATGCTTAGTAATAGAGATATTGAAAGTGTTATTGCTATTGGTATCATGATATAAGGGAGTAATAGGTTTTAAATTTAGCTATTCTGTCTGACAATCCGTGTGTGCCACCATTAACTTTTTTAGTAACCTTAGTGATTACGTCTTCAGTGTTGCCTTCATCACATATAAGCCATAGGTTATTCTTTTTAAAGAAAAAGCCTGCTGATGCCAAAGCGTATTTCGTAGCGACTAAGTCGGGATTGTTTAAGAGGTCGACTTGCAGGAAGTCGCCATATCCTTTGTAGTTCTGTTTGCCGGTGAGTTGGATGTAACCTCTTCCCCTGAATTTGAATCCATCCCCACTTGCTTCGTCACCGTTGCCCATTCTGTTAGCATATACTCTGTTGGCTATCTTTTCGGGTTGGCGTTCATATTGCTTGGCTATGGCTTCTGTGGGAAAGTATTTGTTGAATATAGACATAAGACCCTGTGCAGAGTAGTTAAGGTTTTCCCTGACCGCAACGAAGTTTCCGGATTCGTGACTGCACTGAGCAAGGAAATGCGCCATCCTGAGTTTGGTGTTATCACCATATTCTGTGGAAAGCATATCTAAGTCGTTATAGACGGAATCGGGAACTTTTGTTTTAAGATTGATTAGATTCATCATTATTATTTTTATCTGTTTTATTAATAGCTTTCTGAGAGCCGAAATAATACGAAAATATCATCAGCGTCAATGTTTTAATGAGTTCAAAAAGTTGTTGATTCTGTTCTTCGCTGAGTAAGTTTATTTTGAACGCTATAACTTTATCTACTACAAAAACGCCAACGAGTGAGGAGAATACCAAAAGTATGAACCTAACGAGTACGTCCTGAGTTTTGTTATAAAACAGTTTGTTAGTGGAGTAAACTGAAAATGATATAAAGGCAAGACCTAAAAGGACTGCCGATATCATTACAAAAGGATTTGTGGAACTAAACATATTTACAGGTGGCTTATTTTAAGGACACCGATGTATCAATGACATATATCGTATCTCTTTTATAAATACGTTGAGTTTTAATTACCGGTGGCTTTTGCTCTGCCGTTTTTAAGATTTCGTGGAGGTCGTCTATGTGCTTTGTAGTGCCTTTAACCACAACTGTTGTCAGGGAGTCGAGGTCTTTATTTTTCTGCTCTGAGCATTTTAAGGCTGAATCTGTCTTTTGTATCAGTGCTTCGGTGCTATCTTCTTCTATTTGTGTGGATTCAAGTTTGTTGCAGGTAATCAGTGTGAGAATTCCTAAAGCGGATAAAAGTTTGAGTTTCATTTCATTTGATTTTACCGTATTGTTGCAATACTGCTATTTTGGAAGTCGCAGAACTTAGTGTACTGTCAGACTTCCGTAGTTGTTCTGTTAGTTGTTCAACCTTTCTTTCAAGTTTTTCAATCTTTTGGTCTTGTTGTTCAATTCTTTTGACATAAGACAATCTTTGGTCTATGTATAGATAACATACCGCTATGATACACAAGAACATCAAACCCACTATGGGGTTTTTAACGAAGTCCTTGAATGTCATCGGTACTATGGAGTTGGGTTTAAGTGCCGTCATGCTTAATTACTGTTTAGGGTTAAGATTATCCTTATTTGAGTTGATAACTTTTATTTCCTCCGCTATTTCCACCAAAGTATAATACATTGGCAATAACGAAAGACCCAACAAAGCCGACAGAAATACAACATAACACTTAGCGTGGACTAAGTATATCCACATACTAAGAAATAAAGGTATGATTAAGGCGTAGTAAAATTTAGAAGAGGTAATCAACCTGCCTAAAGTAGTATCAACAAATAGTTTACTGATTTTTACTATTTGAGTCATTAAGACATTTTTAAGGTCTGCCATAGTTTTAAGTTTTTGTACTTGCATCAGGATTCGAACCTAAACAGTCAGAATCAAAATCTGAAGTGCTACCGTTACACCATGCAAGTAATTTTTCCCAAAAATAAAATATTTTTTTGTTTTTTGTTTATGTTGCTTATATTTGCTTATAATTATCAACCAAACAACTTACAAAATGAACACAACTACTGAAAAAGCGACTCTACTCACAACCGTTATTGATTCCAAATTCGACAGGGCGATGAACATGGCTAAGATAATTGGCTACTCTGTGGGATGCCTGAAGTCAATCAGCATCGAAATAGATGCCTGCAAAATGAGGGAAGACGAAAAGACCGAAATCTTAAATCAGGTTAACGATTACATCATGCAAATCGAAGAAATGTGGGAAAACAGATAATGGGTATTGAATTAGATACATTGATGTTTATCATAGTATGCTCACTTAGTAACATTTGTGCGTGGGTGTACTTATACCGGATAACTCGAAAAAATAAATAACATTGGCACTTGTTGTGCCGGAATCCTAAAAACTTATTGACATGGCTAAGGACACTTTAAAAAAAATAGTTGATTTATTTGATGGCGAAGTCTTTTTGAAATGTGATGGCTTTGATGACTGCGTTATTGGTTGTTGCTTTGACAAGGACGTACCACGCCTTATGTATTCCAAAAAGAAAATGATGGCTAAAATGGTTAAGCAAGGTATGACTAAAGAACAAGCCATAGAATACTTTGTGTTCAACATCGAGGACGGTTATGTTGGCGAAAAGAAACCTCTATTTTGTGAGGACGAGTTTATAGATTAACAACAAAATACTTTTATTATCAAAAATCTAATAATATGAGCAACAAACAGACATCAATAGAACTTTTAATGGACAAACTTGGGTTGTCAATAGAAACTCATAGAAAAGCATTTGAAGAAGCCAAAGAAATGCACAAGAAAGAAATGGAAACTCTATATACAAAGGAACAAGTTATAGGGTTTGCTGAATGGTTAGCTTCTGATTGGTTTCCCATGTGGGTTGAAGATAGGTTTCTATGGTTATGGGATAAAGAAACACAAAAAGTACCTGAAAATTACAAAGGATACAAGTCAGAAAAAGAACTATTTGATTTATTCCAATCACTTAAACAACCTAAAAAAGATTAATTATGAAATCAATATTAGTGTGTATATTATTGCAATTTGTATTATTTATACCATTCTATATAATTTGGAGAAATGACTGCAAAAAAATAGGGAAAGATAATTTAGCAGTAAGTTTATCAGAAAGATTTTTTTATTGGTTAATATTTTGTCCAATTTGGGCGTTAGGATTTGCGAAATAATTTTCATCCAATCACTTAAACAACCTAAAAAAGATTAATTATGACATCAATAGAATTAGCAGAAAAAATATATAACCATATTAATTCACTAAATAGCTTTGGTGAAAGATGGGATAAATGGGATGACAAAAGAGAAATCGAATTTATTAGAAGTTTGATTGACAATCATCATCAATCAAAAGTAACTCTATATACAGAGGAACAAGTAAAATTAGCTATTACATTAGCAAAAGATTCAGATTATAATTCTACAAAAGAAATAATCCAATCACTTAAATAAAGATTAATGAAAGGTAAATTAGCTAAAACAGAAAAGGGATGGTTTGTAAGACACACAGAAAAAACAGTTACTCGTTTATTCCCTTTACATTCCGAAGATGCTAATAATGTTGATTCATTAGGCAAAGAAGTGGATTTTGAGATTGTAGGTATAGATGTTGGCAGTGGAATAAGTCAAACATTTGCTAAAATAATCATCCAATCACTTAAACAACCTAAAAAAGATTAATTATGAAAGCAGGAAGCATATTTGCATTGGCATCTATGATGGGTACTATATACGATTACCCAAATAGTAATGAAAAAAATCCATTAAGACCACAAGATATTGATGTGACTCCTAAAAAACCTATCATTCAAAAAGGCATGAAGAGGTTTGTTATCAATGGAATAGAAATTTATGCAATCAATCATAAAAACGCTATTAAAAAATTTGAAAAAAAATCTAAAAAAGATTAATTATGACACTACACGAAAGGGCAGATAAGTTATTAGCATTAAGGGAAGATTTATATGAAATGCACTTTCATCAAGTTGATAGGGAATGGCTTATTGAGGCTATGGTAGATTTTGCTTTGCAACTTCCCAAACAAGAAATATCAAAAGATGCAAAAATTACAAGTTTTGATGAAATATCAGATGAAGAAATAGAGAAAGCAAGTGAATCAATTACTAACATAGGCAATAGAAGAAAATATTGGCAGGATGGGTGTAAATGGTATAGAGAACAATTAAAACCAAGACAATGACAGAAGAGCAAAAGCCAAAATTGGATGAAGCCATATTCATATTTACTCAGGAAGCAAACTGTATGAATGCTAACATTGAGCAGATTGAAATAAAATGCAGGGCAGATATAGGTATTGATGCTATGGGAAGTTGCTTCTATGAAATAAGTACTGAAGGATGGAGTATTGATAACTTAAATGAACTACAACAACTATTTGAAAGAATACATAAATCAGTTTTTCCCAAACAAATTAAAAAATCTAAATAATGAAACCTGAAGAATTTGCAGAAGACCTTATCAACTCGTTTTTAGAAATCGTTGGCAACATGGAAATGGCAAAGCTATGTGCAGAAGAGTGTACGGAACGCATTATGAAGGAAGCCGATATGCTTACGTTGGATTGGTGGAAACTTGTACTGAAGTGTGTAAAACAGTTCTGATATGTACCAAAAGCTAATTGCTTTTTACGTCAACCACTACTATACTCACAAAGACCCTTTTTTGATTCTTTGCAGTTGTGTTGCGGTGAAAGTACTGTCAACGATGTACGACCGGTTTTTAGATGATAGCGATATTGTTCCCTTAGAGCAAATCGGTGAATCTAAGTTACAGACATATAAAGCCTTATCAGACCGTTTCGGTTCAGAATTCAGTACAGACGAAAGTATAATGAAGTCTGCATACGCACTTGAACTCATTACGTCCACGTTTTGACCACGACCCTATTAAATTTTTATAATGCCTACCAAAAAATACAGATTCCCTGCAACCATAGAACTCGAAGTTCAGGATGACAACCTCTTTTGGACTGTTGTGAATAGCTATAAAGTCTACAATCAGCAGTCTTTAGAACTCAAAATGGTTTACTTAAAGTCTATGTATAAAACAGACAAGCCGTACAGGATTTTTGTATATTTTAATTCGAGAGTTAACGCCTTATTGGAAACCGGCAACTATAAATAAAAGTCAATACAAATACAACGGCATAAATAAATTTTTTTATTGATTGCAGTAACCTAATTATTAAATTTGTTTCCCCACTATTAATTATTAACTAATGACCACTGTAAAAACCCCCAAAAGAGGACGACCTAAAAAATCAGCCAAAAAAGTAAACCCGATTAACGACAGAAGCGAGTACATGAACATAAATGAACTATCTAACTTGCTTAAAATCAGCGTTTCTCACATCTACACGTTGACTTCGTCAAAAAAGATACCCCACATGAAGGTTCTCGGCAAAAAGCTATTGTTTGACAAAGCCGAAATCAAAGAATGGTTAAAATCTAAAAAGGTATCTGTGAACTAAGGTGGCAAAGCAAAAGAAACATATAAACAACGGCATAAAGCTATACAATAAGATTCTCAAAGAGTTTACGAGAATCAATAACGAGTTGCCTGTCAACAGACAGTTAAGCGTTAAGCAGAGGCGTGAATATGTTTCTAAAACGTTGTACCCCGAATTCAAAGGCATACATCCAAACAAAGTAGGCAAAAAGGCTATTGACAAGTCTGTTACTAAGGTTTTGGAAACCGTTGCGCCAAAGGAAGAATGTAACCCCAACTATATTTCGCCAACGGTCTACGATGACATCGCTTGGTTTGATTTAGACGAGTTTATAGACGAAGTCCTGCCAACGTGCATATACATGAAAGTAAGTGCAGACGTGTTTGGTGAAACCAAAATATTCAATACGCTGAACTACGACTACGAAAGGAGTGGAGTTTCAGACATCGTAGAGAAAATAAGAGATTACACCAAAAATGAAAGCGGTGATGTATCTTTTACCGGTGTCAAAAGGCTCAGACCTAAGAAAGCAAATGATGGCAGTCCTGAGAACTATTATATTGACATGGTGCTGACTTATGGTGGCGTTCCTACTAAGGACATCATACCGGTTAAATACGATGTGCCAAAAGAGGAAAGGAAAGTAGTGACCTCAGTAAAAAAGGCTATTTTAGAAAGGGTTAAGCAAATCGACCTCAGAAAGAAAAGGCGTAAGAACGCAAGGAAAAAAGCAAAACAAAGCATAGCTGACATTCGCAAAAAGACAAAGCGGATGAAAACACTGAAATCAGATAGTGCCAAGTCCAAAGTAAGATTTGACAGAATTAAAGACTTCCTGAAAGCCAAAAAGCAGATACAGACTGCATACGACAGAGGTAATATGACTAAGGAACAATATGACCGCTTCAATAAGGAAATAGACGGTCTGATGGAACAAGTAAAAAAACAAGGTGGAATAGTATAATGCCATGACAAGAACGATTAAAAGGGTAGGAATCAAAACACAGTTATTCAAACCCAAGCCTAAGCAAAAATTAATATTCGAACTCATTAAGAACAATGAAGCCAATGGGTATTACCGTAAAGGTAATTTCTCAACGGAAATCATTTGGGACGGGAAAAGTTATATGTTCCCATCTAAGGGTAAATACCGGTCTTACACTAAAGGTTTGTTCTTATTTGGTATGGTTCGCAAGGATGCCAAAAACTTTTTGAAGTCCGGCAGGAAACTCAGAGTGCCTAAAAAGTTTCCAACAAACGAATACAATGATAAATTCACTGACTTCGATGCAAAGATTACCGGAACTGACCTCAACCACGCCTATTGGCGTATAGCTTATAACTTAGGCATAATATCAAACCGGACTTACATAAGTGGATTAGATGACGAATTCAAGACAGTTAGATTGTCTGCACTATCAACTTTGGGTAAGGGCAAAGATTATCACGTTATTAAAAATGGAGTATTTACAAACGAAGTGGTTAAGATAGGATTCAATGAGGATATGGATAAATTATACAGGGCAATCAGGCAGACCTGCTTCAAATACATGAATCAGATTATGAAAATACTTGGCAACGAATTTGTCGCATATAAAACCGATTGTGTATATTACGTTGATAGCAAAGAAAATAGAAAGATAGTCAGGGATTTTTTCAACGAAAAAGAAATGAACTATAAGCAGTTGCCATCAATCAAAAAAGGCTCTACACGGGTAGAACCTTTAAATGAAAATCAATAAAAATATTTGTAAACAACTATAAGTAAACAGAGCAAAGCTATGAAAAATTTAATAACGGAAGCCGGTGTGTTCTTACTTTGTTTTTTTGCCATTTACATATTGGTTCTATTGGTCAAATTGAGTTATTATGCTTTTTCTATGTGGCTTTGTGTTGTTGCAGATATTACGTTGTTATGTTTGTTTGTTGTCGTCATAGATTATATTGTAAAACGAATCGACAAAATTTCAAAAAAAGATGACAAAAACTTTTAAAAACAAAAACGGCACTCCTATAATCAGGAAGTGTGCGAACTGTGTCAATTTCAAGACTATTGATAACGACAAAACTGTGGGTTATTGTTCAGCCATTAAGCTATACTTCGCCTTTACTCACGAAAACAGTGTTTACGCTATGGTTAAGGACTTCTACGTCTGCGAGCAACACGAATTACCAAATGAGGACGTACTGAGGTCAAATAGCGAAGAGGTTGAATTACTGCCATACCTTTTGGACAGAAATGCAAAGAAAAAATTGTACTGATTTATTTTGCTTATATTTGCTTATTACTTAACTTCGAGCCATGAAACATAACACACTATTCCCCGAATTAGATATGTTGAAGGTCGATGTGACCTTTAATGACATATCCTACTTCATATCAGCTATGGATAACTTCGAACTGCCTGACATCTTTGTTCTCAGGCTTGACGAGTGCGACATAAAGATTAATAGGAAGTTAAAGGAATTCAGGTTATTGAATATCAACGACAACAAGTGCAACAGGTTTCAATACCTTGACATTGCAAAGGCTATGAAACTTGCAAAGCGTTCCGGATATAAAATATTTTTTGAACCCAAGTACATGAACTAATATGGACTACCCCGTAGAAAAACACGGAATCCGGTTTTACAACTATTACTTTGATGGCGTTGAGAAACCTATTACGATTGAAGCAAGGACTAAGACTGAAGCAAGGCAGGTAATGAAGTCAATCATATCTAAACTCAGCGATAAATACACGGAGTCGAGAATAGTAGGTGAAACCGTTACGATACCACTCAGAGGCGTTAGTGAGAAGTTTATAAAAGGGATAAGATATGTTTGGGTCGGAGAGGACAAAGCACATGGAGGTTGGCTCTCAGAGGATGCCTACAAACGTGCGGTACAAATGAGTAAGAACAGGTAATTTTTATACAGAACGATTAAAACCGATTAACATGAACGAAAAAGACTTTTGCAGTTTTTCGCAATCAAAACGACTTCAGGAATTAGGCTTAAATTATGACTGCTTTGCCATTTACTATGATGGCTTGTTAGTAAATCAGCCATCCACATTGGGAATACTTAAATGCACTCCTGCGCCACTTAGGTATCAAGCGTTTAAGTTCTTCAGAGAAAAGTACAATATCCAACACGAAATTTGGTCAGGCAACATAGAAGGTATGTTCTATGGCTATCTTATTACAGACGAAAATGGAGAAGAAATCTCAACCTGTGGCTTCGATACCTACGAAGAATCAGAGAGTGCCTGTATTGACAAACTATATGAAATATTTTCAGCAAATGATACTTCAGTTGAATCCAATGATACCAATTTACAGGGTGTCTGATGGTATGGAAGGATATGCTTTTTTAGTAATTGATTATAGTCAAGAGCATAACCTTTTGTTTACCTGCGCTATGGATAATGGCGAAATATGGACTCTTAATAATAAAGAAATAAGATTCTGTAAGAACATATCGTTGGACAGAACATTTAAAAAAGATTAATTATGAAACTACCTTACATCAGTCAGAGTCTTATAAAGGCTTATGTTGACTATCTGAACGGAAAAGAATGTGGACTTTACTTCAAAGCCAACTACATCGACAAAGACCCCGAAGCGCAAAAAGAACCAAGCGATGCCATGAAAATAGGTATCTACTTTGAATTCCTTTGCACCGGCTCACTTCCGAGAACAGGCGAAATACCTGAACCCGAATTGGTTTATAAAGGCAAGCCAAATGAGAAACTATCTGCGCCTTACGAGAGGGCAACGCAATCCGCTAAGATATTCAAGTCAATAATTCAGCACTACGGTATTAAAATAAAGAAAATCGGCTACTCCCTGAAGGATGACAAAATGGGAATAAACGGTATATATGACATATATGCTGAGTGGAACGGAGAGGACTGCATAATAGATTTGAAATACAGTGGACTAATTGACGACAAATGGAACGAGATGGGTTGGTCGTTGGACTCTCTAAATCTTAAAGATAGCATAATGATACAAGGTGTTCATTACAAGCTACTTGCTAAACAATGTCTTGGTAAAGACGATATACCTTTTTACTATTTTGTTTTTGGAACACAAGACCCTTATAATGTAAAGATTATAAAGCAGGAGTTAGACGAAACCCGAATACAATCTCATATAGTAGCCATAGAGAATGTAAAGTCTAAATTGAGTGTTGACATGGAAAAAGGATTTAAAGCATATCCATCACTGCAAAAGTGTAGTGAATGCCCTATAAGGCATAAATGTAGCAGTAAGATTGATTATCCATTAATTGATACAGTTTTTTATTAAACAAATGATTAAATTTTAAAAACAATGATAGAACCTACACGATTCAACCCCAACTCAAAAACAGTAACGGCTTCCATAGAGAAGTCAACAGATGATAAACGTTTCATCAGGTCTTATGACATCAACCTAAAATCTGAGGAATTTACTGAAGTAATCAACGACATCGTTAAGAAATACGACATCGATGAAATTGTTGAAACCGGCACGTTTAACGGCTTAGGAAGTACCACAGTGTTCGCCAATACGGGTAAGTATGTGTTCACAATAGAATGCAACTATAATAACTTCGTTACTGCCATCCAAAACCTTGCGAGGTTTGAGAATGTTTGTGTAGTAAATGGCTTATCCGTCAGCAGAAAAGACCTTATTGACTTTTTGCTCAATGAGAAATTTGATGCCGAAACCTCCTACGACTCTCAGTACCCAAAGACTTTTTACATGAGAGAGATTGTCCACAACGTTGTTGTTGACGATGCCCTGAGTGTGTTTGCTAAAAACAATAACCGCCAAATCGTTTTCCTTGATAGTGCCGGAGGTGTGGGTTACTGCGAATTCAATCACTTCATGTCCTTTGGCGATGACATCCTGAAGAACAAAATACTTGTATTGGACGACATCGACCACATAAAGCACGTCAGGTCTGTTGATAGCCTTAAAGCAAATGGATATGAGGTAAATATTTCCAAAGACAAAAGATTCGCATGGTGCGACCTGTCTGTAAAAAACACAATTACAAAACCGTAAAACCTTACAAAATGGCAAAAAGCACAACCGCACCGGCTATAATCGAGCCAAAGCAAAGCACTAACGTAGTGCAGACATTGAAATCAAAGTTTACTCTTTACGAGCAACAAGTATTGCCACAATTACTTACAGTGCATGGTATTTCGCCATCACAGTTTACTCAAATCGTTATTTCAGAGATTAAGAAAAGCGACAAGCTATTACAGGCTTTTGTCGAGAATCCTGCATCTATGTTCGCATCTGTATTGGCAGGCGCAGAGATAGGATTGATACCGTCCGATACAATAGGTGAGTTCTATTTGATACCACGTAACCTGAAGCAGTCAGATGGCAGTTACAAAATGACTGTGACTCCACAAATCGGCTATAAGGGTCTTGTAAGCATATTGCTTAGAAGCGGTGATGTATCAAGGGTACACACTGAAGTAGTTTATGAAGGCGACACCTTTGAACCCATATATGGCTTAGAGCCAAACATCATTCACAAACCAAACTTTGATACCCCACGTACTGCGGATAAAATCAGGTATGCTTATGCCGTTGCCAAGATGAAGAATGGCGAATATCAGTTTGCCGTAATGACAAGAGCCGAAATAGAAACGATAAAGAATCTGTCTAAGTTTCCAAACGACCTGTATTTCAATGATAAGATGGGAGTAAACAGATGGATGGAAAGGAAATGTGCATTGATTCAGTTGAGTAAGATGTTACCAAAGGACTATTACAGTAAAAAGGCAATCAGCATGGATAACATGGTTGAAGGCGGTGCTATGCTTACTTTGGATGAAAACAACCAAATAAAGATAGTTGAGGGAAGTGCTATAAAGCCAACGAGGTATAGGAATATCTATGGTACACTAAACTCTTCGACAAAAGAAAATAGTGAAGCCGAAACCACTGAAGAATTAGTTTAAAAATAGACAATTATCAGGCAGTTATAGTAGCGAGATAGCTATGATTCGCAACTATGGGGAAGTTGAAAAGAAAATTTACGGTGGGTGCTACGTTTTGATTTACCAAATAAGCACCTGCCGTAATATCATATACGGCATAATTAGTCGGAAGTGATGAAGCCGTTTTTGATAAAGAAATCGTATCACCACCAACAACCGCCACACTGCCTGAAGCGAATGTAGGAGATAAGTTGACGATTGTCGGTATAAAGTTTACATCTATCTGAGCCTGACCCCCGATTCCATTAAAGTTCCACGAATAAGTTAATGAAGTAGTACCTGTATTAATTATTTGCAGGTTTGCAAAAGCAACGTTGTCGTTGTAATTGTTTATGTATGTATTGCCACCGCTTGTCGTAATGAAAAATGAGCCTAAATTAAGGCTATTTAGTGCAGTAATGACTTCAGCTATTGTAGTTCCGGAAAATGGCAAAGTAGCTATCTGAAAAAAGGTCTGATTAGCACCTTTGTATTGTAGTAGTATCAGATTTTCATTTGTTACTGAGAAACCCGTAATATCCCAACTATATCGAGTTGAGGCGTTGGCGTTATCCATAGGGTCGCCATAGTTACCAAAAAGACTCACCGGCACTTCACCGTTTGTGGTGTTGTTTATATTAAAACTTATGGTTTCTGATGTAATCATAATAAGTCCTTGTAGTCGTCAAAGAAATCCTGTTGTGCGACTTCCTGCCACATTAAAAAGTTATTCATGCCTATGCGGTCGAATGTATCTCCGTTGCTTATCCTGTTGGCGTACAACTTAATCTGCAAAGAAGTATTTGGGTACATTTTGAACCTGACATAATCTCTGCCATCCAATACCACATTCCGGTCACGCAGTTCTAAATAGTTTGAGTTCTGATATTGATACGGTGTGATAGTGGATAAAACGGTTTGAAGGTTCTGAGTGCCATCACTGTCATACTTCGAATAATTGAAACCGCCCTGTATCTGTCTTAGTAGCTGAGAGTACACATATACCCTGTTGACGTAATAAACATAGTTACCCAAAGAGTTTTTAAACTCCTTGTAGTTTGTGTTGCCCGATAGCGTTACCACTATGGCAGGCGTAGTATTTGATGTTATCGTAACGCCAAATGTAGCCACTGATTATACGTTCTTTTTGTAAATATAATACGATGCACTTGCGACAAGTATGATGCCAACGCCCAACAAAGCGTAATTCACAACGTTCTTGTTTTGTGCCACTTCCTTTACAACGTTGCCTATGTAGTTGTAGGCGTATTGAGTAGTTTCTTTTACACGATTAACCCATCCCCTTGTATTAGCAGGTTGGTTCAGTGACTTATAATAGTCTTGCTGAACAACATCCAACTCTTCAATCGTTTTTCTCTCGCCCTGCTTATCAATTAAAGTATTCACTGCACTTGCGAGAGTAGATGGGTTTTTATTCCAACTTATGCCCTTAGAACTCAGATACCTTTGCATAGCATTGTACCATGACAACCCACCCCAAACAAGGCTGAATAATTGAATAGCAACGCCATCACTTTTAAGCGTATCTAATCTCAGGAAATCCCAATACATCCCCTTAGCAATCTTATCCCAAATAGCTTCGGGCATGGTCAAAAAGTTATTTGCATTGTTTTCAAAGCCATAACGCTTCGAAGCCTCGACAAAAGTAGTATAGGTCACACCCTTATTGGTATGCCATCCGGTTTTACCCTGATACACATAAGGTGATGGATTCCTACTTGCAGTGTCCGTTGTAGCACGTGATAAACCTGCTTCCTTTTTTAATGTAATAGCTTTTACGCTTTGAAAGTTTGCCATTAGCTTTGTTTTGCATTTTTTAATTGTTCGAGTGCATCCTCTAAGGACGAAACCTTTTTGTTTAGCTGATTGATTCTATTGCGTTCATAAACGTAATACCCTGCACCAACTATGGCAAAACCTAAAGCAACGTATGTAAATACTCTTAACTTGTTCATATTAAACTATTCTACCGAGTTTTGAATAATCTCTCGAAGCCTCCACAAGTGGTTTTATCGCCTTAGTGTATTGCTCAGGTGGGGTAGTGGTGTACCCTGCCTTAGCCACCATTAAAAGTTGTTCTTCAGGCGATTTGGCATTCAGCCTTGCGTTCCTGTAACGGTCTGCCATTAAAAGTTGTATATGCGCCCTGAAACCGGCTTCAACATCTTTGAACTTTGCGAACTTCTGCTGAACCCTTACCCTCTTACCATTTATGACTTCTGTGGTGTCTTCAACAACGTAACCGATAACACCGGAAAGGTTTGGATTGTATTTAATACCTCCAAAGTTATTACTGCCTGTTGGTATGCGGTCGCCATAACCACTCTCATACGCTGACTGCCCCACTACCATAGGGAAGTAAAGACCGGTATTCGATATGGACTTAGCAATACCGACACCGTATTCATCAATAAACTCCTTTATCCTTCTGTATGTTCCGCTTCCGTACATGATTAATTAT
>Ga0213922_1000647_pt1 | contig 15312 bp, 15 predicted proteins | sample McNCre2917MG_FD_165060 | JGI IMG/M metagenome (GOLD analysis project Ga0213922, IMG submission 165060) | Freshwater microbial communities from McNutts Creek, Athens, Georgia, United States - 29-17 MG | ecosystem: Environmental > Aquatic > Freshwater > Creek | place: USA: Georgia | collected... | reverse complement strand
AGTCCCCAACGAATTGGCACATGACTAAGGTTTTGTGTCAATAATTTCTTCAATACATCGGCTTTGGCCATATGTACTTCATCAACCATGACGGTTCTTACGTCTGATAAAAATTCGGAAATTTGCAAAATTTCGTCATCATTTTTGCTTTTTTTATCCCAAATATTTAAACTTTGCCAAGTGCAAATTGTATGTGTTTTATTAAGATCTTTTCTATCTCCATAATAAACACCAACGTCTAAACCAACATTAACAAAATCTTCTTCAGTTTGTTCAACAAGACTTTTGTTAGGAACAATGGTTATTGTTCGACCATATTTTTCACAAATTTTCGCCAAAGTTGCGGTGGTAATTGTCTTACCAAAACCAGTGGCAATTTCTTGGAGACATTGCGGATTTTCTAAAAACTTATTAATAACATCAACTTGGTCTTCACGTAAGCGAATAACATCGCCTTCAAACCGATGTCCTTTAGGCCATGTTTTTTCACCCCAAAAATCCTGAAAAATCTTGGAAAATTCCAGGGGTGTTGCGGTACGATGATCTTCAAATTCAATGTAGTAGTTCTTGCTTTCAATGAACTCTAACACTGGTCCAAGCATACTCAAATAAGTTGAGCCGCCGAGACCAAAAAAACTGATACTGCCGTCCCAACGACCTAATTTATAGCTGGGTCTGAAGCGGGCAGTAGGATCTTCATACTTGAATTTTTTAACCAAAGCCTTACGAATGTTAAGATCTAAATTTTCAATCTTAACATTTACTTCATCTTTAATAATAACTTTACATGTACTCAATTTGTGGATGCTTTTGTTTTTTATCTGCTAACACATTAATAACATTATGCTTGTTTTTCATGAAATTAGCAAGAGTATAGTGAATATTATAGAAATTAAAATTTAATACACAATTAAATCTTATTTCTGACTCAAATAATGGCTTAGGTAGTTTTCCACTAAGGACCACTGCTTTAGTTTTTTCAGACAGTGGAGAATTTAATTTTTCTTCTTTAACAAATTTGTTAAAATCTGCGCCATTTTCATTGGGTAAGCGGAAAAGAACGCTAATTTCGTGATTTTCAATACCTATGGCTTTTAACAGTTCCAATGCCTGTTGAGTTTTGTTCAATTCATTGCCACCAGGAACAGTTACAATGCAAGGCAACAAATTTTTCACAATTGGTTTCAAATCTAAAATTGAATTTTCTTCCAAATTTATGGAAAAAGCGTTAGCAGGGTCAGATTTTATGAAATCTTTGACTATTTCGGCTTCGTTGTATTCTTCCAATGCTTGTTCAATATTATTATCCCATGTAGTGATGCCTGCACGCCTTGCTTGGAACACAGATGTTAAGACATCGTCACTGGCAAGTTCAGGAACACTACTATGTACATTGATATATTTGGTATTTTTACCATCATGGGTAAGCATAGGCACATAATTTTCAATATTTGAAGTTATAGCCTTAATTTGATTGGCAAAGTTTTTAAATTCTTCGTCAGCAATGAAATTGTAATTTTCAATCCATGGTGCAAGGAAATTTATAACTTTATCTTCCAATGAAAAAATCCATAATTTTTCATCGCTATTCCATTCTGCTCGTGAAAATTCATTTCTTACTTTTTTAATCTCATTTACCAGTTTTTCTTCATAGGGGAATTTAATTTTGATGACTCTTTCATCAATATTTGTAGATATATTTTTTATCAAACTAATAGTTCTGATACTAAATTTAAATTGCGGATTGTCCAACAATGGGGTTATGTCTTTGCCAAGATGTGTATTGATTTGTTGCTTGTATGTTTTTGAAATTTTCAACATTATCACTGATTGTTTCTCTGTAAAGCCTAAATTTTTGTAATTTATTTGCTCATAGAAACTTTGTACCAACGTTGAATCATAACGATTGGTCTTAACAGCGTACATTAGCGGTTGGAGTAAATCTTCAATATACATACAATTATTATACTACAAAACACAAAAGGACTCAAGTCCTTCTGTGTCAAATAACAACGTCTTCCATGCCCGCTGTTCGGAGTTTGATAATATTACTTAGTTGCCACTGTTTGATATCTAAGCCCTTGATTATGCCCAGCCATTGATTGCGTAGTAATGCAAACTCATTGATAATCTTTTCCATATCAACTACATCTGCCTCGCCTTCTACGTACTTTTCCACATCTCTACTGCTGAGAGCACGTTGATAGTTTTCCAAATATTTCTTAAAAGTTTTGGAACGTAAGCGGCGTAGTTCGATGTTTAGATATTCTAGAATACCTTCAATTTCTTGAAGTTGATTAAATCGATGAGCAACAAGACCAGGCAAAGCAGCAGAGGATTTTTCCACGTTGCCATGGATTTTAACCTCTGCTCTTGCTGAGTCTAATTCAAGGTAATAGTAATCAATACAGCCTGGCAAGTGAGCAATATCTTTGCTTACTTTGCTGTACCAATTCACGATCAGTCCTCGTCTTCGTAGTAGTCAAAATCTTCATCGTCGATTTGATTTTCTTCATTGAATTCATCTACAATGAGTTGAATTGCAGCATCGAGATGATTATCATAACCCATTACTGATTCAAGAACTGACAACTCCACATCTTGACCAATTAGAAAATCTACAAAATGTGTTGCTGCTGTTTCACGATTTTTCTCAGGGACATAATCTTTAAAAGTGTCCCAAACACCAATAATTAGATCTTCTTCCATATTATGCTTCCTCTGTTTCCACTGCCTCGACAGGAGTATTAACTTCTTCCCACTCGGCCATAATTACGGTCAATCCGTCTTTCTCATTACTATTCCATGCTTTGCGGAATTGTTTGATGATCTCGCCATCTTTGGTTGTATAAACAAGACTATTGCCTTCTTTCTTCAACTTGCCTTTGGCTTCAAACAAATCAACCAAACCGCTAAATGGGCTCATACCAGTTGAATATGGAATCTCAACTTGTACTGACTCAAAAGGTTTAGCATAGCGTGTTTTCATGATCTTACATGCTGAACGAATACCATTTACGGTGGTAGTTTTATTACCATCTTCATCAGTTTTTAGTTTCAATTTACGCATAGCAACTACAATAGAACTAGCGTAGATGAAGCCTTGACCACCTGAGATTTTGTCATCTGGATCAAACATATCTTGACTTGCGTATGTATGATTAGTAGCAACCAATCCAACATTCCATGAGCCAAACATATTAACACAGTTACGAACAAGACTGGTTAGTGCTTTAGGTTTACGACCCATGTCACCTTTCATTTCGCCTGCTTCGAATTGATTAACATCAGTAGGAGTCAATAGCATACCTAAACTGTCAATGACAAAAAGAATCTTTGGGCGGCTTTCTTCAGGCATCGCTTTGTATTCTTTCATGAATTCAGAGATGGTTTTTGCCACATCGTCAATCATAGCCATATTGAGTTTAAGTAGTTTATCATCGCTGGTATCAACACCGAGATCAATCAACCACTTTTCGTCAAGAGCGTTTTCACTATCAACTAGGATAACAAAAATGCCTTGTTCTTGTGCGTGACGGATGATGTTGCCAGAACAAATATAACTCTTTCCTGCACCACTTTCACCGGCAAATACTGTAACTTTACCTAGGGGGACTCCTTTGAAGAAGTCCCCGGAGATAAGATAGTTAAGAGCATAGTTACCAGTTGAGATCCAGTCAGTTGGATCGTTAAAGCCAATACCAAGACCATCAATGGACTTAGTAATTGACTTTCTAAACTTAGAAATATCAAATGCTTTTCCCATTTGTTACTCCTTAGTTTGTGGCTGCGTTACGATTACGAATCATTGCAATAATATCTGCGGCACGTGATCCTGCTTCGTTCTTTGGCTCATCTGCTGCAACCGCTTTAGCGGGAGTTGCTGCCGCACGTTCAAAAGGGACGTCATCTTCCTCAATTGGTGCTGCTTTGGGTGCTGCTGGTGCTGCTGTAGAACCAGTTGCTGAACCACTACCACCAAAGCCTGCTGGCTTAAAGTATTGACCCCAACGATCGCCATCATATGCTTCACCATCAACTGATGCTGCAAACATTTCTGCAATAACTTTGAGTTCAACTTCACCTGGTTTCTTAGGTAGGAACGCTTTCAAATCAAACAAACCATATTGTTTAATTGCTGCTAGTTCTGCTTCGCTGAGAGCACGTTCGCGACGAGCCCAAGTTGATGTAGAATAATCAGCATAACCACCTTTGCTAGTTTTAGCAATCTTGAAGTCCAAGCCACGAACATAGTCTGTTGGCAATTCTTCAATCTCAGCATCCATCAAAGCATTCTTAACAATGTTAAAAATTTGGCTACCGATGATAAAGCGACGGATTGGATTCTCAGGTAGTTTTCCATCTTCTTGTAGTTTGCTGTCGCCAACAAAACCTTGGAACAAGTAAGATTTCTTTTTCCAGTACTTACGTCCCATATCTTCCAAAGATTTATCTTTGAACCATGGACGGACTTCTGTCAATACTGGACAAGTCTCGCCCCACATTTCCATACAAGGAACTTGTACAGTAACGGGTTTGGAATTTGTTTCACCTTTAATTCCAGCGAAGGGCAATTTGATCATTGCACGTTCAATCCAGAAGAAAGTGTTGTTTGGATCTTGATCAGGGAGGAATCGAACTGTGGTAGTCGAACCTTCTGGCATATTCCAATGGGGGTAAATTGCGTTGTCTCCACCTGCTGAGCTACTGGTGTTTTGTTGAGAACTTGCTTGAAGTTTTGCTCTGATTTCTGCTAAAGTTGCCATAATGATTTTTCCTTAATAAATGTTATAAATTATGCCGCTTTCTTAAAGCCAACTGACTAAAAGAAAAACTGTGCATAGCACTAACTATACACAGTTTTATTTATCATCGCAACCTCAATGGCTGCTTATTTTTGCCAATATTATTTTGCCAAACCTGCCAATTTCATAATGCTTTCAAATTCGGTATTTTCATGTTGATGCTTTTGACCTACGCCAATTTTGGCTGCATGTGCATCTAAACCTGCTTGAGTTGTTCTACTTTGATTACGTTCTTTTTCTAAATCTTGAGTAGTCAAAGGTGCCTTACCTTGTTCCTTACGTTTCCACGCCGGAACTTCGCTGGGCTTAGGACCGTCTTCTTCCATCTCAGATTGTCCCATACCTTCTACTTTAGTTTTGATATTGCCTACAAGTTCTTTCAATCTGTCGATACTAAATCCATCGCCTTGATCTACCGGGCTACTTTTTACGTGTCCGTGTTTCTGATGCCATTCTTGTGTTAGTTTATTAATAAATGCTTCTGCCATTTCATATGCTTGTTCGCCTGCTTTTTCACCAAACTTCTCGCTGATTTGCTTTTTGCAATCCAATGCGATATTCTCTGGAGCACGGAATGGTCCAACGCTTTCGTTAGATTGATTGTAAAAACTCTTAACAATCTTTGCCACTTCTTGTACCATACTGCTCTTGCCTTCTGCCACTGGTTGTTCAGGTGCTGGAGCAGGTGCAGCGCCCGCCTCCGGTGCTGGCGGTGCTGCCTCAGGTGGCTGTTCTTCACCGGTACCACTCATGCCTAACGCTACTAGTAATTCTGGATAACTTTCTTGAGCCCATAATTTCATTATTTCTAACCCGTCGCCTGATGGATCTAGTTTAGTTGCTGCTTCTAGTTTATCTTTAAGATCAGCATCATCTAATCCTAACTCACTAAAAAATTGTATTGCTGTTTGACCGTCTGGTCCTAATTCTAATGTTTGCCCTGATGCTTCTAAATTACCTAATGCCTGTTTTAATTCTGCAATTTGATCATCTGTAAGTTTGCCCTGTTCTGTTGCTTCTGCCCATTCTTCAAATTGTTCAAATTCTAGATTTTCTTTTACATCTTTTTCTTCATCATCGCATTCGCAAGGATCGCAATGACAGGTTGAGCAAGTTGCTTCGCTAACATATGATTCTAAATCAACGGTGTTAGTTTCACTCATAATTCTATGTAGTAGAGGGAAATAACCTGCTAGTTCTTCTTGGAAATTTATTTCAGTAAATTTGCTCTTATAATCTTCTAATGTAACTGCGTCAAGAACCATTTCTTCTGGTTCGCCATTCATGCCTGAATTTTCAAAATCATGTCTCCATGCTTCATAATGCTGGCGTTTTCCTAATGCTGCTATTCGTGCTTTAAGTTCATTCATGTGGCCTATGGCTCGTTCTGCAATGCCATGTGCATCGGCGTGCAAGGCACTACGTTGTATATGTCGCTGGAATTCGCCTAACTTTGCAATATCCTCACTCATTTTAATAATTGCTTTGCCTGCTGGATCATGTGGAACACCACCGTGATCTACGTGTTGTGCCATTGCGAACGCACCTGCTGTGTGGATAAATGGATACTTGAAACGTTCGCCATCTGCGTTTTGAATAAAAATTGCCTTGATGTTTTTACTTTGGCTACGTGCGCCTGGATATGTTTCTTCTACTGCTTTTGTGTGACGTACAATAACTTCTGTTTTGCCTTGGACAGCACGGCTAGTTTTGCTAGAACTTTTATGGTTCCAACGTGATTCATTCATGGTATTCATATCTGGTTCTTCCTTAGGGCCTTGTGTTGCGGCCAAATGTTGAAAATCGTTTTTGTCTAAATTATTCTTAGCAATATCTCTTGTGTCAAATCTCAGCAATCTACGCATGGAAAACAATCTCATTTCTTTGAGGAAATTGTACCACATTTGCGTGGCAATATCATCTTGATTTTCTGTAATACCTTGGCTGTAGTAGATTTTTAAACTGCCGAGATCGTTTAAACTGATGCTAACACGACCAAGATTAACACCTTCATTGACAAAGTCAAAATCAAAGAAACGTGCTTCTGCTGGGTCAATAGTTACTGCGCCAGTTTCGTCACCCATTTCTAAATTGGTAAAACGACTGCGTACTTTGTCAAAAAGGTCTTGGCTGATAATTTGTATAGGTTTCATAGTATTATTTATTTAATGCTGACTAATATAGATGGGCATGGGCATGAGAAATTCGTCATCTCTTTCTTCGCGCATACGGTCATATATAGCAGGATCCCATTCTTGTAGCACTAAAATCATACGAATTGCCAATAACATACTGCTGACAAGGTCGTCGTGATGCCCTACTTTGGCTTCAAAACTCATGCCTTTTGCAATGAATGTTTTTAATTCGCTGATAAATGCTTTAGAATGTATGTGTAATCTATCGCTTTCTATCAAGTATTTTAACTTGGCACAAGCATTAATTTTACTAGAATGTGTGGTGTTGAAACCCTTACGGAAACGTCGTACATGTCCTTTCTTAATAGGCTCACTGAGGAATAATCCCGGCACACTTTCTTCACCTATTTCTTCTAGTGCTACTAGTGCTGCTTCGCCTACGCTGTTGTTTTCTATGCTGTAATAGATACTAGATTGCACACCTTTTGCTGCACATTCGTCATTGATGTAATTGCAAATATCTCTAAGTATTCTAACCTGTGCTTGTACTATGGTTAAATTATGCTGCCATTCTCCTACTTGTTCAAAACTAGGAATCTCAACTATCTGAATAGCACTGGGATCACCACCTGTACCTAGACTAGGATCTAATGATACAATGTAAGTACTCATTGGGTTTATCTTTTTATACCAGCGACATTGACCCATACGCATACTAGGTTCGTCGCCTACCATCTCAGCCATTTTCATACTGCTGATCAGTGTTTCGTCATAGACCAAGAATTCGCAATCGTGCTCACGTTTAAATCGTTCTTCACCGATACGACTACGTTCAGTTGCTGCCCATTCTTCGTCACGGTCTGGATGTTCATGCCAAAATGCTCTAAATGGGAAGAAGCCGTTGCGACCTACATTTTGTTCTTCGCCGTACTCGTCAAATTTATAGTTGGCTTCTTTCCATATGGTAGCAAATTGATCTTCATCACTATTAGGAGTTGATGTAATAATTGCTTTACCACCTGTAGCCAATGTAGGCGATATGGAAGTCCAGAATTCACTGGCCACGTTAGGCGGAACGAATGCAAACTCGTCGGCGTAGAGTAATGATAATGACATACCACGACCTGTTGTTTCAGTGGTTGTCTGTGCAACAATACGTGATCCATTTTCAAATTCGATACTTTGTTTATTATAACTTGTAGCACCTGCACGAATATGATCAGGGCACAATTCATATGCATATCTAATACGATTCATAATTTCTTGAGCACCTGTATATTTGTGTGCTGCAATTAGTATCGTACTATCAGGAACAAACATAGCGAACCAAAGTAAATATCCTGCTGCTGTAGTTGTCTTACCAGTTTGGCGAGGAAGTAGATTTACGTTGAATCTATTTTGGTGATAACTATCAATTAATCTTTTTTGATATTCAAATGGTTCGTATAATAACTTACCTTTAGTAGGGTGTTGAATAAAGAAAAAATGTTCTAAGAAGTAGTGTGGGCCATTAACTGGATCAGAGCACGCCGCAAGATCTAGCAGATCCTGCTCAGTGAATTTTTGTGTTGCGTGGGCTTTTTTTACCAGTTGCCCGTCTAAGTTTTTTGATCCCATAATCTTATTTAATGAAAAAAATAGCCTCCGAAGAGGCTATTTGGATTACATCCTAACGTCTTATTTTGCTGCGTTTTTCCACATAGCAGCAGCAGCAATTTTCTTGCCTTTTTCACCGCCACCAGCAGCCTTGGCTACCTTATCAAAACTCTTACCTGGCTTACCAATGTCTCCACCTTTTTTAGCTTTCTTAACTAAACTAGATTTTTCACCTTTGCTCATACCTGCGCTTGGTTTGCTTTCAGATACAAATTCTTTGTATGCTGCCATCAACTGTTGTTCCATTGTGGCTTTAGGCATATTGCCATCCATTCTATCACCTTGACCAGGTTGATTTTCTTGGTGGGCAAATTGATTTGCTTTGAAAGGAGGTGGCTTTGTTGGATCAGCTGGACTATTGTCGTATTGACCTTCGTCTGTTTCTTCTTCATCTTTTTCTGCTTCGTGATCATCCATATCGTGGTCGCCGTCATTATCAATATCACCGTGTGCTGAGCTAACGTCATCGCCACCTTCGTCGTCCATTGGATTTAATTTATCCATCATGGAACGCATTGCATCACCACCGCCCATTTCTGGTTCAGCAGTCAATGCTACCATAGGTTCAGCACTCATTGGCTCTTCAGCACCGTGTTGTTTAACACCTGCCAATTGCATGATAGTGGCCAACATATCGCTGAGTTCTTCACCGCTACCTGCTGTCATATTAATACTTGCTGGCATTGGAGGACGTTCTTGCATTCCACCTAAGCCCATTTCAGGCATAATACCACATTCTTCAACTTGTTGATTTTCTTTAACAATAGTAGGATTTTTACTATCAAGTTCAGCTAAACGCTTTAATACATCGATCATTTGCATAATTATTTCCTTAAGTCTTGAGCTTGAAATTTCAATAGGCTCGATTGCTTGTCATCAGTGTCAGTATTGAATTTAGCTGCACTTTCTGTGGGGATTTCTTCTCCACGGGCTTTGCGTTGAAGTTTAAGAATATCATTTAATTCTTTAACAAAACCGCTATTGTACTTATCGCCATAGTAATCTTCAAATTTAGGACTACCTGCTTCTGCATATGTAGGATCATCTAACAATGCACCTTTACGTGGCTCTTCTGTATGTTGATATTCTTCAGTATGTTCAAATGGGCTACGAACAACAAGATGACTCTTGCCAACGCCCAGTGAAGAACTTAGGTATTCTGTAAGTTCTTGCTGTGTTGTAGGATAATCTAACACCACTTCGTAAATATTCACTTCGCAGTTTTTAACCTGAGGAAAGTCTAACGGTAATGTTTGGATAGGAGTAGTACCAGTCTTTTTAAATCCGCTAACTGCATATTTGCTCAACAATGATTTCATTGAAGCCTCTTGTTCAGTAGTGAATTCACCAGCTACTTTTACACGGAAATCATACTTTTTAGTAGATTCTGATAGGTATTGAGTAAATGTTTTCATAGTATTATTTATTCATATTCTTAAGTTTTTCCAGGATACTATTGCGATCTGTGACAATATATCCCTCACCTTCTATAGTCTCGCCATTCTTCTCGCCGTTCTTTTTATCAATAGCCAGCTTCTTAATCTGTAAATCAATCATCTTCAATTTCTTGTCAATCTTAGCACTTTTAGCAGTGATTGCAGCATTAAGCATATTAGCAGCAACTTCAAACATCTTAGCACCGTGACGTGCTTCAACGTTCATACCCAGGTCCATTAAGTCATCATATGCTGCTTCTGCCTTAGCTGCAAGAGCATCAAACTCACTATCACTGATATCTCCTAACCCTTTTACTTGTGGTAACGCTGCTGCAATTTTGTCAAATTCTTCTAATTTATCTTGTAAATTAATAGCGGTTACAGGTTCAGCATCCACGCTAGTCGGCATTTCTATTGCAGATTCTGCAGGTTCGATATTTAAAATTTCTTCAAGTTTTTTAGTCATAACATTACTTATTTCGATTTTTTAGTATTGGAAAAAATATCGTGTTCGTTAATTACTCTAAACCTTAATCCTTGTTGTTGAGCCCATTTATTTGCTGCTGCCCATTTGGCCATATTTTTTACATATTGTGCCTGATTGTAAGGATTCTTACCTACCTTTTCTATTAGCATTTGATTAGCAGGTTTAATCTCAATAAGCTCAGCATGTGTTTTCATATTCTTATCAATATAAGAAATTAAAAAATCAGGAACATATACTGTTGCTTTTCCTGTTAGTGGATCTTTGTAAGGTATTTTTACAGGTTCGCTAGCCCATTGTTGTACGCTAGGATTATTATCGCAAAACATACAGAATGTTGTTTCCCAACTACTGCGACAATAGGGGAGTTTAGTCCCAACATACTTCTCGGGATTTTTTACCTGATAGACACTTTGGGCAAATTTTAAACTCATAGTGTTTTTGTACGTGGCCAAACTTGCCCAGAAGTGGGTCTATTATCAAATTTATGATTAGGAAACACACTTCCTGAAGTAGGTCGAAGACCATTTCTCATATATTGAAAAACTTTGTTACCGATAGGTGGGCCTAATCCTGTAACTGGATCCCAATCAACAGTACCAGCATACCCGCTAGTAATTTGTGTATTATTAGTTCCAACAGTTATATCAAAAAAAGAACTTTTGTGATTATAAAATAATGCATTATATTCAGCAGATGATCGTTGTTTTCCTGTCAATGCTTGAATTCTTGCTAACATGCCTGCCATAACTGGTGCTGATGCACTAGTTCCACCTGCCCCAGATATAGTGCCATCCTGATAAAATACATATGTATTCATTGGTGCTGATATATCGGGCACGCCTCGCATGGTTAATGGAGTCGAAGTTCCAGTAGTCCCACTAACAATTGGTGTATAATGTAATCCAGCTTGCCAACTAGGTAATGAATAATTTTTACTAACACCACCTCCACCTCCCCACGAACTTGGGTAATCTGGATCTCTATTATCGTCAGTTTCTGTGTCTCGAGAGTCATCGGCAGTATTCAATGTAAGTTTTGTTCCACCCACTGATATTACTTTTGGATTAGATGACGGATAAAGAGCATCTAATCCCGTTCCGCTTTGTATAGAAGATCCCCAGTCACCTGCTGCTGCTATTACTGCAATTTTGTTTGCTTCTGCTGTAGCAAGATACGATGCCAAATAGTCTCCAGCATCTTCTGTATTAACCCAGCTCATGGTAATAATATGACATCCATCAGTAACTGCACGATTAAAAACAGTTTCCCAGTATTTGCCTATGTATATAGTAATGTTGGCATTAGGTACCATTGTAGCAACACAATATATATCAAGAGTGTTTTCGCCGTCGCCAGGCGCATAAGATCCCCATACTCCAGTTTCGCCATCTAATAGCACTTGATTAATTGTTGGTGCAGTAGTTCCAGATGGTAATACTCCGGCAGCAACTAAATCAGCAAATGATGCATTAAGATCACTTTGCTTAAATCCGCCTCCTAAACTAAAAATTCCAATTTTTACGCCGGCACCAGTACTTGCTGGTAAGTTATACGCTGTTGCAATTTGCGGAGGAGTAAGATAACCAGGATAATAAACTGTTGCAGGTATTGGATCAGTGAATGAAACTTTTCTAAAATCTGCCGGCTTAGAATTGTTAGTATTAGACATGCTATGCTTCTAATTGTAAAACAGTTAATGTAACTGTTATTGCAGCAGAACTTCCACTTAAATTTGTCACGGCAGCATATATTGTTGTAGCCGGAGTCCCGTCATCGTTAAATCCAAATACTCCGGGTGTCATTAATTGTGTTTGAGCACCGCTAGTAATTACTTCGGCTATTACACCTGATCCCGGAGTAGGGTCTGTAGTTTGTGCTCTTGCACTATCACTAGATCTTGCCGCACTTGTTGTATATAATCTAACCCAAGCTGCTGCACTTGTTTGTATTTTTAACAATGCATACGATTTAAAACCTGTAATTGAAATGGTCGCAGTTGTACCATTTGAAATACTAGAAGTTACTCCAGAGACTGTTGTTCTAGAATAAGCACCGCCACTACCTGAACCAGTATTGTCTGTGTCGTTAATCCATGCTCCCTGACTGGTGCTATATTTTAATACTTGACCATCAAATGGTGTTCCGGAAATAGCAACGTCGGATAGACTAGTTAATGCTCCGGAAGAAGAAGGTGTTGCAAGCCATTTACTTTGACTACTACTATATGTTAATACGTCGCCGTTTGCTTTACCACTCAAATCAACATCATTTAATCCTAACAGTGTATTAGTTCCTGTAACAATAATTGTTGGATTCCAAGTTTGTGTGCTTGTGCTATATTTCAATATTTGATTATCGGATAAACTAGAAACATTAACATCTGTTAGTGAAGATATTTTTCCAATTTCATTTGATAATTGATTTTTAATCGTTAAGTATGATACTCTTTTTGTAGAAGAATTATTAATAACAACAAATGTTGTTGTATTAGTAACTGTGGTTATAGTTGGTAGTTGAGTAATATTTGCCATATTGATTATCCTGTAGTTAGGATCTCTCCGTTTTCATTTGTTAGTACTTCTCCGTATTCATTAAGCAATGTCAATGACGTAACTTCTTTTGTAGAAAATAAAAATCCATCTACAATATTTCGTTGTACTTCTGCATTTGGTGTAAAAGTTTGTGCATACCCTAATGAACTAGTTTTAAATCTATTATAGTTTAATATTTCAGATACCAAACCAGATAATTGAACATCATCTACACCTTTCAATGTATCTAATATTTGCATGGGATTATAACCATCTTGCTGTGCCTGAGTCATTATGGTTATAGTTATAGATTCGGCAGCTACTTCACCAAATCCTCTGTTTATGAAATAACCTTTCATAGCAGCTAATACTGTAGAACTAAACTCAATAGGTTTTGAATAAAACCCATATGCTTGAACTACAGGTTGATTAGGTATAGATGTTGTGCCAGGAACGTTAGAATAACTTTGACTCATAATTATCCTTTAGGTGGAAATATTATTGCGGCAGGATTAGCTCTAACACTACCATCCACTGTTGTATTAAATCCTTTAAAAATATTAATACCAACACCACCGGGTAATGTGAATACACCTGGTTGATTTTCTGTATTTGGCGGACTTGCATATTTGCCAGGACCACTACCTAGTTGTCCCATTACACTTCCTGCAATATTATATCCTACAGATTTTTGTCTTGTAAGTCCATTTTGATTAACATAATTTTTAGCAAGTATTGTTCCTAATTGTTGTAACATTCCCGGACCTTGTGGGCGTATTACACCATATTGCCTATTACCTCGTTGTTGATCAAATGTTGATGATTTATTTCTAGGAGGTTGTCCAAATACTGAACCCCTAACACCTTGCTGATCAAATGGTGAAGGAGATTGACCGTTATATATAACATCGGTAGCAGGTGGCTTTTGAAATATAGGACTATCTTCGTGATCATAATAATTAACAGCAAATCCTATAGGCTCACCTTCTTGTGTAATTTGTCCTGCACTATAAACTACACTTTCATAAGCAATAGTCATTTTATTTTGCATTATTTTGTTGCCTGCTGTTTGATCAACAGAGTCATGTTGCCATTCAGTTATTTTTGGATTTATTAATGTATATTGTGTAAATTGTCTTTGATGCAATACATACAAATTAATTTCAATTAAAAATGGAACATCTCGAGACAATCCATTATCGTATCTTCCATATATGTAATCGGTTTCGCCATACTTTGTATCTTTAAATGCAGGATCATTTCTTCCGGCGAGGCCGTCTGAATAGTAATTCTTATAATAATTTACCCAAAGATTATGTGTAATATCAGTGTTATCATCATGAAATTCTATACTAATAGGATTATATTTGATACCTTTCTGTATTACAGTTTTTCTGTTATATTGATTTAAGGTTTCATTATCAATTGAAAATTTAGGGAGGTCGGCTTTCTTGGCCAATAGTCCTACATCTATCCAATCTTGTTCTGCCCATGCTGCATTTCCAACTGCTGCTCTACTAATATTCAATTCTACAAAATACAAAAACCCCACTTTAGGAGCTCTTGAATAATCTGAATTAACATATAATCTATCAGCATGTTGATAATCTTTCATTACCGTGCCGAGGCCTTTTTCGTTTAAGAAATTTAGAAATGCTGCATTATTACTCATAGTAGTATTTAGTCAAAAAAAAACCTGGCGATGAACCAGGTTTTTTTAATAGTTAATTTGATTAACCAGTTGCTAGACCTTGCGCTGTTGCAGGTCTTACAACACGACCAACATCTAAACCAATACCACTAGCTGTTCCACCGGGAGCTTCTAATTGTATTGCATTGTCGATAGAAATTGTCATATCAATGTCAAGAGGTTCATTACTCTTATAATCGCCACCTAAGTAAGTTACTTGTTTAATGAAGCAACCTAAGAATTCAAAACTTTCTAATGTAACAGGCTCGTAAGCACCGTTGCCACCATCGAGAATTTCAACACGCATTCTAAATTTGTAATCAACACCGGATGCTGCACCACTTTGTTCAAAGAAGTCAAATTGTTTCTGTAATTGTTCTCCGACTTTTTTACTAACAACACCGCTAGCATCGTCACGAACTTTTAATTTTGGATCTCCCCACTTGTGCTTACCTAGCATTTTAACTCTGCTATTATAAACATCTAAAGTGATATCATCGAATGTAAGTTCTGGACGACTAACAGTCATAACTTGTTTGGTTAATTCTGTAGTCGGAGCACCAGGAATACCG
>Ga0213922_1000644_pt1 | contig 15355 bp, 26 predicted proteins | sample McNCre2917MG_FD_165060 | JGI IMG/M metagenome (GOLD analysis project Ga0213922, IMG submission 165060) | Freshwater microbial communities from McNutts Creek, Athens, Georgia, United States - 29-17 MG | ecosystem: Environmental > Aquatic > Freshwater > Creek | place: USA: Georgia | collected... | reverse complement strand
CATTATATCCCTATCGGTTCATCACGTAAAGGGTCACTTCAAAGCCAAATCTCATTTCTGTTGCTGCTGGTTTTGTCCAAGCTTTCATAGTTATTCTCCTTAATTTTGTATACACGTTATTGTGTATATGTCTACATTTTGGACTTTTTTATACACATTAACATCAAGAAAACCATGAAAAAAGGACCTGTGTTTTAAGCAGGTCCCTTAGTAGTACGTGACAGATGCTGATTAAGCAGCGCCTGTTGAACCCCACATACCGAGAGGATCTGACCAACCGAAGCTGTAACGTTCACGAGCTTTATAACGAACGTTGCCTGTATCAAAATCGCCATCCATAGATGTAGATAATGGTGTACGGACAAAGTGTTTCATGCCGTTAGGTACATCAGTTGTTAAGAAGTACGCATCGCTGTCTGTTAAGAAATGGTTAACAGTATAACCTTCTGGGATTGAACCATTATTCTTAATAGCGTTGATGTCGTTGTCAGCTGTAGCTACACGTAGTTCTGTTTCTAACAAACGAGTTGCAACGAACTGATTGCCAGGAGGAACGATTAACTTACGTGGTTGAGCAGCGATTAATAGACCACGCTCATCTGTCCATGCAGCGATTTGAATAACAGCATTTTCAAGAGCTGTTTCGTTCAAGTCAGTTGCAGTAGATTGAGTGTTGCTATTTGTGCCACCTGAAACAAGTGGGTGAGCTGTGTTAAATAATGAAACACCGTCACCACCGTCATATGAACCACCGTTGTTAAAGCCGTTGTTTAATACAGCAGCTGCTTTAACTTGTTTTGTGTAAGCCATAGCGCGAGCTAAAGCTTTTGTGTAACGTGCTGATAATGTGTCATACAAGTTATCTTCTACAGCTTCTTCAGTTAAGCTGAAGCCAAGAGCGATAGTTTGATGATTGTATCGAGCAGTCCAAGCTTCTTGAGCATTGTCATAAGCGATTGCTGAGCCTTCGTTTTTGACAGGTGCTGCTGAGAAACCTGAAAGTTTTGTTTCTTCTTCAAAACTACGTTCTGAAGTTTCTGTTTCATAAATTTCTTTATGTTCTTCGCCGTAACGTTTGTATTCGAGACCGAATAATGCGTTAAGACCTGGTAAGAGCTCCTTAAGGAGCTGTGCGCGTGAAATAGCCATGTCTTATTCTCCTTAAGTTGTTGTGCCAGTTGTTGAAAGTTGTTGATGGTATGTACCATTAATCTTAACCAACACTTCTGAGTAATAGCCAGTAGTTGGATCGACTGTTTCTGGAACAAGACCTACAACACGGAAAGGATTTGTAGCAGTGCTGTTAGCTGTGCCACCATCGATAGATGAATTAATATCACCTGTCGCAGTGTCGCCTGTGCCTGTTACACCTTGTACGTTTGTATTTAAAATAGTGCCAGCTACTGGAGTAATAGTTTGATTATTACCTGTAACAGCAACTTTAAATACTGCAGCTGGATCATTTACAACATAAGCATATACATTTGAAACACCAGATGCTGGTGCGTATTGAGCTTGTACTGTTTGACCAGATGAATTTACATATTGTACACCTACGCAAACACCAACAGTATTAATTGTACCGTGGATATCTGCAACAGGTGATATTGTACCGCCATTGACAAAGTAAACAATTTGACCGTTGTAAACAGCTTGACCGCTTGTTACAGGATACAACTGAGTTGCGCCTGCGTATGCGATGCCGTCAAAACGATTAACTGGTTTAAAGCCATATGGAGCACTTACGGTTGGATACGCCATAATTATCTCCTTAAATTATTTATATTAATTACCTTTACCAAATGATGTCGTAGACTTCTTGTCCGAAAACAATGGCATACGAGGATCATTTTGCTTCATAAAGCTGTTGTCAACTGCTTCAGCCTGCTGTCTTGCTTTATTTTCATAATGGGCTTTACGTTGAGCAACAAACTCTTCGGGCATTTTGCAAAGTAATAATCCACCAATTTCAATTCCGTCTTTAAAACGAGAATTTTGGTCGACCATTAACTTCATTTCAGGGTGGTCCGCTAATTTAACGGGTTCCCATCCTTCACGCATTTTTGAAGATACATTTAGATTATCAGCGTCGTTTAATAGACTAGTACGAATCCAGCGATATGCCCAACCAGGTGCCTTATTAAATTCTGGCAATAATGATGCAGGTTTCCAGCTCTCACCTCTTAAAAATTCGCTTCTTGCTTCTAATTCACGATCTATTCTTTTATTATCCATTTGCATTCTCCAATTTTAAAGTTTCTCTTGCATATTGTTCCGGTGTTAGACCAAATTTCTTGGCTAACGCTACTTGTGTCTTCGTCAGACGCACTTTTTTAGGCGCGGTGCTACGCGTTGCCGGAGCAACTACAGTCGAAGGTTTTGTGCGCTCGGCGGGTGTTTCCTCGTCTAGCGTTGCATCCCCAAAGTATTCTGGGAATCGTTTTTGCATCGTACCATCGATACGACGATAATATTCATCAGATGTAGGACTGATCCCACTTCTAATTAATTTCTCATGTAAGCCTAAGGCAAGACTTGTCATTTCCTCATCTTTACCAAACCAATCATTCTTTTCTTGCCAAGCAAGTGCCTTAGAATCAGGTTTTTGAACTTGAGGTTGATTTTGTGGTATATATACCTCTTTTTCGTCCTCTTGTAAAGTGTTTTTAAATTTAGGCTCATATTGTTGTGCTTGAGATAAACGAAGTTGAGCTTCATTCATTCTTTGTTGAGCATCAATAATACGGTCTTTATCGCCTAAATCATAAGCTTCACCATAGTCACGCTTAGCCATCGCTAATTGTTGCTCTAGTGAGCTTTTAAGCGTTTCAATATAAGTTACTTCGCCGGAGCTTAAAGTCGTTTTTAACTTTTTATTTTCTTCGGCGATTTGTTGAGCAAATCTAATTGCTTCTTGTCTTTCTCGGTCTGCAGCTTCTTTAGCACGTCTTTCGTCATGCCAAACTTTTTTAAGCTGAGCCATACGCTGTTTAACTCTTTCAGAATAGTCATCGAGCGTATCTTTTTCTAATTCGTCTACCACATCTTTTGGTAAAGGTTCACGACCTTTATCTTGTGGAGGTGTATCGTCTTCTATTTCAAGATCAATATCATTATCTTTGACCTTTGCTTCTACCTTAACTTCATTTTTAGGTTCGGCTTGTTTTACTTCAGTTTCTTTTTCTTCGCCAGCTTTAGCTGCTGGTATTTCATCATCATCTGGATATTCAAATACAATATCGCCGTCTTTTACTTCAGCCATTTATATATCTCCTTATGCGCGAGTGTAGCCGCGTGGGTCTTGAACCACACCTTCTACAGTATCGTCGTTAATAATGCGGAATTCTCTTCCGTGGATTTTAAATCTAGTACCTGCATATGCACGTGTTAGAACAAAATCGCCCTCTTTACACCATGGACCCGTAGGGAATCTTACTTCATCCTTATAAGCCATATCACCCACTTTAACTACAAATAAAACTACAGTGGAATGTTCTTCTATATGTTTAGTCTGTCCTGCTTTAACTAAACCACTTTCATATGTATCCGCTGCTTCTGGAATAGCACATAAAATTTTATACCCTTTTGGTTCTGGCAGTTGTAAACCTCTTTCTTCAATCGGTATATCTTCTGCTTTTACTTCATCTACTGTCGGAATATGAATTGGTCGACCATTTGCATCAACTAAATTCTTATTCATTGTGAGTATGTCACTCATCGTCATAAGTCTCCATTCTTTGTGCGAGGTCTCTAATAATACTTTCTGCTACGGATAAACCTCGTATATATCCGGTCATATTTTGGTACGAAGCAAAATCTTTTGCTGCTCCGTCTCCTAAATTTATTAATACTGTTTTGCGCTGATCATCTATTCGAGACAATAATAGCTCTAGCGTTTGGTCCATGTGTTACTCCTTGGGTTGTTGTGTTTGTTCCTTTTGTAAGTTACGTTGCATTTCAGCTTGTTCTTTTTGATGTGCTAATTGTTCTTTAGCTCTTACTGCTTCTACACCAATTTTAGTGCCTTGAAGTAATTGTTCTGCTTCAAGTTGTTTGTTATCCATAACAGCTTTAGCGCCAAGTTGAGCTCCTGCAATTCTTTCTTGAGAATCAATTCGCATCTTCTCAATTTGTACTCGCATTTGTTCTATCTCAATATCTGCTTGAGTTTTTTGTTGTTTAATTTGTAAGTCTTGCGCTTTAAGTGCCAATTCTTGTTGTTGCATTTGAATGATTGGATCTTGTGCTTGTTGCTGTGCTTGTTGTTGTTGAGCTTCAGCAGCAGATTTAGCGGCAAGTTTTTTACCAGCTTCAGCCATCACTTTAGATAATTCATATTCAACATCTTCAGGTAATGTTTCATCTGGTTTAGGTAGTGGTACACCTAATTGCTCTTCTAATTGTTTTCTATATTCAAACGCTACGTGTTCATTGATATGTGCGTACGCTGCAGCTTGAATAGTTTGAGCCATAGGATTTTGTCCTACCATTTCTAAAATCTTAGGATCTTGCATGGCTGCCATGTGAACTGCAATATGCGCTTGATGATCTTGGTATATAAATGCTTTAACAGGTTTACCGTTAATAATTGCCATATTTTCTGTAACAGGATCTTTTGGTTTTTGATCTTCAGCACTTGGAATTAACTTACCAATATTCTTAATACCTAATACTTCTAACATCTGTTTATTAAGTTCTGGTAAATCATAAATTTGTGGGTACTGTTGAGCCATTTGCATAACTGCTTGATACTGTACAACTTTCTGTGACATTGTTGCAGCATTAGGATCTGATACTGGGATAACATCTACATTATCATAGTCAGATTGTTTAGCTCTTCTATCACCAATTTCAGGTTCGTATGAATACTCTTTTGGTGTGTAATCTCTAATAATACCTTTGAGTAATTTAAACTCTTGTTTCATTGCATAGTAAATACGAGCTTGTACAGCTGACATTACTTTGAGAGTTCTTTCAAGAATAGCTAATGTAGTACCGACTGGAGCGTTCGCAGACATATCTGAAACTTTTAATCCGTCAGCATTAGCAAATGCACGACCTTCTTCGATGATTTGATTCATCAAACCTTGTAATACTTGTGATGGTTCTTTGTAAGGAAGTGGTAAGATATTGTCACGTACTGCACCTGATGGTACATCTACGTCACGCCATTCACCTGGAGCAATCGGAGTATCATCGCCTTTAATACGTAGACCTCTTGACTTCAAACCACCTGGTAAATTAGCTAATGTACCTGCATCAACTAACTGACGTAAAATCATTGTGCCTGATTTAGCAAATGCACCGATTAAATGAATTAAACCAAAGCAATAGAATCCAAAACCAGGAATATAACCATAATGTACAAAGTGTTGACGTTTTAATTTAAGTTCATCGTCTGGGTTCCAGTTACGGCGTATTGCTAAGATAGTACCTGTTCCCTTTTCAATAGTAACTACGTATGGAACTGCAATACCATCTTCGCTATCGCCATTTTCTAAATCTAAATTAACATGCATTTCGAGGATCTTATATCTGTCATCCTCTGTAGGATTAAATCCTAACTTCTCTGCAATCTTTTTCTCTGCTTCATCAATATCTAAGAACGGTTCACCAAGATCTACATCTCTATAGAATCCTGCTACCATTAATTTTCTTAATTCGTTTTTTGTCTTACGCATCACGTGTGTGACACGTTCTGCTGTTTCTAAATTAGAAGCACCATATGGAACTACAATATCTTCCGCAGGTACATACATAGCAACCTGGCGTTGTAAGTTTGGATCGTAGTAAACTTTTTTAAACGCATTACCCGCTAAGCCTAGACCCCATAGCATTCTTTCATGCTCTGGTCGATACTCAGGCATTTCATTGGTAAGCTGATAGTTCATGTCTTCTTGTACACGTTCAGCAGCTTGCTCTTTGTCTGGAGTTTGTTTACCAATGATTTGCGTTTTAACAGGACCAGCAGCGGGGAATGTCTCCATCATAGTTTCAGCTTGGAACTTAACCAGCGCTTCTGTCATTAAGGGATGATACACATTGCAGGCGCCAGCCCATGGCTCTGTTCGGTCTTCAACTTTAAGACCTAATAATTCTAATCCTTCTACGTATGTAGTTAACCAATCTTTTCTTGATTCAATATCAGCTGTATATTCGCCAACTAAATCACCAGATAATTCTGTAAGTTGACCTTCGTCTAAATCTTCTGCTAAGTTTTTATTAAACTCGTCATCATGTTCTGTACCAGGTTGGATTGTAATCTCCATACTGCCGTCTTCAAGTGTGACTGATTCTGGATTTTCAATTTCAATAGCTAGATCAGGTTGATTCATAGCCATTGCTTCTAATCCTTGTGGAGCTTGTGATAAACTTTTATCTATGTCTGCCATATGTTATTTCCTTATAATGCATATAATCTGTTTCGGGAACTTCTAAATCCTGGTATATCTTCAGGTTCATCACTAGGTAGTCTAATAAATCCACCTTGTCTAAACCGCATCAATGCTAAAGTCGTGCTATCAACCAAGTCATCATTCGCACCACTAGGAAAGTCATTACATTCTTCTATTACTTCATGAGCCCATCTTCTATCTGGTGCCCATACGATACCACTTCTAAACAAATCTGATACAGCGTTTACCCTAGATATTTTATCTTGTCCTTTACCCGGTGTAAATTCTCCGATGGGAATACCCATCCTTCGCATCTCTTGGTAGAGCGCAGCGCCGTTAGATTTCTTTTCTACTAAAAATGCATCTGGTTCCCAGTCTTTGTATTCTTGTATACAAAGTTCTTTGAGTTCTGGAAACTCCATACGTTTCTTAATTGAATTTAGTAGTATTATATTATAGTTATTGGTTTCTTCGTTAAAAAAGACGCCCCAAGTTGTTAATGCATTATAGTCAGCTCTTGTATTTGCCTCTTGTGCCGCGTCTAATGACATAATTGTGAACTCACAATCAGGTGGATTCTCGCCTTCCCATATCTTCCACCACTCTCTTTTAATTAAGGCACCCTCTTCTGACACAGGGTTTTGCATATATTGCGAATTCCAATACCTGACATCAAGCGCTGCCTTCTTACTTAATAACTCTTCTAAGCTCCAAAATTCTGACCATAAAGGCTTCATGTTCCCTTGTTTGTCTTCTATAATCGCCGGAAACTCTACAACTTCCCACTGATCTACTTCGTCATTCTTAATCATCTGGTTCACTATCTGTCCCGTCAGATCAAGCTTAGACCACCTTGTCATCACCACAATAATGGCACCATTAGGCATAAGACGTTGTAGAGGACCAGACTGAAACCACTCCCAAGCAGGGAGAAAAACATCAGGTCGCCCAAGTTTAGCATCCTGTTCAGAGTGTGGGTCATCAATGATAAAAAGATCAGCCCCGCGACCAGCGAGGGCACCACCAACACCAATCGCAAAATACTCTCCATTAAAATTAGTCCCCCATCGTGACGCCGATTTAGAGTCAGCTTGTAGTTCTACCTGTGGAAATATGTCTTTATATGCGTCACTACCCACGAGGTTACGCACGCGACGACCAAAATTAACTGCCAGATCAGCTGTGTGAGATGCCATAATGACCTTTTTATGTGGGTATTTGCCAAGGAACCATGCCGGCGCAAGATATGAAATAAGCTCCGATTTACCGTGCCGAGGAGCAATATTAACGATAACTCTTTTCTTTTTGCCAGCGGCAATATCCTCAAATATCTGTGCAAGTCTTTTATGATGTGCTCCTACCATATACCCTGGGTATACGTGTCTAATAAATTCTAAAAAATTATTCTTACCATGCTCTTGCGCCCAGTTCTTTTTAAATATCCTAAGCTTAGCTAACGCTTCTCTTTTCTGCTCTGGATTTAACTGCGGCACAATCAGCATTAACTCCGCCGCTTTCTCCGGGGTTAATCTCTCCTCACTCACCGCTGTCCGTCTCTTCCTCTACTATCTCCGCCTCAATGGTTTCTGGTGCAGGTTTTAAGAGTCCTTGAGCTTTGAATTCATTAAGCATACTTAATAACTCTTTTTCTACCTCTTCCATTGTTTCTACTTTATGTGTCACTTCGGTTTTCTTCTTGAACGCGTCGACGCCATCGATTTCCCCAATAGAACGAAGTGCTGCTATTCTTTCTTTGTAACTTTCTGAGTGTTCGACCACGTCCACTAATTTATTTAACACATATAATTTTAGTTTTGCTAAGTCATCTACGATCATATGGTTGTAAGTTCCTACAAGTCCCCCTAGGTATGCCATGGTTTCATTTGCGTATTGTGCAAATTCCTGCTTTTTCTGTGGGTTTGTTACCATATCCCGCGCAATTTCTTCTGCGTCTAATCTTTGTTTTGCGTCTGGTGCAATTTCTTCCCCAGTAAGGTCACTCATTTCTTTAATTGTAGTTGCACGAAGCATAACTTCGTCTTCATTGCTCATACTTGGTAGAGCTTCATGAGAATTTTTGGGTAAAGGGACGTTTTCTTCTATATGCGGAATAATGACCACATCGGAAGGTGAGTCTTGAGGTTCTATAGTTTGTTCTTGCATGTGTCGCTGTTACACCTTTGAAATTATTTGCAGCTAATTCGTCTATTTTATACTATTTTGGAACTTAGTCGCAACTTTTTTAGTATAATAATCATATGATAACCCTACTTTTTACACAGTCTGATATGGCTCTTATTATTTTAACCTGGTCTTTCTAGTATGGCTACTAAGTGCAGAACGCCTACTGGGTCAACACCAAGTAAAACTAAGTCTTACACGACTCTGACTTCAAAAAACCTAGCTCACCTATATGACATGGCATGCAAACTGCCACCTTTTAACAAACTGAAGATGCCTAAGTCCAACAAAGTTAGATTCGTAGTGATTAAGAATCCTGGTATTTATGGCTGTTTTGACGAAGTTTTGATGGAGATACATATTAGTAGGAATGCATGTGGTCACTTCACTACTATCTTCGCAACCTTGTTACACGAAATGGTACATCTCGCACTATATATAAAGAAAGATCCTAAGTTCCATCTTCATGAAGAATCGTTTTTGAAGTTAAAGGCGGTTTACTCCGAAGTCTACTCTCTAGATCCTAAAGCAATATAAAGTAAACACCTTATACACTTGACACTTACTGACTCTGTTGACCAGGTGTGAGAGGTGTATAAGGTTTACCCAGCACCCTACGGGTACCTCGTGGGATCAGACCCACTTCGTATTATACTCCGTTTTTATTCGTCGTCTAGTTACACTTAGTGTAACCTTTTGTTTTCATTCTTTGCCTGCCAAATCTAGTACTGAGTGAAACCCAGGCAAATCCCTTTATAATCAAGCACATACTCGTGCAAATAAGTCTTTTTTTTGTTAGCCATATCATACATTTTGATGGTTTATATAGGGTAAAGTGAGCTTTAACACACATTATTCTGGTTGATATATCACTTTTTTCCGTTTAATTTCTGTAAGTCCTTGATATTTCAAAATTTTTTGTAGAAATTTTTTTGCGAAGCCCTTTATTTTGATGACGGGGGGTGTTTGGATTTTGACTTTTTGCAGATTATTTGTGCGGATCAAAGTGTAACGAAGTCGAGCGGAGTCCCAACTTAGTTTGGGGTGGTGGGTACGGGGTAGGGTTACGGGGTATAACATTGTTTTTAACCTAGTAAACCCCGCTTGAAACTTAGTAAACTAAAAAGCTTTATAAAACAATGATGTTACAGGGTTACTTAGTACACCGCGCGAATGTAACACGGTTAAAGCTTTGTTTATACTAAGTAAATGCGCCGTGTTACAATGTTACAAAGAAAAAATAGGGCGCCCCCCCTGTAAAACTTTGTAAAACTTAGCGAACGCGCCCCCTCTTTGTGCAATGTAATACCCTCAAAAATAAAACCGATCACTATATAAAAATAGCTGTAACATGTAACAATTGCATCAAAACACTAATAATAATAATAAATAATAAATATAATATATTATATAAAACAATGACTTAGTAAAACATAACCCCGCGTAAAAACCCCGTTTTTTGTATTTATTAGTAAACCGATATCCTGTAACGCCTGTAACACGTTATAAAACAAAGACTTACCGCATTTTAAGCCCTAAGTTTACTAAAAACCTGTAACATTTTTTAACTTAACCCTTACTTTTTTACTTTTACCGCGTTTATAAGGTGTAATACATTTTTAATTTAAAAAAGGGTTTTTAACATGGTTACATATGCGCAAGGTTTACTAAGTTTATACATAGCGGGTTTAGTGTTAGCAATACCGATCATTATTCACGGCGTAAAACATGAAATTAAAAGACGTAAAAACCTAGCATTAATTAAAGCTTACTATAAAACAAAGTAAAACCTAGTATTTTAATCAAGTATTACGGGGCGCTATTTGGCGCCCTTTTTGTTTTTACTTAGCGCGAATAAAACCCCTATTAAAAATAATTAGTAAAATAATAGTTGACATATAAAAAATTAAGGGTATATTAATAAACACCCTAAGCAATAACGGGGTTATTAATTAAAACTATAAAAGGGGTAAAAACATGACTGACTATCAAAAAATGATTAAACAAATAAACCGTAATAAAAATTTGGCGCTAGGTTTTGCATTCATTCCCGCGCTATTATTCCCGCTCGCTTTCGAGCTCATTATAAACGGGGGCGAGATCATCGCTCTTTTAACCGGTCTTTTTTACGCTGTAACCGGCTTTTTATCTTTGTACTTTTCTAATAAATAAGGGGTAAAACTATGCTTAATAATGATATCGCGCAAAATATAACCAATAAAATTTTATCAGAGCTTGAAAAGGGCGTCGCCCCATGGGTAAAACCATGGAATGCCGGCGACGGTTTACCGTTTAATCCAGTAACAAAAAACATTTATAACGGCGTAAACTTCTTTTACTTGTCACTCTTACAAAGTACTGGCGAGCATGGCTCGAGCAATGAATGGCTTACATATAAGCAAGCGCAAAACATAGGCGGGCAAGTAAGAAAAGGCGCTAAAGGGGTACAGGTTATTTTTTATAAACCGCTTGAAGTAAAAGACAAAGAATCAGGCGAGGCAAAAAAGATTCCAATGCTTAAAAGTTATACTGTATTTAATCGTGATATGGTCGACGGCTTACCCGAGCAAGTAAAAAAAGAGGTTAGCGAATTCGAGGTTATGGAATCATGCGAACAGTTTATTAAAAACACTCGCGCGAAAATTCTACACGGCGGGGCTAGGGCTTGCTATATACCCTCACTCGATCAAATAAACTTACCCGAAAAGACAAGCTTTAATACAAGCGCGGATTATTATGCAACGGCGTACCATGAATTGATTCACTATACAGGCTCAGAAAAAAGGCTAGCACGCTTAAAAAATGACGGTTTCGGCTCGGAATCTTATGCCTTTGAAGAGCTTATCGCGGAATTAGGCGCTAGTATGTTATGCGCATATAACGGAATTGACGCGCAATTACAGCATGCGAGCTATATCGATTCATGGATTAAAGCGTTAAGAGGCGATAAAAAATTCATCATAAGCGCAAGCGCCAAGGCTCAAAAAGCTGTCAATTATTTATTAAACGTAACCGAGAGCGAGGCGGGCGACGATGAATAACAAAATAATAAAAGGGGCGCTTTATATTGCGGGCGCCCTATGGTGTTTATTTTCTTTTTGGTGTTTTTTAATTCTTATCATGGGGGCTTAATATGAAATCGAGATATTACACGGGCGAGGCATTTAATTTAATGATCGTAATTTATTTAGCTGTAATTCTTTTAACAATGTTTATATGTTTATAGGGGGCGAGTGAGTATGTTAAAAAATAATAGAGTCGAGAACGTAACAAAAAACTTAATAAACTTAGCACGGATTCAATGCATCAAGTTTTTATTAATAACAATGAATGAGGGGGGTAAACAAAATGTTATTTGAATTTTATTTTGAGGGTAAAAAACCTAGCAAGGCGCAAGTTAAAAAATGCGCGATTAAAGCAATTAAACAAGGTTACCCATTAATTGAAATATCATGGGGCGAAAATTGGATAGCCCTCGAAAATACCCTAGGGCGTATTACAGGGCGAGGTTGGATTAAAAACATAGGGGGCGATGATCTCGCTAAAGAATTAAACGGGGGCGCGCTATGAATTTTTGGAAGATAAAAACATTTAAAACAATTGAGGCAATGAATCAATGGCTAGAAAAGAATCACGGCTTTATTGAATTCAACGAGCTATATATAAATAATTTATACGGCGTCGAGTACCGTAAACTTAAAATAATTTATTAAAAGGGGTTTAATCATGGGTCAATATCACAAAGTTTATAACGTAGATAAGCGCGAATATATCAACGCGCACGGAATCAATAACGGCTTAAAACTAGTTGAGCAAATAGGGCACGATATGAGTACATCAACGGCGCTTTTTCTTTTACTTGCGAATAGTAACGGGCGGGGCGGGGGCGATGTACGCGAGCATGCTTTAATTGGTAAATGGTCAGGTGATCGCATTGTAATACAGGGCGACTATGCGGAAGAGGGCGACCGAGGATTTATAAGCGATCGCGAGATCGACGGCTATTTAGATATAAGTAATGACGTATTAAACATGTTACGATCAACGATTGAAGGGCGATAAAATGACTTATAAATTATTAAGCGTCGACGCGGATACAAAAACAATTAAGGGGCGTGAGATTGGATTCTTAACGGGCATTTTATATCTAGCGCCGTATGATTTAAGCGGGGTGAATCTATGCCCTTTCGCTAAGGTTGCTCAGTGTCACGTCGCTTGCTTAAATACAGCGGGGCGAGGCAATTTCGAGAACGTTAAAAGCGCAAGGTTACGCAAGGCAAAATTATTCAACGATAATAAACCCGAGTTTTTTACTCAGTTAATCGAGGATATTCACAAGCTAAAGGCGCAAGCTAAAAAACAAAATTTACAGCCGGTTGTACGATTAAACGGAACGAGCGATATCGAATTCGAGAATATAAAAGTAGCGGGCGAGTATACGATATTTGATTTATTTCCCGATCTACAATTCTACGATTACACCAAAAACCCGAATCGAAAAAATTTACCGGCAAATTATGATGTAACCTTTTCTTACTCGGGCGTCGATTCATTCATTAAGTTTAATAGGCAAGCGCTTAAAAACAATATGCGAATCGCGACGGTGTTTAAAATATTGCCGGCTCAGTTTTTAGGGCGCGAGGTTATCAACGGCGACGAGCACGACGCGAGATTCATAGAGGATAAGAACGTCATTATAGGATTGAAAGCGAAAGGCAAGGCACGACAAGACAAAACAGGCTTTGTGATCGCTTAGTATGTACTTTATATTTGAATCAATTTACCCCGTGACTTAGTGTCACGTCTCGAGCATGGATTAAAACCCCATGCTCTTTTTTTATTTTGGAAGGCGAGGCTATAAAGAAAATGAAACCAGTGACAAAGAGGGCTAGTGAGGGAAGAGGCATAGTCATGACAGGGAAGAGGCATAATCAGAGGGCGAGTGAGAGCTTAGCGCGAATGAAACCCCTATTAAAATTAATTAGTAAACAAAGCTTGACATGTTAAAAATAGAGGGGTATATTGGATAACACAGTTAAACATAGAGGGAGGTTGAGTATGAACTTATTTAATGAAATTAATATAGTTACAAAACAATTATACGGAGGGCTAAACATGAAGGAGTTTTGGTATGAAGCGCTAGATAAAAAGGGTCGTCGACTAGGTTTAATTCATGCTAAGAACGAAGAGCATGCAATGGAAAAAGCACGCCATGAGTTCGGATTAGCGGTAATTGAGGTTGAGTACTTACCGGATGAGGAGGTCAGATAATGAGTAATAAATTAGAGTTAGATGATGTGTATAGCGTTGCCAATGATGTGTATTTTGAAGTCATTAGATATTTAGGTGTTTATGATAAATGCGTAGAGGATGACCCCGATACTGATGGAACAAGGAACACAGAATACGGAAGAGATTTATATTACTTAATAGAAGATACTATTAAAGACACGCTTAAGATAGATGAGGAGGATGAGGAAAATGAATAAGTATAAGTATTGGTCAACAGAAAAGTTATTAAGATTATTAAATGAAATTAATTGGAGGATAGACCATACAAGTTATGGCATGAATGATATTAACTTTCGAAGCGCAGTAGAAAGTATTTTGTATAACAGGGGGATAAGATGAACCGAGCAGATCAAATATATCACAAAGTATTAGACGCTATGCAAGAAGCAGAAGAAATAGGAGGAGTGCATACACCTAAACAATATCAAGACTTGATGCAACGGATTGAAAATACAGCACGGGTCAGGTTTTATAATAGTGTAGATTTAGAAAGAGAAGAATTACGAGACACAATAAAAGATATAGAAAGACATAGAGACGCAATGATAAAAATAGCAGGAGTAAAACTATGAGTGATGATTTTGATGACGGCTTGACGTATTGTGTTTATTGTTATGACGCAGTGCCCGAGTGGAAAGGCAGTTGTTGTGGGGAGAACCATTTTATGACAGGGTTTGAAATTAAAAAACACGAGAAAGAACTAGATGAGATAGATAAAAGAGTAAAAGGGGCAAGTCAATGAAACAACATAAATGGCATAAAGAAATAAAATTAAATGATACACAAGGACATATTTTATCTTTTACAATTATTTTTGGAAGTTTAATAAGTGCTGTATATTTTTTTGGTGGCTGGGGAATGTTTATTTGGTTTATGTTTGCATTAGCTATATGTGCGTCAGGAGGATAAAATGAAACAACATAAATGGCATAAAGAAATAAAAGCATGGGCTGATGGTGCAGTTATTCAAGCAGATTTATCTGAAATAAATGAACAGCCTCTTTGGACAGATATTAAACACCCTAGATTTGAAGAATCTACAAAGTATCGCATTAAACCACAACCTAAAGAGCCACAATATTTAGATGTATATTTTGAATATGCAAAAGGTAATCATATGTTTACTACAGATAAAGAGTTTAAATCATATTATGATCATACTGATTTTAGATATATAGGCAAAATTAAACTAGAGGAGACAGACTAATGGCAGAGTTCGTAGCAGTATTTTTACTTTATACATTCAAAGCTTCATGGCAATGGTGGGTAATTTTTGTAATCTTAATTGGCTTAGAAGCTTGGGCTGAGTATAGAAAGATTATGAGAACTTGGGCGTTACAAAAGAAAGCTAAAGCATCCCCAAAAATTTGGACAGGTGAAGAAGTTTAATTGACTAAGGATGAAAAGAAACACTTGGATCTTCTTAGTCAGCTTGGTTGCGTTGTATGCTCAAGGCTTGGCTACGGAGCGACTCCTGCGGAAATACA
>Ga0213922_1000642_pt1 | contig 15382 bp, 13 predicted proteins | sample McNCre2917MG_FD_165060 | JGI IMG/M metagenome (GOLD analysis project Ga0213922, IMG submission 165060) | Freshwater microbial communities from McNutts Creek, Athens, Georgia, United States - 29-17 MG | ecosystem: Environmental > Aquatic > Freshwater > Creek | place: USA: Georgia | collected... | reverse complement strand
TTCATGAATGGGCAGAAGAGGACATTCAAAAGGGCTGGAAAATGTTCCAGAATTTACTTAACTACTGGCAGTTAAAAAACAATCACGAGTGAGGACAACATGTTAGAAATTCAACGCGGTATTTTATCAAAAGCAATCAAGTTGCTTAACTCTATTGGAGTTGAGTATGCCATCATTGCCGGTGAAGAAAAACACGGTACGCTGGAAACCATCAAGAAAAAAAAGAAGAACAGGAAGAGTAAAGAATTTTCTTCCAAATACGGTAGGGGAGCATTACGCGAGTACGTTAAGCCGTACATTCAAGAGCTTAAAGTTGGAGAAGTCGCCTGCATACCCGTTGGCAATTTTGATCTAACCGCGGTGGCTACTTCAGCAGCGTCTTATGCTCATGGAGTGTTTGGTAAGGGCGGCCATACCGGCAGAACTGATTATAAAAATCAAGTGTTTGAAATCATGCGCCTGGAGGTATAGATGAAAGCATTCCCAAACAACAGAAGCGAAGGCATGGACTTGCGTGATTACTTTGCGGCTAAGGCTATGCAATATATGGGCTTGCCAACTAAAGTATATGGCGGTCACATAGGCGACAATTCATGGAAATTAGACGATATGCAAGTATTCCCATACGAACAAATGGCAAAGATTGCATACGCATGGGCTGACGCAATGATGAAAGCGAGGGAAGAAAATGGACAAGGAAATTAGTGGCATTTCATTCGGCGGCGTTATTTATTCTTTAGTCAGATCAAATGAAGAATATAAAGTTAAAGCCGGTGAAACTTTTACTAAAGAAATGGTCAACCCGTTAAAGACTATGGACGGAACTGTTGGCGACATGCACCGTAAGCATTTGCATGAAAAGCTCGATGAATGGATTGACAACGCATTAACGAAAGCAGGAGAAAAAAATGAGTAAAGAACTACGAGAAGAAGCACAAAAGTATGTCAACGAAGAGCTAATCAAGAGAGTTTATTTTTCTTGTGGGCACCAACTAAAAGACGGTATCTACCCTGAAGAAATAGAGTTGATTGAATACTCTGAGAAGTTGATCCTGGCTGCCGGCGCTTTAATAGCTAAGACAGAACGAGAAGAAATTCTCAAGATTGTTGAAGCGTTAAACCCTGAGATTGCTCGTGTAATACGTGACCGCAGAGGCTGAAAAAAACCCCCCAGCGCCAACTGGGGGGGCAATCCACTGAGGGTGTCAAGCTACACCCGAGGAGGTCAGTGGCACCGTTATTCTCCTGCCGACAATGCTCCAGCTGTTCTGCTCAAAGCCCCCATAACAGGCTTAGCGGCCTTTCTAACCACCAACGGACGCTCGGTAGCCAGCTGAGACACTGCTTTCATTGTATACGGGTTGTAAATAGCACCAGCAACCAGCGGAGCAGCAACAAGACTGCCACCCTGAGTAGCCAAAGCACCGCCGGCCTCCGCGCCCTGTGCAAGCCTGCCAAGAACACCTGAGGTCAGTAACCTATCTGCAGTACCGCTATTAGGCATAGAGGGTCCTAGAACACGCATAGCGGCCTGTGATTCTGGCTGCAACAGACCCTGGCCAGCTGCTGTAGCCTTTCTGCCTGCGGAGGTTGCCGTGGTCGATCTAAACTGCTGTGGGCTAAACACACCTTCGTTAGCACCGCGCATAGCAGCTGCGTTCTGTACTGGTTGAAATTCCCGGAAAGCTTTATGTGTGTCCTGCAACTTGTTGGCAATCTTTTTGTTTTGCTGTTCAAGCTCAAAACGCAACTTCTCCTGGACCTGCCTGTAAGCCTCGCCTAAGCCATCTTTACCGGCCTGGTAAGCCTCATGAGATTGGTTGCCTAAGTGCTTTTCCATCGCTCTAAATTGATGGCCAGACAGCACAGGATGGGCTTCAATGTACTTGATGACGTTTTCTTCGATGTCCCTTTCAAATGATTTCATTTGAGTAGGAACTAAATTTAAGCCAGCAGTGAAATGCGAATTCCACAGACGCTCAACAGTCGAGGAACCTACTTTAGGATCAAACACGTCCCTAAAACTAGCCTTCGCTGCAACATCGTCATAAGAATCTTCGAGTCTTTTTTGGATGTAGCTAATCATCTCCTGCCCACCAGTAATACTCTTGGGAAGTGATTGGCCAATATTACCTAAAACTCTGTTACCTAAAGCCTTATTGAACTGTGCATACGTATCGTTAATAGCCTTGTTAGTTACCGCACCGGTCACAGGCATACTGGTTGATGCCTTCTCAGCGCCAGAAATAATTCTGCCAAGAACAGGAACGTCATGCAGCAACTGACCTGGGGTGAAGTAATCCATACCCATGTCTTTTAATCGCTGAAGCTCTGGTGATACTTTAGGTGCCATCAGCATCTGCGTAGCTTTAGACGTTGGTCCACCAAGTAAACCACCTAAACCAATTTGCTGAGCTTTATCGAGCAAGAAGTCTACATAGCCTTTGTCCTTGGTGTCTGTTGGAGTTAACGCAGCCTGTGTAGAGCCCTGCGCCACACCGGAAACAGTCGGCGACGTCATAAACTTAGGCAAATACTTTGCGCCCTGTTTTAAACCCTGCTCAACTAACTGTGCCGCTTTCGTAGTAACAGGACCAGCCAATTCACCGGCAAGCTCTCCAGTGCCAGTCACGCTTGTACGCGTAGGTGTACCAGCACGAGTTCTGCCTTCAACAGAAGTCTGCTCGGCACCAAACTTTGATAAGTCTTGAAGCAACTCTGCAGGCTTGTTAATCCCAAAATATTGAGCAATAGCCGCAGGCGCTTTAGCAGCGCCAACATAAGGCGAAAATAACGTAGCGCCAACACTAGAGAAGTCAGGCGAGTACACACCACCCATAGGGTCAACATACGTACCTTCACCGCCGGTAGTCGAGTCCACAATTTTCTGTGGCATTTGCCTTGTAGGGGCTGGAGTTTTGTTAGGCGCGGCTGCCGCAGGTTGCGGAGCGGCCGCGACAGGCGCGGGAGCTGGCTCAGTTTTCGCAACAGGCTTAGCTTCAGACAGGTGTGAAATTATCTCAGCGTCTGAATAGCCTTCTTTACGAGCGCCGGCAACGTCAAACTTTTTTTGAGAAGCCAGATAGTCAGCAATCTCAGAATCTGAGTAACCTTCTTTACGAGCCCCTTCAATATCAAATCCCATAGTTAGCTCCTAAAGTCACCAAGCGGCCTACGACCACCAGGCGCTGGCGTGGTAGAGCCTGAGCCAGGCGCAGCAGCTCCAGGAGTCTTGCCGTCTATCGGCAAAACTTTCTTGTTAGCGTCCCAATAGCTTTGGATTTCAAACGCTCTGTTATTCAACCGTTCAAAGCCAGCATAAATCTCATCAAGTAATTTATTTCTTTGATCATTAGTTAAGCTTAAATCTGAAAGCTTACCTAAACTCTTCTTTAGATTTTCTGCATCAAGGTTAGACTGCGATCCAGGCAAACGTGGAATTTGCGTGATCATCCGATTAGACCAGCTTTCAAGCTCACGCTGAGCAGTATTTTTATCAGTGCCTACCGCTTTACCTATAGTTGCTGCAAAAAATCCTTGCAACATTCCACTAGGAGAAGAAGCAACAGTAGTTCTGATTGAATCAACTTCATTCATTGCAGCTAATGCTTGTTCACCTTGCTTAATAGCTGGCGCAATTATTTTGTTATATTCAATTTTCTGCTGGTCAGTCAATTTATTTGCGTCTTGTTCGCGCTTACGGTCACGCTCATCTTTGCGTAGCTCTAACCCTTCTCTTTGTATAGCAAGACTCTGAGCTCTTAGACCTGCATTTAAACCAAGAGTGGCTTTTGTCAATTCTTGAGCTGACTGCCTGTCCATACTGGAAGTCATAACAGTCAACATTTGCTGCGCAAGAGCATTGGCCTTGTCTTCATCTAAACGGCCATCTTTGTACTGCTTAGCTAAGCGTTCAGCCTGGGCTTTAACTGCAGGCATGTTTGCTGGTGCCATCGCTGCAATCGCATCGAATGGTGATCCGTTATCAGATAAACCTTCAATCAATCCAGATTTTCTTAAAAGAGGAATTTTCTCAGCATACTTTGCAATTGTTTCCATTGGATTGGCAGAAACCTTAGCCAAATTCATAACTGCCTGTGGGTTAAACTTAAAGACAGTCCTATCTGGCTGACCATCAACACCAGGTATCGTAGTTTCTTTAAGAATTTCTGAAGCAGCTCTCTGCTCTGCCTTCATTGAAGCATCAGCAATTACACGATCTGCGTACTTTGTGTCGCCAGTTATTTGCGTCAACTGCTTAGCAACCACGGGGTCTATTTTGTAGTTAAACGCACCGGTCTTTTCATCTGTGCTAAAGCTAACAAGTTTCCCAGACAGGTTACGGATAGCGTTTTGTCGGTTAAATTCGTTCTCTTCTTTTTGCTGCTGCAGAGCGCCCTGCTCTAACTCCAAACGCATTCTTGCCAGCTCTTCTTGACGCTTAGCTTCTTGCGCCTGGGCCTGCTGAACATTGCCAGCGGCGTATCCTAAAGACTCACCAAATCCACCTGTTTTAGTAGGCGCAAGCATTCCTTGAGCTATAGCTAACAGCTCAGGATTAAACATCATGTTCTTACGTGACTCAGCCAGGCTTAACAGGTCTTGACGTCGTGCGTTAACGCTTGCACGTTGTTGCTCTAAAGCCTTTTGTGATTTTGTCGGGTCAAAGCCCGACATAATGTCTTCTTGCTGGCCCGAATCTTCTGGTGCTATTTCTGGCATGATTACCTCACTAAGTTGCCGTCTGCATCATAAAAGTTACCCTGGCCGTCATGGTAAGCAGCGTTTGCAGGAATGTTTGCTCCTGCCGAAGGGGCTTCAGAACGAATAGGACCACCCTCAGCATTTTTAGTAACTGTAGTTGTCGACCCTGGGCTCGCAAAGGACCCCAAGGAGGCCAACAAACCGGTGATTTGAGACAGTGGGCTGTTTGTGTAACCAGTGGACCCTGAAGTCTGTTTAGTCTCGCCTGTAGGAATATTCAAGCCTTGCATCAGCTTGGCATAGTTCTGGGCCGCGGTCATTGGATAATCTAATTGTCTTTGGCCCAGCTCCTGCTCTTTCTGACCCAAGCCATACAAGTTGCTTAAACCTGAAGTTGCTGCTGTCTGTTGCTGTGAGCCCAAACCGCCTAAAGTCTGGCCTGCCTGCATTTGACGCTGCAAATCAGCCTGAGCGGCGCTCATAGCATTGCCGTAGCCAGTATTCAAAGCACCGTACTGCTGGCCAATCAAATTAGACTGCAAGTCACGCAGCATGTTGCCAGTAGCGTTGAATTGACGTTGGGAACCGAAGGAGCCCATAGCACCGGCAGCCCCTTGCATGGCAGGTAAAAGGCTTTCGTTAATCTGCCTATTCTGCAACCGGCCCATTTCGTCCACTACGTTTTGTGTGTAGGGGTTCATGTAGTTGCCGACGATCTGATTAGCACCAGTGGTGCCAGCAGCCGTCGCTAAGTCAGCGCCCGTACCCATAGTCCCTAAGCCGGCAAAGGAAGCCTGTGGGGCCATCGACATTGCCTGTTGCTGTAGAGGGGAAAAGCCTGCAACGCCACCCATCTGGACGCCTGCCTGGCCAAGGTTAGCTATGTCCTGCAGGTAATTGGTATAAAACTCAGGGGCAGTTACCTGCGACTGAGCTGTACTGGTAACTGACGGTAGTACGTCGCCTTGGAAAATATCAGCCATTTTTAGCCCCTAACTTTCTTTTGTGCCGCCGCCATGTATGCCAAGGGTGACTTAGCCGCAGGAGGTATCTTGTTAACTGGTGCCGAACGCTTATGCGAACGGATTTCTTCTCTAAATTTGTCTAGTAGGTCTGACCCTGCTTTAGTTGAACCGTTACCCAACTGAGCTACGGTATCAGCATCAAACACGTACTCACCGTCAGCCAGCATTGCTGGTATGTCGTCAGACTGGCCATCGCCTTCGCCAGTTACGCGAGAACCTTGACGGTAGTCATGACGTCCTTGTACGGTAGGAACATGCAAGCCACCTTGTCTAGGCTGGCCACCCTGGGCCATTTGGTTTAACACGTCCTGTGGGTTCACTACTTCGCCAAATGTGTAATAGCTAGGTGACTGTGCTTCGCCACCGTCAGCCATCAAAGGCGTAGCCATACCGCCGTCTTTGTAAACAGGGTAATTCTGAATTCCAGTATTTGGATCAGCCGGCTGGCTATAAGTAGAACCGTAATTACCAAGATAGTTGTAGTTGTTTTGGTTTGCCCAATCACTAATGGCCTTACCTGCGCTAGACAAACCTGGCACTGCTTTCAACAAATTACCAACTCCGCTAATCCCTGACGTTCCTAAATTTTGTAGTGCGTTTATTCCAGATTGAGTTGCACCAGAAGCTGTATAAGAAGCGCTCTCAGGCATGATGTAGCCGAGCGAAGCGCCTAACAAAGCGCCAGTCAATGGGTCAATTGTATTGTTCCCACGGGGAGTAATCGTTGGGTTTAATTGAACATTTCTACCAGTACCTGGGGATGTGACCGATGTAGGCTGAGCAGCCGTGCTCATAAGAGGGCGTGCAGTATACTGAGACAGAGGTGGCTGCTGACCCATTCCCATAGGTACGCCTAAAGCCCTTGCAAGCTCTGGAGTGATGTTTGGCTGAACATCTCTAGCACCATACTCAGCATAAGGCACATAACGGCCAGTAGGAATCTGCGTAGTTCTTGCCGCGATATTCCCCACCTTAGACATGTCCACGCCTTGATTAACACCTCCGGGTGGTTCTATGGATGTCAACAGCTTGCTCATCAGAGCGCCAAGGGTAGCCCCTTTAGCTGTATTGGTTCCCATAAGGCCGGCTAATGAGCCTAGCAAGTCTGTGTTTGAGGTTACTGGGTCTGCCATGTTTTTTCCTTTTTACCTGGAAACTAAACCGCCACGTCGAACCATTTTTGTAGTCGAACGTGCAGCAATTTCTTCTGGTGTCATCATCGTAAACGAAACTGGGTATAAATCACCAATAGGTCGCTTTGCCAATGGTGTAGTTATTGCTGTGTAGCCTGCAGGCAATTGTGATAATGCGCCCGTACCTGTTGACACTTTACCACCACCAAGAGCTGCAGCCAATGCACCTAAAACGCCTGTTATATCTGCGCCAGTGCCAACATTTGTGCCTGCCCCTGTACCGGTTCCAGTACCTGTTCCAGTGCCGGTTCCTGTGCCAATTCCGGAGCCCGAGCCAGCCCCTGTTCCGGTGCCTGTCCCTGTACCTGTTCCGGTGCCTGCGCCAGTTCCGCCAGTACCAATTACCCCAGGAATAGTGCTGGTCCCTGGGCCTGTGCCAGTACCTATTGAAGTTCCATCTTTTTCTCCAGGCAAAGGAAGGGTCCCTGTACCGGGTGAAATAGTCCCAGCATTCCCAGTAGGCAGACTAATGTCTGAAGTGGTTTTAGTTGTGTCAATTCCACCGCTAGGCAATCCACCGCTAGTTGCCGGTTGGCCCTCGCCTACACCACCACCGCCGCCTGGCACATTTTCGACGATTGGAGCTGTCGTGTTTGTTGTAACAGGAGGCGTAGTAACGGGCGTAGTTGTTGGCGTAGTCTGCGTTTTTTCAGCCTGGATTACTTTCTGCGTTATATCGTCTTTAATTTTTTGTTGTACCGCAGGGTCCAAAAGCGTTACAGAAATATCTGGAGGTACATTATTTTTTATGTATGCGTCTTTGGCAAACAAATAAAATTCGTTTGGATTTGTTTTAGCAAAAGTCTGAATCTGTTTTCCAGTGTCCACATCAAAAACAGAAGCGCCAGGACCAAACACTGAAGAATTTGACGAATCAACAGTAGGCGTAGTTCCAAAAGAAAACAGAATATTAGCTGCATCAGATGCTGTTTTTAAATACGGATCATTTACTTCTTGAATATTTCTATAATCATTTACATCCGTACCGGTACTGCCGGTTGTAGTCGTGTTAGAACCTGCTGGAGCTTGCTGTGCATTTGCTGCAGCAGCTTGTGCATTTGTACTGGCACTCACTCCACCTGATGGGATAGGCACTTTACCACTTGAATCTGCTCCAGCGTTAACAACAGCATTTCCAGATTGAACTCTATATTTGTTAGCTATAGCTTCAATTTCATCTAATTCTTTTTGAGAATAGCCGCCTACTGTTAAAACATCTTTTGCAAGAGTTGGGCCATATTGAACACCAGTATAAGCGCTAGGATTTTTTATACTGTCTTCAATTATATTTGCATAAATTAATGCATTCTGTTCATCAATACCACCGTCAATAGCTTTTTCATACGCGATCCGAGCTTCATTGGTCATGGTATTCGGGTCTGTGTTCAACCTGTCCTGCAAAGGGAATTGCTGGGATGCGGTATTGCCTGGAGTTACAGCAAAATCACTTGGTGATGTAACTTGATTATTGTTAGTAGTGGTAGTGGTTGTTTTTCCTACAGCGTCCCCTGCTTTAGCTGCGCCAGAAATAATTGACGGCATCGCGTTTTGCAGAGCTGTAGATACGTCACCACCGTTAATAGTGGCCTGTGTAGCTACGTTTGCCACATTACCTGCAGCACTAGCAGTAGCAGCTATAACTTTAGGGTCAGCAGTTTTTAACGTGTCATAAACTAAGTTCTGCGCCTGTGATCCAGCAAATTGACCTGCAACACTAGTCAACGCATTTTCTAAAGCGTTTGAGTCACCAAGAACAGCCCCAGTAACGCCAATAGTTATGCCGTTGGCCATCATGTCTGCTACTTGCTGTGGCTTCAAATTAGATACTTCAGCAATCTTGTTTATAGCATCCTGGTTAATCCCAACATTTTCAAGAATCTTAGTAGAGTTTCCTGAAACTGCAGGAGCAATAGCACCAGTTATCGCAGCCTGGCCAATATCACCGCCCATCAAACCTGATGTAACAGCATTCTGTACAGCGCCAGCAATCATGCTTACACCAGTAGCACCAATAGTCTGCGCAAGTGTTACTGCAGGCAAGCCCATAGTAAACGCCGTAGGGGCGACAGCAGCGCTAATTTCAATACCACCTATAGCACTGTTTAACATACCACCTAGCTGCGGAGCGAATGCCAGCGATGCCATTTGAATTAAAGGACCAAGCTCTGCAAGCTGCTCTTGCCATCCACCATGATGGACAACATTGGCTTGATATTCGTTTTTTACGATATTCCCACTTTGGTCTACAACAGGCACAAGGTTGCCAGAGCCGTCAGCCTTAAACAAAACAGAAGCATGAGCTGTTGGTTGGTCTGCCCCTACATTACCTCTATCTAAAGCGTTGGATACTAAGTAGTAATCTTTTGATGCTTCGTTGATTGCTTTATATTTTTCAGCGTCTGTTTTTAAACCAGAAATGTCAATGCCTAGTTGCTTAGCAGCATTGTTCATATCCCCTTTGTACCAAACAGCGCCACCCATAGGGTTAGTTACTTTAACCACACCGAATATGTCTGAGCCATGCAATACACCAGAATTGTCAGACTTTACGTTCCAACCAAACTTATCGTAGTTCTCACGGTACTGACCAGCGTTTAAAGCATTACCACCATATTTGTTGAGAAGACTATCAAGAGCCGTTTGGTTAAGAATCGGCAAGCCTGTAGCTGAATCAATATTCGGGAAGTAGGCAACATTTGCACCTTGAAGTGCAAGTGGAGTTGCTTGCTTAGTTGGGTCAATACTTGAAAACAATGGCGCTACTTTATCTTGTAGCTCTTGAATGCCACTGTTTTTAATCTCTGTGTTGAATTGAGAAAGTAAGTTTTTAGCTGCAGTAGCATCTGCAGTGTTTGTAATATCACCAATGTTATCTCTGAAAACTTGTGCGTAATTAGATACGTCAGCCAACTTTGCGTTGTAGTCTTCGAGGTCTGGCTTTAGTTGCCCATATACGTCGTTGTACTTATTCTGAGCAGTTTCAAAAACGCCATTCTGACTATCTACAGCAGACTTTTGTGTATCGAGAACTTTGTTAGCAGTAGCCTCAAGGCCCTTAGCAATATCGTTTGCTTTGGTGTTGTATGTGTCAGCGGCCTTTGCAGATGTCTGCCAATTGTTCCAGGCAGCCTCGTCTGCTTTATTCTCAGCAATATTTCTGTTTGTTTCTGCAGTGTTCAGTGCAGTATTAGCAGCCGCAGCAGCAACCTCTTTAGCTTTGTCTACAGCAGGCTGAGCACTCTCATAAGCTGATTGAGCTGTGTTAACAGCCTTCTCCGCAGTTTCACGTAATGTGTCTCTAGTCCTGTCAACATTTTCTCTGACAGAATTGAATGTATTCTCGGCCGTTTCTCTAGCTTTGTTGGCAGAATATTCTAAAGACTCACGGGTCTTATTGACGTTATTCTCTGCTGTGCTGCGTGTAGTGTCTTGGTTTCTGATCAGCGTATCAGCAGCGTTAGATGCAGCCTCAGCCGCCTTATCACGAGCTGTGTAGGCAGCACTAACAGCACTATCAGCCGCAACCTTTGCAGCCACTGCATTATTCCAGGCTGTACCAGAACGAGCACCAGACCAGTTATCTAATTTGCTTTCAGCATCGCGCAAAGCATTTATCTTCGGCTCAATAGCGTTTACAGCATTTTTATACGTGGAATTCTCTTCAAGATAACGCCCTGAATCTTTCCAGTTACGTAAATCATTAAGTTTTCTATCAGCATCATTAAACGCATTAACATAATTGTTATACGTTGAGTTATCTCTGTAGTACCTACCTGAATCGTAAAAGTCTCGAGCTTCATTTAACTTTTGTTCTGCGCTTTGACGAGCAGATAACAAGTTCTGATACGTCGAGTTTTTATTTAAATAGTCTTCAGAATTTAAATAATTTTTGGCAGTTTCATACTTCTGCTGTGCAGCTGATAAGTTATTAGCTGCTGTCTGATAAGCAGAGTTATTCTGCAGGTACTTACCTGAATCTATGAAGTCTTTAGCTGTGTTGTATGTATTCGCAGCATTCTGATAGCCAGAATCAGACTTTAGCCATTCTCTTGAGCGCCAGTAATTTTCTAAAGAAGTCGCCTTCTCAACTGCTGTTTTATATGTATCGTAAGCAGACTGGTACGTTGGATTGTTTAAATACGTTTTGTTGTTATAGTCATTCTGCAGTGATCCAAGCTTATCTCTAGCTGTATCTAACGCAGCCTTAGCTTTGTCGATGGCTTCTTGTGAAGGTTTTAGACTATTTTGAGCGGTCGTGTACTTAGTATTGGCAGCCTTAACAGCTGCAATAGCTTTCTGAAAATCAGCAAGTTTTGGCAATCCAGAGACTGACACAATTATTCCTTTGGCTGAACAGCACCAACAACAGCTTGAGCCCAGTCCATCCAATTATCGAACGGAATAGTTCCAGGTATGCCCTCGTTGGTAAATACATCAATTGCTTTTAAACCTTCACCCCATGTACGCCAATCAGTATTGGGTCCAGGTATTTCTAACTGTTGAGCTGCATAGAGCTCGCACATTAAAGCAGCCCAACTGTCAAACGTATGACCTCTTGGATCATAAATAAGCGATACGTTATTAGCCATTCGAGTATGGCCTTACGTCGCCCATATCTGCGTTCAACAATAAACGACCAAGCTGGTAATTTCCACCAGACACGTTAGACCTAAATGTCAATCGTAGTTCTCGGCGTTGCTCACGTAAATCTATCTTGCCTGTAGTCGGTGAGAACACATAAGGGCCAGTAGTAACATCATCGCCCTGAGCAAAAGGACGACCGGTAACATACATTTCCATTTCACCTGATTGTATAAAGTCAGGCTCAACGCGCTCTAAATGCGTCCAACGGTTCTCGCCAACCGGATTAGGCTGCGAAGGACCACCGGCAACCCATCCAAGGTCGTTTGTTTGGAAGTAGCTTTCAATAGCGTTTACGCTTACGCCTTGAATAGAATCCGTGCCCAGTTCGTGCTGCCACAAGGATACAAAGTTCATTAGGCTATCAACCAACAAAACAAAGCCACTACCAACAGGCAAACTAGCAGACAGGCTGTCGTTTACTGTGTAGTTAACACCATGCGCTGTAATAGTTACGGTTGTTACTATGCCGCCTGCAACGACTATAGTTGCATAAGCTCCAGTACCAGTACCGCCAGTTAACGCAACGTCCGTATAAGTTCCGTTCGTGTACAGGGTCCCAGCATTGTCAATCGAAACAGTATTAACGCCGCCCTCAGCCTGCAGTTCATATCCTACATTTAATGGATAGTGGAATACCTGGGAGAAGTAACCAGCTGATCTGCGAGCCCCTAGAGCCGTGCCAGAGTCATACCAGGTCTGTTCGCGAATGTTATAAATGATCGCGTCGTTGCACTCTGTAGAGTCGCCAGAAGGGAAGAACCACCAAACCTCACCATAACGTGGAACCTTGGTCACATACACCTTTTGACGCTGAGCATAGTTCAGATTGTCGAAGAAGTAGTTCTGGTTCATGTTGTTTGGTATTTCTTTGACCACGCCGTTGTACATTAGGAACCGGTCAACACCACACCAGTAATAAATACCGTCGTACTCAATTACTGACTGGCTAGATAAGATTGAAGACTGACTAGAAATAATGTCGTACCGCCAGTATAAAGTCGTTGCAGTCGATCCACTAGTCACGGTAGTTGGCGCATAGGACACACGAATCAATGAATCTAATGACCAAAACAGACCAGAGGGCGAGTTAGAACCTCCGCGCACTGGTAAGCCCTGGACAATCTTTGAGCTGGCCACGTTCGTCTCGTTGGCTGTTGGACCAGTCCAGTCAGTAGGGTCCCCGGCAGCGCAGTTTTTAATCAAACCGTTATTACCAAAGACGAACACATACGGGTGGAGGACTACAACACCGCCAGAGACAGAAATAGGGGTAGCCCCATCTACCATCGCTGTCATGGTGGTGCCCGTAATATCGCCAATCAGCACAGGCGTATTAACGGTATTTGCAATGTCTGACAAGTTTTGGCCAGGGTGTGCAACCAGCTGCTCGGCCCCGGCACCTGTGGTGTCGAAGAACGAATCGAACTGCCAAAGGTTATTGACGTTTGCCGTGAAATTGGACAACGCAAAGTCAGATACACCTGAGCCTGTACCGTTGTTCGTAATAGGAATGACCTGCAGGCCGTCAGAATAGCCGTTGTAGACGTAATTGAAGTTTGGTTGAGGGTTGAGGTACAGCCCACGCGATGGGCCTGCCAAACGGTCTGTAATTTGCCTGTATCCACCAATTTTACGTGGGCGGCCGCGCTGGAATCTTACCCAACGCCCGTCCGTATAAAAGTTCATGTCAAAGACAGTACCGTCCCGCTGAATGCCAGGCTGGGTGTCAAGGGCAAATACCTTTTTGGTCATGAGAAGACGCCCCCGGATACACCGGTAGTAAACGTCCCGCTTGTACCACTCACCGCACCGCTAAAGGTACCAGAGCCTGTTATAGACAGGCCACTGGCCGTCAGGTTAAGCCTCTGCGTGCCCAGTATAGAAATATTGAGCTGGCCAGTACCAGGCCGGTAGATACCCGTATTAGTCTCGGCCGCGAAGTTCAAACCCGGCAAGGTAGCTGTACCGCTGACAATACTAATGTTACTAGCGCCAACCTGAACAGTGTTTGCATTCAGGAAGTTAGTACCGTCGCAAATCAAGGTAACCTGAGCACCAGGCGGGACCGTAGCGTTAAAACCACCAACCACGCCGGTTGAAACCGTCAAGGTATAACCGTTGTCTGTAGTCTGGTTACTGATAATGTACAAGTTGACTGCAGGCGGGTAGTAAGCAATGACGTTGCCAGACAGGTTGCCTACGTACTCTTGGATCGTATTAGCCGCTTCACTAGGTGTTATGTTGTAGCTGCCAGTAGTAACGGGCTTAACTAACGAAGTAAAAACAAAGTTAGAGCTCTGGCCATAGCCAACAGTCACCCACTCTGATCCAGTACAGACAATAAACGCCGACTCGTTAGGGGCAAATATTTTTGTCAGCCCCAGGTCAATAGTTTGTGACCCGTAGCAGTCAAGGGTCAAAGAGCCCGTGCCGTTATTTTTAAGCAAGAAAAAGTAATTGTCGCCGACGTCAGCCACAGCAGGCAGATACACGGTCCCGGTACCACCTACCCAAACCTTTGTTTGAGCCCGGTCAGTGCTTAGGAACGTATAGCCGGTGGAGAACGTGGTTGCCGGGTGGCTTTGGTTTAGCGTTGTTGAAGAAGCCAGTAAACCAAGCCCAGCAAGAGCAGAAGCGTCAGCAGAACTGGTGCCAGCACCAAAGTCGATAACACCCCAAGTACCAGCTGCGGTGCTGTTTGTGGTGATGTAAACGTACTGCGCCTTATTGGCTGCAACTGTGACAATTGTGCCTCCTGCACTGTCTTTTACGGTAAACGGCGTGCCCGTCATGTTCCGTATAAGAGAATCTGTACCAACAGAAACCTGGTTAGCCGCCGGCATAATCAGCGACAGGCCGGTTGTGGACGGCGTCACTTGCATAATACGCGCAACGTAGTCGCCTGACGCGTTGCCGTTAATGGGCCAGGATAAAGTTGTATCTGCCGTCAGACTAATAGCACGGAAGCTAACGTCTGTTGGCTGTACAACGTCGCCGGTAAAAGGGGAAACGTAAGAAGTCATAATTAGCTATCCATCGCAACGGCCTGACGATCACCCATACGCTGGAGGTCTTCAGTTTTGAGTGTCTGAATAATTTGCTGATACTGCGCCTGCCACATAGGTATGCGTTCATCGTTCTTTAGGAACGGCATAGCCTGCAGCAAAGAGCCGTACAGCAGCGCTTGAGGTGCGTACTCAGTAAACCAGTTAGTTTGATTCGTGTCATCCAGGGGCTGCAGGCGCTGGTAATACAGGATTTCAAAGGTATAAGCAGCCGCAGGCGTAGGAGCCACTAGCCAGTGCGTATAGTCGTAGTCTGCATAGTAGGCAGGAGTGCCGGTAGCAGTTGCATCAGGCCAATATTCACGCAAATATTCGTATTTACGCAGAAAAACAGGCTGCCTTTCACCGGCAACCACCACATTCATTGAAACAGTCTTATGCCAACGGGCTGGCTTAGGGATTATCGCCTCGCCAACGACCATAGTGCTGTTGTTTACAGTCAAGTTTCCAAGGAATTTGATCTCACTGGCAATGACCTGCTCAGCCAGCATGATAAAAGTAGGGATTTTGGCGAGAGTTTGGGCGTCTGAGCGCTCCAAGTAGCTGGCTATATCATCCACCAAAGACGTATATGTCATTGAAGCTGCCATTACCAATTACCTTTCTTTGCCTTAGCGCCATGCATATTGGCCACTAATGATGGGTATGCTGTACCTGTCCGTTTGGCAAAGCTTTTTGCAGCTTTCTTTTGGTTCGGACTGAGTTTCTCAGGTTTGCCTAAATCCTTTGGGCGAGGTTTGTTCCACACAGC
>Ga0213922_1000641_pt1 | contig 15391 bp, 26 predicted proteins | sample McNCre2917MG_FD_165060 | JGI IMG/M metagenome (GOLD analysis project Ga0213922, IMG submission 165060) | Freshwater microbial communities from McNutts Creek, Athens, Georgia, United States - 29-17 MG | ecosystem: Environmental > Aquatic > Freshwater > Creek | place: USA: Georgia | collected... | reverse complement strand
CCCTTCTGCATAGCGCATTGAAACCGGCATCCAATGCGTAGGAATGGCCTCCCAGACCCCCGTCGGAACGCCCCCGCACACCGTGCCGCACCGCGCCCCGCAAAGGCGCAGGGCGGCCAGCCTCGAAGGCGGGCTTCGCGCAAGCAGCCGGCGAGGGCGATCGACATCGCCGACGCGTGGGCCAGGGAGGCCGTCTCTGGCGTGCCGTTCAACCGCCGGATCAAGGCTCTCGCCAGGCAGTGGCTGGCCGCGCGGGCGGCCCCTGGCTGGGACGCTGACGCGCTCGACGACCTGGTCGGGTACGCCCGGTCCCGGTTCCGCACCGAGCTCCTGCCGTGGCAGCTCGTCGCCTTCGGGCTGCTTGTCTCCTGGCGGGACGCAGCCGGTGCTCCGACCGTACGAGTGCTCGTAGTGCAAGTCGCTCGAGGCGCGGGGAAGAGCCAGATGAGCGCGATCCTGTCAGGCTGGGTCGTGGAGCGCGCGCGGCGGGCTGGGCAGGTAGCAGAGGTCGTGCTGCTTGCGACGCAGATGCAGGCCGCCAAGATCGTGTGGGACCGGATGCGAGGCGCGCTCGGCGAGGACCCCGAGTGGCGGTTCCTTGGCGGCCTGACGACGACGTCGATCGCGATGGCGCAGCACCCGGGCGGGGTGGTCCGGTGCAAGCCATCGACCCCGAAGAACGCCGACGGCATCTCGCCCCAGCTCGTGATCCTCGACGAGGCGGCGCGCATCGAGGACGAGACGTACGGCCGCGCGCTGTCGAGCCTGTCGAAGGTGCCAGGATCGCAGGCGCTGGTCGTCACAACGCCAGACCGCGACCAGCACCGACGCGGCTACGGCTCGACCGTTCGCGCGTTGGAGCGCGCGTACGACGACGGCGAGGCGCCACCGGAGGGCGTCGCCGGGATGCTGTTCGGCATCGACCCAGAGGACAGCCCGACCGACCCTGTCGCCTGGGCGAAGGCGCAGCCGGGTCTGGGCGTGACGAAGCCGGTCGCCGAGTACGAGCTGCAGCGTCGGCTCCTGCTCGACAACGGCAGCCCGCGCGACCGGGAGGAGTTCTGGACCCAGCAGTTAGCGACGTTCACCGACGACCTCGCCGGAGCGATGCCGCTCGCGCTCTGGGATGCCTGTGTCGGCGAGTGGTCGCTCGAGGATGCGCGCGGCTTGCCGGCGGTCATCGGCGTCGACTTCAGTCAGGGTGGCTGGTCGGACTCCCAGATGGACCTGACGAGCGTGTGCCTGTCCGTGTGGGACGGTGCGCGCGTCCTGTCGCGGAGCTGGCACTACTGGTCCGGCCCGTCGATCGAGGCCGACGAGCGGAAGTGTCGGCAGCCGCTTCGCGAGTGGCGAGACAGCGGGCAGCTGGTCGTGTCGGGGAACGTGATCGACTACTCGGTCGTCGAGGCGCAGGTCCTCGCGATTGCCTCGGTCGTCGACCTGCGACACTTCGTCGCGGACCCGGCTGGCAAGGCCGCCGCCTGGTGCGACGCAATGGAACGGCGCCACGGCTGGCGCTGGTCGCGCGCGCCGCAGAACCACGTGTACATGGGCTCGGCCTGGGCGGTGTGGGCGGACCTGGTCCGCGGCAGGCGTGTCATGTTCCATCCGGATCCGGTGTTCAGGGCGAACCTCGCGCACGCGCGGCTGGTCGTGACCGACCGCGGACTGGCCGTCCCGAGCAAGGGGAGGAGCAGCTCGAACATTGACGCCGTCACCGCCGCGATCATGGCGGCCAAGGTGATGAACGACCACGAGCTCCTGACCGAGTCGCTGTACGGCGACCCAGGTCGGATCTCGTTCTGACCGATTGTCGGGATTGGTGGATTCTCTCTTGACACGCCGGACGCGATCGCCGCTCATGCGCGTGTGAGCATCTGGTCGCGCATCTTCCGCCGCTCCATCCCCGTGATCGCCTGGGAGACCTCGGCGTCGTCGGTGTCGTCGTCGGTGGAGGAGCTGCCGTCGGTGCAACGGTGCGTGGGCCTGATCGCAGGAGACGTCGCTAGGTGCCCGCTCGTCGTGCGCGACACGCAGGCGGCAGTCGTGTCCGACCCGAGCATCGAGGGGCTGCTCGGCGGACAGGCGCACGGCGAGGCGTTGACCGGCCGCGACCTCCGTCGCTGGATGGTCACCGAAGCGCTCATGCACGGCAACGCGTTCGCCGCGATCCTGACCGACAACCAGGGCGCGCCCGCTGGGCTTCGCCCGCTGTCGAGCTCGTCGGTGTCGATGCGGGAGGACGCTGACGGCACCGTCACCTGGTACTACCAGCAGGAGCCGGTCGACTACGCACAGCTGCTGCACTTCAAGGGCATGGCGATGCCGGGCAACCCGTACCTTGGGCAGAGCCCGCTGGTCGCCGCGGCGACGACCGTCTCCGCGGTCGCGCAGCTGGAGGCTGCGTGGCTCGCGTGGGCGAAGGCTGGCGGCTACGGCAAGCTCGGGTTCACGCATCCGGGCGCGCTCAACCCCACGACGCGCGACGCGATGCGCACCGCGTTCATGTCGCAGCACCTGTCCGCGAGCGCGGCCGGTACGCCCATCTTCGTTGGCGAGGGGATGCAGGTCGCGCAGCTGGCGCCGACATGGGGACGCGACGTCGCCGAGATGCGCGCCAGCGGGAACCGGGCGATCGCGTCGATCTTCGGCGTACCCGCCGCATACCTCGACAGCAGCGACGCGCGCACGCAGCCGGAGGTCGCGCAGTTCTACGTGTCTGGATGCCTGGAGGTGTTCGCGTCGAGCTGGGAGGCGGAGATCACCGCGAAGCTCTGCGCGCCCGGCACGCGCGTGGCGTTCGACTGGAGCCCGGTAACGCAAGGCGACTTCCGCACCGCGGGCCGCGCGTACGCGAAGCTGGTGGAGGTCGGCGTGCTCGCGCCCAACGACGTGCGCGCTCGGCTCGGCTTTGAACCGTACCCGGGACTCGACGAGCCGAAGCCTGTCATCTCCGGCGTGTCCGGAGGCGAGAACGATCCACTGCCATGAGGCGCGAACTACGAGCCCAGATCCAGCCGTCCGAGGACGGCACGCTCCGCGGTTACGCGGCCCTGTACGACACATGGTCGCTGCCGATCTCGGAGCGCGGCCGGACCTTCCGCGAGCGCATCCAGCGTGGTGCGCTCGCTCCGGCCGACAACGTGTCGTTGTGGTGGCAGCACGACCCCAAGCAGCCGCTCGCGAACACCAAGAGCGGAACCCTGTCCATCGCCGAGGACCAGCGCGGCATCTCGTTCGTCGCTGACCTTGGCACCTCACCGCGCGCGGAGGAGATCCGCGATCTCGTCCGGCGCGGTGTGGTCTCGGAGATGTCCATCGGCTTCACCGTTGAAGCCGACGCATGGGACGGCGGCACGTCCCGAACGGTGACCCGCGCGACCCTTCACGAGGTCAGCCTGGTCGAGAACGCGGCATACCCCGGCACCTACGCCGAGGTCCGCAAGGAGCAGAGACCCATGAGCATCAAGTCCGACCGCGCGCGCATCGTTGAGCTGCGCGACGAGTACCCCGGCGCACCCGAGGAGCGCCAGCTGCAGATCCTCGAAGAGATCGCCGAGGTCGAGGAGCGCATCGGCGCGCAGAAGGCCGAGATGGAGGCCCGCCTCGCCAAGCCCTCCGCGCCGTCCGCGCCGGTCGTGTCGCGTGCCGTCGCGCCCGCGCGCGACGCGCAGCGCGAGTGGTTCCGCGGTGGCTTCCGCTCGGAGCGCGCCATCGGCATCAACGTCGGCTCGACCACCCTCACCACGAACGCGATGATCCCGTCGCTGGCGCAGGAGTTCGTGAAGGCGCTCGACCAGGAGAGCGTGATGCGCTCGCTGTGCACCGTCGAGACGCGCGGCGTCGACACCGACGTCCCGGTCATTGCGAACCGCATGACCGCCGCGCTCGTCGCCGAAGGCGGCTCGTACGGCTCGCAGGAGTTGAGCGCGACCAAGGTGTCCTTCAAGGCGTACAAGACCGCCTTCTACACCGACGTCTCCGAGGAGGCGCTGCAGGACACCGTCTGGGACCTCGCGACGCAGGTCGTGCAGGAGCACGCGCGCGCGCACGCGCGCAAGTGGGAGGACCTGTACGCGAACGGCACCAACAGCAGCCAGCCGCAGGGAGCCTTCGGCGCCAGCTGGACGCAGACCCAGACGAGCACGACCTCGCTGACCCTGCCCACGATCGACGACCTCGTGTCGGCCGCGTTCAAGTTGAACCCGGCCTACTTCGGCTCGTCGGTCTGGCTGATGAACCAGGCCGTCTGGGCGTCCATCGTCAAGACCGCCGCGAGCGGCAAGTACCTCCTGAACGGCGAGAACGCGAACATCCTGCGCGACGGCGCGGTCGCGCTGCTCCTCGGCCGGCCCGTGTACCTCACGGAGTTCGGCAGCAGCGCCACCACCGCGAACAACCCGGTCGCCCTGTTCGGCGACCTGAAGCGCGGCTACCGCATCGTCGACCGCGCGACGGTCACGTTCACGGTCGACGACATGAGCCAGGCCGTGTCCGGCAACGTGCGATACTCCTCGCGGATGCGCTCGGACGGCCGCGCGGTCGACCTCGCTGCCTGCGTCAAGATCACCGTGAAGGCGTAATCCTCACCACGCAGCCGCCGGGGAGGGGACTCGTTCCTCTCCCCGGCAGGCTTGGAGGTTCCCGGATGGCCACCGTTCCGACCGTCGCGGAGGCGCGCGCCTGGCTCAAGATCCCGCACACGGAGGACGATACGTCCCTCGCGGCGGCGATCGCGGCTGCATGGAGCGAGTGGCAGATGACGACCGGACGAACGGCCGGCGACCTCACCGACGTCGAGCACATGGCGCTGCTCGAGCGCATCGGCAACCTGTACGCGTTCCGCGGAGACGACGTCGTTTCCCCGAGCACGTGGTTCACCGAAACCATCCGCCGGATGGTCAACCCGAACGCGATCGGCTGACCCATGCCAGGAGCAGGCTTTCGCCGCGAGCGCATGACGTACCAGACACCAGTCGCGACGACCGACTCGGCTGGCCAGCAGGCGATCGCCTGGCTGGACGTTGTGTCGCTGGCGTGCGTCGTGACCCCTGGGCAGCGCGAGGTGATGGACGACGGCGGCGTCGCAGTGCGCACCGATTACCGGCTGGAGTCCAGCTGGCATCCGGCCGTGGTCGCGGGCGGCGCGTTCCGCACCGCCGACGGCCGGCAGTTCTTTGTGTCGAGCGTGATTGACCCTGACCAAGGGAGGCGTCGCCGCCTCATCGTGACTGCGTCCGAGGTGGCGCATGAGTAGCACGTCCGGCACCCTTCGCTGGTCCTTGAACGACCATGTCCTCCGGAACTGGCTGGTAAGCCTGAAGCGTGAGGAGCGCGATCGCATCCTGTCCCAGGCCGCGCGCAAGGCGCTCAATCCGGTGCGCAACGAGCTGCGCCGGGCATGGCGTGGGGCCAAGCGCAGGCGCGGAACGGTGACGCGGAAGATCGCCCAGTACCAGGAGATCCGCTGGCGCGTGCCCCAGCGTGGCGCTGGCAAGGGGTACGCGTACGCGGAGGTCGGCACGAACTACGCGCGCGGAGGCATGGCCAAGCTATGGCACATCCTCGAACACGGCGCCGCGCACTATGGCTCGCACAGAACCTATCGACCCGATCCGGCAGAGGTACGGCGCGCGGCGAGCTACGTCGCCAGCGTGCGAAGCACGGTGAACGAGGCATGGAAGATCGACGAGCGTCGCGCAGCCGTTGCCGCAGCGCACAAGGCTGGAGCCCTGTCGAAGCACGACCGGGACCGCAAGCTCCGGGAGCTCTCGAAGGAATCGGATGCGGCTCTTGCATGGAAGATGAGCGGAAACACGGGGATGCTGCAGTTGGCTGCCCGGCGACGCGTCGGCCGCGACCGAGTGCGGAATGAGGCGCGCCACATCTGGGACCCGGAGAAGCACGGAGACCCGAACGCCGGCTACGGTATCGCGCGCGGGGCGCAGGCGCTGCTGTCTCGGACAGGTCTGGTTCCGCACCCGAAGCACCGCGAGGCGGCGCGCGCCGCTGGCTTGCGCGCTTCCTTCGGGATGCGTCGGCTGCCCGGCTTCAAGGTCAGCACGCAGGTCGTCGAGCGCGCGCTGCCCACGGTGCAGCGCGAGATGTACGACGCCGTATGGCGTGGCGTTTCGCGTGGCATCGAGCGCGCGCAGGCGCGCGCGAGGGGAGGACGCAAGTGAGCGCGCCACCGATCTACGCCGCCATCGTCGCGAAGCTGACCGCCGCGCTCCCGGGCGTGCCCGTGTCGCCGGAGCTGCGCAGGTTTGGGGACCCGACTCCCGCCGTCGTGTACGACGTCACCGGAGGCTCATGGGACCTAATGCTCGGTTCGCAGACCGTGTACCTGGGCACCTTCGAGGTCCGGTTCGACTGCGTCGCAGACCGCGCGCTGGACTCGTTCCAGCTCATGTGGGACGTGCGCGAGGCGCTGACCCCGCGCTGGACCAGTTCCGGCGGCTCGCTGCGGTTCACGGCGACGAGCGCCAGCTTCACCACCAATATCGCTGCGGCAGACGACGGCCAAGGCGACGCCGAGCGCACCGCATCGCTCGCGATGACCTTCCACGTCGAGGAGCTCCCGTAATGGCCACCCGCGCTATCCCCGGCTTCGGCGGCACCCTGACCCTCACGGTCGGCGGTGCCACCAAGACGATCCCCGTCCGCAACGTGTCGATTACCCGGCAGTCGTCCGAGTACGACATCACCCTTCTCTCGGACACCAAGACCTTGAGCGCTCCCGGCCGCGTGAAGCGCGGAGGGTCCTTCGACGCGTACGTGTCGACCGAGACCACCGGGATCACGACCGCGATCGACACCCCAAGCCTGGCGAGCCCTGCGTCGCTCACGTTCACGGACGCGGCCGGGACGGTCACGACGATGGCCATCATCATCACCGGCGCGGACCAGAAGCACGATGGCGGCGACGCCGCCGTCTACTCCGTGACCTTCACCGAGACCATCTCCACCACCGTCTGATGAGCACCACCACACCATCCTGGCGCGCGCTGGACCTTGACGGTGTCGGAGCCGTCGAGGTCCGGCGACCTACCCTCCGCGACACTGTCGAGGCGAAGACCGACGACCCCGTCTGGTGGGTCAGGTGCGTTCGCTGGCGCGACACGCAGGCGCCGCTCACGCGCGACGAAGTGCTCGACATGGATGCCGCGTGCGCTGGAGCGCTCGCGCAGGAGGTGATCCGGCCGCGCCCTATTCAGCCGCCGAGCGGCGGCTCTGGAGACTGAATCCCACGATGGACGCCGAGGCCGGACTGTCCCGCGAGCTCACGACGCTTGAGCGCATCGAGCACCTTCTGACGGTGGTCGCCTGCAACCTCACCGGAACGCAGCCGCACGTCCTGCTCCCGTGGAAGCGGGCTGGCGTGTCCCAGTTCATGGAGGCCGTCGATGGCAGGAGGTGAGTTCAAGGCCGTCCTTCGGTTGAGCGCCGACTCGTCGGGCATGGTCACTGGCGTGAACGCCGCTTTGCAGCAGCTCGACCGGATGCAGAAGGGGGTCGCTGGCATCCGCAACATGGCCGGGATGGGCATGGCATGGAGCATCGGCAACGACCTATGGGGAGCGCTGCAGCAGCAGTTCCAGCACATTACCGACGCTGCTCACCAATGGAGCCCGCAGGCGATGGGCGCGCAGGCAGACCTGTCGATTGCGCAGATGCAGACGGACAAGCAGCTCGGAGAGGCGTTCGGGCCGATCGTCGCTCTCATCGATGAGATGAAGGCGCAGGAGTTGCGAGACGTTGTCGACTACCTGGTCGCGAACAAGGAGGCCATCGGCGACGCCATGCTGCATCTCGCCGAGTTCGGCGTCGCGATAGGGCACCTGACAGCGGAGGGCATCGTGGCATTGAGCGAGGGCATCAACTACCTCGTTGACCTGGTGGAGCACCCGTTCGACGTGATCGGCGACACCGCGATCGGCGTAGCCGGCGGCATCTTTGGGGGCGACTCGTCCGTAACTGGCGCGGTCGTCGGCATCTACGACTGGCTTCGCGAGAAGATGGGAGGCGACTGATGGCTGTGGTGAAGGTGCACTTCCGCGAGCAGCCGGGCAGCGGCACGATTGAGCAGGGGATGCCTGGCGAGGAATCGACGTGGACGCAGATGTACACGTTCGTGTACGAGTTGACGTTGGGCACTGATTTGCCGCTGACCGCGGCCGAAGTCCTGGCAGACACGCTGGTCCCGAAGCCGGGCACCCGGCACCCAACGATCAAGAAGTGGGTCTGCCGTGATGTGCAGGCGTCTCCGGTGCAGCAGAGCGGCCGCGCGTGGAACGTGCGCGTCAAGTGGTCGACACGTACCAGCGCGCTGACCGGGCGCCCGTGGTTCCGCATCACGCGCTCGACGTCGTTCCGCACGGCGGCCGGCTACCGCTCCGGGTCGATCTTCAGCGGCGTGCCTGCCGACGGGACCGTGGCGTTCCCGCCGACGTCCGACATCGGTGGCACCAAGGTAGACGCCAACGGACAGCCGCTCCAGTGGCGCATCGCGCAGCAGCAGATCGTCGTCGAGTACCTGTGGGACCGAACGCAGGACACTGCGACTGCAGCACTTGCTGGTGCAGCAGCAAGTCCGGACCCGCCGTCCGAATGGACCAGCGTTTACGCCTCCGCGCGGAACAACGCGGCCTTCCTCGGGTGGCCCGCCGGGTACGTCTGCTATCAGGGATGGACCGCCAGCCAGCAGCCGGACGAGTGGCTGGTCGTGTCGCACCGTTTCCTGGCCGACGACTGGCAGCACCTCGAGCAGCGCCCGGTCCCGAACCCTGCCGGCACGGCACTGCTGTCCGCGGGACTGACGTGGGCCGGGATCCCGACGAAGGCCAGCGACAAGGTCGTCTGGTACCAGCCATACCCCAACACCGCGGACCTGTCCGCGCTGTTCACGTGGCGCACGGGTCTCTGGTCCGCGATCACTACGCCGCAGCCCACCTGGTCATGAGCTACCAACAGCCCATCTTCGACAGCGGCCTGTTCGGGAAGGCGAACCGGTTCGTCGTGAACGGCTGGACGGATGCTGCGGTTGCTGTGTCCGAACACGGAGAGGGCATTCGCTGGGCGCAGGAACAGGTCCGCCGCGCGCAGGTCCAGACTCGGTTTCTCGCCCGGATCACGACGGCGACGGCACTGGCTGCGAACCGCTGGCGGTACGACGGCGGCGGCCTGGACATCACGTCCGTCGCCGATCCGGCAGCTGCTTCCGGTACGTTCGGCACCTTCACCGGGGCGATCAACCTGCGCGAGCTGCGCAACACGGCAACGGTGCTCGACGGCTCTCCGATCCCGACAGGAGCATCGGTCGGACCTGTCGGGTCGTCGTACTCCGGGTCCGCGTGGAGTACCACCGCCCTGCAGGGGTATGTGGAAATGGTGGTCGCCTACGACACTTCCGGAAATCTCTTGTACTGGTTCGACGCCCCCAACCCAACGAGGTGCGCTTCATGAACGAAACCGAAGTAACGAACGGCGCCGGATGGGCGGCGACCCTCACCGTCCTCAACAACGGCGCCGCGTACAACATCACGGGGAAGACGGCTATCGCGACGATGACCGTCGGGTCCGTTACGGTGGATGTCCTCGCGTCGATCCTCTCCGCCGCCGCGGGGACGATTTCGCTCTCGCTCACCTCGACGCAGACGGCGACCTTCCCGACCTACGGGCAAGGTGAACTCCGCGTGAAGCTGACGCAGTCCGGACAGCAGCCTCTCCATGTTGGGACCTTTGCGGTCCGCTCGAACGGGGGCACGGCGTGAGCCTCTCAGGAACGCTCCAGGGCAACGGCATCACGGCGACGCTCCAAGCGGCGCTTCCTGGACCGAGCGCGCCGACGCTGGTTGCGGTTAGTTGGCCTGCTGGGTTTAGCGCAGATGGGACGTCGACCGAGACATATCCGCCGCTCCGTATCGATGGCGCTACCTCGCCACAAACGCTTCGTGTGTCTGTTTCTTTGCCTTCAATCAACGATAGCGTTGATATGTACAGCATCGGCATATATGACTCGCTCGACACAACAACCGAGGGAACCTATTACAGCTTCGCATCGTTCAACGCTGCAACAGGACAACTGACAGCCTCTCCATCGGTCGTATGGATCTTCTGCGATTACACAGGATCGGAACTGCCGCCGCGCACGATTACGGTCACGCTCACGCACCTTGAGCGCAACGCCGTGGTCGGTTCGTTTACTTTCACATTCAATCCAGCACCGGAATGATGCTCCGCGCCTGCGTCATCCTCTGCGCGCTGCTCACCGGCTGCGCCTCGCACACAGCCGCTATCGCGTCGAGCGCGAACGACGCGCGGGCGGCGGTGGGGTCGGCGCGCGGGCACCTGGTCGCGGCGCTCGGTGACCTCGACGCAGCGGAGCGAGCCGCGGCGGATGTTCACGCGGAGGTGGGGTTCGTTTCCGACGACCAGTCTCCCGTGTGGATCACGATCCAGTACGCCTCCGCGGCCGTCGGCCTGGCCGCGATAGCCGCAGTCGTCTACGCCTTCAAGAAGTGAGGACATAGAAGAGATGAACCCGACGCTACTCGCCGTGTGGATCTCCGGCCTCCTCCTCGTCGCCTGGGCGTCGGGATGCGGCATGGGATTCGTGTACGCCTCGAAGAAGAAGGGAACCAAGCGCCATGCACACGCTCGCCACCGTTGAGAGCCTCATTGGGTCAATCATGTGGGGGATCGCCTGCCTCCTGGGGGGGACGATCTTCGGCTTCGTCTTCTGTTCGCGGCGGGCCAAGTGAGCCTGCTTCGCTGCTGCTGCGCCGGCTCGTCGTCTGGCGCTAGTTGCGGGACATGTCCGGCGCTGCCCGCCGACTGGGCGACGCGGGAGTACCGCCTCGATATACCGCAGGCATTCCCGCTTCAGTACTCCGACCCACAGGTTCCGAGTTCGTCGCCGCTGGACCTTGGGTGGTGCGATCCGGCGGACGACGGCGTCGTCGGGAAGTGCCAGTATGTGAATCGACTCTACGGCTATTGGCAGTGGTGGAGCCCTTGCACGACCGAGAGCGTCTATGTCTGCTGGAAGCGCTCGAAGGAGATGGTGCCGCAGTACGGCGGCGGGTACTGGAACACGCTTCGGCCGGACATCTCGGCGACGCCTCCTCACAATGCGGCGAAGGTCGTTGACTTCGGGAACGCAACGAACGGCGGGCGTATCACGCTTTCGCTTCAGAGGTGCGCGACCGGGACCCCGGCGCCGCCGACGCCGTGCGCGAACCGTACGCGGCTTGACGTGTATGTCGAGCTGTGGCAGCAGTACTCGTATCAGAACTGCCCGACGCAGGCGGTGCAGACAGTCACCGTCCTATGCACCTACGAGGCGACCTACCTCGGCGACCCGTACACGGCGGCGGAGGCGATCTCGCCGACGCTCTACCTGAAGAACTTCCACCACATCACACCGCGGCACTACTGCTCGACGCCGGACAGCGGCTACTGGCAGGTTGCCGACTTCTGGTCGTTGAGCACCGCAGCCGGCGGCGTCCTGACGACATCACCCTGCCCACTACCGTCATGGATCACGATCACGCGAACCGCTTGAGCGGGCACTTGACTCCCGAGGAACACGCGCGCCTCATGGCGTCGCCACCGCGCGGGGTCGCGCCCAGGCTCCCCGGGCTCGGGGATGTTGTCCACGCCGCGACGGGGGCGCTCGGCATCACTCCGTGCCCGCCGTGCATGGCACGCCGCGCGGCGCTGAACCGCCGGACGCCTAGCTGGGTGAGCCAGCTGCTCGACCGGCTCGGGCTTCGCGCCTGACGGCCTCCAGCTCCTCCCGGACGATGCGGCGGACGTCCGCCTCGGACAGGCCAGGCACCACTGGCGGCGCGCCTGCGGGGGCGCGCGTGCCGGCCCTGACGCCTCCAGCGATCACCGAGCGCAGGATCAGGAGCGGTACCGCGATGACCAGAACGCCGATAAGAGCGAAGAACAGGCAGCCGTTTGAGCCTTCCATGCCGGACCTCCGGAAGCAGGTGCGTGTCCGGGATGATCCCGGGTGCGCCCGGATGCTACGCTGTGCGCATGACACCGGGGGCCCTCCAGGCGTGGCGTCGAACGCAGCTTCGTAGGCGTGGGTGGTGGGCTGTTCGGCGCGATTCTTGGCCGCGCGACCAGTGGCTGCTGACCTCGGAGCCGTACGCGGAAGAGTGGGACTGGCGGGTCCGCGTGTATGGAGGTCCCGCGCTTATCGGTGCCCGTTTCCGGACGGCCGTCCCCGGCGGGCCGGGGGCTAGCAGATTTCCCGGGGAGCCGCATAAAGTCCGAAGCCGCGCGGAGCAGATCGCCGATATGCTGCGCCGGGGCGCGCCTCGGTGAGTTTAACATAACACACAGTTCCCCCCTGAAACCGCGTGGTTACAGGCACTGAACGGCGCGCCTCTGCAAGGAGGCTCGACATGGAGACGACGACGAAGGCACCGCCGGTGCCTGGCATCACGGTCCGGGTGAGTGCGGAGACGTACGCGGAGGTCGCGCGGCTCGCGCGCGACGAGCGCCGGACCGTCCGGCAGCAGCTGGAGGTCCTGCTCGGGGAGGCACTCGTGCACCGTCGCGGGCGCACGACCCGCGCGCGGCGGGAAGGGGGTGCATCGTGAGCACCGACCTGGCGACTCTCCCGATCACCCCGCTCGCGCGCGTCACGGCGAACGAGCAGCTCCTCAAGGCCATCGGCCCGCACGTGGAGCGCCACTACGTCAAGGACATCAAGGGCCGGCGCTACGTGATGGTCGCCGGCGCGCAGGCCGTCGCGACCGGACTCGGACTCACGACCAGCACCGAGAGCCTGCGCTACGTTGAGGCGACCGACAGCCTGCCGGGCTACTGGGAGGCGTGCGCAGCAGTCCTGAATGAGCGCGGGACGGTGGTCGCGCGCGGCCTCGGTTGCGTGTTCGACGACGAGCACACGTGGGAGAATCGGCCCCAGTTCGCCCGGCAGATGATGGCGCAGACGCGTGCCACCGGGCGCGCACTCAAGGGGGTCGTGGGCTGGTCCTTCGCCCTGTTGGGCGCCGAGAGCAGCCTCGCGGAGGAGATGCCAGCCGACGAGGCGCCAGCGGTCCCGGCGCCGCCCAAGCGCATCGAGTCCAGCGCGCGCACGGTTCAGGCGCCTGCCTCGACGGAACTGGCGCTGGCAGGCAAGCCGCCCCGGCCGCGCGGAGCGACGCTGCAGGCGGTCATCGCCGAGGTCGACGAGAAGGTGTCGAAGGCCGGGAAGCCGTACTGGCGGGTGGCCGTCGAGGAGCCGACCGGCACGCGCTGGATGACGTCGTTCCGGCCGGTCGACCCGGGCGTCGTCGGCCGCAAGATGGTGCTCGTGATGGGCACGACCGCCAAGGGGGACACCGTCGTCGAGGACGTCTACGAGGCCGCGTCCGAGGAGGTGCCGTTTTGAGCCGCGCGCTGCCGTCTGACGTGTGGCGCCTGGGCGACGCGCTCACGCCCGCCGAGAAGCTGGTCGCGCTCGCGCTGGTCGACTACGGCGCGCGCGCGCACCCCCGGCAGGCCGTGCTTGCGGTCAAGACAGGGCTCTCCCGGGCGACCGTGCAACGCGCGCTCGACGCGCTCCGAGAGAAGGGGGTCCTGTCCACCACCGCGCGCGGGAAGGCGCTCACGTACGCGCTCGACCTGCGGCCGGATCGGCCTCATGGTGAGGCATCAAGGTGCCTCATGGTGAGGCCGGAGGTGCCTCATGGTGAGGCCGCGATCGGCCTCATGGTGAGGCAGGGATCCGAACTAGTCCAAGGAACTAGTCCACCGAACCAAGGGCTCGCTGACGCGGGCACCGGGTGGGGGGGAGTTCCTGCGGACGTCATCGAGACGATCCGGCGACGCGATCCCGGCGCGGACGCGGTCGTGCGCGCGCAGCGGCACGTGTGCGGGATTGAGCTCGCGAGCTTCGGGATCACGGACAGCCGCGCGGTGCTCGACGCCTGGCGGCTGCTGTGCCATGCCTGGGCGAAATCCGGACGCCGGCCGCTCGACACCGCGCGAGCCGTCACGGAGCGCCTGGACGGCGCGCGCGACCCGAGCGCGGTCGTCCTGCACAGACTGCGGGGTGCGGCGTGAGCCTGTTCGCACAACACGCCGAGCGCCAGAACCGGCTCGACGCGCTTGCATCTGACCTGCTCAAGGTCTCTTCGCTGCTGTCGCTGCATGCGTGGTACCGCAGCGAGGGCGGCGTCGACGAGCCAACGCTGGCCGCCGCTTCGGCTGACGCCGAGGCAGCGGCCCGGATCCTGCGAGGGGAGGCAGAGCCATGAGCCGACCCTACAGCCTGGACAACCCGTTCAGCGTGGCCGAGGCGCTGAAGCGCGAGCGCGACAAGCACGCCGGGCGCCTGTGGACGCTGCTCGACGATGCAGCCGGGCTGCTTCGGCGGATCCACGAGGCGCGCGGGAAGGACGCGGAGGAACATCGGCGGCTGCTCGACCGGATCGCCATGCTTGGCGGCGGGCATGACCGTCGCGGGCTCGACGGTGATCCTCGGGAGCCGCATCCGGCGCCCCAGGAGCTGAAGCAGGGGTCGTGGGTGGACCAAGGGAGCCACGCATGACCGCCTCGCGCGCCAAGGGCAAGCGGGGCGAGCTGGACGCCTGCCGGGCACTCGGCGAGGTGACAGGCCTGCGCTGGGAGCGCACGGCGCAGCGCTGGGGCGCTGACACCGCGGACGTGTGGGTGCCGGACCGGCCGGACCTTGGGCTGCACGTCGAGGTCAAGCTGTACGCGCACGGGCTCCAGCGCTTTACCACCTGGACGTCGGCGCATCGGCTGGTGCTCACGCAGGACGACGTGTACGCCGCGCGGCTGTCGGCCGTCCGGTCGGCCCTGCGCGACATGGCGCCGCCGCACGTCGTGCGCGGCACGTCGCTGGTCGGCCGTTTCATCGCGCAGGCGACGCGCGACGCGCGCGGCGACCGGACGCCTGTCGTGCTAATGCGGCAGGACCGCGGCGAGTGGATGCTTGCCTGGCGCTACGCCGACGACGACCTGCTGGTCGAGCGTCTGCTCCCGCTTCTTGGAGGTATGACCGATGCGGCGTGAGCCGACGTGCAAGCACGCCGGACGAGCGCCGACGTCTAGGTCCGGTCACACCGGACGAGGGTCGGGTCGACCGTGGCGTCGGCTGGCTCGGGCTACTCTGGAGAACCATCCCGTCTGCGAGGTGTGTCGAGCGCGCGCGGCGACCGAGGTGCATCACATCGTCCGATGGGTCGACTCGGTCGTCCTCCGGCTGGACCCGAAGAACCTGCTCGCCGTGTGTCGGCAGTGCCACGAAGACGTCGAGGCGAGAGGTGGTCGGGAGGGGTTACCAGGCGTTTCAAGCCCCCCCCGCATGGGGGGGGGACCTTGTGGCTACCGGCGCACA